>Ga0181560_10001181_pt1 | contig 24418 bp, 10 predicted proteins | sample 011ome_20_FD_133751 | JGI IMG/M metagenome (GOLD analysis project Ga0181560, IMG submission 133751) | Coastal salt marsh microbial communities from the Groves Creek Marsh, Skidaway Island, Georgia - 011509CT metaG (megahit assembly) | ecosystem: Environmental > Aquatic > Marine > Intertidal...
ACTGTGTCAATCGAGATTCACAACCGCCGACCGCGCGCGCCGCGCCGCGCGCCGCGCGACGTCGGCGCGTCCGCGCGACGCGCACCGACGCGTCGACGCGCGTCGACGCGCGATTCGCGCGCGATTCGTGCGCGCGCGCGCGAATGCCGGCGGAATGACGCGACGCAATCGTCACTCGCCGACGCATCGGCCGCGCGCGCCGCCATGGCGTCGCGCGCGACGACGCGCGACGTCGACGACGGCGGCGTGTTATTCCCGCGGTGCGTTACGCCGACGCGCTCTCGCGCGCGCGCGCGTCGACGCGCGACGACGACGCGATGATGACGCGACGAGGGCGCGCCGACTGACGCGACGAATCGACGAAACGACGCGCGCAGAGTGACGCATCAGCGCATCGACGTCGACGTGAGGCGCACGAAACGCGCGCTTCGCGGCAGGACGACGCTGACGTGCGCGGGCGCGGACGGCGCGTTCGCGGGCGCGCGGGTGCGCGCCGAGGGGTTGAAGATCGCGTCGTGCGCGATAAACGGTGCGAGACGCGCGAGGCGAAGCGACGACGACGACGACGACGACGAGCGATTCGAACGATGCAAACGATGCGATGCGACGCGATGCGACGCCGCGACGAGAGGAGGCGCGAGCGGTGAGACTGACGGGTGATGGATGGAATTCGACGCGCGCCAGGCGTGGAGTGTCGAGCGACGAAGACGAAGACGAGTAAACCGACGATCGGGACGAAGACGGCGCCGAGCGATGCGTTGAGCCTGGCGAAAGACGTGCGGACGTATTTGGAGTCTGAGAGTAACTTGGACGGAGAGGAACACTCGAGGGAGGTGGTGATCGCGCCGGTGAGCGGGGAGAAGATTGAGGCTCGAGCGCGAGGCGCGGCGAACGGGGAGTCGACGTCGGCGACTACGGAGAAGGAAATCGTGATTGAGATCGAGTACGAAACGGACGAAAGCGCGATGGGAATCGCGGCGGATGAATCGTACTTTTTGTGCCCGGGGGCGTCGAGGCGGCCGGCGTGTTGGTTTCCGTGCGTCGAGCGAGGGGACGTGCTGACGACGTTTGATTTCTCGGTGAGCGCGCCGAGGGATTTGCAAGTCATCACGTCCGCGCATTGGGATCGCGTCGAGCGGTGCGACGACATCGATGAAGACGAAGACGGCTTTAGGCTGCGACATCACTTCACGGGGATGTATCCGACGTTTGCGCACGAAATGCGATTGATTTGTGGCAGGTTCAAGGCGGTGTCGAGCCCGATCAAAGGCGTGACTTTGTTCGCTCCCAAAGACGGCGATTACGCCGAGCGCTTGGAGATCGCGGCCGCGGGTGTGAGTAAGGCTATCGTGGCGTACGAGGAATATCTCGGGCATCCGTACCCTATTTCGTGCTTGAATATCGTCTTCATGCCGGACGAGTACGTGGGCGCGCGCGATAGCTTGGGCGCGTGCATGAACATTCACTCGGCTAAATGGTTGATAGACCCGACGCTCAACACGGCTTTGCTCGATGCGCGCGTGCATATCGCCACCGCCATCGCGCGACAGTGGTTCGGGGGCGTCGTCGTCCCGGCGGATACCACGGACTGTTGGGTCGTGGAAGGACTGGCGCAGTATCTCGCCGGCGCGTATGTGAAAAAGTTGACGGGATTGAACGAACTGTCGTTCAGGCGCATGCGCGACATGCGATTGACGGCGCGGATGGACGACGGTGAATCACTCCCCCCTCTCGCCAGTCGTGCGGCGCGCATTTGGCGCGCAGGACAGTACGCCGGCCCCGACCTTGCCGCCGGCGGGACGCCGAAGCCACTCTCGGCGAGCGTCGAGCGCGGGTTGCAAGCCAAGGCGGTGACGATCATTTACATGCTCGAGAAACGCCTCGGGCCGGATGTCATGCAGAAGGTGTTGAAATATTTCGCAGGATTGCATGTTCGTAGAAATAAGAAGGAGGGCGGGACGCGCGCTGGTCCCTCCGCGGAGGTGCTGTCGAGCAACGCGCGTTGGATTCACACGCTGCAACTCTTCGATCACTGCCGCGCGACGGTCAACTTGGGCAAAGGTGAGGTGAACTCCTTCTTAGAACGCTGGGTGTATGGCGCGGGCACGCCGAAGCTGTGCGTTGGATACGTTGTGAAACGTAGGAAAAACGTCATGGAGTTTGCGGTCAAACTCGAAGGGAGCGTCGCGGCGGCGGCGGCCGACAGAGCGGCACTCGCCGTCGCCAGAAACCATCGCACTTCGGTCACCGTGCGCATGCGCGAAGAGAACCGCCCGGATGCGAACGATCACGTCGTATCGCTAGGACATTCTGCTTGGCAGTTGATGGAGATTCCTCTGCAACCGAAAATCAAAGATCGTCGCCCGAAGACAATCATCGAATCTGGAGGTGACCCCGAACTCATCGCCGCGATGGATTGTCCGGTACGATACGTCCGCGTGGACCCGGAATTCGAGTGGATGGGCAACATAGAACAAAGTGCGAAGCAGGTCGGGTTAGAGTCGATGATGGCACAGATGCTGGAGAAAGAAAAAGACATCGTCGCGCAAACCATCGCCGTGGAATTTCTCGGTCGCCGCGTCGCCAACGGATCCGTGAGCGCAGTTCTCGTGCTGGATAAGTGTCTGAACTCTGAGGATACCTTCTGTCGCGTGCGCGCCGAAGCTGCGCTAGCGCTCGGCAAAAGTGCGAGCGAGAAAACGCAATGGGGCGGATTGAACGCGTTGATTCGGCATTACAAAAAGTTTCAGTGCGACGCCAACACGGGAAAGCCGAAACAAAACGACTTTAGAGACCTCGCGAAAGTCATCGTTGACGAAGCCGTCATCACGGCGCTTGGTTACGTCATGGATAACGGAATCACCCATCAGGATGCGCTCGAGGCTATCGTTGCCCGACTAAAGTATAACGACAACGAGGGCAATCCGCAGAGTGATGACGGATTCGTGGCGACGTGCATCGCCGCGCTCGGCCGCTGCGTTCCCGCGGATGGCAAGCAACTGCAAACCGTCATGCAGACGATTCATTACTACATTCGGCGTGATGACAGATTTCCAAGCGACGACCTTTGCGTGACGTGCGCTGGAATCAGAGCGTTAGGCTTACTCGCTTCGACGATCGACTCGAAAGAGCTCCGCGCCGACGCCGAACACGTCGCCAAACTTGGATTCGCGCTCGGTAGACAATCCACCGTGCTCGCTTCCGCGGACACGATGATGTACCTTCGCTTCGTCGAAACTAAGAGCGAGATCGAAGCGCTCAAGTACATGCTTGAACGATCGGCGCAAGAGTCTGCGGCGACAAAGGCTGCCATGTTGTGGAGCGCGTGCGAGTACTTGCAATCCGTCGCCGGGGCGGATTCTTTGAAGGGCGTCTCGAAGCCGATATTGGCCGACCTCCGTGATCTCGTGCTAAAGGGCGGAAGCGAAATTGCGAGCGCGGCGTTTTCGATCCTCGCCACGCTCGCTTCGCAAGATGAGAGCCTGAGTGAGATTCGAGAATCCATCGCCGAGGCGATTCGGCGCGCGGGCGATCAAGTCCCAGTCGGCGTCGATGTCCACGCCGCGCACGCCGCGCCAACGGCTGAGGATGAAGTCAAGCGCGCGGAGAAGGAAGCTAAGCGTGCTCGGAAGCGAGAACGCGAGCGCTTGCGACAAGCCGCGCGCGCCGAGGTAGACTTGAAAAACGCTGAACAGCGTAGAATCGACGCCGAGGCGGCGTTTGTCGAACAGCAAGCGGAACACGTACAAGACGACAAGACGACCGTCTCCGAGCGCACGGCGACGATGATGGGATCAGAAGGCGACGCCACGCCTCAAGGTGGTACTCCGGTGGGTGGCCTGAAGCGCGCGAGAGATCAGAATCCGAGCGTCACGCAGTTTGCCGTGGAGCCTGCGGCGCCCGCCGCGACGGAGGACGCCGCGCCCGCGAAGAAGCTCAAACTTTCGTTCAAAATTAAAAAACCCACGACGTAGGTAGACTATGAATACACACGATGCTACATTAGCGCACAACTCGAACGAACGCGTCATTGAATCTTCGACTGATCCTTCCACAGGCTCGGCAAGCGCGACCAGCACGCGTTGATCGGATCCGGAATCACCCGCAACCTCGCCGGCCGCGTCGCGTACAGCGCGATCGCGCACATCATCACATCCGCCCTCACGAACGCGCTCACTCCACTCAGCGCCATCGCCGCGTACATCGTCGCCGCGCTCACCGTCCTCGACCGCCACTCCGCCACGCTCGCCGCCCGTTCCGCCGCCTTCGCCGCGCGTTCCATCAACACCGTCGCGTCTTTCGCCGTGAACTCCATCACCGGCGCCGTCTCTTCCGTCTCATTCTCGCCGCCGCCCTCGCCGCGCATCAGCGCTCGCCGCAGATCCGCGCGTCGTTTTCCGTCTCGCGTCGCCCACGCGCACGCCGCCGCCAGCGCCGCGCACGCCGCGTTCGGCCGCGCGATCGCCGCCACCATCGCCGCTCGCACCGCGATCGCCGCGACGACGCCGCCGCGTCCATCGAGCGCGTCTCTGACGAACGCGATCGCGCGTCGGAACGGGCCGAGCGCGACGCAGATCTCGCGCGCGCCGGCGTCGACGTGCTCGAGGGTGAAGATCGCGCGCTCGGCGGGGAGCACGACGTCGACGGTGACGCCGGGCGCGGGTTTCGGCGCGGACGCGCGCGCGGGGAGGACGGCGCGCGACGGCGCGGACGCGGTCGCGGTCGACGCGGACCGCGCGGACGACATGCGCGACGGTGTGACGCGGCACGCGAAATTTTTCGAAATTTTTCGCGGAACGAGGCTGAAAATCGATGGTCGACGATACGATGGTGCTTTCGTAAGACTACAGCGCGCGCGCGCGATTCACGCCATCCCTACCACCGTCACCAGCGGGCGCGTCTCGACGTCGTCGTCTCCGTACCGGCTCGTACCGGCTGGTACCGGATTGCCGCGCCGTAACCGGCCGACGCTCGGGACGCGCTAGCAAGAGACGAGCGGGGCGCTCCAGTGCTCGTCGTACTTGGCCTTGGCGAATTCGTAGACGCTGATGTCGTGCTCGACGAGCGCGCGCAATCCCGCGACGATGGTGGGGTCGGCTTTGTACGCGTCGAGACGCGCGGCGAGCGCGGGGGCGAGCTTTTCGGCGCTGCCGTTGTGATGCTCGAGAAGAGCGCCGCTGATGTACTGCTTGTTCCCGCCGTCGTCGCCGAGATGCGCGAGGTCCGGTAGCTTTTCTCGAATGCGCTTCATACCGTTTTCGATGTCGTCTTGGAAAATGTAGCGCACGCACGACGAGGCCAAATTCGCCTTGGCGGCTTCGGCGCCGCAGGGCGTGTGACCGCCGCGCGCGCCGAGTAAGCCCGTGAGCTGCGCCGCCGTGCTGCGCTTCTGGTTGTACCACTCCAAGGGATTCAATGGGCATCCCTGGTGATTGTCCGCTGCGATCTCTTCCGCAGTCCACGACAAGTGGCCCTCGTTCGCCTCGAGACACAAATACGTGTACTCGCTCCACAGGCGAGACATCGGCTCGCGAAGGACCGTGATGTACGCGCACGGCGCGTCGACCGTTCCGCACATCCCGATGCCCGTCGCACCGGTGAAGTACATCCGTCTGCCTTCGTCGTAGTCGGCGTGCATAAATTCCTTTGAAAACGTACCCGATTTCGACTCGCGGTTTTGTTTAAACGTCCTCAACATCGTCGGAACGTGCCGCGCCTGCAACGAATTCAACGGCCTCCACGGATTCACGAGAAAGTCCGGGTGCGCGGGCTCGTGAAGCACGACCGTCTCGTGGTTCTTATTCTGCTTCAACATCTCGATGAAAACCGACCCCGCGGCTTTGGGAATGTGCACGAAGATCCACGCGTACGCCGAACCCGGCTTCGTCGCGAACGGTTTCGCCACCCCATTCCGCGGCACCACGACCGGCGCGCCCGTCGGTTCGTTCATGCACTCGTACACCTTCGTCTCGAACTCGACGTTATCGCCCGCGTCCGCCGCGTCCCACAATCCGAGCTCATCCATGTATCGCGCCGCGCACGTGTTCGCCGCCGCGTTCGCCCCCGCGCCCATCGGCGACAACGCGCACGTCCCTCCCGCCCCTTCGCCGAGCGCCGACGCCCGCGCGGCGTCCGCGGAGCGTCCCACGATCGCGCCCATCGCGAGCAGCGTCGTTCCCGCGAAGAACAGCGCGCTCGCGACGCGCATGTTGAACACGACGTGTCGCCCAACACCCTCGGCGCTCGAGCCCGCGACGGCGCGCGACGCGGCGCGCGAGGACGAGGACGCGCGACGCGACGCGCGCTCGACGTCATCGACGTCCGGTATCAGGGAATCGCGCTCGCTCATGACGACGCGCGCGGACGAGTGGCGACGGTGGACGCGAACGCGATCGGTCGCCTCGGCGAGCGGCGGCGGCGAAGACGCGAAGACGCGAAGACGAAATGTTGTACGATTACACGCGACCGGTGAACTTGTGGGTGTGCTTGTGCTCCTCGCGAAGGGCGGCGAAGACGACGCGGCGCGCGCCGCCCGCGCCGGCGCCGAGCGCGGCGTGAAGCTGCTGAAGCTCGCGGTCGCCGCTCGAGTCGAGCAGGGCGAAGAGACCGGGCTTGAGCGCGGATTCGGCGACGACGCCGATGCCGCCGCCGGTGATGGCGGTGATGGCGTCGGCGAGTAAGTGGGTGCAATAACGGTCCAGACCGCTGGCCTCGGCGGATTCGTACACGAAGGAGAGCTTACCGGCGCAGCTTTCCATGACGGCGGCGCTCGCGCCCGAGGCTTTAAATCGTCGCAACGCGGCGAGGAGATCTGAACACGCCACGGTGATACCCGATACCGCGCGACGCAGGTGATCTTTTCGAGACTTCAACAGCACGCCGATGAGTTCGCACGCTTGGCAGAAAATCTTTGTCATCGCGTCGCCGTCGTCGAATACGGCGTCCGACGCGCACGCGACGCTCGGAAGCTGACACATGCGCGACACGCATCTTGTGCTAATCTCGCATCGAGGACCGAGTCTGGCGAACTCGGTGGTGATTTCGAGGAGCTTATGTACCACGGCGTTGGCGTTCGGCACCCTAATGGCGACGGTCATCGCTCGCATGCACGCATCCATCACGGTCTCAACATTTTCCTGCGCCGCCGTGCGAATCGCCTTGCCCAAATGAAACGACTTGACGAGATTCATCAAGCACCACATGGGTGCCGCCAGGGAAACATCCAAGCGATCGGACGATAAATACGCCCTCCGCGATTCTGCGTCTGTCGTCTTGAATGCGTCGACGCACGCGTCGTACATCGCAGTCAAGGGACGTTTGCCTGCGCCGTAGACGAGCTCCGACATCGTCAAACTGAGCGATTCGTGCAAATCTGCCGCTGGCGTCGCGCTTTTCGCGCCGTCACGATCCACTAAAGCGCGCGTTCCGCGCGTGTACGTGAACATAAGGACAGCTACGAGCGAGGCGTGCGCCTCGGACGTGAGCTGTGGTCCTGTCTGCTTCAACGCGTCGCACGCCGCACCGATAAAGTTGACCAGTCGCGACGTCCCGCGTGAAGATAGTTCGTTAGACGTGTCCAACAAGACTTTAATCGCAACCGCGATCGCGTTTTGGACAAAATCTGCGTCGCACGTGCGATGGAACGCCTCGCTGTAATCCAGTGTCGTCGCCGACACCGCGAGAATGAACCCAGCGGCGGAGACGCACGAGGCGACGACTTCGACAGACTCTGCGACGGGCTTGAACTCACCGTTCTCAAGACCATTTTTCATGTCGAGAATCATAGACTCAATACGCGCACGAACTTGCATCACCGCAGGTGCGTCCCAAAATTGCGCTATGGCGTCGCCTTGCTCGTCCGTGAGCTCGTCTTCCTCGTCCAAATCTGGATTACCGTCGACCCAGCCGTACTTCTCCCGCTCGGGCTCCGTGTGCACCACGTTCGCCGCCGCGAATAGGGACTCTACCAGCGATAGAGCGAACGCACCTCCGACGTTTGCGACGTTGCGCTCGATGGAGTCTTCGTTTATAAATCGGTCGTCTAAAAGACGCGCCACGTTCGTCGCCGCGTTCGTATACACCGCAGCTTTTACCTTCAACGCGCTTCCGACCAAGCTCGCCTGGAACGCACTAGTCGTCGACTCGATGAGCCTTGACGCGAGTTCTACGTCGAGCATGTTGCGAAGCGCCAGGTTGGTGACGTTCAAGTAATGCCCCCCTCGTGTGATCAACCCAGATACAATCATCGCCGAATCTTCGTCGTGCGTGGCTAAAAACGCCGAGCGCGAGCGCACGCGAGTGCACAAATCCATGGCGGATGACATGCCGAGCGATGCGGCGTTGAACATCGCGCAATCGCCTATTTGTAACGCGATAGATAGTTCGTGGACGTCGGTTTCCGATACCGCACGGTAGTGCAAGCGCTCAGCCGCATCCACGGCTCTTCGCATTCGCTTCAGCGCCGCCGAATCTTCTCTCGTGCAGTTCTTTCCAAATCCATCGGTGATGGGCGTGCTCGCCGGTCCGATCCAAAAGTCTTTTATTTTATCGCATGCCGCCTCGCCTTGCCGTTTATTCTCCACGCAATCTGCGATGATGTCTTCTAAAACGTCGCATCTTCCCGCCGCGCTGGAATCGTCATCTCTGCTCAGCGACTCCTTCAACTCCCGCGTTAAATCTACCGCACCACGCGTGATAACGCTCGCAATCGCCCTGACCCATGGTTTAAACGTCGCCACGAGTTCGCTAAACTTATCTTCCTCTTCTGTCGAAAGCGCGCCTTCGCCTTCGATGTCCGTCTCGAGGCGGCATCGATAATAGTCTAAGATTCTAGCATCCGTCGCTTGTTCGTACCAGAGGTCGATCGTGGAAGTCAACACCTTCCACGCTTCCGTTTTGGAGTCGGGCGCATCGTATGAAGTCGTCAAAGTATCCGGAACCAGCTTTAAGCACGCAGATAACAGAGATTTGATCTCCGACCCAGCCTTAGCGGATTCCTCTGGACTCACGTCTTCGCGCGGATACCGCAGCCGCGACAAATTATTCACTCGCTGTATGGCGCATCCAATCGCCGCCGACTCGGCGTTTTCGTGCTCTTGGTTCGCACGTGGACTATCACGAACGAGATGTCGTACGATGGCGGACAAGTCGACGCTCTCGGAACGAAAATAAGAATCTCGCGCCGTCGCATCCGCGACCTCGCTCAAGCCTTGGCGGAGTGACGCTACGGGCACGTACGCTCGGAGTAAGGCACCTGTGCGGGCAGGTGAGCTCTCGACGTGGGAGTGCAATCGCTGCGCGATATCTTCCGAAAACCCTTCGAGGCACGCTTGCGCTTCTGGCAGCAGTGGTTCGCCCGCGTCAATCGGACACGTCCCGAGCGCGCTTTGCAGCACTCGCGCGAGCTTGTCCAAAGAATCGTACGGCGCTCGCGCACCGCTGGGCTTCTCGTCGCCGTCGTAGGCGGTGATGAATGCCTTGCGACATATCACCATGAGATCAGGCGTTTGCCTGAGCGGGACGGTCTTGGCGGCGTCTTGAAACGCGACGAGGACTTCTTCCGAAGCCAGCGCGTCGTTGACTTTTTCGCCGTTTGCCATCGCCTCTATGACGACTTCACCTACAGATTCCATGAACTCTGGTAGCTGACGCATCTCGGCGAACGCTTTTATCATCGTTTGCGTCACCGCGACGCACTCTTCACGGGCGTCGCGCGATTTCACGAGTAAGAGCGTCAACATCACCTTGACGTGCGGCTCGACTAATCGCAAATCCAACGTTGACAACGCGCCGATGACTCTGGACCAACCTCGATCGCGCACCTCGTTCGTCTTTACGACCGTTGCGATGCTGGTCACGAACGCCTGCAGCGCGCTTTCGACGCGACCTTCGTCTTCCAGAGGCGAGTAAATCGTGAAATCGACGGCAATGTCGAGTAATCCGACGAGCGCATCGACGAGCGCGGAGGCGGCGTCTTCGTCGACGCGTCGCTCACCCTTCCCGCCCGTCGGTACCGCAACGAAAGCGGCGGCGATCGGTTCAAAGAGCTCGACGAAGAGCGCGCGCGCGTCTTTTGACACCGATTCACTCGACTTGTTCGCCGAACTGCTCGCCGTGGGTTTACGCTCGTTTGCGTCTTGCTCGCACGTCGCTCGCAAGACCCAAGGCGCCAAGCGCAACGCGTCCACGTCCATGCTTTCCGCCGCTCGCGCGACGCGTGCGATGGTGTCGCAAATGAACCCGGGCGCGGACGAACGCGCGCCGCCGGCGCCGCGAGCGTCGTCCGTCGAGGCTATCGTTTTCTGCTTCTTCGCGCTCGCCGCGTCGGCGACTAAATTCGGAATCGCGCGAGCGTACATCGGGTGCAACACGAACGCCCGCATCGTCGCGTCGCACGCCTCCTTCGCACCTCTCCGCGCGTCCCCCTCGCCCGCTCGCGACCACGTCTCGACGACGCTCCACAAAAACTCAAAATCCACGCACGCCGGCGCGGGCTTATTCGGCTGCGCGTTCGCCGCCGCCGCCGCCGCCGCGAGCGCCGCGCTCATCAGCGCCGCATTCCCCTCGTCCCACATCGCGCTCTTCGCCACCTCGACGCACTCTTCGCACGACGCCCTCGCGACGCGTCGCTCGCCGTCGTCGCGCGTCAACGCGTCGAACGCCCGTCGCAGCGTCTCCCCATCGACCGCTCGCGCCCTCGACGCCGCCGCCCGTCGCAGCGCGCGCATCACCTCCCTTCGCCCCGCGCTCGCGTCCGTCGTCATCGCGCGTCCCGATCGCGTCGCCCTTTCGCTCGCGTCCGCGAAGCACCGCCACAGCGTCTCCTCGTCCCGCGTCCCGTCCCGCGTCGCGTCGTCGCCTCGACGCGCGCGCGTCGTCGACGCGTCGTCGCGTCGTCCCGCGCGTCGCAGTCGCGCGCGCGTCCACGCGAGGACGACCGCGCGCGCGTCGTCGTCGTCGTCGTCGTCGAGCGCGGCGCGCGCCGCGGCGAGTCGTTCGGCGTCGCTCGCGCCGTCGGCGAACAGCGTCGCGCGCAGGCGCGTCGCGCGCGACATGCCGACGCGATCGCGGCGTCTCGCGCGCGCGCGGGCGCGCGGCGACGCGCGACGCGGTCTCGCGCGCCGTCGGCGGCGTCGCCGCGCCGTCGGTTCGTACACACAGTGCTTTACGTGATTATATATGTCTCGTATGTGCATACAGTCTAACGACCGACGAACGGTCGGTCGGTCGGACGCGCGACGGCGCGGACGCGCGGCGCCGCGCACCGCGCCGCGCGATGGCGTCGACGTGGCGCCGGAACCGCCTGAGCTTTCGCGAGAAATTCGTCGACGCGTGCGACGTCGACGGCGTCGTCGTGCGGCAGTACGCGTCGAGCGAGGCGTTCGTCAAGGCGACCGGGACGACCGGGACGACCGGGACGACCGGGACGACGACGCGCGACGACGACGACGACGACGACGACGACGACGCGGTGCCGGCGACTGGATTCACGGTGTGGGACGCGAGCGTGCTGCTGGGAAAGTACGTCGGACGGGAGAGGACGTGGCGGCGGTTGACGAAGAAGGCGCGCGAGGACGCGCGCGGGCCGACGACGCTCGAGCTGGGCGCGGGCACGGGACTGGCGACGCTGCTCGTCGCGGCGGCGCGGGGAAGCGCGGAGGGAGAGGCGGGGATGGTGTGCGCGATGACGGATTTAAAGCGGGTCGTGCCGCTGACGCGGATGAACGCGCGGGCGAATAAGGCGGAAAGCGGAGGGCGGATACCGGCGAGCGTGGCGATGGCGACGACGACGCTGCGGTGGGGACGCGCGGAGGACGTGGAGCGGTTGCCGGAGGCGATTCGGCGGCCGGACGTGGTGCTGGGAGCGGATTTGATGTATACCTCGGACGAAGGCGTGATTCGCGCGCTGGCGGCGACGACGATGGCGTTGGTGGGGCCGGGTCGCGCGGCGGTGTTCGCGGCGTGTAAAGAGCATCGACCGGAGAGCGTCGAGTTGTTCGCGTCGATCATCGAGGCGAACGGTTTCGAGGTCACGCGCGTGCCGGCGTCCGAGGCGCATCCCGATTATCCGGCGTCGAACGAGGAATTCGAGCTGCTCGAGTGCTGGCGACCGCGACCGCGCGCCGACTAATTTCAACGATTTAGCTAGCTAGAGTACCTCGAGGTACGAGGGCGAACGCGCCATCGTGGCGACGTTCGCCGTCATCCTGAGCGTCTTGTACAATAAATACCCGGTAGCGACGAGCGCCGCGGGCATGATGATGACGCCCCACTCGTAAAGAGCGTTCAAAAAGGACGTGTGAAGCACGCGCGCGCACTCCGTCGGTACGCGCGTCTTCGCCCACGCCGAGTTCGAGCGCGCCGCCGTCGGGTGCACGACGCTCATCGCCGCTCCGAGCGTCCACTCCACCTCCGCGTCGTCGATGCGCTCGATGAAATTCAAACGCTCGTCGTTTTGTGAAAATCCGAGACCGACTTCGCCGGCGGCGATGTCGTCTTCCGCGAAGTCTACGCCGAGGAGCGCCTGCACGAGCGCGGCGTCGAAGCAACGTCCGTTGAGGCGATCCGCGGGAGTGTTGGGATCCTTCCCATCGACATCCTTCACGAGCTTCGTCCACTCGATGGCGCACAGCTTTTCTCCGGCGGTCGCGATTTCCGCAAGCGTGGCCTTGGGCATGGATGGCAGCGCGCCCGGAAGGGCGACGGTGATGAAATTTGTGAGATGAAACAGCAGCGACATGCCAAGAAACCGCTCTACGCGTTTGAAATCGTCGGGCATGCGCAGCGTCACTTTTTGTTCGCGCTGCATCGATGCGATTTGTTTGCGTAATCCCACGACGCACTGGCGGTATTCGCCGGTTCCGGTTAATTCCACGCCGTCCACGGTGACGACGTGCCCCGGAAACGCGCACGCGTTTCGCGTCGTCTTCGCCGCCGCCAGCGCGCCGCGCCATCTCGTCTCCATGTGGTTCGCCCCGTACCCCAAAAACGACTCCACTTTCACCGCATTCCTCAACTCGAGCATGGACTTCACGAACGCGCCTTTGCCTTCCCTTGGCAGCGCCACGTACTGCACGCTCCCGCCGCCGACGTCAATCGCGCCGACAGACTTGAGCAAAGGATTATCGTCCTCAGAAACGCGCGCGAACGCCGGCGCCGGCGTGTTCGCGTCGTTTAATCGCCCGACCGCGGTGACGTCGACGTCTGACAAGTAATTCGCCGCCAGCCACGCGTAAAATCCTTCCTCGGCGCCGTCGACGGTTCGAAAATGTCCGTACCCGTGCCGCGTCCCCGTCTCAGCCTCCACCGCCTCCCTCACCTCGCGCCACAGCGCTTGTTGCTTCGCCGGCGTCAACACGCGAAATCCAGCCGTGGCCCACACGTACACGGGCGTTCGCGCGCGCTCGACGCGATCCGGGATCTTCGCCAACGCCGCGCGCACCGCCGGCATCAACTCCTCGCGCACCCGTCCTCCCATCTCCGCCAACGGCAGTCTCGTCTTCTCCTTCGTCCCGAGCGTGCGCATCTCGAACAACGATCCTCTCCCTTTCGCTTTCCTCGCGTTTTCTATCGCGAACGCGTGCGCGCGGCACCCCGTGCTCCCGGCGTCGACGAAGACGACGTGCGTCGGCGTTCGCGCGCACGTCGCCGATCGCCCCTCGTGCGTCAGCGTCGCCAGCGTCGTCGTCACCAGCGCGCACAGCGCGAAGAACATCGACGGCCGGTGGAAGCAGTGGCGACCGCGCCGCGCCGACGCGCCCGGCGCCGACGCGTTCGACGAGAGACTGCCCGTGGAGGATAAAGATGACCCGCGCGCGTGCGACGCCTTTTGCGGGCTCGCGTCGAGCGCGTCGATCGCGAGATCGCTCGTCGCGGACGACGCCTTGCGCATGACGTCCGCGCGCGACGTCGCGCGTCGCATCGACCGCGACCGCGCGCGCGTGTGCGGCGACGCGACGCGCGACGTGGCGACACTTCATGACGCGCATTCCAACCATCAATCTCGCGCGCGACGGCTCCGCGCGCGGTTTGACGGACGCGTTCGCGTCGGACGATTTCGCTCGACGCGGATTCGCGTTCGTCGCGCACGAGGGCGCGCTGCCCGAGCCGGAGATCGTTCGAAAGTGTTTCGCGGAGAGCAGGACGTTCTTCGACTCGAGCGACGAGACGAGGAAGCGCGCGCTGACGGGCGACGCGCCGGGGATCGGGTACACCGCGTTCGCGTCCGAAAAGTTAGACCCATCGAGTTCGAGCGTCGGCGACAGTAAGGAGGGGTTTTACGTCGTGCGGGAACGCGCGAAGAATCGATGGCCCAGCGCGGCGTTCGAAGACGCGGCGACGACGTATTACGAATCGATGTACGCGCTCGGGAAACGGCTGTTGCCCGCGTTGGCGCGCGCGTGCGGCGTGGACGACGCGTACTTTGACGCGCATTGGTCGGCGTCGTCGCATAATTGCGTGCTGAGGTTTTTAAAGTACTCGGCGTCGAGGAGCGACGAAGGCGAAGGCCAATTCGCCTGCGGCGCGCACACGGATTACGGCGCCTTGACGATTTTGGCGGTGGAGAACGACGGCTCGACGGGGTTGGAGATTTACGACCGAGAGACAGAGACGTGGGTGCCGGTGACGCCGCCTCCGGATCATTTCGTGTTGAACGTCGGGGACTTGCTGGAGAGATGGTCCAACGGACGGTTCGCTTCCACGCGACACCGCGTGATGACGACGGGCGAGCGCGAACGGTTTTCGATACCGTTTTTCTTCGAGCCGAGTTACGACGCCGTGATTGAACCGGTGTGTGTGGGTGACGGCGAGGCGGCGAAATACGCGCCGATTCGCTTCGGCGATTACTTGCAGGAAAAGTACGCGCAGACGTACGAGTAAAGAAATTTGCTTGCGATGTATTTGGTACAAGAGAAAAAAAATAGCAATGCAGTAGTAGTGGTAGCAAATGCAGCGCGGCGTGCGGTGCTTGTAAATGTAGTGTATCAATCGACGTTTTTGCGCCACGCCGACGTCTTTTGTTCGCCCCCCAGTCCATCCGTGGCGAGTTCGCTCGCGATGTTGCCGTCGTCGCGCACGTGGTGGCTCATCTTCGTCGGCTTCGCCAGGCGACCTTCGTTTTTTTGTTCCACTTGCGCGCGCATTTGTGCGCACACGTCAAACATTCGCCATTCCTCCACGCGACATCGGCGGCACGATGATTCCAAAAACGCGAGCGTCACCGTACTGACGCGCACGCCGGCGTCCTTCAAGTGATCGAACACCTCCAGCGCGTCGTCGATGCGATCTTCGTGACAGCACACTTCGATGAGACACTCATACATGGCGCGCACATCGCCGATGTAATCGTTCCCTTCACTCGAAGTGTGCTTACGCGCCTTGGAAAATGATTGAGCCTTTGGAGAGTCGCGCCAGATATCCAATGCTCGGTCAAGTTTTTCGCTTCGCGCCATGGCGACTATGAGCGCGCATCGCGCTTCGGCGTCGATGACGTCCAAGACTTGTGGCCCATTGTCTTCATCAGCGCGTTTAAACGCGGCTTCGAAGACGCCGATCGCGCGAGCGAGCAAGAGTTCCGCATCGTCGGGGTCCGGGCTCGTCGAAGCGACGCTCAAGACGGTGACTAGCGCCGACCGCGTGCCCGCGTCGAGTTTGTGTCCTAAACGTGTGAAACGTTTGTACGACTCCCAAGCCCAATCGACGAATCCATCACGACTACTCGCGACGATGAACTCCTTGAACGTTTGCTCACGCGGTTCCAAGTTACGCGAGTTCATCATAGAGATGAAGCGATTGGCGCGCTCGACGTAACCCGCCGAACACAAGGCCCGAATGATGGCTTCAAGCGTCTCTTGTTCGAGCTTGCCTTTACGACGAACCGTCTTTTTCACTTCTTCGAGCATTTCTTCAATGCGACCGGCGCGTGATATGACGCGCAAGAACGTGTTAGAGCACCAGTCGTTCATCTGGACGTCACGCTCCGTCATATCACGAAGCACCGAGTACGCGCGCTCGACGCTCTCCTCGACATCCTCGACGTAACAGCACGCTTGCAGTGCGCACCCGAAAGTCACAGTCGTGCAGTTGACATCAGCTTCAATCATGCGCGCGTACGTTTCAAACGCAGATAACGGCCGGTTGCCTTTGACCTGAGCGTCCATGAGCGCGGTGAACAAAAACTCGTTCGGCGTCACGCCGTTGTCGATGGCGGCTTTGAATATTTTTTCCGCCTCGGTGACTTTACTTCCACGCTTTGATCGGCTCAAGGCGACGATGAGCGCGACGTACGTTCGCACTGTAGGATTGATTCCGTTCGAGACCATGTCGTGATACAGTCCCATGGCCTTGACGTCGTCATCAGCGCACGCGTAGATGAGGGAGTTGTACGTAATCGTATCTGGAAGTTGACGTTCCAACCCTCTCCGCGCGCGCGCGTTCCAATTCTCTTCATGCGCCTTGCGGTACTTGAAAATATCGTTTTTGAAGTCGTCGTAGACTTTAAACGCGCTCTTGAAATCACCAAAGTGCAAATGTGTGGCGATCAAGCCGTTGCGAACGCCCGTGCAGTCTCGAACCATCGCCGGGCTCTGTTCGATTTCGCGCTGCACGCGGGCAAAGTACTCGATGCCCTCCTTCGACGCTTCGAGCGCGGACGTCAAGGCGTACGTCAAGTGCAACCATTCGTGTCCCACACGATGCGAGCGAGTAGAAATCATAATCTTGAGCACTTCGATCGCGCGCGCGGCGCGCCCACATCGAGCGCAAAGCGTTATCAACGCCGACCAGACGCGTCCGTTGGGCGTTGACTCGGCGCGCCGTTCGTCCCACTGCGCGTCCTCTATGAGCGCTTGCACGACGCTCTCTCCGCGTTCCATCGCGACATCACGCTCGATTTGCTCGAGCGCGACGCCGCGAGCATACGTCTGGAGCATAGAAGTCACCATGTGATCGTTCCCTGCGTTGCCACACGCGCCGGATTCCAACGCTTGAGCGAACAAGTCCTCCGACCAACGCACGTCGACGTCGTCCGCCGCCGCGCCCGCGGCGAGCATGGCGCCGTATGTGATCATGGTTGGCTGTAAATTCGCCGTCTCGATCTCTTCCCAAGCCCACATCGCGCCCGGGAAGTGCTTTTTGCGCGTCGCCGCGGATATGACGCCGTTGTACGAACGAATATTCGGCGCGCAATTCGGCGTCGTCTTCATGCGCTCGAGCGTCGCCCTCGCGCCGTCGTAATCACCCCCGTGCGCACACACGTCTATGTACGCGTTGTACACCACCGTATCCACCGCATTGACCGCATTCGCTTCCTCGAACACCTCTCGCGCCGTCCTAGCCTTTCCGCACCGTCCCGCCGCGCACACGAGCGCGCTGTACGCGTACGGATCCGGCTCCAACCCCGCTTCGTCTCGTCGAAGCTCAAACGCCTCTCGCGCGATGTTCCACTGATTCGACCCCTCCTCGCGACCGCACAGATAAATCACCGTGCAATACAAATCCTTCCCGCGCGCGAAATCGCGATCGCGCGCGTCGAAGAGACGCGCGTACCGCAGCGCCGCGTCCATCCTGTACGTCTTCACGCACAGCTTCATGAACCCCTTATGCGATTTCGCGAGCGATTTCGCCATCGCTTTCGACACCACCGCGCGCGTCATCCGCGCGTCCCCTTCCCCCCGCCTCGCCAGCGTCGCCAGCGCCTTCACCGCACCGTCGACGTCCCCGGCGCGCAGCGCCTCCGCGTGTCCCCGCCTCGCCGCCGCCTCCGCGTCCGCGTCCGCGCCATCCGTCCCGTACGACGTCGACGTCCCTTCCCCCGCGCGCGCGTCCATCCCGACGTCCGTCCGTCGCGCGCGGTACGCCCTGTATTCCCTCCGCGCGCGTTCGCGTTCGCGTTCGCCCTCGCTCGCGCCGCGCTCGCGCCCTCGTCCCGCGCGCGTCTCTCCTCGCGTCTCATCCCGCGCGCGCGCGCCGTCGTCCCTGTCCGGCACGATCGCGCGTCGCGCGACCATCGTCCGCGTCCCGCGCGCGCGCGCGGCGCCCGTCGCGCGCGGCGGCGCGCCGCACGCGCGTCGAATCGCCATCGCACCGCCGCCGCCGAATCCCGACCCGAATTCGCGTCGCTTCCGCGCGTCGCTCGACGCTCGCGGCGGACGCGCGTCGACGCGCGACGCGCTGTTTGTCGCGCGCGCGTCGCGCCGACGCGCGGCGCGCGCGCGGCGCGACTCGGCGCGCGTCGGCGCGGCGATGTGACGCCGCGCGTCCGTCGGCACTTCCCGCGGCGCGCGCGCGATGGCGGACGAGGTCGACACCGCGCGCGTGCTGTCGCGCCGCGCGACGGACTCGTCGTCGGACGCGCGCGCGCGCGGACGCGCGCGACCGATGGCGCGCGCGCGCGCGCGCGTCGGATGCTGCTTCGGCGCGCGGGACGCGGCGTCGGACGACGAGGACGCGCGACGCGACGCGAGCGATGGGTCGACGAGCGCGAGCGACGCCGACGCGGGTCGGACGTCGGACGGGACGCGCGCGCGCGCGACGTCGGACGGGACGCGCGCGCGCGCGACGTCGGCGGCGTCGGCGTCGACGTCGGCGTCGGCGGGCGAGGCGAAGACGAGGCGGCAGAGCGTCGACTACGCGCTGCGCGCGAGTCAGGGATCGCTCGCGTCGGGGGAAGAGGCGACGGCGAACGCGAACGGAGGAGACGATGCGTTCGTCGGCGACGCGGGATCGGCGGAGCTGACGTATTTCGTGAAGCTGAACGCGAAGATGCTGGCGAAGCGACGGAGAGCGACGAAGAGCGAATTGGAACCGCTGTGCGAGGCGCTGTCGCAGACGTTTACGTTTTCTGAGCTCGATGCGAACGTCAGGCGACGCGTGGCGAGCGAAATGTTCTTCATCAACGTGCCGGAGGGGACGATTTTGATGGAGGAGGACGAACCGGGCGACGCGTTGTATCTCATCGCCGGAGGCGAATTCGACGTGCTGCAAAATCGGCTCGGCGCCGATATCAGCGTCATCACGCGCACGAAAGGCGATATCATCGGCGAGTTAGCTTTACTTTATAGCGTGCCGCGCTCGGCGACGGTGCGGGCGAAGACGCGGTCGCAGGTTTGGGTGTGCACGCAACAAGTCTTCAAGAGGGAGGTCAAGCACAGCGTCGAGGCGACGACGCTCGCGAAGAATTTATTCCTCGAACAAGTTCCCGTGCTCAGCGCTTTACCGATCGACACGCGGAAGTCGTTCGCGGATGCCTTGGAGACGGTCTCGTTCGACCCGTACACGGACGTTATTACCGAAGGCGAAGCGTGCGACGGTAAATTTTACCTCGTCAATTCGGGGCGAGCGCAAGTTTCCAAGCTCGACCCGGACACGGGTGAACCGCGCACGGTGAATCACTTGTTTCGACACGACTTTTTTGGTGCTTCCGAGATCATTCGCGGTGATGAACCGCGAGAGTACACCGTGCGATGCGTGGAAACTCCTCTGGTGTGTTACGTCGTCAATCGAGACGTGTTCCTCGAGAAGCTGTCATCCGTGCGCGAAGATTTACTTCGAGAAAAGTCTCGAGAAGTCATTCGTAATCGCATGCGGCAGCTCAAGGGTGAAAAGTCGTGGCGCTCCGCCCGAATTCGCCTGTTAGGTAGCGCGCGCGTGGGAGGAAAGAAGGTGAACATTAGCATGTACGGCTCAGTAAACCCGAGGTCGTTCGCCACGGACGTCAATCGGGAGTTGGGGTCGATCGATTTAGTGGAGAAGGAAATGCTCGGTGGAGGCACTGGTGGGCAAGTGTATCGCGTTATTCAAGAAGGTATGAATGTGTCGTCACCGCGCGCCTTCGCGCTCAAGCGCGTGCGTAAGCGTGCCGTGATGGAGAGTCCGTCGCACATTTTCTGCGAAAAGGAAGTCACGAGCGAAATCAGCCACTTTTCGTTGATGTGTCAGCACGCCAGTTTCCAAGACAGGAATCATCTGTACATGCTTTTCGACATCATGGATGGGTGTGACTTGATGGACATGCTTGCGAGCGCGGTGCAAGTGAAGTTAATTCCGACACAAATCGATGGTGAGATTCGCCACGTGCCCACGCAGATTGGCATCAGCGAAGACACGGCGCGATACTACACCGCCATGGTTATTCTCGCGTTCGAGTATCTGCACGGCAACCAAATCATCTATCGCGACTTGAAGCCAGAGAATGTATTGCTTGCGCTCAACGGCAAATGTAAGCTCGGAGATTTTGGCTACGCGAAGAAACTTGACGTCGGCGAACGCGCGTTTACGTTTTGCGGCACCCCCGGGTACGTGGCGCCAGAAATTGTGCTGTCCACGGGATACGGCTACGCCGTTGATTGGTGGGCGCTGGGTGTTTTGACGTACGTCACGATAACGGGACAACAGCCGTTCACGATATCAAAGGATCCGTCCCAAAAAGACGATCCATTGAAAGTGATGCGGCGAATCGTGGACATGTCGTACGAGGTGCAATACCCCACGTACGCCACCGACGAGGCGTGCAATTTTATTTCTCAGCTCTTGCAGCGAAACTCGGCGAAAAGGCTCGGAAACATGCAAGGCGGGGTCAGTCAGATTAAGAGACACCCTTGGTTCGCCAAGTTTGACTGGGCGCTGCTAGAGAGTGGCGAGTACACGCCCAAGCGGCTGACGCTTTCGCGGCAGTTTTTAGAAATTCAGCGCGAACGTCTTATCGAGATCGAACGGGAATCGTTGCTCGCAACTGAAATGGATTCGGCGAGAGGACCGACGGATGCGTCTATGAATCGTGCGAACGAGATTTTCAAGGATTTTTAAGAGCCATGACAGAAAGTGCTCACATCACAGCATTACAGCGTTTTAGCTACATAGGTCAAATTTGTCATTATACCATACATCATCGTCATCGCTTGAACAAAAATTGCAAGTCTTCGGCAGTCAGTTGAGAAAGCGCGGCTTGATTGCCGTCCATACACCCTTCGAACACAAGCTGCTTCTTTTCTTGAAGCTCCATCATGCGTTCTTCAATCGTGCCTTTGGTCGAAAATCGAACAGCGGTCACCGGTCGAAGCTGCCCGATGCGATGTGCGCGCATCACGGCTTGCATTTCCACCGCTGGGTTCCACCATGGCTCAAGAACGTATACGTAATTCGCCGCTTGCAAGTTGAGTCCTTCACCGCCAGATTTGAGACTCATCAAGATCACGCTGACGTTTGGATCTTCTCGGAAAGCTTGCAAATTCGCCGCGCGTTGCGTGACCGGCATGGAACCGAGAAGCTTGGCGATGGTAAACTTGGCCTTTTTCAAACGCCATTCGACGATTTCTATCATGGCTGTGTACTGCGAAAACACGATGGCTTTGTTTAAGTGCCCATTTTCTTGATTACGCATGTCTCGCAGAGCGTTGACGAGCGTCTCAACCTTTGTGCTCGACGTGTACTGCGTGAGATCGAGCTTGTTGAGAATTGACTTGTCTGGTAGCGCATCCTTGAAATTACGACTAATGGCACTCTTGACGTTTTCGAGACTTTCTGGAGAGAAGTCAATCGTCAACGCCGTGCGACAGACGGGACAAGTCACTTTTTTGCCATCCGCAGGCGCACAAGACGCGTATTGCATGATGCACTCACGATGGAAAATGTGTTTGCAATTCGCCAGAGCCGCGTCTTCTTCCTCAATTTCGTCCTGACACATGCCACAATAATGCTTCGGAACGTCGGTGTCTGCCGGGGATTCAACTTTCGGCGCGTCAGGGGCGTCTTTTTTCACGTTCGCACTCTTCGAATGAATCACCAAGTACGGATGATCGCACGCTTGTCGCAGTCGTGCGAGGAGCTCGAAGACGTGTGCGTAGTTGTGCAAAACGCTCCCTTTCTTCACGAACGCGTCGAACTTCGAGCGCGTCAGCATGTACAGAGACTCGTAAAAGTCTTGTTCAACCTCATTGAATGTGTTTTCTTGAATGATAATCTTCAAGTCCGGCAGTCGCACGTCCTCGGCGCGTTCCGCCTTGGTCCGGCGAAGTTGCATCGGCAACAAAATGTCATTTCTAAGAGTCAGCATCGCTTTCTTGCCGTCACCGATGTAGCCATAACGGTTGATCGGGTTTAGCACGGTGCGATTGAAATGCGAATAATGCCTAGGAGCGCCGCATCCGCAGTTGGTACAAAATCGCGCCTGAGGACCGAAGTTCCAGGTGAGCGTTTTGCACTCGCAACCCTTCGTCGAACAAAAGTAAAACGCGTACGGATCCATACGCAAAAATCTCACCAAGCTGTAAAGATCGCCGATTCGATTCTGCAACGGTGTGCCTGTCAAACACCACTTATACGTGGATTTCAAAGCGTAGATACACTTGGCGGTGTTGCTCGTGCGCGCCTTGATCTTGTGCGCTTCGTCGAGAACGATTCGGTGCCACTGCGTGCGATGAAGAAGGGAATCCGACAAATCTACGTCGTCTTCGTCTTCAAACTGGCTCCCACCTTGCGAACCACCTTGCGAGGTTTGCGGAATGTCGTCGATGTTGGACGCCTTCACGTCGTCCGCTTCCTCGGTTTTCGCCGGCGTTTTCTTTTTCTTCTGTTTCTTCTTTGGCTTTCTATCTTCGCTCTCGCTATCGTCGACTAATATGATCTCATCATCTTCGCTATCACTGTCCGGTTTGTAATCACTTTCAGCCTCGCCGTCGCTAGCTTCGCGCAGACTCTTCTTCTTTTTCTTTGCGCTCGAAGTCGAAGTCGCTTTACCCGAAGCCTTCGACTTGCGCTTCTGCGCCTTCTTCACCGTACTCGCTATCGCCGCCGTTGACGCGTCAGCCAAGGCGGGCTCGTTCACTGACTCGACCTCTTTTTCTTTCTCCTCAATCGACTCCTCTTTGATATTCTCAACTACAATCGTCGGCACTGGAAGCTGCGAAATCAAAGCTTTCAGAACTTCGCTCGGCTCGGCGACGCCGTCTTCAACTTCCTCCTTGACGACGACGACGTCGCCGCCCGGGGCGAGACCTGAAGCCGCGCGTGCGCGCGCCTTGTGCGCGCCATCATACATGCTCAGCGTCTCCCGTCCGGCCATCGCCATGAGTTCCTTGTATACGTTCGCCATCGTGGGAATCCCCTTCTTCACGTCCTTGGCGCTGCCCGGCTTGATTTTCAGCGTGCGCATGGCTTTTTCGTTCGCCACGTCGCGCGTCACCTCGCGCCGCGCGAGTTTTTCCGTGCGCACGGCGTCTGGTCCACAGAAGTACTTCAAGTGCGTCACCATGGAGCGAGGTAAGTACTTTTTCCCACACCACTGACACGCCGTCAAGTGTCGGTTGATGATTTTCCGCCACTCGGCTTCGACGACGGGATACGTCGTCAACACGACGTCGTATCCTTTAAAGTCTCCTTCCACGACGTTTGCGCGATCGGCGTAATACACAAACACGCGCAGCGACCCTTCCTCGACGCACGATTTGATCTCTTCTTCCCACTGAACGAGCGCCGACGTCGGCACCACCACGAGCGTCGGCGGCGGTCTGTCGTCGTCCGTCACCATCTCCCCCACCTCGGCGCGGTCTCGCATCCACGCCTCCTTCCTCGCCAGCAACATCGATATGCACTGTATCGTCTTCCCCATCCCCATCTCATCCGCCAATATCCCCCCCTTCGCATCGCCGCTCTCGTTATCGCACATCCACCGCAACCCCTCGCGCTGAAACCCCAACAACGGCCGCGTCAACGCCCGCGGCGCCTCCATCGGTTCCACCGCCGGCCGACGCAAAAACGCCTCGCTCGTCGCGTCCAACGCCGTGTTCTCGATCTCCGGCCGATCCGGCGACAGCACCGTCGCCAGCAACACCTCCCGATCCCCATCCCTCAGCGCGTCCAACCCGTGCACGCGCGTCTCCAGCTCCTCCCTCGTGACTCCCTCCGCGCGATAACACTCCGGATGCATCCACTTCGATATCCATCCGTAATCGCCGCCGCGATACTTGAGCGGTTCCCCGATTCGCACCGCGTCCTTCGCGATCTTCGTCGCCGATCCGAACCCCAGATATCGTCAGTCTTTTTTCTCTTCTCTTTCGTCTTCGCGTCGATTCGTCGATTCGCCGCACCTTTTCCCCGCACTTCCCGCACTTCCCGCGTCCGCTCTTCGCGTACTCGCACGCGTGCGTGTACGCCGCGAAAGCCTCCTCGTCGTCGTCGAACATCGGGCGCCAGGTGACGCCCTTACCGTCCCACGACGGGACGATCGTGAGTTCGACCATGCGCGCGCGCGACGCCTCGAGACCGCGACCGCGTCGAGACGCGTCGAGATGCGTCGAAAAGTGACGGACGGCGGCGACGGGGCCATCGGTTGGTTTTCATATATATAGCGCAATTGGAGGTACTATACGTTCTCAGAGTGCATATAAAGACGGTACGTCTACCCATGTACCGTATTCGATGG
>Ga0181560_10001184_pt1 | contig 24402 bp, 25 predicted proteins | sample 011ome_20_FD_133751 | JGI IMG/M metagenome (GOLD analysis project Ga0181560, IMG submission 133751) | Coastal salt marsh microbial communities from the Groves Creek Marsh, Skidaway Island, Georgia - 011509CT metaG (megahit assembly) | ecosystem: Environmental > Aquatic > Marine > Intertidal...
CGGAGGTCGTCGGCGTGGTCCGCTGCGTCTACGTCGCGCGGCCGGCGACGCGCCCCCCCCCCCCCCGCGCCGCCGCCGCCGCCGCCGTCGTACTCGCCGCCGTCGCCGCCGCCGCCGCCGCCGTCGCGCGCTTCCCACGCCGCCTCCCCCGCCACGCCCGGCCGCTCGTACGCGCGGCGCATCCGCCCGCGGTGATGCCTCGCGTTCGCCCATCGTCCCCCGCGCGTCAGCGGGTCTTGCCCTTCGTGATGCACGCTGACCGTGGTCGAGACCCACATCAGGAGCGCGATGAGCGCGGTGGAGAAGATCGCCATGAGCGCCATCGCCTTCTCGGGCGACCGCGGCGCGCGGACCGCGACCGCCATGTCGACGCGTGCGTGCGTGCGGCGCGCGCCGGACGTCTGCGCGCGCTCCGAAACCCTCGCGCGCGCAGAAAGGCGGAAGGGACGAAACCTCGCGCGCTCCGAGACCGAAAAACGTCTACGAGTACTCGGAAGGACCCGCGAGACGCCGAGGACCCGCGGGACGCCGCGGCCTCGGAGGCGACGCAGTCCCGAGCGCGTCCTCGGAGGACGCGCGACGCGCGCGTCGGAACGCGCGAGAGGCCACGGCGAGTGCGCGGGAGAGCGCGATAGGGAAGCTCGGAGAGCGCGACTGAGGGTTCGTCGGACGCGGCGAAGATAACGCGCGTGAAAGGCTCTCTCGCCGGTCGTCCGCCGCACACCCTCACGCGCCGCGCAGCCCGCTCGTCATCGACCTCGGTCTTCATCTTCATCCTCCACCTCGACGGCAACATGGCCCGCCTCTCCTTCATCGCGCTCGTCGCGCTCGTCTTCGCGTTCGCCTTCGCCGGCGCCGCGAACGCGCAGGGCGTCCCTCGTCCGACGACGGAAGCCGCCTCCGGGCGCGGGTTCAGGGACAGCTACTACAAGGAGCCCATCAAGGAGCCCTACTACAAGGAGCCCATCCACCACGCGTGCGTCGGCGTCGAGATCGCGAAGGACGGCGAGACGTACTCCCCGTGCGGCAAGTTCGACAAGTGCTGCGACGGGTTCTTCTGCCGCGTCGACGCGCCGCTGTTCGCGAAGCTTCCGTACAAGGAGATAACCGGACCGGTCGACTCGCTCGACTTGGCGGCGACGTCGAACTTGAACCAGTGCTGCATCCCTGAGGAGGCGCTGGACGTCACCGGGCTCGTCTGCCCGGACCAGTATTTGCTTGACAACGGCAGATGCGACCTCCCGCAGGCTTGCGGTGCCGGGTACACCTGGGCCTGCGGCACCACTGGAGATCTGAACGAGCTCGCGTGCCTTTGCTGCAACGGCAGAATCGCCACATCCACTGGTAACAACCGCAACCGCGAGAGGATCTTCTGCAACGCAGGCTTCGGGACAGGCGAAACTTTTTACGGCCAGTGCCCCCAGCCCGCTCCTTAAGGAGCTCGCGCGCCCGCTTCGACGACAACGCGCGCTGGCCGGTCGGTAGGATGAGAGAGGCCTCCGCACGTGTACATACGTCCGGCGAGCCGCGGGATTTTTTCCCGCCGCGTCCGCGCGTTTCGTCTTCGCACCCCGTCTTGTTTTCGTTTCGCTCGATGAACCTCCGCCGTTTGTAATAACAACACGAGCCGAGCTTCGCTACGTCACGTCGTCGCTCACCGCGCCCTCGTGCGCTTCACCGGCGGCGTCTTCTCCACCTTTTCCGCCTTCTCCGCGCCCTTCGCCCCCGCCGCCGCCCCCCGCGTCCGCTTCGCCGCTCGCGGCTTCGTCGCCTTCCCCGGCTTCTCCGCCTCTTGCGCGTACGGATCGACGTCGTCGTCGCCGCCGCCGCCGCCCTGCCCGTAATCGTCCAGCTTCCCCTCCGCCTCCGTCACGAGCTCGTCCACGTGCCCTCTCGCGCTGAACCCCTCTCGCGCGGCGGCGCCCTTCGTCTCGCCCACGACGACGACGTCGTCGCCGTCGTCCCTCCGCGCAATCTTTCTCTCCCACGCCGGTCGATGCACGTGCGTCGACGCGCCGCCGCCGCCGCCGCCGCCGCCGCCGCCGCCGCTCGCGCCCGTCGTCCCGGACGCGAGCCCGACGTCGCCGCCGTACGCGAGCGCGTCGTCGCCGTCGTCGATCTCGATCTCGTCCTCGGAGCCGCTGAGGGCCATTCCGTACAAAAAAAGTTCACCGGTCAGTTGAAAGGGACCCACGCGATCAAATGTTGAAACCGGGCGATGGGTGAAAAACGTTTGTAAGAACGCACCTGAGGTCGTCCGCGTCGTACTTGCCCGTGATTTTCGCGACGAACGCCTTGACGTCCGCGACGGTGCAGTCGCCGCGGCCAGACGCCGACGGCGGCTTGACGATCAAATCCCGCTCGCGCGCGCTGTTCACGAGCGCGCACCAGTTCTCGTCCCCGGACGCTTTCAGGGCTTTACCGCTTCCCAACACGATGAGCGACGCGCGCGCGCGCGTCAGACCGACGTTCATCCTTCGCTCGTCGGACACGAACCCGAGCCTGCGCGTCTTTGGGTCGAGGGTCCATACGAGCGGACGTCGGGGTGGAGTTCATAGGCGTCAGTGGAAGTTGAAAGGCGTCGAGGGCGGGGATTGAAAGGAAGGGGTGGGCGGAGAGAGACGCCGGCAACAGTCCTTAAGGAACGGCGTTCACCACGCCGACGGGGTCGTATGGGGACCAGTGTAAGGAGAACGCACCTTTTTTTTCTTCGCGCCGCGGTCCTCCCTCGGCGCGCGGCACACGGAGAACACGCACACCTCCTTCTCCCTGCCTTGAAACCCGTCGATCGAGTTCACGTCCACGCGGCTCGAGCGCTCCTCGCCGATCGCGTCGTTCAAGATCTTCCGAATGTTTCGAACTTGCGCCTTGTACGGCGATATGATGCCGATCTTTTCCCCCGTGGCGAGCTGCGGGTAGTTTCGCATCAGAGCCGTCGCGATGGCCACCGCGGCGTGCGCTTCCTCGTCGTTGCTCCACGACGTCCCGCCGCCGAGGTACTCCTTCCCCGCGATGTCCACGAACACGAACGGCCGGAACAGCGAGACGTTGTGCCACGGCCTGGACGTCTTCGCCGCCTGCCGCGGCCCGTCCTCGAGCTCGTTTTGGTAAAACCGCGCGCTCGTAAACTCGCGAATCGCCGGGTGCATCCGATACTGCGTCTTGAGGACGTGTATCGGGTACCCGCACCGCTCGAACCGCTTGAACAAGCTCTGATTGTACGCGTACTCCGTCGCCCGCGAGGACAGCACCGTCGCCGGCAGCTGCCGCGGGTCGCCGACGAGAAACACCTGCTTCGCGCCGTAACACAACGGCACCAACGTCGACGGCTCCACCGCCTGCGCGGCTTCGTCGATGACGACGACGTCAAACTGCCGCGTCATCCGCGCGAACATCCCGCTGCCGCTGAACGACAGCGTCGAGCACACGACCGCGGCCTCGTCTAGGATCGCGATCTGCGCGCGGTCGCGCTCGAGCGCGCGCTCGAAGTTCTTCTCGGCGGCGCCGCCGTCCTTGTTGGCGTCTTTCCCCGCGCCCTGCCGCTCGTTCACGAGCGCCTCCATCGTGACTGAGGGTAATTGTCCATACGAGCGAACGTCGGGGTGGAGTTCAAAGGCGTCAGAAGCGGAGTTGAAAGGCGTCGATGTGTGTTGGGATTGAAAGCGAGGGGTGATGGGCGGAGAGAAACGCCGGGAAGTAAAGTCCTCAAGGAACGGCGTTCCACCGCGCCAACGCGGTCGTACGGGGACCAACGTAAATACGAACGCGCCTGACTCGACGCTGTGGTGCCAGCTCACGCCGACGCGCACGAGCGTGGGCGAGTACGGGTCGCCGTCCGGGCCGAACAGCCCGCTCTGCATGATGCGCAGCACGATCTCGTCCAGGGCGGAGTTCGAGGGCGCGCAGACGAGAACCTTGGTGCGTTTGCTCGCGACGTCGCCGACGATCTCGGGAACCTCCGTCGGCGTCTTCGGCGGCGGCGGCGCGCCGCGCGGCAGCGGCGGCGCGTCGCGGGGATTCGCGACGCCGCTCAGCCACGGCATCGCGCGGCGTATCATCGCGCTCGTCTCCGCGGGCGTCCGCGGCTTTTTCTTGTTGCGAACGTCCAGGTACCGCTGCAGTTCGAGCTCGTGGCCGCTCTTGGCGCCGGGAACCGCGTGCAAGATGACGGAGAGCAACGAGAGGATGATGCGCGTCTTGCCCGTGCCGGGTGGGCCTTGGATCAGCGTGATCGGCTGCTTCTCCAGCGCCGCTTTCAGCGCGGTGACTTGGCTCACTGCGCGCGTCCATCGATCGGATCGCGGCGATGGATGGGGGGGGAGAGGTGTCGGTCAGATGGAACTCGCGGATCGAGAGCGCGTGCGAGTGGAAAAAAAACGCGTCCGTCCCGCGTCGTCGCCGTCGCCGCCGTCGTGTGCTCAGAGAAACCACATGTCTTTTGCGTAATCAAAGAACGTGTTCATAATCTACTATCAAAGATTTTGTCATCAACGCACACGCGGCGGCGGCGACCGCGAAACGCAAACCTCGAGCGTGGCGATGCCGAGTCGAAACGCGACGCGCGAACGACGAACGACGAACGACGAAACCAGAAGACAAAACGAATCCAAAAAAAACGCACCATTGTACGCCGCGTTCATCGCGTTCAAAAGCGGCGGCGGGAGCTCCCACACGCTGTGCGGCGCCCTCGCCTGCACTTTCCCGCTCATGACCGTGTCCGCGAACGGCAACGACGGAAACGCGTGCAGCGCGAGCCACTCGCGCGCGATCGTGGACATGTTCGCGAGGTGCGACAGATACCACCGGTTAGAGTCACCCGCACAAAAAAACAATCAGACACGCACACGCCCGAGTAGTTTGACAGGTCTCTAACCGGCGACAGCGACAGTGACAGTGCCCGCGGGCGGTGCGGAGGGAGATGGAGATGATGACGGGGGTGCTCGGGATGAAGATGAGATCGCCCTGACCCGCACAAAAAAACAACGCAAGACGAAGCGATGAAATAGACAGAGTAAATCGCGACGATGTCGCGAGATAGCGTCGTCAATCTGACGGAACCGGCGGAAACGAACGTGTAGACCATGATATGTAACGAAAACGAACGAAGATACGGGGAAGCGAGGGGATCCCTACCACGCGCCCTTCCCGCGCGCCAACGCGTTTCGCACGCTTCGAAACCGCGCGTAATCCGCGTCGTCGAGCGTCTCCCCCGCGCGCGCGCTCAGCCTCGATGTATTCGGGGAGTCCGGGAGGAAGAACCGCACGCGGACGCGTTCCTTTCGCTCCTTGGCGTCGACGAACCCGAGCGCGTACGCGCGCCTCCACTCGCGGTCGTCGTCGGGCGCGAAGGCGTCGGCGGCGCGCTTATTCGACGCGCCCGCCGCGCCCGTCAGGAACGCCGCGTCGGGGTGGTCGTCCGCGAGGACCGCGGCGCGCTTTGCGCTCGACTCGCTCTTCTTATTTTTCTTCTTCTTCGCGTCGTCGCCGTCGCCGCCTTCTTCCTCGTCCTCTTCCTCGTCCTCGTCGTCGTCGTCGAACTCCTCGTCTTCGAACGGGTCAAACTTGCTCAGGAGAAACACGTCGTTGTCGCGAAATTCTCGCGCCGCCTCCTCCCGCAGCGCGAACCGCACGACGTGGAACCCGTTCACGCGCTCGCTCTTCTCCACCGCGCCGATCACCGCCGCCCTCTGATCCTCGTCGTCGTCCGTCCGCCCCAGCTGCGCCGCGCACTCCTCCAGCACGAGCGGCTCGAACACGTTTACGTACTCGTCGACGGAGGTGAAGGTCTGCGGCACCTCACGGAGCGTTCGGTTCCCCGCGGGCTTCACCGCGTCCTCCTCCTCGGACGTGCCTATGCGGTAGTAGTCCCACGGCAGGATCTCCTGTTGGAGCCGCGAGAGGTGCGACGTCTGCTGCTCGGACGTGAGCGCCATCGCGCGCGGGACGGCGCGGCGCCGCGGGCGATCGGATGGATGTGGATCTGCGGCCACGATCCCGGCGGCCGGCGACGACGACGCGGTCGCGACGCGAGCGGCGCGACGCACGCGGCGACGCGCTCCAAACTCGCGCGACGCCGGCGCCGGGGTCGCGTTCGCCGCGCGCGTCGACCCGACCGCGCGCTCGTCGCTGTGGGGAGGACCGCGGCGATGGCTCGCTCGTCGTCTCGTGGGAAAAGCGACTTCGGGGTTTCCAGTCGGGGGCTGGGTTTCGGCGCGGCGACAGGAAGAAAACGTCGAGTTCGGGGAGGCGCCGCCGCCCGACGAACCTACTACAACACGTCAATTAAACCAACGACAACTCGATCAATACGGCCCTCCTCGCCTCGGAGGCTCCGGGCGCCGGTAGTTATCCTCCGAGTACCGCCGGTGCGTCGGCATCGGCGGCGGCGCCGGCGGCGCGGCCTCGAAGCTTCGCCCGGCGGCGAAGTCGTCTCGGTTTCGGTTTTGGTCGCGGTGGCCTTCTCCCGCCCCCCATCCACCACCGCCGCCGCCGCCGTTGTTTCCTACGTACCCGCCCCACCCGCCGCCTGGCGGCCCGGGCGCGCCTCTGCCGCCGCCTCCGTGCGCGCCCGACGTCCACCCCCCCCCGCCGCCGCCGCCGCCGCGCCAGCCGCCGCCGCCGGCCACGCCCATGCCTCCGTACGGACTCCTCCCGCCCCCTCCACCCGCGCCGTTACCGATGACATCCCGCAGATCACCCCCGTCGCCACCACCCCCGCCGCCGCTCGCCGACGGGCACTCGCGCGCGATGTGCCCTCGCTTGCCGCATCGGAAACACGCCAGCTCGCCCAAAAACCGCGCCGCGTCCCTCCCGCCGCCGCCGCCGCGTCTTCGGGGTGGAGTTGAAAGGCGTCAGGGGTGGAGTTGAAAGGCGTCGAGGTGTGTCGGGATTGAAAGCGAGGTGTGATGGGCGGAGAGAAACACGCGCCGGGAAAAGTCCTTAAGTCCTCAAGGAACGGCGTTCACCACGCCGACGCGGTCGTATGGGGACCGGTGTGAGATAGAACGCACCTCTGCGCGCAATCCGCGTCGACGTGCCCCATCCCGCCGCACCTGCAGCAGCTCTTCCGCTTCCCCCCGCCGCCCCCCGCGCTCGCGAGCGCGCCCGCGGCTTCGTCCTGCGACGCGCAGCACAGGTGCCCAAACTCGCCGCACACGTAGCACGCGACGCGCGCGACGTCCGACGCGGCGAACGACCGCGCGCAATCCGTTGCCGCGTGTCCGCGACCGCCGCAGCGCAGGCAGCACAGCGCCTGCGTCTCGCGCCCCACGCCTCTCGGCTCCGGGCAGTCCCTGCTCTGGTGGCCTCTCTTGAGACAGTTGAAGCACAGGCCGCGGCGGCAGTCGCGCGCGAGGTGGTCGAGGTAGCCGCACAGGTGGCACGGGCGCTTCTTCTCGGGAAGCGAGCACTCGCGCTCGAGATGGCCGCCGCCTCCGCATCGGAAGCATCGCGTCGCGTTGAGCTCGAAGTCGTCGTCGAAGTACCGCGGGTTGCGCAGGAGGCGGCGGACTTCGTAATTCTCGCCCTCGTGCAGCGCGTCCGAGGCCTGCGTCGGGATGGGCGGGACGGGACGGCGCGGGGCGGGAGAAGGATTCGGTTAGGGTACGCGCGACGACTGGCAGACGTCGTGCCCGCTCTCGACGACGGGACGCCTCGGGACGCCTCGGGACGCACCCGCTCGGGGGTGCCCTCGCGCTCCTCCGCTTTCATCGACGCGCTCTTCGTCGTCGTCGTCGGCGTCGGCTTCGCGCTCGCTTTCGCGTTCTCTTCCTCCGCGACCGCGGCGGCGGCGTTCGGCGCGTTCGCCTCCTTCGATGAGGTCGCCGCGCTCTTCCGGCGCTTCAGCGCCTTCTCGACGATGAGCGCCTGGTGCGGGTCCGCGTCCTCCTCGTCGTCCGTGCCGCCGTCGGACGACGGCTCCGGGGACGGCGACGGCGACGCGCGCGCGCGTCGCTTCTTCCCGCGCGGCTTCCCGCCCATCGCGGCGGTCGCGCGCGCGAGGAGTGCGACGCGACGCGACGCTCGAAACTTTTCGAGACGGGAGGCGTTCGCGCTGATGAGTACTCGCGCGTTGAATGAAAATCGCTGGTTCCTTCACCGCGGCGGCGACGTATGTATTAAATCTGCGAGCATGCATACTATGTACGACGCGAGGGCGTCCGCGCGACCCCGGCGTCTTCGACCCCCCCCCTCCCCGACCCCCCAAAGTTTCGACCTCATCCCGGGTCGGCGCCCGCTCGGATCCGATCGATCGAATTCTTCGATCGAATCGAATCCGTCGTCGATCGAATCGATTCGCCGTCCTCCGAGATCCGATATCGCTCCGCGCGCATCACTTCTTCGACTTGAACTCGTGAATCTCCTTCCCTTTCGCGACGTACTTGGCCAAGAACTCGCTCAGGCGGTCGACGTTCTCTTTCAGCTCCTCCAGGCTCCCCTCGCCGCTCGCGCACTTCTTCAGATCCGTCGCGACGCAGTGCTCTCTGAGCTCCTCGCACTTCGCGAGGACGCCGTCCGCGCCGAACGTGCTGCTGCTCCCCTTGAGCTTATGCAACACCGCGCGCGCTTTATCGTAGTCCACGGCGCTCTCGTCGACGTCGAAGAGCGTCCCGAGCTCTTTCAGCATCTCTCGAGCGTCGGTGACGTACATCTCGACGATCTCAGGGTCGTTCCATACGAAGCGAAGTCGGGGTGGAGTTGAAAGGCGTCAGATGAAGTTGAAAGGCGTCGATGGCGGGGATTGAAAGCGAGGTGTGGGCGGAGAGAAACGCCGGCAAAAGTCCTTAAGGATCGGCGTTCACCACGCCGACGCGGTCGTATGGGGACCAGTGTATAGAACGCGCCTCGTGCACGAAGTCGGGCTCCTCGTCCGTCTGCAGGTCGAGCAGCTCTTGGAACTGCGCCTGGTTCAGGAGCTTGTTCTTCTCGTCGTACGCCTCCTGCTCGAGCGCGGCTCTCTGTGTGCGCACGGGGGTTGGAGCGAGGTTGGGGACGAGGGTCGTCATCAGCGAGGGATTCGATTCGTTCGATTCGTCTTTTCCCGAGCGAGGGTTTGTTGGAGAGCGAAAATACATGCATGACAGCGTGCGCGCGACGGCGTCCCTCGGGGAGGGAGGGAACGCGCGCGGGGTCCGCCGCCGTTGCCGTCTCGACCGCGCGCGACGGACGAGACGGACGGACGGACGGACGAACGACGCGCGGCGCGGGGAGGGACCGCGTCGCACCTCCTTCTCGAGATCCTCCAGCGTCTTGGCCCCCATGGTGTCCGCGCGGTCCCGTTTCTTCCCTACTCGAGGAGCGGCGATTCTTCCGATTGTCGGGCTCGCGGACGCGCCGCGGCGTGCCGAAGCCGCGCGCTTCGCCTTCTCGGTCGTCGCGCGTCCGTCCGCGCGCGCTAGATCGAGCGCTCTTGGCACGCGAACAAACGGGGGGTCCCAGTCGCGGTGACCTTCGCTCGAGGGCGGCGCGTTGTGTCCACGACGAGCCGCGCCGGCGCTGGAACGAACGATCCACGTGCGACTGGATATTCGCGAGATCGACGGCATCGATCGATCGAAGCGACGGCCCGTTCGCGTTCTGGTGTCCGTTCGAGCGGCCGCGTCCGCGCGCGGGGGGACGCGCGCGTTCCGCGCACAACGAGACGCGCGGGATCCACCGCACGCCGCGTCACCGCACGCGAGGTCACCGCGCGGGGGAACCCACGCCGCGCGAGCGACGCGCACGGCGAGGAACGCGGCGACGGCGAACGGCGCGCGCGAGGGAAATCGTCGAAATCGAACCCGCCCGGGGGCGCATTGGCGTCGCATTCGGACGCGATGTTGAAGAAGCAACAACAGGCCGTCGGCGGGTTCGTGCACGCCGCGCCGAAGAAGAAGAAGGTGCTGAAGGAGCTCACGCCGGAGGAGGACGCGGAGCTCAGGGTGCGTCTCTCCGCGCCGGAGGAAGCGCGCGCCGCGATCGCTCGCTCGCGCCTCGCCTCGCCCCAACCCGCGCTCGCGTCGTCTTCAAAACGACTCGATTCAATTCAATTCATCACGACCGCTCGTCCCCGCCTCATCGATCGTCGCCCGCCTGACCCCGCCCGCAGGAAGCGTTCAACCTGTTCGACGCGGACGGCAGCGGGACGATCGACATGCGCGAGCTCAAGGTGGCGATGCGCGCGCTCGGGTTCGCGGTTAGCTCCGAGGACGTCAAGGCGATCATGACGGAGTACGACGCGGACGGCAGCGGCGAGATCGAGTACCCGGAGTTTCGAAACGTGATGCGCGACAAGATGGCGAGCCGGAACCCGGAGGACGAGCTCGCGAAAGCGTTTAAGGTGTTCGACGACGACAGCAGCGGGAAGATCACGCTGAAGAACTTGAGGCGGATAGCGAAGGAGCTCGGCGAGGACGTGGACGACGACGAGTTGCGCGCGATGATCGACGAGTTCGACGCGCGCGGCGCCGGGTACATCGACGAGAGAACGTTCCTGGACATCATGCACAAGGGCGCGGACGCGGAGTGACGTCGACGGACGTACAGTACGTCGCCCTCGTCGTCCGCCTCGGGGGGTCTTCGTGTTGTAGCAGCAGCGCGCGTCGCGTGTGTATCGTGAGTAAACTATTTCGTATCCTACGCGTTACTAGACAGACTACTTCGCCGTCGCCCCCCCGCGTTTGACGCCGCCGCCGCCGCTCCACGCGCGCTCCAACAAGTCGATCGCGGGCGCCACCTTCTGCTCCTTCGTACGCCGGTCGTACGTCCCCTTCTGCATCGCCATGGAGTGGCCCATGTATATAGCCAGCGCCTCGAGCTCGCGTTCGCTCGCGTCCGTGCCTGGGTGGAGTCGGGTGGAGTTGAAAGGCGTCAGAAGCGGAGTTGAAAGGCGCCGAGGTCGGGGTTTGAAAGCGAGGGACCCTGGGCGGAGAGAGACGCCGGGCAAAGTCCTTAAGGATCGGCGTTCACCACGCGAACGCGGTCGTATGGGGACCAGTGTGTCCGTGCCGCGCAGATGCGTGATGATCATGTCGCGAATCAAGTGCGGATTCGTTCGCTTCCCCGTGTGTCGAAACGTCGCCGTGGTCACGATCCTGTGCAACCCCGCGTCCGTGAGCGGTTCGCCGCCGAACCTGGACGTGAAGAGATAGTCGTGCTTCGGGTTCAACGCCGCGCGGTGCGTCTCGATGAACGCCTCGAGCGCGGGGTAAAACTTGGGGTGAATCACCATCGGCGGCCGCACGCCGTAGACGTGCCCGGTTTTGTAATCGTCCGGCCCCTGGCGAATCACCCACCGGTAATCAATCAACCCGCCATGAGGATCGCCCCCCGCCGCCGCGCCCCCGTCCGCGTTTGCGACCGTCTCGCCGTCCTCGCCGAGGACCTCAACGACCCTCTCCGCGTCCTCCTTGAAGAGCGTCCGCCCGATCTGCAGCTCGCGAAACGTCCGCTGTCGATCCGGTGGAGTTGAAAGGCGTCAGTTGGAGTTGAAAAGCGTCGAGGTGTGTCGGGATTGAAAGCGAGGTGTGGGCGGAGAGAAACGCCGGGAAAAGTCCTTAAGGCTCGGCGTTCACCACGCCGACGCGGTCGTATGGGAACCAGTGCGAGAAGAACGCACCCCTCGATCCGGCACGCACGACAGCATGCCGAGGATCAAGTATCGCTGGTACGCCCACGCGACCGCGCGCGCGGGGCGCTTCGCGCCGCTCGCCAGCCTCGGCGCGCACTCCTCCCGCAGACGATCGACGACGGCGACGAACTGGTCCCATGCGAGCCACTTCTTTCGAGCGTCCGACGTCGGCGTCGCGCGGTCCGCGCGCTTCATCGTCTCTGAGGGTCGTCGTTCCATACGAGCGAACATCGGGGTGGAGTTCATAGGCGTCAGTTGGAGTTGAAAGGCGGGCGTCGAGGTGTGTGCGTCGGGATTGAAAGCGAGGGGTGATGGGCGGAGAGAATCGACATCGACCGCCGGGAGAGAAAGTCCTCGATCGCGCGGGAACCGAACCGGGTCTGGCGCGCGGGACGGACAGGACGCGCCTTTAGAGATCTTCCGCAGCTGCCCGACGAGCGGGACGTCGGCGTATGGCTTTGCGAAGCCGTCGTTCTCCGCATCGTCGCCGCCGTGGCAAAACTTCGCCGCCGCGACGAGCGCGCGCAGCGTGAACAGCTCGTAGTTCGCGCTGCACTTGCGCTCGTTCGCGAGCCACTGCAGGTGATCGAACGCGAGCGCCGCTGAGGGTCGTTCCATACAAGCGAATGTCGGGGTGGAGTTGAAAGGCGTCAGTCGGAGTTGAAAGGCAACGCGGGCGGGGATTGAAAGCGAGGTGTGGGCGGAGAGAGATGACGGCGAAAGTCCTTAAGAAACGGCGTTCACCACGCGAACGCGGTCGTATGGGGACCAGTGTATAGAACGCACCTGACTTGCGCTCCTTCGTCGGAAAGATGAGCTTCATCGACGTGAGCTCCTCGATCGGGTACCGCCCTCTCCCGCCGTGGTGATGCATCCACCCGAACACGCCGAGGACGTGGTCGACGTACTTGCGCGCGGTGACTTCTCGGATCGGCGCGTCGACGGAGCCTAACCGCCGCGCGGTTAGAAACTTGACGAAATCCTCGAGCTCGCGCGAGAGCTCGTCCGACATCAGATCGCGTCTGAGGCGATACGGCGTCTGCTTCGCGCCTCCCTGCAGCCGCGACGTCACGCGCACCGCCTCCGCGTTGCCGTGCGCGGTGACTATCTGCCCGGACCGAGCTTCATCGATGGGACCGCCGCGGCGGACATCGCGCGCGCTCTTCGTCGCCGCGGCCGCGGTCGCGGTCGCGTCGGCGTTCGCGTCGGCGTTCGCGTTGGCGTTCGCGTCGGCGTTCGCGTCGGCGTTCGTCGTCGCGTTCGCCTTCGCCTCTGCTGCCTCTTCGGCTTTCGCCTCGGATTCCGGCCTCCTCGCCTCGGCGGCGGCCGTTGCGTTGGCTTTCCCGCGCGCGGGCGGGGGTCCCGACGCGCTCGTGGAGGCGCGGCGGGAGAGAAGCTGCCGATCTCCGCCGTCCGACGCGCCGAGGCGACGCGCGAGGCCCGCGGACGCCGCGAACGACGACGCGTCCGACGGCGGTCGCGTCCACGCGATCGCGCGGTTCGCGCCGCGCCTCGCGGCGACGGTCAGGAGTCGGCGCATGACGGCGCGCGCGCGCGATGGAGTGCGCTCGGAGCCTCGCGCAGCCTTTCGGAGTCTCCAACGACTCGCATTCTTTCGAGCGCGGGGGGAGTCTGGGGAGGGTCGGAGATGCGGTCAACAGAAAGTTTTCATAGGCCACCTTGAAAGCGCGAAAAAAATTGAAAGAACGACTTTCATCGGCGCAGCTCCCAGAAACAAACATGCGAAGTTGGGCCTTGTTACTGTAACCTGTGCTGGGAACAACCACTTTCGCAAGATGTCCGTCGAGCACGACGCGCGAGCCGCCCTCGAGACACTCACGCAACGCGCGCCGGCACGCTCGAAGGTCCGTCGCGTCTCCCCGCCACCACGCCGATCGCTCGCGTCGCTCGCGTCGCGCCGCGGGCGCCGCGCGACGCTCGATCGCGACGCGATCAGCGCGCCGCGCACGCCGCCGATCGGTTCATCGTCGCTCGTTTCAAAAGCGCGCGCGCTCGATCGCGGCTCTCTTCCCCCGCGATCGATCGAACCGACTCCATCTCCATCCTCCTCGCTGACGCCGCGCCGCGCCTCTCTCCTCGCCCGCGTCAGTAGGTAGAACTCGCACGTCATGTCGATGATGGGCAACAGCGCGGGGACGAACGTCCTCGGCGAGGGCGCGAGCGAGGAGAAGGGCGAGCACGCGCGCCTCGCCTCCTTCGTCGGCGCGATGGCGATCAGCGACCTCGTCAAGTCCACGCTCGGGCCGAAGGGGATGGACAAGATCCTGGTCTCCATGGTGCGATCTTCGACGGACGTCGTGATGTCTCTCTTCGCGCGCGTCGTTTCCTCGTCGTTCCCGGACGCGATCGAACGCCGCGGCGTTCCTCGGTCGCGCGGCGCCGCGTCGCGTCCGATCGCCGGTCGTCGTCGCGATGTTGACCGAACAGAAACGTCCTTCTTCTCGCTCGAAGTCTCGCGTCTTCTTTGACCGACGACTGACGCCCGCCCCGCGCCCCAAAACAAACCACCCACCCCGTGACACCCTACAGGGCCAAGGCAACCACGTGACGGTCACGAACGACGGCGCGACGATCCTCAAGTCCATCTACGTCGACAACGCCGCCGCGCGCGTCCTCGTCGACATCAGCAAGGCGCAGGATGACGAAGTCGGCGACGGCACGACGTCCGTTGTCGTCTTCGCGGGGGAGCTCCTCCGACAGGCGGAGCAGCTCGTGAACCAGAAGGTGCACCCGATGACGATCATCCAGGGGTTCAGGGAGGCGTGCACGGTCGCGAAGTCGGCGCTGGAGGCGGAGGCGATCGACAACGCGGGGAACGACGAAGCGTTTCGCGCGGATCTGCTCAACATCGCGCGCACGACGCTGTCGTCGAAGATTCTGACGCACGACAAGGATCACTTCGCGAAGCTCGCGGTGGAGGCGGTGATGCGACTGAAGGGCAGCGGGAACTTGGAGATGATTCAGCTGATCCAAAAAGCGGGCGGGTCGCTGAAGGACTCGTTCCTGGACGAGGGGTTCATCCTCGACAAGAAGTTCAACGTCGGGCACCCGAAGCGGATCGAAAACGCGAAGATTCTCCTCGCCAACACGCCGATGGACACGGACAAGATTAAGATCTACGGCGCGCGCGTGCGCGTCGACAGCATGTCGAAAGTCGGCGAGATCGAGGCTGCGGAGAAGCAAAAGATGGCGAACAAGTGCGAGAAGATCGCCTCGCACGGCGCCAACCTGTTCATCAACCGTCAGCTCATCTACAACTACCCCGAGCAAGTCTTGATGAGCAGAGGCGTGACGTCCATCGAGCACGCCGACTTTGACGGGATCGAGCGGCTCGCGCTCGTGACCGGCGGCGATATCTGCTCCACGTTCGACGACCCGGGCGGCTCGAAGCTCGGGACGTGCGATCTCGTCCAGGAGATCATGATCGGCGAGGACAAGCTCATCAAGTTCTCCGGCGTCGCGAAGGGCGAGGCGTGCACCATCGTGCTTCGCGGCGCGTCGTCGCACGTGTTGGGCGAGGCGGAGCGATCGCTGCACGACGCGCTCTGCGTGCTTCAGTCCACGGTGAAGGACTCGCGCATCTTGCCCGGCGGCGGGTGCCCGGAGATGGTCATGGCCAGGGCGGTGGACGAGCTCGCGGCGAAGACGCCCGGGAAGCGGTCGCTCGCGATGGAGGGCTTCGCGAAGGCGCTTCGGATGATCCCGACCATCATCTGCGAAAACGCCGGCTTGGACTCGAGCGAGATCGTGTCTCAACTCCGCGCATGCCACGCGGACGCGGCGGTTCGGTCGAACATGGGCGTGGACATCATCACCGGCGAGACCGGCGACATGGTGAAGAACGGCATCACCGAGTGTTTCCGCGTGAAGCAGCAGATTCTGTTGTCCGGCACGGAGGCGGCGGAGATGATCATTCGCGTCGACGACATCATCAAGTGCGCGCCGCGTCAACGCGAGGAGTGAGTGATCTGATCGATCGCCGGCCGCGAGGGGGACGACGACGACGACGACGACGGCGAGAGGGAGAGGGAGAGAGAGAGAGAAGAGAGCGCGACGGGAGGGAGGAGGGATTCATACATTTTACCGGATAGGCGCCGCCGCGCGTAGCTTTGCGAGGTCGACGAGAGAAGTTACGAGCACTCTGCTAAAAAGTTCAGAGCTGAAAAGTTCGTTACGACGAGCTCGGGATCTCACAGCGCGGGTCCGGCCGGGGAGGGAGCCGCCGCCGCCGCCGCCGTCCTCGTCCGCGTCATCCGCGTCTCGTCGATCTTCCGATCGACCCTCTGCGGTTTAGGGTCTCCTCGTCGCGTCTCGTCGGGCGAGTCCGTCGTCGTCGTCGTCGCGAAGTGAGGAGGATGTTATTCGGCGAGCTGCGTAATCCGTGGTGGCACGCGCCGACGATGTTCTGGAGCGGCGAGCGCTCTCGCGACGCGCACCTGTGGCGCGAGCACCTTCGGAACCGCGAACGCATGCACGCGGAGATTATCTCCATGGGCGTCCGCGACGTTCCGTGGTCCTCCAGAAGGCGCCTCCTCGGTGTGATCCTCACGTGCGTCACGTTCGCGCTCTGGGTCGTCGCCGGCGTCGCGAGCCTGGTCCTCCTCGCGATCGGCGGACGCGCGACGCGATGCCTCGTCGCGGCGTACTACCTCGTGTCGACGCTCTATAAGACGCCGATGAACGCGCGGATGCTGCGATACGCCGCGGAACTCGAGGTGGGCGAGATGAACGGATGGCGTCTGATCGTCAAGGCGACGAACGTGGACTGCGGCGCGCGGAATCATCTCTTTTGCTCGCACCCGCACGGACTCTACTGCGCGGGCGTGAGCCTCAACCTCATCCTCAGCGCGAAAGGCTTAGCGAGCGTGCGCGCGACGCACATCCGCCTGTTCGTGCACTCGCTGCTCGCGAGCGCGTTCCCGATCGTGAAGGACTGGGTCCGCGCGTTGGGTTTCCTCCCGTGCGCGAGGGAGACGATGCGCGACGTCCTCGAACGCGGCGAAAACGGGTGCGTCGTCCCGGGCGGCGTGCGCGAGGTGGTCTACGCGGGGCGGTGCGACGTCGAGCGGCTGTACGTGAAGAACGTGTACGGGTTCGTGAAGCTCGCGATGCGGACGGGGACGCCGCTCGTGCCGGTGTACACGTTCGGGGAGTCGCTCAGGCGCGTTCTATACACTGGTCCCCATACGACCGCGTTCGCGTGGTGAACGCCGATCCTTAAGGACTTTTGCCGTCGTCTCTCTCCGCCCACACCTCGCTTTCAATACCCGCATTCGACGCCTTACAACTCCAGCTGACGCCTTTCAACTCCACTCCGACGTTCGCTCGTATGGAATGGCCCTCAGCGCCGGGCCGGACCCGGCGCCGTTTTTCGAGTCGCGGCGGCGACTGACGTATTTTTTAGACGCGCCGGTGCGATACCTGTCGCTGTGTCAGCGGTGGTTGACGCCGTTTCCGAACGGGCGGCTCGTGACCGTCGTCGGCGACGCGATCGACGTCAGCGAGGGCGCTGAGTATGCGAAAGGTGGTAAGGTGGAGAGCCCGAGCAGGGAGGAGGTGAGGAAAGCGCACGCGCGGTATTGCGACGCGTTGTTGAAGCTCATCGAGGAGACCAAGGCGGAGGCGGGGTATCCGACGCAGCGGACCGTGCTCGTGTAGCGCCGCGGCGGCGGCGCGACGGACGGACGGTCGCGACGACCTGGTGTAGTGCGCGCGTATTCTATCGATAGGAGTAGCGTAGGGTACTGTACGCGTCGTGAGGGGAGTAGTCTGATGCGTCTTCGCGCACCGCGCGAGCTGCGATGTCGCGAGTCAAAGCGCCTGAAGTGCCCGGGGTCGGGTCGCGGTCGCGTTTAGGGTTCGGAATCGCGCGCGCAGATCTCACTCGCCCCCGCGCTCGACGCGTCGCAGACACCTCCTCGCGGTCACCACCCTCGCGCGCGCGCGCTCGCCGGCGGGATGACGACCGCGCACAGACCGACATGGGCGCCGGCCAAGGGCCACGAAGAGCAGGGCGGCGCGCGCATGTTCGGCCCCTCGCACAAGCACTCCAAGCTGGACGACAACGCGCACATGACGCTCAAGACGCGGACGGACGGTCAGCAGTCGATCAAGGAGCTCATGGCGAGAGACTTCAAAGCGGAGCTCGAGGAGAAGGAGCGGAAGCACTTCAAGAAGAAGCTCGGCGGCGGCGACGGCGGCGGCGACGGCGAGCTCATGCTCGGCGACGGCGGGATCGAAGAATCGTCCGCCGCGCGGTTCGCCCCGAAAGCGATCGACGCCGACGACAGCGACGACGACGACGACGACGGCGCGAGCGGCAGCGACAGCGACGACGACGAGGACGACACCGCGGCACTGCTCGCGGAGCTGGATCGCATCAAGACGGAGCGCGCGGAGGAGGCGGCGAGGAAGGAGGCGGATCGATTGGAGGCGGAGGCGTTGGAACGCGCCGAGGAGGTGGCGGGGGGGAACCCGCTGCTTGACTTGAGGCAGGGCGCGGCGGACTTCACGGTGAAGCGGCGGTGGGACGACGACGTCGTGTTTAAGAATCAGACGAGAGGGGAGCCGAAGTCGCAGAAGCGGTTCATCAACGACACGATCCGGAGCGACTTCCACAAGCGGTTCTTGAACAAGTACATCAAGTGAGTGATGGGTGGTATCGTGGCGGACGTATGTACGTCGGGTGAAGTGCGTTGGAATCGGAAGTGAAAAAATTCATCTCTCATCAGACAAGGGCGCGGCGCGGCCGCGTAAAAACAAAACACACCGAGACGTCGTCTCGTTCTCTCTTCATCGTCGCTGTTCATCGCATCGCTCGCGTCTTTCGCGCGCGGTCCGTTCCGCCCTACGCGATGACGCCGTCGATGCCGTGGATCACGCCGTTCGACGCCGCGAGGTCGGGCTTCACGACGACGTTCCCGTTGACGACGACGCCGCCTTCGTCGTTCGTATCCACGACGAGCCCGGACCCTTCGAGGGATTCGAGCGTGACGGGGAGGTCCATGGCCAGCGCCTCGCCCGCGGTCACCGCGGTGCCCGCGACGACGTGCTTCGCTAGGATCGCTTTGAGCGCGACCGGGTCGGCGAGGACGTCTTCCGCGGTGAGCTCGTTCTCGTCCAGAAAGGTCTTGATTCGGGCCGTTCCGTACAAAAAGAGTTCACCGGTCAGTTGAAAGGGGACGCGATCAAATGTTGAAACCGATGGACGGGTGTGTAGATTTTATTGGACGTGTACAACTACGACACGACGCGCCTTGAACGCGTCGTCGGTGGGCGCGAAGACGGTGAAAGGCCCTTCGCCGGCGAGGTCGTCGATGACGGCGGACGCGTCGTCCTTCGCGACGGCGACCGCGGCGAGGAGCGTGGAGAAGTCCCCGTCCGCGGCGAGGACCTCCGCGAGGGGCTTGTCGTTCGCGAGTGGCTCGTCAGACGCCACCGCGGTGGAGTCGTCGCCGGTCGTGGTTTTGGGGGTTTCCCCGTACGTGTGCGCGTGTTTTCCCCAAGTCTTCCCCGCCTCTGCCGCCCCGGGAGCGATCAGGGCTGCGGCGGCGAACGCGGCGAGGGAGAGTTTGTAGAGGGAGCGCATCGTGCGGTGTGTGTGAAGAGATTGAAGAAGACGGGGCGGCGTGGGTGCGCGGGGTAATGAGAGGGCGGGAGACCTTGCGAGCCACGTCTTGTTATCTTGTCTAGTCCGAGAGGACGAAATACTGTACCTCGTTCGTCCTCGTTCGTCACTTCGTCCCAACTTCGCGTCCCCGCCTCTTTACTCGTGTCCCTCGGACCGTCGAACGCTCGTGAACACGTATCGTAACTTATTAAAACCAAAGCACCGCGTATTATCATATGCATCGCGTCGACTCGACGGCGCGCGACCGCCGTCCCCGTGACCTCGGGGCCGGCGACCGTCCGCGCGTCGACTCGACGACTCGCCCGCCGGTGGGAAAAACGAACGACTTTTTCGCCTTCCCTCCTCCACCGTCGTTCTCCATCGCATCGCATCGCATCACATCTCGCCGCAGTCGACGACGGAGACGGGCTTGGACGTCGCCCCGCTCTGCGATCCGACCGCCTCGACCGCCTTGACCACGTCCATGCCCTCGATCACCTTACCGAAGACGACGTGCTTCCCGTCGAGCCACGGCGTCTCCGCGGTGCACAGGAAAAACTGCGAGCCGTTGGTCCCCGGTCCCGCGTTGGCCATGGAGAGAATGCCCTCGCCCTCGTGCTTGAGCACGAAGTTCTCGTCCTCGAACTTCTCGCCGAAGATGCTCTTCCCGCCCGTGCCGTTCTGGTTCGTGAAGTCGCCGCCCTGGCACATGAAGCCCGGGATCACGCGGTGGAACGGCGAGCCCTTGTACCCGAACCCCTTCTCCATCGTGCACAGCGCGCGGAAGTTCTCCGCCGTCTTGGGCGTGACGTCGCCGCGGATCTCCATGACGATCTTCCCCGCAGCCTCGCCGCCGATGTCGATGTCGAAGAAGCACTTGAACTTGTCCTTGTGCTTCACGTCGATGCGCTCGATGGACATCACCTCGATGTCGAAGTTCAACGTCTGCCCCGCGAGCGGGTGGTTGCAGTCGAGGACGACCTCGTCGTCGGTGACCTCCGTGATGGTCGCCTGCATGCCCTGGCCGACCATGAGCTTGCTGCCGACGACGGCGTACTCCTCGCCGACGGCGTTGACGACCTCCACCTTCGGGACGTTCATCTTGTTGGCGTCGTCGCGTTCGCCGTAGGCGTCCGCGGGGGCGCACTTGAGCGTCTTGGTCTCGCCCTGCTTCATCCCGAGCACGCCCTTGTCGAACCCCGGGATCATCATCCCGCCGCCGACGGTGAACGCGATCGGCTCGCGGCCTTCCGCTCGCGAGGAGTCGAACTCCTCGCCGTCGTCCAGGGTGCCGACGTAGTGGATCGCGACCTTGTCGCCCTTCTCGACGACGACGTCGCCGCTCGCGGCGGCGGCGAAGAATCGCGTCGCGGCGGGCGCGATCGGGGATCGGCGCGGGGTGCAATGGGCGCGAAGGAACGCGGCGCGAGGGGCGACGAACGACGCCTTGCGCGCGGCGGCGACGTTCACTGGCGCGACGCGCGTGAGCGCGCGGGCGAGGACGGACTGCATCGTGGGAAGTTTTGGGGGTGGGGCGAACGGAGGAGGGTGCGCGGGCGCGCTCCGAGTGCGTCGGCGGAGCGCCGACGTCGATTCCGAAACCCTCGAAACGTCGTGATGCTCGTGACGCGTCGATTCCTGGCGCTTTTTCGCGGCCGGCGCGATCGCGCGCGCGCGCCGCTCCGCACAACGCATGTCGCGCGCGTCGTCGTCGTCGTCGTCGTCGCGCGCCGTCCTCGCATCCCCACACGCACGTCTCGGTCGCGGAGGAGGAGGAAAAGCGCGCGCGAACCCGCCGGCGACCGCGCGGGGCGGCGTCCCTCGTCGCGCGTGGGCACCTTCTTCGCCGTCGATCGACGATCGCGCGAGAGGTGATCCGATCGCGCGCGCGATGCCGCTCGACGCGCGCGACGCGACCGGGTACGAGCCCGCGGACGCGTCGACGGCGTTCTTCCGCCCCGCGACCGCGGAGGACATCCCGCTCGTCGCCGAGATCGAGCAGTGCTCGTACCCCGCGGACGAGGCCGCGTCGCCCGACGCGCTCGCGTACCGCCAGGCGCACGCGGGCGAATTCTTCCTCGTCGGCGTCGCCGCGAGCGAGGAGTCGCCGGGCGAGGACGAGATCGTGTCGTACGTGTGCGGCACGCTGACGATGGCGGACGCTCTCACGCACGAGTCCATGACGACGCACGAGCCCGCGGGATCGACGCTGTGCGTCCACAGCGTCGTCGTCGAGGGCGCGCGGCGACGGAAGCAGATCGGCACGCGGACGCTTCGCGCGTACGTGCGCGTCGTCTGCGAGCGATCGCCGGCGGTTGAGAAGATCGTGCTGCTGTGCAAGAGGGAGCTCATCGGGTTCTACGAGGGGTGCGGGTTCAAGATGGTCGGCCCGAGCGACGTGGAGCACGGGGCGGATCAGTGGTACGAGATGTCGCAGAGCACCGCGTTCGCGCGGGCGGTGTTCGCGAGCGCGGCGGAGGAGGGGGAGGGCGGCGAGAGTTAGGGAGAATCGTTTCTTTTCCGACACGAGTGCCAGCTGTGTGATGGACGAGAGAAGAGTGCCGACGTCATCCATCCACCCGTCACCTCGCCACACCCCGCCGCGCCTCGCGCCGCCGCTACCTCTCTCCCCGCCGTCGTCATGTCGTCCTCCGCGCTCGCTTTCCGCGCCGTCGTGTCGTCGCGCGCGCCGCCGCGCCGCTCGAAGACGACCGCGCGTCGCGCCGCGACGCCGTCGCCGCGCGTCGTCGTCGTCCGCTCATCGGAAGCGCAGCAGACCGCGTCGACTGAACCGGCGCCCGCGCCGGTCGCGCCGCCGTCCGAGAAACCTATCGTCGTCTTCGGCGCGAACGGGAAGACGGGCAAGCGATGCGTCGCGCACGCCGCGAAGGCTGGCGTCCCGGTCGTCGCGTGCACGCGCTCGGGATCGTTCGCGTCCGCGGACCTCGCGATGAGCGCGGACGATCAAAAGCTAGTCACCGCCAAAGCCGGTGAGTGCGCGCGCGACGATTGCGATTCATTCTTCCGTTTTCATCGCGAGCCGCGCATGATAACGCACGGTATCCTCCCGTTACTCGACCAAAAATAACTCACAACGCGTAACTCGCATCATCCATCCAGGCGACGTCTCGAAAGCGTCCCAGGCTGAGCTCGAGGCGCTCGTGTCCGGCGCCGGCGCGATCATCTTCGCCGCGTCGGCGTCCCCCGGCGGCGGCTCCCCGCAGGACGTCGACAAAGCCGGCCTCGTCGCCGTCGCGCGCGCGGCGATCGCTGCGAACGTCCCGCGGCTCGTGATAGTCTCCTCCGGGTCCGTGTCCAAGCCGCTGTCGCCCGTGTACGTCTTCCTGAACTTCTTCGGGGGCATCATGCGCGCGAAGGTGCGTTCTATACACTGGTCCCCATACGACCGCAATCGCGTGGTGAACGCCGTTTCTTAAGGACTTTTCCCGTCGTCTCTCTCCGCCCACCCCCCGCTTTCAATCCCCGTCTTCGACGCCTTTCAACGCCAACTGACGCCTATGAACTCCACCCCGACGTTCGCTTGTATGGAACGACCCTAAGATCGAGGGCGAGGACGCCGTTCGCGCGTTGTACTTTAATCGCGAAGACGCGGACTACGTGTGCGTGCGGCCCGGAGGACTCACGGAGGACCCCGGACAGGGCGTCCGCGCGATCGAGCTGAACCAGGGCGATGATAAGAGCGGGCGGATCTCGCGCGAGGACGTCGCCGCGATCTGCGTCGAGGCGGCGCGCGCGGCGGGGACGCCGGCTGCGAAGAACGCGACGTTCGAGTGCTACTGGAAGGACACCGCGAAGAGTCTCGGAGAGGTGGGACTCTCGAATATGATGGGCGGCACGTCGAACGAGGCGGAGTACGTCTCCGGGAAGGAGAGGCGCGGGGAGAGCTGGGAGGAGCTGTTCGACGGGTTGGAGTCGGACGCCGCGGGGGTCGCGCAGCAAGGGTGGGGGCCGTCGTTGTGAGTCGCGAGCGACGCGACGGAAAAAGTCCAATTCGTTTCCAATTCGCAATCGATCTCATCACGCGTCCTGTCGTCGAGCTACGTACCCGCATAACACAGCGCGCGAGCGTCGTCACTTCTTCCCGAAGAATGACGCCATCCCCATCTGCCCCGCGGGCGCCGCCTTCTTCTTCGCCGCCGCCGCCGCGGCTTTCCCGCCGCCCGCCGCCGCGGCGACGGCGGCGCCGACGACGACGGCGGCCACCGCGCCAACCGCCGCCTTGACCGGCCCGCTCTGTTGCGACGCGCTCGCGCTCGCGTTCGTCTTCTCCCCGAGCGCGGGGGACGCGTCGTCGACCTCGTTCCCGTCGTCGTCCACCCACACCGTCTTCGTCGTCTCCTCCCCGGTTTCCTCGTCCATGACGGTTACGATCTTCTTCTTCCTTCCCTTCCCGGCGGCGGCCGTCGCGGCTATGAACTTCGCGAACGCGTTCACCTTCGGCGTCGGCGTCGGCGCGGGGCTCGGCTCCGGGATCGCGTCCGGTTTCTCCTCCGTCTCCTCGGCCGCGGGGGCGTCCAGGTCCCCGCTCTTGCGCTTCTTCGACGCGGCGGCTTTCGCCTTCGGCTCCTTCTTTTCCTTCGCCGGCGGCTTCTCCTTCTTTTCCTTCGCCGGGGCTTTGCTCTTCTTCGCGGGCTTCTCCTCGACGACGGGATCCGGCACCGGCGCGGGCGCGGCGTCGGGCATCTCGACGTCCGCGGGTTTCTCCTCCTCCTCCTCCTCGTCGTCGTCGTCCGAGTCCAGGCCGACGACTTTGCGTACGTTCCTGCCCCCCGCGGCGCGGTGCCGAGGCACCTCCATCTCGTCTTCGTCGTCCCCGGACTCGTCCCCGGACTCGTCCCCGGACTCGTCCTCCGCCGCGATCGCCGCGTCCGCGGACGGCGGCGGCGGCGCGGGCGCCGCGGCGGGCGCGGCCGTCTTCTTCGGCGGCGCCTTGGCGAACATCGCCATCATGCCCTCGGCGCCGACTTGTTTCTTGCCGCCGCCGCCGCCGCCGCCGCCCGCCGGCTTCTTGAAGAGCGCCGACTCCGTCGCGCCGCCGCCGCCCTTCGCGACGGGCTTGAACCCCGCGAACGGCCCGGGGGTCGGTTTCGTCGTTTGACCCTCCGTCGTTTGATCCTCGGTCGGTTTCTTCGCCGCCGCGGCC
>Ga0181560_10001185_pt1 | contig 24346 bp, 25 predicted proteins | sample 011ome_20_FD_133751 | JGI IMG/M metagenome (GOLD analysis project Ga0181560, IMG submission 133751) | Coastal salt marsh microbial communities from the Groves Creek Marsh, Skidaway Island, Georgia - 011509CT metaG (megahit assembly) | ecosystem: Environmental > Aquatic > Marine > Intertidal...
AAATCAAGCATAGACTTCCCTCCAAAAATCAAAGGTGTTGCGTACGGTTTGCTCCAATGAAACACTTGGAACCCAACCCAGCTCTAGAAGAGCGGCCGGGTCCCCCACGAGCGAGCTCGCCTCACCGGGCCGTAGAGTCAGGTTACAGGTCGGGCACACGCGGATTGACGTTTCAGAGTATTCGTCCAGGTATCGAATAATTTCACCGACAGCGACCCCTCGGCCCCGACCGATATCGAAGCACTGCCCAGGGTTCGCATGTTTTGCCGCCAACCCGATCGCGGTCACGCAGTCCTCGACATCTACGAAATCCCTCAAGGAGTCCAGAGCCCCAATCGGTCGAATAAAGTCCCTCCGGCCGCTTTCAATCTCGCAGGCTTGCTTGCAAAAATCTGAGAGCGCGTCGTTTTCTTTTCCTGGTCCGATGATCGCAAACGGACGAACCAATACGCTGTCGGTACCGAACCGCATACCGAACATTTGGACCAGCGTCTCAGCGCCATATTTTGCAAACGCGTACGGCGTCGTTTTCGCAAGATCGACGTCAGCTCGTTTGAATGGGGCGACCGAGCTTGAGCTCGTTACCACCAACCTAAACTTATACAAGCGATTCTGTAGGTTGAGAAAGTTAAGAGTCGAAACCAAGTTCGACTCGATTGTCTCGACCGGGGCGTCCCAAGAGATCTGGGGGTCAGGTTGCCCGGAAAGGTGTATAACCAACGAGGGCTTCAAATCGTCCAACGCAGTCTCAACTGCGACGGGGTCAGAACAATCAACCGTAATCTCTTCGGGCTTGAGGTTCTTATTTTTCCTTGTCCACACGGTGACATCGTCGCCGGCGTCGATTAATCGACGGACTAACGATCGACCTATGAACCCGGAGCCGCCGGTGACGACTATCTTTCGGCTCACAACGCCACCGTTGCCTGGGTTTCAGATGACCGATACGCGCAACGAACGATGTGCTGGGAAACAGCTCCGTCCTGGATCGTTCCGATGCTTGAGTCACCGGCCTCGATTTTTTGTATGAAAGCCCTCCACTCGTTGTCCCACGAGACGTCCCTTCCACGGAACTCCGTGGTCTCTGTCCGAAACGGTCCGGCCGGGTCACGGCTGACATAGGAGACCTGCTCTACGCCGTAGCCGCCGCCTAACCCGTCTACACGAACCAGCCCGTCGGTACCGTTTATTTGTATCGAGAACCTGTTTTTCCATTCCGCGAGAGACGTCGTCAACGTGAAGTGGCGCCCGGACTTGTTTTTCAAGATCACTGACGCCTGATCTTCCAAACCTGGGGCCCCAAACACCGCCTGGTTGCGCTCGCAGACGACCGCCTCAAAATCACCGAGGATCCAGCGATACAAGTCAATCACGTGGATCCCTAGCTCCATCAGCAACCCTCCAGCCGCCCGAGAGGGATGCGAGCGCCACTCGGCCGAGTAGTTATCTCTTCCGCAGATACCGTAGAACGATCGGCCCAGCAACGGTTCACCAATGCCACCAGACGACACGATCGACCTCATCTTCTCTAGCCCTGGGTGGAAACGGTGATTAAAACCGCAAGCGGCGACGCCTGGCGAATGGCTCGACGCCTTGACTAGCCGGTCTGACTCGTCTTGACTCACACCCAGAGGCTTCTCGATCAGTACATGCTTTCCTGCCTCCATTGCGGCCACCCCGTAACGGGCATGAGTCTCTGGGGTGGTACAGATGATAATGATTTCGATGGCGGGATCCGCGATCATCTCGTCCACGCTTGCGGCTACGCAGCCGTGCTGGCTCGCGATGTATGAGGCCCTCTCTGGCGACCCAGATGCGACTGACATGAGTACCCCGATCCCTGTTGATCTCAGGGCAGATACCCGGCGCTCGAACTGCAACCCGGTGCCTATTATCCCGACACCAAACATCGATTTTTTGTTACCCATGATCATACCCATTGCCTCGCGGAAACGTCTCGCCAAACCGGAGCACGCTGACGCCTGACGGGACCTCTACCGACGGCCCGATGACCGACGCCACATCAATCACGGTGTCGAGAGAGCGAGCATTCGCCAGTTGAAGATTAAGGTACTGCTCGTGGTCTGTCATTATTACAAGAACCGTAGCCCATTCTAGGACGTCATCTAGATCCTCCCGGAAGCTTAGCCATCCATTTTCCTGGATCTCGTTCCTGTCGGCCAGGGGATCGTTGGTTACGAACTGATATCCCATATCATACAGGCATCGCGCGAGCTCAACCGCGGAAGACCTGCGTAACGTGCTGGTATCTCTTTTATAGGTTAGACCAAGAATCCCTACTCTGACCCCTTCATCTTCGCCGCTGCTTAGTAACCGCTGAAAGTGCCGCTGTACCAGTGTGTTCTGTTGCTGGTTAGACAACGGTATTGCGCGGATCACCGGGCTACTCAGTCCAAAACCGTCGAGGAAAGCGACCAACGCCTGGACATCTCGGCCGAGCGTGCCGCCGGCGTAGCCGGTGCCCGGGTTGAGCATGGCGGACTTACTGACCCGCCGATCCTTCTTCAGAAACCGCGGTATCTCGCGCCCCTTGGCTCCCAACACGCTGCACAGGTTACCTATCTCGTTCCCAAAACAAATCGTCAGAGCCAGGTAAGCATTCATGGAGTGTTTCACCATCTCGGCGGTGACCAGGTCAGTGTATTCCCAGTCGTCCGCGAACGCGTTAAGAATGTTCGTCAGGAGCGCACCAGGGCGGTCACCAGAGGTGCCAGCGACCGACAGTTCCTGGCGACGAAAACGTTCTATCGCGGAGCCCAATCTCAGGTTTTCTGGGACGTAGCAAACATTGACGTCGGAGGCGTCCTGTTCAACCAGGCGGCCCACCAGCTGGTCACAGGTCCCTACCGGTACCTGAGAGGTTACAAGTATCTCCTGCCCGCCCCTTACCACAGGTAGAACCTCCGTCTCAAAGAACGACACGGTACCGCTGATGTCGGCACTGTCGTCCTCTCCGACCTTGGTATCCCACATCAGCGCGATCACCGACGCGTTCCGGATCGCATCGCCGGCATCCGAGACTATCGTGAGGTTCCCTATTTGTATTTGCTGATTCAGCAACTCTTTCAGGCCAGGCTCGTAGACGGGTGGATCAAACAACTGACCTTCTCGGTGAGCTCGCTGCTCGTCAATCACAGCCACCTTGAAGCCCGCCTCGGCGAAGCAGGCGGCGCCCACGTAACCCTGATGCCAGGCACCGGCGACCACGATATCGTAGGTGTGGTTTGTCATAGAAACATCAGCCTTTCAGGGTGTCCTGACTCGAGTAAGCCTGCTCGATGACGCGCCAAACCTCCCTAGCCTCGCCCAGCCCGCCACTGAATTCTTGGCCGGTCTCGATACTGCTCAAAAAATGTTCGTACTCTCGGTCCCAGGACTGGTCTGGCTGCGGAAACTCCCAGGCACTGGTATCCGGAGGACCCATCTTTTCTGACATCTTATAGAGCGTAAGCCGCTCTGTTCCGTAACTGCCTCCGAAACCATCTATCTGCAGCTTCCCGACCCGGCCCGTGATCTCGAGGCTGAAGTTGTTTTTCCACTCGGTCCAGCTCGCGTGGAGCCAGACGGTCGCGCTGCTCTCGCTCTCTAGGGCGAGGAAGCAGTTGTCCTCCACCTCGATTGGCCAGTACTTCGCTGACAGGCTCGAGTACTGAAGCGCTAATTTTCCTGCGAACATCCCCGCCAAGTCGACCAGGTGACTTCCTTGATCTACCATCTCCCCGCCGCCAGAGATCTCTCTCTGACACCTCCATTCCCGGTCGTAGCCAACCCGCGCCCCGTGGCCATGGTGCCCCCTGATCCACATGACCTCACCAATCACGCCATCGTCGAGCAACTGCTTCGCCATCATGATCGCCGGATGGAACCTGTAGTTGAAGCCAACCTTCACTCGGCCGGGGGAGCGATTCTCAGCCTCTATCAGTTCGTCGATATCTGAGAGCGACACGGCGGCCGGTTTCTCGACCAGGACGTGCTTCCCCGCGTCCAGCGCCTGTATGACCAACCCCTTCAGGGAGCTGTGATAGGTCGCGACAACCACGAGATCGATTGACTCGTCTCTGAGCAGCTCCTCCGGTGAGTCAAACACCCGGCACCTGAACGTCGACGAGACACGCGCCGCGGCCTCCTTATTCAGATCGAAGCACCCCCCGACACTGTCGCCGCAGCTCAGGGCGGCTAACCCCCGCTTGTGGCCGATTAGCCCGCAACCAAGTATGCCGACAGACCTCATCTCACATCCTTAAACACCCAGCGATTTTCGTTCAACCACGAGACGGTCGAGCGGATACCTTCCTCGAGGCCAGTGCTAGGTTTCCACCCAAGAGACTCAAGACGCGACGCGTCTAACACGATCACCGGGTTGTCACCCACCCATCCCCGTTCAGATTCACCGACCTGCATCGTGGGTTGGAGCCCGAGCTCTTCCGAGATCCACCCCGCGGACTGCAGCACTGTGCAGCTCTCTGTGTGTGCGATATTAAAAATGTTCACCTTCTGTTCGGCGCGCTCGATCGCGCAAAGTATTCCCGACACGCAGTCGGCGACGTGGAGGTATGACTTGCGCTGCAGCCCGTTACCCAGTATCTCAAGCCGGTCGGGGGTGTCACGAAGCTTCTCTACGAAGTCGTAGATGTGGCCGTGGGTGTACCTGGGGCCCACGATCGAGACAAACCGGAAGATCCATCCACGGAACCCGTATCCCTCGCAGTATGCCTGGATCAGAGCCTCGCCGGCGAGCTTCGAGGCGCCGTAGAGCGATGTCTGTATCGGGAACGACTCGGTCTCCGGAGTCGGTATCTGGGTCGCCTCGCCGTAAACCGACGACGTGGACGAGAACGCGATACGGTTGACACCGTTCGCTCGCATCGACTCCAGAACGTTATGTGTCCCCAACGTGTTCTGGTCAAGGTCCCTGTACGGGTTTGACAGTCCGCCTCTAACGTCAGCGTTGGCTGCAAGATGGATCACCATGTCGCACCCGCTCATCGCGTGCTTAAGACGATCCAGGTCTAGTATGTCGGCCTCCACCAGCTCAATCTTGTCGCGACACGAAGACAAAAACTCGACCCGACCCGTCGACAGGTTGTCGTACACGACCACGTCGTGCCCGAGTGAGACCAGCGCGTCCACGAGGTTGCTGCCGATGAACCCGGACCCGCCGGTAACAAAAACACGCATATTGACTCCTTGCGTAAACCCTAAAACGTCTCAGACCTTGAGCCCGGGCGTCCAATCAAAACCGCGTGGGGCGGCCACTACGTTAATTGCCTCACCAGGGAACGTGAGACGCTCCCGGATATCGAACGGGATCAGGACCGGCATCTCAAAGCTAAAGTCGGGGCCAATGCCGACGTGGAACGTTCCGTTTGGCTGCTCCCAGGCGGGTAAGAAAAACTCGTACCCGAACCCAGCCAGGTAATCGAAAGGAAGCAGGCTTTCGGTCGAGCCGCGGTCTTCGCATGTGCTCTCAAAAAATATGAGGGGAGGGGCGGTTTTCAGGAGGGTCTCTGCGCCCTTGAACACGTTGTACTCATAACCCTCGGCATCCACTTTCAGGAAACCAGGAGAGTCGGCCCCTATCGTGTCAATCGTCTCGACCTCCACCTCTTCTGAGTTTTCTCCGCGATCAAGCGCGAGCGAGGCCAGTCCGTAGTCGGTATCCCAGTGGATCGTCATACGCCCCGGCTTTTCACCCAACGCGACCTGGTGGACCGTCACCGACGCATCGCCGCGATGGCTTTCCTTAAACTCGTTGATCATTTTGGCCATCTCAGGCAGCGGCTCGAACGCGTGTACCTGCCCACGGTAGCCGGGGACACGTGCCGCGTAGGCTGAACAGAACCCAGCGTTCGCGCCGACGTCATAGAACACGAGGTCGTCACGGAGAAACAAGCCCAGTAGGTTTGTGAGCTCAGGCTCGTGTCCGAGCCTGTTATTCTCATCAGACCACAAGTACTTGCTGACGTAGTAGCGTGAGGCCTCGTCGGCTGGTTTACCGTCCGGAAACTCGACCGCGAACTTGAGTCTAATTCGCCGGGGGGAGTTTTGAGCCAACACCTGATCAAATGTTATGTCCGTTGCCGAGTCGCTCCACCCTCTCCAGGAGTGCAGCAGACGGGCGTAGTTGTCGTCAGGCAGCACCATTCCAAGCACTGATTTCAAAATATTCTTGAAGGATTCGATCATCATTTGTCTCTTACATAACTCTTTCTAAGACTCAAAAACGGCTTCTCCACACCGAAATATGTCAACGACGCGGTGACGGTCAGGAACGCGAAGTAGACCGCCAGAAAGTAGGCCCAGTCGACCCAGCCACCCGCATGTCGGCCGATATATGCGGCAACGAAGTCGTGGACGAACAAAGAAAAAATATAGGCGCTGTATGAGATGGTGCCAAAGTAGGCGAACGCCCTCGCGGTGAGACCGACTCGGGCACCAGGAGTCGACGTTCGAAGGTACCCGAACGTAACCAGAAACATGCACAGCCCGACAAACTCCGGCATAAACAAGAATACGTACTTGATCACACGACCGGTGGGGGCCTGGTAACCGCCACGGGACGCCACGAACACGCAGAACATCACGATACCAGAGACACCCGCAATCGTCGCGACGCGTGTGGCCACGCAGGGACGGAGCCTTGGCAGTCGTGCCGCCATCATCCCGAGGATGAAGATCACCCCTCCCCCGAGCAGGCTCGAGTAGCTCAGCAAAAACTGACGCTCGGGCGGCTGGCCAACCATCAACAACCTCAGAAACAAGAGGGCGCCCAGCAAGGCAAACACCCCGAACGATTTCTCCTTGATCAGGTAAAGTACGACCGGGAACAAGAAATAACAGGCCACCTCGAGCTGCAAAGACCACGCGATATTGAAAGCGGTAGCCGGAGGCATCGCTTGGAGCTGAAAAAGCGCCAGCTGAAGGATCGTCGTTGCGTCGGCGCCGTGATTCATAATCAGAAGCACCAAGACCAAGCCGTAGATCGGATATAAACGGAGGGCCCTGTTCAGGGCAAACTGCCGGATATCGAGCGACTGACCGGGAGAGTATTTACCCAGGGCGAGTGAGTAACCAGATATGAACAAAAATATAGGAACACCGATCCAACCGCAATCGACGATCGAGAGGATGACGGTCCCCAAAAATCCGGTGTCGGCCCAGAGCGGGTCGGTGAAGGTAGGCACGCTGACGTGCACTATAGCCACCAGCATGCAAGCCACGGCCCGGACAATATCCACCCGGTACTCGTAGTTTGAACTCATCGAAGAAATCATAGGAACTTCCTTGTCGACAAAAATCGTTCTGTGTCAGCGAGGGCGCCGTCGGTTCCGATCTCGTGGAACGATGGAGGAACTGTGAGGCCGTTCAGGCGCCGATCAAACGACATCGGTTCGAGGATATCAGAAAAATCAAACTTGAGGGTCTCGGGCATATATGCGAACAGGAGGTCTTTACTGAGCGCAACCAGCCCGTAGTCAAGATGATCGAAGCCCTCGTTTTTTTTATCGTTCTTTGTGTAGACGATCTTGGCGGAGCCGTCTTCGTAACGCGCGTTGGGCCGGTGCCCCAGGCCGGGGTTATGAACCACCGCCATCAAGCCGGACCCGGGCCTCGAGAGGAAACCGTCTACAAACTCGCCCTTATCCATCTCTAGGTAGGTGTCACCGTAGGTGACCACAAACTGATCATCTAGCAGGTCGCTGGCCGCGTGGAGCGCGCCGCCCGTGCCTCGGTTTGTTGGCCCGTCGAACGCGTAGCTCAGGCTGACACCGAGCTGGTCGCCGGAGCCAAGGAAATCTTTCACGCTCTCAGCGTTGTGACCCAGGCACAAGAGAAACCGTCGGAAACCGTGGTCCTTAAAGCTCCGGATTACCCACACCAGAAAAGGGACCCCCGCGACCACCATCATGCACTTCTGTGTTCCGGGCGGCCTCGACTTGAGCCGAGAGCCGATGCCGCCGGCGAGTATAACTATTTGCACGCCGCCGCCCTCTGCCCACCAAAAACCTCCGAGTTATCTACCAGGAACTGGGAACCAACGTTAGCGTTATACGGAAAGGCCGCGTGCCTGGGCGTGAAAAGCGAACGGTAGTAAACCGTGGCCTCCGACACATGATCGCACCTTTGGGTCTCAGATGACCCCAGCACCCCGAAAGCTTCCTTACACAGAGACAAGATCTCGTCACCCGTGTTGTCCACAAGATCCAGGAGCCCCGAGCCGACCTGATCTTGGACAAGCGACGACGTTTCCGGGTCGAGCATCTCCTCGAGACTCAAGTATCGACCTAGCCGAGGATCGAAGACCCTCTTTGTTATCCCCCAGTCACGGGTGGTCAACGGCCCCGTGTCCGCCGGAACGATGTTGGTCAGTACGCAGGGGACGTCAAAAAATGAGGCCAGATGGAACAGACCCGAGGTGGAGCCGATAAAAGCAGACGCTCCAGCGACCAGGGCCATTTGTAGGTCAAACGACCACCCGGCGAGGGAGTCGACATGCACTGCGTCAACGTGGTCATATTTATCGCCCCGAAAGCCTTGAAGCACGATACGGTAGCCTTGGGCGCTGAGCCACTCTATCGATAACCTCATCGTCTCGCGGTCGAACGTCCTGAACGCCTGCGATTGGTCGTCTCCGAAGCCCAGTCGTTCTTCGCGACAGTGGACATAGACCCAGGTTTCTCGGGGTGCAAACCCGCAGATGTCTCTGGCGACGTAACGCCTGTCGGCATCGATAGCTCCTAGCCCTTCTCGGGCCGGACCCCAGTCGCGGGCTATCGCATACATCCGGCACGGATTGCCCCGCACCGGTGCTGATATCCCGTAGGTATCCACCGTGCAGAGCCGGAATATGGAGACCCGCTTTAGCATCTGCCCCACCAGGCCTGGAACGAAAACCAGGCGTGGCTCGAAAAATGACCGCAGCCCACTGTAAGCGTAGCTGCGAGGTGACGGCACAAGCAGCCCTACGTGCTGGTATCTGTCAGTCAGCAGCAGTTCCTTGGACAGATACTCCAGCTCACTTACGTAGTGCCCAATTCGAGACTCAAATAAGGACACTACCCGGTGACGAGACAGTCGAACCGCTATAGCTACCCAGGCAAGTAACCACGCGATCAGGTGCCGAAGAAACAACTCCCGCCAAAGCGTCGAGGGCCTAGACCTGATCACGTCGCTAATATGTGCGATCTCTCGGTCCGTGTAGATCAAACAGATCAATCTGGACATCTTAGACTAGCGGTCACTTGAACATAAACCTTCCGAGGAATATATCCTCGAAATCAGGGTCTGTCGGGGCGTCCAACGGGGTAGGAAAAATCTCCTGGCTCGGCTCAAAATCTGAGACGTCTTTCCTTAACCAGGTGACCTCTAGGACGTTGGGAAACGGGACGTTGGCTATCACCGCAAGCCTACCGGTATTGGCGCCATGCACATGGATGACGTTGAAGTCCTCGGCAAGCTTATCGAGCGAGTTCTGCGCCGACCGATACCAGGAGTCGTCTGTCAGGTTTTGAAAGTCGTGAAACTCAACAACGACCTGAGAGAACCTGCGCAAGATTGCACGATCGGTCTGCTCAAATACGGGCCACTCGCCGCCCTCGATATCGATCTTTAAGATGTGGTTAGATCCAGAGCCACCATGCTCGGTGAGGATCTCTTCCAACGTCTTCTTTTGAAGACCGGGCGTCCCCGATATCTCTAGCTTGAAAAATTGGCAGAGAGGGTGGCTCTCCGGAGCGCTGTCGACCGAGTAGTCATACTGGAATACGGGGACACCACGCTCCGCGACGGCGATGTCCCAAGAGACGTCTCCCCCAACACCACAGCTGACCGCGATCGCGCCGTCCGGCATATAATCTCCCATCACGTACCCACCGTCGCCCTCTCGGCCGAATCTGGCTTTTCCGATCGTTGTTGCCATCACAGGGCACAAGCGCTGGGCGAGGGCTAATATTCGCCTGCGCTCCTCTGCGCCTCCCCTGCTGTAGACATAGGCCGCGCCCCTGAGCGCGAGCTCGGTCTGCTCGGTGGCCTTCCTGCAATCCCCCGCCAGCCTCTCGAATATGTCCCTAATTTTCTTCTGGTCACTCAGCAGGTGGTCGTTGGCCGCAGAGAGCCTAGCCATCTCCTCCAGGAGTCTGTCTCGCTTCTTTCTTAACCGCCCAAGGAATATGCGCTCAACCAATGTATCGTCCGACTTTCTATTCATCACTCATTCAACTGCCTTATAAAATGATGGCAGAGGCTCCCTCTGATATTAGTTTGAACTCCAACTCCCGGAGCCCCCTCCTCGTAAGCTCGGCCCGGACCTGCATTGGCTTGTCGGTAACGAACATAAAAAACCCGCCGCCGCCTGCTCCGACGAGTTTTCCGCCGATCGCGCCGGCACGGATCCCTGCCTGGTAAATCTCATCGATCTCGCCTGACGACATGTCGGGGCTGGTTTTTCGTTTACGCTCCCACTGCGATGCGACCAGGCGGCCGTATGATTCGACGTCACCCGACTGCAGCATCCGCATGACCTCCGGGACCTCGTCCCTAGACCGCGCGTAGTGCTCTAGGCCAGCCTTTGACGAGGCCTGCGACTTCAACACGGCGCTCGCGCTCCGCCTGATGTCTGTGTAAAACAAAAGGAGATGGTCGGACAGCGTTTGGAGCTGCTCGTGGCCAACGAGGTGGTCTGACACGGACACTGTCTGATCGGCCGAGAACCCGAAATGTCTTAGCCCACCGACCGCTGACGCGAACTGGTCCTGTTTCCCGACCGGCTCACCTAACCTCTCGATCTCGATCTCGCAAGCGAGCCTCGCGGCCTCGGCGGTTGAAACCTCCGTGTTAATAAGCTTCGCCAGCGCCATGATCAATCCGGCGATAAACGCGCCCGAAGATCCTAGGCCTGTGCCGCTTGGGACGTCTGCGAAAGAAGCAACCTCTACGTAGCCAAGGCTGTGGTTGTCGCAAAACCACCGTATGGCTTCACGAAACAATGGGTGCTGGATTTGATCCAGCTCGTCGGCCACCTCGTTACTCGAGTACCGCAGAAGAAACTGTGCCGAGTAAGACGGTTGGACTACGTGGTACACAAACTTGTTAATCGAGCACGAAATAACGGCCCCGCCACCATAGTTCTCATAAAACGCGGGGATATCGGATCCCCCTCCCGCGAAGCAGATGCGTAGCGGACTCTTAGCGAAGAACATCTTCCGTCTCCCCAAACATTATCTGGTTACCCTGGTCAAGACGCAGGCACTTGTTACAAACACGGGACACCATCCCGGTGTCGTGGGACGCGAGCACAAGTATTGAGCTCTCTTTCGCGTAGCCGTCGATCCTCGCAGACGCCTTGCGCGAAAAATCAGCGTCCCCTACGCTGAGCCACTCATCCATGAGCAGAATGTCTCGCCGGATCGCGGTGGCCATCGCGAACAAGAGCCTCGCCATCATTCCAGATGAATAGATCCGGAGTGGCATGTCTATGAAGTGACCCAGGTCCGCAAACTCGACGACGTCCTCTTCTATTGCCGCCCAATGCTTCCGAGTTATCCGCGAGATCTTGAGCCTGAACCGTATGTTCTCTCTACCGGTCATGTTGGGGTCGATCCCACAGTTCAAGTTCAGCATCGACCCAACGGAGCCGTCGACTATCAGACTCCCGGAGCTCGGCACAAAGCTGCGGTTCAGCATATAGAGTAAGGTCGTCTTGCCAGATCCGTTTGAACCAACCACTCCGAGACGGTCGCCGTCATTGAGCTCAAAACTGATGTTCTGCAGGGCCCGTACGATTTTTATGCCGTCCGACGGGAACCAGGGACGGCGCGTTGTCCATGTGGATATCTTGTTGAGCACGGCAAGCTTAAGAGAGTCAGTCCTAAACCCATAAACCGGGAAGTCTAGACAAATATCGCGCAACTGGATCAGAGCCAAAACACAAGCTCCTTACGATATTTTCGAACAACCCAGAAGCTTGCCCACACGCACCCCAGGCCGACAGGCCAAGAGATCGCGATCACCCATAGGTTGACAGCCTCACCGAGGAGAAGGTTACGGGGTAGTGACACGAGATAAAACACCGGGTTGTACTTGATTACGGACAACCCAAGTATGTCTGGGCGAGTCTTCCACAGAATAGGGGTCAGGAAAAAGAAAATCTGGACCACTAGATTGATAATGTTCGCGAAGTCTCGGAACCGCAGGGATATCAACGAAGACGCCACGGAGCCAAAGAACACGACCATGATTACCGGAGCCATGTACACAAAAAACCAGAGGCTGGGTTCCGCGAGGCCGAAGCCCAACAGCAACAGCAGTCCGTACACTACCACCAAGTTCTGAAACCATATGAACGAGTGCTTGATGATGAGCGCCACGTTAAACACTATTGGGTGGATAACCATGTCCTTGATGTACGTCTGGTTGCTCTGGTAGACCGCGGTGCTCTCAGATATCACCCCCTGGAAGAAGTTCCAGAATACGAGCCCAAACGCTAGATATCCGAAGTATTCGTCCAAAGAGTGCCCAAAAATCGACGCATACAGCGGCCCCAAGCCTAAGATTATTGCGAGCGTTGACAGGGCGTACCATAGGGTGCCTAAGACCGACCTCTTGAACCTTGCGTGGATCTCAAACACCGCAAAGTGATACGCAGTCGCTAGGTTACTCAACATTCAGGATACCCTCGACGCAGGCAATCAGGTTGTCCCCGACTTTCTCCTCCCATAGCCAAACAGATCGATTGTTATAGCTTGGTCCGTCACCGTAACGGTAACCCTGGGACTCGATGTAGTCGACCGTGCAATGCGGAACAGACGGCACCACAAGGTTAAACATGAGCGACCGCACTTTTGGGTCCAGCTCGCTCGCCACACAGGGGCCATTGTTTGGAAATATGTTGAGGTCTGCGGCCTCATAAATCGCTAGACGTACATCAAAATCTTGATGGAGGTCGTCTCTCACAACCCTCACCCAGGGCGGTAACTCTCGGTCATCAACCATGGAGGTCCCGACCTCTGGAAGCACCAACACACCTACATTCAACTCGCCCAACCGTTCGACAAGTGGGCCGTAGTCTTTAAAGGACACGTTTCGGTCGACCCCTTCCTTACTCTCTCGGACGGTCAGGGTAACGATCTTGTCATAGGAGTCGGTTATTTGTTCAATTTGACGCAGAGCGACACACGTGGACTCACGATTCGCAAAGATTGGCTCGATGCTCTCTGGCGAGGCGTTGACCAATCGATAGAATTCTCTGTGATGACCCGACACCGACACCGGGTCCCATGACCCCTCACGGGCTAGATGCTCCTCGCTTCCGGCGACAACAGGCTCAACAGATAGCGATGGGAAAAATTTCGCCAGCGGTAGAATAAGATGCTCAACCCTGTAGTTGAACTCGTTTATCGTCCAGCCGTATCGTTCATGAAAATCGATTGTTTCGGCCGGCAAAATTATTTCAACGTGTCCGTGACTGGCGCCCGACTGACGTTGCGTCACTACGCAGTATTCTAAGAAAAAAATAAAATCATAAGACAGCGGTCGAGAGCGAAGATCGTAGCAGAACCTGAGAGCTTCGGTGGCGCTTACGTTCCGATCATACCCAGACTGATCAGCACAAACTTTCTCAACCATCTCGCTAAGCTCGGACAGCCTGTGAAACACAGTCCCGTTCTCGGTTACCTGCCTCTGAGCCTCCCTGGCCATTCGCTGAGCCCTCGGCACGTCAGCAAGAAAGTAGCGGCACGACTCGGACGCGTCTTCCCATGAGTGAATATTTTGAATCGTATCTGGGGTCACTAGGTCCGCGATCTCGAAGGCCTTGTCGGTTAACAAAAAGCAGCCCATCCCGATCGCCTCCCAGACCCTGAGGTTCCCGTAGTCGCTGGGGTCTTTCCTGTGAAGGTTGACCACGATCTTGGCCCGGGAAAGTAGTTTAAAGTACTCCTTCTGCGAGAAGACGGACCCCAGGTAGCGGTCCCGATAACGCTTACTGAGGGGCCTGTCACCGACAAACGGATACCGAGCCCTAATAAACAGCTGCCGGGTCCCACTGTCTTGGTTCTGATCCCAGGGGTTGGGTAGGTAAAGACCGAGCCTCCCTAGCCTAGGATAAATTGGACGAAGAATCATCCTACCCAAGGGGTTATTGAATACACCAAACCCGAGGGCTGTCGCGACCCTGAAGAACCGGTCCGCAAGGGACATAGGCTTTTCGATACCGGCGAACTTGAGCGGGCTCGTCTCTAGCATCTTCGTGATAAAAAAGTAACGGTCAACATGATCGTAGCACTTGTAGCCCGTGTTGCCGACGAACAGGACGTCAATATCCCGCTCCGCGATGGGTCTGGAGGCAAAAGACGGGCCGAGATATTGGTCGACGTAACAAGAGTCGAACCCGCTCTGGACCAAAACAACAGGCTTGCCGAGCGTCTCGAGAGTCTCGAAGTAGCCCCTGCTACACGCACCGAATGCATCGATCCCGGCGAAGAATCTCTTCAAAGTAAGATCTTTGGGGATCTGATCGCCCCACACGCACACAAACCTGACGCTCGGAAACTGTTTCTTCAGACGCTGACGAAAGTCACTGTTAAGCCTGTAAAGCACGCCGGTGTAGTAGATCACACAGTCCGGATCAAAGTCGTCGATCTGAGCCGCTAGGATCTCTTCCAACGAGGCCGTTTCTATCTGAGATAAAAACTTGTCCGGCTGACGCCTGAAGAGCTCGTTAGCCCACTGCAACTGCGAAAAAGAGTCAGCAAACACAACCTCCATTACGTCATGGCCGTGCCGCTCGAACGCGTCTTTCCACCCCCCTGGAAAGATCAACCCGTGCTCTCGATACGCGTCCTGGGTTTCAGAGAACGAACCCTTGTGGCAGGTAGCCACTTCAGGGTCGAGAAACGCAGGCATTTCCGGGCAAACTCGCAGGACCCTCATAACTTCTCCTAGTTCACCGGGATTGTTTTAATATCTGGCCGCTCTAGGCTTTTCGCCGAAACCGTTTCAGGCCCGAAAGGCATGACTACGATGGCGCCATGCGGAACTTGTTCGAACGCCAGAACCGGCCGCCCCAAAAACTCGCCACCAATCTTTGCCGGCGCGTCATCGATGTAGTAGCTTGGTGGATACGTCAGGTTAGACGTTACCCACGCCGATGCGACCGAGGACCCGTAGACACCAATGGATTGCCCGGAGCTTGTCAACTGATTAAGCGCCTCTAAATGATTGCGGTGGCTAAGTATCCGCGCCCGCAGGGACCCAGTCACTTCCGCGACATCCACCCGATCTGCAGGCCCGCCGGACCCAACGTCTGAGGTCGACCGCGCGCAAGTGAATATCATCTCCTTTGGCAAGGTGTCAGTATCAACCGCCAGGACCTCGAGCCCCGCCGAGATAAGTAAGCGTCGCAGCGACGAGGGGCTAAAGTGTGACACGTGATCGCTGATATAGATGTCGAACGGTGACGTTAAAACATTCGGGACCACGACGACGATGCTACCGCGCTCCGACAAAATAGCGGCCAACCTTCTTAAATAGGCACCCGGCTCCGGGATGTGTTCTAGCGAGTGGATCAGGGTCACTAAATCAAAACTCATACCCGACGAGAACACCTCGTTCTTAACAAGAAGCCTACTGAATCCTTTAATTCTATCCCTAAACGCGTCCTCATTGGACGCACCGAACTCGCTGCCGAACAGGGTAACTCCTTCAAAATAGTTACCCGCAGCCCTCAAGAACGCGCCGTTACCGCAACCAACGTCTAGGGCTAAAGACCCTAGAGGGAGCTCGATCGACTCAGAGACATGCTTTAGCACCCACTGCGAACGGTCCATCGATGCCCCGGAGCTCGACCAGATTAGCTGGTCCGCGAAAAGCTCGCCGTCATACATGTTATAGGACGAGTAAATCTCATCGACTTCCAGTGCGAGAGCCTGATCGTATGGCTTCTGTACGAGCCCGCAGTGATCACAGACGAGAATCCGCGAAGCCGACAGGTGTGGGCGCGCGTCTGACGTGACACGTCCCACGGAATTGTAGTCTGTACTTATCTCCACCAAGGTTTCACTACAGCACGTCACGCAACTCACAACGATGGCCTCAAAGCGTCGACGAGACGCCCAGCAACATAGCCCGCGGACAGCACCTGGTCTATTGATTCTAATTTCCCAGGTTTGTAGACAGCGACCTGCCGCATAAATAATGGGAGCTCGGTCTCTGTCGCCTGTCTTGGCTTCACCAGCCTCGAATCAGCACCCATTCTCGTCGCTATCAGCCTTGCAAACTCCAGATAGGTAAGGGGTTCTCCAACAAAAGACGAGCCGGTCGCAGACAGCGATCGCCCGTAAAGGGCCATACTTCCCAAGTGCGCTACCGCGTCGTCGATCCACACCGGAGACAGCAGATGGTTATCGAAAGCCTCGACGCTCTCTCCCGCGGCGAGCGACCTGACCCAACCCTCAAAGAGCTTTGACATAGGGCCTACAACTTTCCCTAGGCGAATGACCTGCTTTCCTGGGTCACACTGAGCCGTCACGTAGTGCTCTCCTATCATTTTTGACATCCCATACATCGACAGATACTGCTGCCTCGAAGCGAGACCCGTTTTGCCACAGACGACATCGCTCACCGACCGAGCGGCGTCTGACGACACGTAGAGGACCCTCGACTTTGGGAACCTTTCCATAAGCGCCTTAACTGCCAGCGAGTTAACCAAAAGAGCGTCAACCGGGGCCCGCTCACATTCGACGAACTTCGTCATTCCTCCGCAAATCACAACCACGTCCACGTCGGGGAGACGCCCAATCTCAGAAAACGCGTCTAAGAGATCGAACGAGACGACTTCACCAGCGTCATGCGCTCGGCTTTGCCTGGCTGTCACCGTAAGCTCTACGCTTGAACTCCGCTCCCTAAAAAAATTCAACAGACACGAGCCCACTGTTCCCGTAGACCCTATCAGCAAAACGGATTGCTTAGACTTGTTCGGCACAACCAAGCCCTGGTCTCGTAAAAAACTGGTGCAAAACAAACAGATCGTAGGGGGCAATCCTCGCCGCCATAGTCCCAAACACGTCAGCTCTAGTCACTGAGACCATCCCCTGGCCCTCGCAAACCGTCAGTTGATTCAGGTGGCGCCCTGAAACCTCGAAAACAAAGTAGTACCTCGTAACTACACCTTTCCCAAAACACCCAAAGTTGAGAGAAACGGTCGAAAATACATCGGAGCTAGGAAGCCCCGTCAGACCGATCTCCTCGCCCAGTTCCCGGTGGATCGCGTCGCTTTCGTTCTCCCCCTCGTCAATCGCGCCACCGAAGCAACTCAGATAGTCCGGGTAAAATATCCCTGGCGCACGATCCCTATGCTGAAGATAGACACTCTCCTCGGTCGGGCAAAACAGAATTGCGACCGACGCGTCAGAGGGATTCAGGGCTGCGCTTAATGGCTCGATAATCAAGACAGGGTAACCAAAAGGTCGGCCGAGATTCTACGCGACGTCAGGCCGTGGGCTTCAGCGAGATCTGCCTGGCTCCCATATACGTGCAGGAACTCTTTACGTAAGCCATACGCGATAATTTCAACGGGTTTATCTGCACGATCCCTCCAACGGCGGAGCACATCAGCGAGCCCCCCGTGTTGTATCATTTCTTCTACGCACACGATCCTGTCATAGATGCCGAAGAGCTCTTCTAGAAAGCTTTCCTGGATAGGGTTTATCGTGTGCGCAGAATATACCGACGCGGTTAAGCTTGCTTGATCCCGGAGCGCGTCCGCCACCTCGAGACATACTTTTACCGACGGACCATAACCGACGATCGCTATGTCTTTCCCCCGACGGATCCGCCTGAACCGCCCGACAACCACATCCGACTCACTTCCTTTCTCCGACAGTTCTGGTTCGCCAGCCTTACCGATCCGCATGTAGGTTGGCCCAAGTGATCCCGAGGCACAAATTTTTGTGAGCTCTCTTGTCTCGTAAGGATCACAAGGAGCCAATACGGATAGACCAGCTATCGAGAGCGCAACAGAAACATCCTCGATCGCCTGATGAGTTGCACCCAAGGTAGGGTATCCGAGCCCAGCACCCATCCCAACTACTGTCACCGGAAGTTGCTGATAACAAATGTCATCCCGGATAAATTCGAACGGCCGGTAAAGCGCAAAGGTGGCGATAGTGTATGCGAACGGTTTCATACCCTCCATCGCCATACCTGCCGCCATACCGATCATGATCTGCTCAGCGACCCCAGTGTTTACAAATCGGCTGGGAAACCTTGATCTAAACTCATTCATTGCACCGGCGGGCGAAATATCCGCAACGATAGCCGCGATCTTGTCGTCGGAACACGCCAACTCAAAAACGGTCTCGGCAAACGCGTTACGCATCACTACCCCCTCGGAGCGCCACCAGCGCCTCCGCCAACTCTTCCTCATTAGGAGAGCGATAGTGCCAGATTGGATTATTTTCCATGTAAGGGACCCCCCTTCCCTTGACGGTCTGACAGACGATTGCCGAGGGCTTGCCAGGTTCTGTTTTTATCAGCTGACCTTTGATGGAGTCATGGTTATGCCCGTCAACGACAGAAACCATCCAACCGAAAGCACTAAACTTATCGTCTATCGGATAAAACGCCCGGTGGTGCTCGCTCATTCGATCCATTCCGCCGAAGTCGTTTGCGTCCACCAGGACAGTCAGGTTGGACAGCCCCAAGTTAGCGGCCATCATGATTCCCTCCCAGGTAGATCCCTCTTGCAGCTCACCGTCAGAAACTAGCACAACAACACGTCCCGGAAGTCCCATTATTTTTTTTGCGTTGGCGACACCTACCGCCAGCCCGAGACCGTGACCTAGTGAACCAGTGGACGCAATAATCCCTGGCACCCCCCTGTCTGGGTGTGCACCCAAGATACCCTCAGGCTTACAGTAATCTTGGTATTCGTCTTCGGCGATTACACCGAGGTCAGCTAAAACGGTATAAAGGGCAATCGCACCGTGTCCTTTCGACAGAATGAATCGGTCAGCGGACTCGTCCGACATATCAAAAACATGGTTATAGACCACGTCAATCATCTCTAGACACGAAAACGCAGGTGCGATATGGAGAGCGCCCACGCTCTGAGAAAGCTCGAGTATTTTCTCTCGATACCTCAGACAACGCCGGATGTCGGTGCCACGCTCCTCAGCATTAGGGACCACCATTTTTCTTAGCCCCTCAGCGTATAGTCGGTCGGGGTTTTTTGGAGGACGTCGAGGTTAGCCTCGGCCCAGTCTTTCACCTCTTTTAACCCTACATCCCAGGTCATTTCAGGCTTCCAACCAACATCCTCAAAGATCGCGCTACTGTCTAACCAGTAACGGGAGTCCTGCCCTAGCCTATCGGGAACGACCTCACAAATATCATCAAACGGGACACCCAAAACTTCCGCACAAAGCTCCACCACTCGACGAATTGAGGTCGGCTCTTCAGGGCCGGCGTTGTAGATTTTTCCAAGGGGAGCCGACTGCGCTACCAACAATATCGCCTTACCCAAGTCTCTCGCGTGAATGTAAGATTTCTCCGCTTTACCCCCCCCTTGAAGAGGAAGCTTTCGGCCCGTTAGACCCGCCACGATTGTCTTTGGAATGACACGGTGTAAAAGCTGGCCAGAACAGTATGCATTCGATGGCCGGATAATGTTCATAGGGAACCCTTTGAAACGGAATATCGACTCGAGATACATATCGAAAGCCACCTTAGACGCCGCATACGGTGATGATGGCTTAATACAGTCTGTTTCTTTTGACGGCTCGGTGACCGAGCCATACATTTCAGAGGTCCCTATTTGAATGAAACGCTTCAAGTAAGAGCGTGTTGTAAGCGCTTCGGCGAGGCGCGCCAAGGCCATCGAGTTTGTCTCAAAAAACCGCCACGAGTTCTCCCAGGAGACAGCGCCCTCACCCTGTGCGGCAAAGTTGACGATGAAGTCGGGCTGAAGCTCGTCCAGAAACTTCATAAGCAGATCGAATTCATACGTCACGTGATATGCCCGATACTCGTAGTTCGGTTGCTCGTCTATCCCAAGCGAGAAAGCGGGGGATCGCAGTAAGTTTCTGCCGATTCCAACCACTTTCTTGGGGTTGGCGTTTTCTAAGATATACTTCGACGCATGGATCCCAAAAGATCCGCCTCCGCCCAAAACTACCCACGTTGCATTATCCATAAATTGTCCCCTAGCTTATAATTGTCCAAAAATAATCCCCACGGTAGCCCGCCTCATCAAACAGGCGAACCCACTCGTCGGGATAGTCATGAAACTCAGCGGTCAAAACCCAGCTCTCAAAAATCTCTTTTTGTTCCGCGGTAAAGTAACTATCGACCTGAACGAACGCATCACCGCGGGAAACCCTAGTGATTTCCCTGAGGGCCTCTACGAGACGAGGCCGCGGCAGGTTGTGGAGGGTGTTAATTGAAAGCACCAAGTCAAAGAAATCTGACTCATACGGCAATTCGTCAGCGCTACCTAAGACACACACGTTTCCAATATCTGAAATTGTGTTTGCTAGCGCGTACTCAGAGACGTCCAACCCGAAAACCTCAAGCCCCGGGCACGCTTCTCGCAGGTCATGGAGCAAGAAACCTTTTCCGCATCCGATGTCGAGGCACCTCATCCCGGTCTGCAGACCGTAGTGGGCTATAATATCCTGAGCTACAGGACGCCACCGGCCGTCATAGCGATAACCACCGTAACCGAATTCCCTTGGCCCGTCCCAATAATCGAACCCAAAAAGTTTAGCTCTTCGCACAACCTCGGCGTCTTTTGCACCTTTTCTCTTTTCGATGTTTCTTGACGCCTTCGGCAACGACCTCAGCAAATCAATCTCACCCATTTCTGGCTCCCAATTGACAATATTTCGATCCCATACCTGCGCGACTCACTAACTCTCGAGGGCACACACCGAAGGGATCGATTATATGTTTCGTTTGTAGCTTCGAGCCAAAAACAGACTGCCAATCGAACTCACGAAAAACAGGCCATGGAGTCGCCACGACGACGACATCACAGACCATAAAAACCTCGTCAACATCGCGGGCTTCTTCTACATTTTCGAGCCCTGTCGCTTTCGCCATTGGATCATAGACCACAAAATTTCTCTCTGGAAAAGCCATCAAGAGCCTTATTGAGGGGGAATTCTTCAAAGACAAAGTATCAGGTTTATAGGTCAAGCCCAACACGCCTACCTTGCCCAGGTATCCTTCTTTGAACGCTACAGCTACTTTCTCGATCAACCAATCCTTCCTGTACCGGCTGTGAGTAGCGATGGCATCGACAAAGCTAGAGTCCAGCCCAAAACCTCTGAGGTCATCAGATAAAGACCGGATATCGCGCTCGATATTACCCCCCGAGATACCCAGCCCGGGCTTAAGATATGCATACGGCCCAATCCGTTTATCTGCACTAACAGCGGGCCGAATCGATGCCCAGTCAGCGCCATTACGCTCACAGAGCGACGCTAGGGTATTCGTAGCTGTAACGCTCGCCGCCAAGAATATGTTAATCGAAATTTTCGCCAGCTCCGCGGATTCGAATAGCATTGTGTAGGTCGGACATTCCCACTGACTTAAAAAATCAACGAGCACTGGGTCCAATGCCTTCTCGTTTGGGGTTCCAACAATGAAACGTTCAGGGTTGGATGCTCGATCTAACGCTTCACCAAAAACTAAGGTCTCTACCTGGTAATAATCAATCAAGCCTCTTTGGAATTTATCGCGGGAATACCCAGGTGGCACTTGCGACAACAAAACAATTTTTGCTTCATTACCGACCCGAGACCTGAGGCTTTCGGTTAAGTGGTCTAGAGCCGAAAGGTCTTTTACACCAGCATCATCCGTTGCGACATCAAGAGCAAGGAATACCAAATCAAGGCCAACAAGATCCGACCAGTCAGCAGTAAATTTGATTCTACTTTTATTTGCCGCCATGACTTCAAGAATGCCCGGCTCGTGAATTGGCAAATCTAGCGAACGGAGCCTAGCAATAAGATCCCGATCATCGTCGAAACAACACACTCGGCAACCCTTTGCTAACGCGGCCGCTGCGTAGACAAGCCCGAGGTGGGACATGCCCATAAATCCTGCCTGCCCCATAAAACGCTTCAATTTTCGCTCCCAACAAGGCTACCAAACCCAATCTCTGGCAAAACAAAACGAAAGCCTGAGACGACGTTACAGATCGCCGACGGGGCAAACGTTCTGTATCCGCCATGCGGCATGGGACCAGACCTCGGGGTCGTCTTAACTTGTGTGTTCGATCCCGATAGTTTCACCAACAGCTCTGCGACTTCAGCGAAAGTCAACGGACTACCTGAAACGGCATTCACGACCCCGGACATCCGCCCTTTCACGAGCTCCACCACCACTCTAGCGACGTCTTCGACATACACATGGTCTCTAAGCTCTTCCCCAAGGCCAAACAACTTAATCGGTTCCCCATTTCTGATACGCTGAGCAAAAAGGTTCGGCCCGTATCCCTTGTGGGGATCGCCCACGCCATAAACCAGTGTCGGCCTCACGATTGCAACGGGGCACTTAAACGTATCCAAGATCAAACGCTCCCGAGTTAGATGCATAAGCCCATGCAAACCTCTTGGATCGCAATATGATCCCTCACTAATGGGCGATACATAGTCTCCGTAGACAGCGTCGGAACTAATGTAGACCAGATGTTCGACTTGATCCGCTACGTTTAGCAACGGCTCGATCATTGACAAATTATAGGAAAACTCATCCTTAGTTCTGCACGGGGCAAGGGCCGCAGAAAATACAACTGTGCTGGAACCAGAAAAAAGCTCAGACAGCGAGTCACCCGGGTCGACCCCTTCAACCAAATCGAGATCCGATGACTTAGTCATGACAATCTTATTGCCCTGGAACTCGGCGCTAAGCAGCCTAAAAATAGAAGAACCGATGAAGCCGCCACCAACAACCGTTATATTATTCGAAGGCTTCATTTCCCAATTTGATAACGACTCTAGGTACATACTGCTCCCTCCGAGTTGCAGACATTGTTCAGCAATTCAGAGATGAAAACATCCTTAGAAAGGAGCTCTCTGCCCGGCGGAGAACCCAATCTGGAAATGAAAAACTCATACTCCTCCTTCCAAGTAGGGTCAGATCCCGAGTAGCGCTTTTCGCTAATATCTGGGACACCGGAAGGGAAAACTCGTTTATGAACCTGAAGACGAGATCCGCCCCACTTCTGCAAACCGTCTACTCTCACAGAACCTTTAGACCCAATCACCTCAAGTTCAAACCGGTTTTTCCAGCACAAGTATGTACACTCTTGCTGAACAGTGATGCCATCCCAATTCAACTGCCAACTTGCCCAATCGAAGTTATTTGTTTCAAAAGCATTTGACTGAGCTGACAAGACCTTCGTCTCATTTGGGCGACCGAGCAAAAACTCAGTGATGTCGACGAGATGAGACCCAAGATCTTTAATGATCGAGCTGCTCGGCCCGTCTTTCCATGGCGAACTTTTTACCAACTGGGCCGTACCGTTACCATAGAAACCTCTAACCAAATATGGCTCACCCAAGAACCCTGAATCGACAATCTTTTTGACTTCAACAAGACTAGGCTCGAACCGATGGTTATACGCAGTGTAAACCACTACACCCCGGGCGGCTGCCACCATCTCTAGTGTCTTTAATCTTGCGTTACTCAGCTCGAAAGGCTTCTCAATCAAACAATGCTTTTCATGGCCCACGAGATAGTCGACGGTTCCGGCTTTTTCACTGTCTGGCACACATACGCAGGCAGTACTGTAGTTCTCAATCGGAACTTCGGATATCGACGAATAGTCACCCCTTCCAGCCAGAGGATCTACGGTTATGACATTTCCGAAGTCGCGGGCAACACGCGCACGCTTTTCGCCCTGGATGCCCATTCCGATAACTACAACATCCATGAAAGGTCTCCGTGGAAATGGCGCTCGCATATCCTACCAAACCGAACAAAAGACACAGGGGCCATGTTGGACCGAAAAATCTGAGTGATCACGGAACCCACAGGTAGCTCTCTATCACACCTAGCATTTAAATCCATCGACTGCTTTCTCGATTTCTCTGACTTGAGCTTTTATATCAGCCAGTGAAATAGGAACATTTCCATCGACGCTACAAGCCATCGCGGCCGCCAAGTTACCAATGATCGCTGCGGCTGCGATGTCATCTTTTATACAAAGCATCTTAGTCGCGTAGGCCAATAACGCATCCCCGGCACCCATCGCATCAACCACTTCAGAGGCGAAACTATCTAACGCAAGGGATGAGCGCCTAGTACGATCATCATCCCTACA
>Ga0181560_10001188_pt1 | contig 24318 bp, 20 predicted proteins | sample 011ome_20_FD_133751 | JGI IMG/M metagenome (GOLD analysis project Ga0181560, IMG submission 133751) | Coastal salt marsh microbial communities from the Groves Creek Marsh, Skidaway Island, Georgia - 011509CT metaG (megahit assembly) | ecosystem: Environmental > Aquatic > Marine > Intertidal...
GCCAACACCGCTTGATTGCCTACGAGCCGATGTTTCGCGGCACACTCAGTCAAACCAGCGTTTACCCACGAGAGGTGGTGATGCGCGCGTTGCAACTGCACGCCGGCGCGCTGATCTTGGCGCACAACCACCCCAGTGGCTCGCTCGCCCCCTCTGATGCGGACATACAGCTTACACACCGCCTGCAGGCCGCACTCGGATTGGTCGATATTCCTGTGCTCGATCACGTCATTGTGGGTCCCCACGGCTACACATCCTTGCAAAGCCAAGGGCTGCTTCAGTGACAAGCGTTTGGCGCTACGATGGTGGCGTTATGAAGGCCAAAGGATTCGATCAACTCAAGCAGTTTTACCGCGAGATCAAAGCTTCGCGTGTGGCTGCCCAAGAGCAGGCGAGGCTGCTGCGCGAGGAGCAATTGCGCGCAGAGCGCGAGCGCCAGTTGTTCGCCCACACGGTAGGACCTATCACCCCTTTGCGCGCCCATGAACGCGCCCAGCCCCAAACACTCAAGGTTCCCACACGCCCCTTGCAGCGCGAGCGCGACGACAGGGCCGCATTGCGCGAATCGATCTCAGATGACTTCGATGTCGAGTCGCTGTTAGAGACCGATGAGGCGCTCAGTTTTCGCCAGCCTGGCGTGGGCCCCGATGTGGTGCGCAAATTGCGCAAGGGTCACTGGTCGCTGCAAGGGCAAATCGACCTGCATGGCATGCGCACAGACGATGCCCGTGAGGCCCTGAGTCAATTCATTCAACATGCCCACAAAAACGAATGGCGATGTGTGCGCGTGGTGCATGGGAAAGGGCTGGGTTCTCCCGGCAAAAGCCCGGTGCTGAAACCCAAAGCCTTGCGGTGGCTGGCCCAAAGAGAAGACGTGGTGGCATTCGTGCAAGCAAGGGCCTGTGATGGCGGCGCGGGTGCTTTGATCGTGCTGCTCAAATATGCCACTCGCCAAAGCTCACGCCGACAAAGCCCGCTGGTGGCGAGCGCACCACGCCAAACCTGAGGCAATCGCTTCCCGACCAAGCCGATTCCTCAGCGCTGCTTAGCCACAGCGCCGGGGGGACCTGCGCAAGCCAGTACGCCGCGCTTGGGCATCAAGGGTGTTGCGATTGTCTGAGTGTCTGCCACACGGGCATGCTGAGTACGCCGCGCAAACTCCAGTACCCGGTTGCCAGCGCCAACAGTGCGCCTACCGCAGCACCTGCTGGCACCCACCAAAGCGTTGCGGTCCAAGGGAACTGAAACACCCAGCGCGCCAATGCCGCTCCCATCAACCATGCCGCACTGGCTGCCAGAGCGCCAGCCAGCGCACCCAGTCCCAAGAGCTCGACCCGCAACATCGATCGCAATTGCGGCGCACGCGCACCCAGCGCTCGATAAGTCGCCATTTCTTGCACCCGTTGCGCACGGGTAGAAACCAGTGTCGACACCAGCACCACCAAGCCAGCCAACACACCAAAGCCAAACAAAAACTCAACCGCTGCAATCACCTGGTTCAATATGCCCTGAACTTGCGCAACGGTTCGCGTGGTGTCAATTTGTGTGACGTTTGGAAAGGTGCGAATCAATGCGCTGTCCAACGACCTGTCACCCACTCGCGCACCATCGGGCGAGCGATAGGCTGCGATGTACGTGGTGGGCCAGGCTGGCTCGTCGGCCACTGGGAACATGGCAAAGAAATTGACCCGCATGCTAGCCCAGTCGACCTTTCGCACGCTGGTGATGCGGCGCACCTCGATGCGACCCGCGATATCAAAAGCAATCTCGTCCCCCAGCTCCAAGCCAAGGGTATCCATGATTCCCTCCTCCATGCTCACGCCCAGCGCATCGTTGGCGGTCCATTCGCCAGCGACAATTTCGTTGTGCATCGGAGGCTGTGCGGCAAAAGACAGGTTGAACTCGCGAGCCGCCAACCGTTGGGCCCGGGTATCGTCGAACTGCTCAGCCTGAACTGCTTCGCCGTTGTGTTGTACCCAACGACCTCGAACCATGGGGTACCAATCCATCCCCTCGATTCCTGCACCGCGCAAGAAGCCCTGAAAGTCATCGGCTTGATCGCGCTGCACATTGATCACGAAGCGGTTGGGCGCATCGGGTGGCGTCGCCGCACGCCAGCTGTCAATCAAATCTGTGCGCAAGAGCAACAACAGCATCAAAGTCATCAAGCCCAACGCCACCGAGCCGACTTGCACCACAGCCAGCCCTGGTCGGGCTGCGAGCGCGCGGGTCGCCAACAGCCAAGGCGCTGACGCCCAGCGGGGGCTCACCAACCGCTGCAACCCCATCACCGCCAAGGCCGCTGCGCCTGCAAACACAGCGCCAGCGGCCAAAACACCGGCTGCACTGATCAGCCCCAAACGCCACTGTCCTGCCGCCCAGACCATCAGCGCGGTCAAACTGAGCACACCCAGCACAGCCATCAGCATGGGCGCCAAACGTGCCTCACCCAGGTCACGGCGCATCACCCGCAGCGGGGGCACGCGTGCCAATTGCAAAACGGTTGGCATACCAAAACTCACCATCAATGCGCCGCCCAAGCCCAAACCCAAAAGCACAGGGCCCAAGCCCGGCGCGGGCAACGCCACCTTGAGCAGCGTTCCGAGCAACGCCACAAAGACGTGGTGCATGGCCCAGCCCACCAGCAAGCCCAGGGCACTGGCGAGTAAGCCAACCAAAATCAACTCAAACGCGAATGCGTACGCCATGGTGCGCTGCGGGACACCCAACACCCGATACAGGGCGCACGCATCTAGCCTGGACTGCGCGAAATGGCGCGCGCCATTGGCAACGGCCACGGCGCACAACACCACCGTCAACATCGCAACCAAGTTGAGAAAGTCGCGCGCGCGGTCAAGCGTTTGCGTGGTTTCAGGGCGCCCACCTTCTAACGAGTCCAAGCGCGCGCCTTTGAGTGCATCCGCGTCAATCGCCTCTTGAACCTGTTGCTCAAACGCAGCCACCGCGGCGGGCTCGCCGGCCACGGCCAAACGGTGGGTGACTCGGCTGGCAGGCTGTATCAGTGCAGTGGTTTCGAGGTCGGCCATACTCATCATCACGCGCGGCGAGAAGCTGACAAACCCACCACCGCGATCGGTCTCTAGGTCAATGACGCGCGTCACGCGCAGGCGTGCATCGCCCAACCACACCTCGTCGCCCAAGCCGATGGCAAGCGCATCTAGGATGGGCGGGTCCACCCAAACCGTACCTGCCGCGGGCCCCTCGGTCATGGATTCGGGGCTTGCATCGAGCGCCGAGCGCGCGAGCAACTCACCCTTGAGTGGGTAGCCCGCGTCGACAGACTTCAGGGCGACCAGCCTGGTCTCGCCACCTTGCTCATCCAAGGCCCTGACCATCGTCGGGAAAGTCATCCAAGTCGCCACCTGCAGCCCAGCCGCTTGTGCCCGCTGAGTCCATTGGCCGTCTAGGCGCTGATCACTGCGCAAGACGGCATCGCCGCCCAGCAGCGACTGCGCATCGCGCTGCAAGCCGCCTTGCAAGCGATCGGCAAAAAACGCCACGGCGGTGAGCGCAGCCACGGCCAATGCCACCGCCACCCAAAGCATGTTCAAGTCACCCGCGATCGCATCGCGGCGCGTCATGCGCCAGCCCATCAGCCAAGGGCCCATGCGATGGCCTTGGGAAGCGCGAACGGCCGCTGTTGCGGGGCGAGAAGATGCGGTGGGGTTAGACATAGGGGATAACCATAACCGAGGGACGATGACTCGGAATGTCGATGCGATGTTGTCGCCACAAACCGTGTGGAAATGACGCTGATTCGGCACCCAGCTCACCGCTACCGCGGCCACAGCCGCGCAACGGCGCTCCTACAATAGCGTCGCCACTCTAAGCCACACCTCATGAACCTGCCCCCACTACCCCACAACTGGCTAGCCGACTGGCCGAGCGCCAAGAGGGTCGAATGCGCCATGAGCGATTACTCTGCCTTGCCACGTGGCAAGGTGGTCTCTTGCGATGCATTCGAGGCTGAGCAGGGTTGTCGCATCTCAAGCGCGCTTTGGGGTTTGGAGCTCAGCGGTGAAGTCGCCGAAGCGGTGATGGGGCCCATCGTTCCCCACAATTTTGCCGACATGCGCATGCGCGCCGACGGCTCAACGCTGCGCCCCAAAGCGGGCCGAAGCACAGAGCTTTCTGTGATTTGTGAGCCCGAGGGCCCACTTGCTGAGGCCGCCAACGGCGGCTTCATTGACGCGCAAGACCTGTCGCCGCGCGCTGCACTCAGGCGGGTGTTGGCGCAGTGGAAACAGCACGGCTGGCACGCCACAGTGGCGCCCGAGCTTGAGTTTTTTTTGCTCCAACCCCACCCAGAGCAAGTGGGCGCTTGGCTCGCGGCAAGACCGGCGCCGCACATGTGGGTCAGAGAGCACGCCTGTGAATCCAACAGCCTAGAGCGCTTGGGCCACTTCAATGCATTTTTTGACGCGGTCTACGCACACGCAGAAGCGCTGGCGATTCCGCTGAGCGGGCACGACCATGAGGCTGCGTTTTCTCAATTCGAAATCAACCTGCTGCCTGCGGACCCGTTGAGCCAAGCAGATGCGGTGTTTCGGCTCAAAACCGTCATCAAACAGTGCGCAGCACAGCAGGGCTTCGTGGCAAGCTTTGCGCCCAAACCATTCACCAACGATCCGGGCACTGGTATGCATTGGCACATCAGCGTCCAACAAGATGCCCCGTGGCCGCATGTGTTCGCACAAGCCGATGGCTCATCGTCTGCGGCGTTGACCCAGTTTGCCGCCGGCATACAACAGCACCTGTGTGAGGCCATGGCTTTGCTTGCGCCCCACGATGCGTCATACCGCCGCATTTTGCTGGCCGATGCAGCGCCGACCACTGCCAGTTTTGGCGACGATGACAGGGCCCTGGCGTTGCGGGTGCCCTCCAGTGGACCTGAAAGTCGGCGCATTGAACTGCGCTTGGCCGGCGGCGACAGCAACCCTTATTTGGTGCTGGCTGTGGCGCTGGGCTTGGGGTTGAGGGGCAACCAAACAGGCGCCCAGTTGCAAACGCCTGCGCCGCCCTTACCCACCGATCTCACCAGCGCCTTGCAGCTGCTAGAGCAAAGCCAAGTCTTGCGTGCCGTGCTGGGCAACCCTTTGATTGATGCCTTTGTCGGCGTGGCGCGGACCGAGCAAGCCGTGCGCATGGCTCACCCCGGTGGGCCTGAGCTGTGGGACCAGCTGCACCTCACCGAAAACGCCTGAAGCGCCAGCGCCGTGCTGCGCACTTTGCAGCGATCAGGTATCGGCGCTGACCCGAATGGTGGGAAATTTGTGGCTGTAGTCTTTGGCCTGCGTCGCCACTTTGGCCGCGATCTTCAGTGCGACGGTGGTGTAGAGCCCGGTCAATTCAGAGTCGGGAGCGGCGGCAACCGTCGGACAGCCCGCATCTGCGTCAGCCCGAATGCGGGCGTGCAGCGGCAACCCGCCCAATGACTCCAAGCCCCGCTGCGCAGCCATGGCCTCAGCCCCACCGCTGCCAAAAATGGCCTCTTGGTGGCCGCAATTGGGGCAGCAATACATCGCCATGTTTTCCACCACACCCAAGACAGGCACGCTGACTTTTTCAAACATGGCCACCGCTTTGGTCGCATCTGCAAGGGCCAAGTCTTGGGGCGTGGTGACGATCACTGCGCCAGTGACCGGCATTTTTTGCGCCAATGACAACTGAATGTCGCCTGTGCCAGGCGGCAAATCGACGATCAAATAATCCAAGTCGTCCCAAGCGGTTTGGCGAAACAGTTGCTCAAGCGCTTGCACCGCCATGGGGCCGCGCCAAACCAAGGCGCTGTCAGCTGGCACCAAAAAACCGACCGACATGAGTTGCAGGCCGTGGGCATGGAGTGGCTTCATGAGCTTGCCATCGGTGACCTCTGGCTTTTGGAACACGCCCATCACTGTGGGCACGCTGGGGCCGTAAATATCTGCATCCAACAGCCCCACTCGCGCGCCTTGCGCGGCCAGCGCCAAGGCCAAATTGGCCGACACCGTGGACTTGCCAACCCCCCCTTTGCCAGAGCCCACGGCAATGACATTTTTCACGCCGGGGATGGTTTGCACGCCGCCTTGCACTTGGTGCGCCACCACCCGGTGTTGGATGCTGAGGGCCAGCCCATTCACCCCTTGCGGCGCCCCGCCCTGCGTTTGCAGGTGATCCCACAGACTGGTCTGCCAAACGGCGGCTTGGCCAGCGGCCGGGTAGCCCAATGTCAGGTGGACATGAGCCAAGTCGCCTTGCACATTGACTTCAATTTTCGCCTTGTCTTGTGCCAGCGTTTGGTGAGTGAAAGGGTCCACAAAAGTGGCCAGTTGTTGTGCGATTTGTTCTGTGTTCATATCGCTATTGTCTTGCATGGCCGCGTCCATTTGGCCATCGGGGTTTTGCGTGGGCAGCGAGGACTGCATTGAGCCAGCTGTACCAAGCCGGTTGGCACCCGACCATGGGGCTACACCATGGCCATGCATTGAATGCTGGCGCCCAAGGCTCGGGCTTGTAAGGCCGCAGATGCGGTCCTCAGAGGACCGGCGGACACGTGCTCTAAAATCTTGGCTTCATTCAAAAACGACTGCACCCCATGAGCCAGCGCCGCATTTTCGTCACCACCGCACTGCCCTACGCCAATGGCAACTTTCACATTGGTCACATCATGGAGTACATCCAAGCCGACGTTTGGGTGCGGTTCCAGCGCATGATGGGGCACGAGGTTCATTTTGTTTGCGCTGATGACGCACATGGCGCGCCGATCATGATCGCGGCAGAAAAAGCACAAAAAACACCACAGCAATTTGTCGCAGATATTGCGTCGGGTCGAAAGCCTTACCTCGACGGCTTTCACATTCAGTTCGACAACTGGCACTCGACAGACGGCGCCGAAAACCACGAACTCGCCCAAGAAATCTACAAAAAGCTGCGCGACAACGACCTGATCGACGTGCGCACCATCGAGCAGTTTTTCGATCCCGAAAAACAAATGTTCTTGCCCGACCGCTTCATCAAGGGCGAGTGCCCTAAGTGCGGTGCAGCCGACCAATACGGCGACTCTTGTGAGTCGTGTGGGGCGGTCTACGCACCCACCGAGCTCAAACAGCCTTACTCGGCGCTATCGGGTGCGACGCCAGTATTGAAGCAGTCTGAGCACTACTTTTTCAAACTATCCGATGAGCGCTGCAAGGCGTTTTTGCAAGAATGGACCCACAGCCCTGGGCGACTGCAGCCTGAGGTGCTCAACAAGATCAAAGAGTGGTTCGAGGTCAACGAAGACGGCACGGGTGGACTCAGCGATTGGGACATCAGCCGCGATGCGCCCTACTTTGGCATTGAGATACCCGATGCACCAGGCAAGTACTTTTACGTCTGGCTCGATGCACCGATTGGTTACTTGGCATCGTTGAAGAATTACTTTGCCAAGACAGGACAAGATTTCGAGGCCTTCTTGAACGATCCTCAAACCGAGCAAGTTCATTTCATCGGCAAAGACATCACCTACTTTCACACCTTGTTCTGGCCGGCCACCCTGCATTTCTCCGGACGCAAGACCCCTGACCACGTTTTTGTGCATGGCTTCTTGACCGTCTCTGGCGAAAAAATGAGCAAGAGCCGCGGCACCGGTCTAGACCCATTGAAGTACTTGGCCATTGGCATGGACGCAGAGTGGCTGCGGTATTACATCTCCGCCAAGATCAACGGACGCAACGAAGACATCGACTTCAACCCCGAGGATTTTTTGGCACGCGTCAACAGCGACTTGGTGGGCAAGTTTGTCAACATCGCCAGCCGCAGTGCTGGCTTCATCGCCAAACGTTTTGATGGCGAACTGGGCGACTTGGATGAACAAGGCAGCCAGTTGGTGACCCAATTGCAAAGCGCCTTGCCACAGGTGGCCAAGCTCTACGATCAGCGCGATACCGCCCGGGCGTTGCGCGACATCATGGCCTTGGCCGATCAGGTCAACGCCTACATCGCTGAACACCAACCTTGGGTGCTAGCCAAAAACCCAGACGCCACCGCCCAGCTGCATGCGGTGTGTTCGGCTTGTATCGAGGCATTTCGTTTGTTGACACTGATGCTCAAGCCCACACTGCCGCGCGTGTCCGCGGCGGTTGAGCAGTTTTTGAGCATTGAACCACTCACCTTTGCCCATGGCGAGCAGCTGCTTGGCAAAGGCCACCGAATTGGCCAGTACCAGCACCTGATGCAGCGCGTCACTGAAGACCAGCTCGAGCAATTGTTTGAGGCACCTGCGCCCGCTGCGTTACCAGCCCCTGGCGGCGAGACCATCGGCGAAACCATCACCATCGATGACTTCGCCAAAGTCGATTTGCGCATTGCCAAGATCGTTGAATGCTCAGCCGTAGAGGGCTCAACCAAGTTGTTGCGCTTGATGCTCGACGCGGGTGAAGGGCGTTTGCGGCAGGTGTTTTCTGGCATCGCTAGCGCCTATGCGCCAGCTGACTTGGTTGGCAAACACACCGTGATGGTGGCCAACCTCGCACCCCGAAAGATGAAGTTCGGCGTCTCTGAAGGCATGGTGCTCGCCGCCAGCCACCAAGATGAAAAGAGCCACCCCGGCATCTACATCCTAGAGCCCATTGCGGGTGCACAGCCAGGTATGCGCGTGCGCTGAGGAAGGGCAGCAACGGCTGCACCCCAGCCGCGCTAAGCGCTAAACTGCCATTTGTGTCCAACAATGGTGGCGCGGCTACGCACCTTCTTCATGGCTTCCCCCCTGCTTGAGTTCCGTCCCAAGATCATAGATGCCCTGCATGGCTACAACCGCGAGCGGCTCGCGCGCGATGTCAGCGCGGGTGTCACCGTCGCATTGGTCGCTTTGCCTTTAGCCATGGCGTTTGCCATCGCCTCTGGACTCAGCCCGCAAGCGGGCATCTTCACAGCCATCATTGCGGGCGCCCTCATCTCCATACTTGGAGGATCGCGGGTACAAATTGGCGGTCCCGCCGGGGCATTCATCGTCATCGTTTATGGCATCTTGCAGCAGTACGGCCTGGCGAACCTGATCATCGCAACTGCCATGTCGGGGGTCTTGCTTTTCATCATGGGGGTGCTGCGCATGGGCACCTTGGTGCGCTTTGTGCCCGTGGCCGTGGTGATTGGTTTCACCAACGGCATTGCTGTTTTGATTGCCCTCTCTCAGCTCGACGACGTGCTTGGCTTGCGGGTCGCCGAAATGCCAGCGGACTTCTTCGGCATCTTCGCCGCGGTCTACCGCCACATCGATACCTTCAACCCCCAAGCGCTTGCCATCACCGCTTTGGCCTTGTCGATTTTGTTGGGCTGGCAATACGGCCTGCCTCGCCTCGTATTGCGTTGGCCACGCCTGCGCCACGCCAAAATGATTCCCGGCTCTATCGTGGGCTTGGCTGTGGTGACTTTGATCACCGCGACGGCTCAGTTGGACGTGGCCACCATCGGCTCAGTGTTTGGTGGCATTCCCGCCGCCTTGCCCGCGTTCGAACTGCCCGAGTTGAGCTGGCAGACCGCGCGCTACTTGTTGATGCCAACACTGACCCTGGCGTTGCTGGGCGCGATCGAGTCCTTGCTATGTGCACGCGTCGCAGACGGCATGATTGGCGACAGACACAACCCCAACCAAGAATTGATGGCACAAGGCGTGGCCAATCTGGTGACGCCCTTCTTTGGCGGCATGCCTGCCACTGGCACCATTGCACGCACCGTCACCAACATCAAAAGCGGCGCCAACAGCCCCATCGCAGGCTTGGTGCATGCGGCCACCTTGTTGCTGATCGTGCTGATCGCCGCACCGCTGGCATCGACCATACCTTTGGCGGGACTCTCAGCCATCTTGCTCTATGTCGCATGGAACATGGGGGAGTGGCGGGCCTTTGCGCAACTGCGCCAGTTCCGCATGCCCTACCGCATGACGCTCCTGGCCGTGTTCGCTTTGACCGTGGTGTTTGACCTCACGGTTGCAGTTGAAGTGGGTCTGTTCGCTGCTTGCTTGACCTTCATATACCGCATCTCTAGCCTCACACGCGCCGAAGCCTTGGATGTCAGAGCGCACCCCCAATTGGCTGAACACCGGGACGTGGTCAGCGGTCACCGCTTGTACGGCGCCTTGTTTTTTGGGGCCGTCAAACTGGTCGAGCGCATCGAGGAAAAGCTACCCAGTCAAACCTTGATCTTGGATGTCAAAAACCTGATCTACGTCGACTCGTCTGGCGCCGACGCTATTCATGACCTCATCAACGCGTGCGACAGGCGTGGGGTTCGCTTGATCATCAGCGGTCTGGCCCACCAGCCAGCGGACATGTTTGCCCGCAGCGGGTTGCTCAAACGCATTTCGGCTGAAAACCTTGCCGAAGATGTGTCCAGCGCAGTAGCCATGGCTTGCCCGTAAAATGCGGGTTCTGAACCTTTTGTTGAAACCGAGTCACTATGCACTTGTTCGCTTACCCCCACTACACATCTGATGTGACCAATTTCCTGACGGAAATGCGCCAGAAGAACCCTGACCTGGTCAAACAGCAGCAAGCCGGTCGCGCATTGCTTTGGGACAAGCAGATTGACCGAGCCATCAAGCGCGATGTTGAGGCGGGTCAAATCGCCCAACAGCCCTACGTCTACCAGACCAAAACCGACCTCTGAACAGCATGAGCCCTGTGGAGCAAGAGGGGCCCGAAGGCGCCGTGATTCCGCCGACGCCAGACGTCGTCGATCACGTTGCGGTGGCGCGCCTGTATGGCGAGCCGCTGTTCTCCATGCCGCAGGACCTGTACATCCCGCCCGATGCGTTGCGGGTGTTCTTGGAGGCATTCGAAGGTCCCCTGGACCTGTTGCTCTACCTCATTCGCAAGCAGAACTTCAACATCCTTGACATACCCATGGCGGCGGTGACACGTCAGTACCTCAGCTATGTCGACGAGATTCGAGCCAGCAACCTAGAGTTGGCCGCTGAATACCTGTTGATGGCCGCGATGCTGATTGAGATCAAGTCTCGAATGCTGCTGCCCGTCAAGTCTGTAGCTGAAGGCGATGAAGTCGAAGACCCCAGAGCCGAGCTGGTGCGGCGCCTGTTGGAGTACGAGCAGATCAAACTCGCTGCGGCAGGCCTCAACGAGCTGCCTCAACTTGGCCGAGACTTTCTCAAAGCGCAGGTCTATGTGGAGCAGTCGCTGCAGCCGCGCTTTCCAGAAGTCAGCGTCGCCGACATCCGCGCGGTTTGGGCCGATTTGCTGCGCCGTGCTCAATGGGTTCAACACCACAAAATCAGCCGCGAAGAGTTGTCAGTGCGCGAACACATGAGCCTGGTGCTGAGAAAGCTCCAAGGTCAGCGATTTGTCGAGTTTGCCGACTTGTTTGATGTGGAGCGCGGCGCCCCCGTGATGGTGGTGACCTTTATCGCCATGCTCGAGTTGTCCAAAGAGTCCCTGATTGAAATCACGCAGGCAGAGGCCTTTGCTCCCATCTATGTGCGCTTGGCCTACACCACCACATAAGGCAAGTTAACCTTGGCCCACCATTCTTTTGACACGATCATCATCGGTAGCGGACTGGCAGGTCTCAGCACCGCACTTGAATTAGCCCAAACACAGCGCGTGGCGGTGATCACCAAGCGCACCAAATATGACGGTGCCAGTGGCTGGGCGCAGGGTGGTATCGCGGCGGTGCTCGGCGACGCAGACAGCTTTGAGCAGCACATGCAAGACACCTTGATCGCTGGCGCTGGTTTGTGCGATCCCCACGCCACCGAGTTGGTGGTCCAAGGCGCACCGGCCGCCATCGCTTGGTTGCGCAGCCTAGGGGTCGCCTTCACCGAAGAGTCAGGGCACTTGCACCTCACCCGAGAAGGCGGACACAGCCAGCGTCGCATCGTGCACGCGGCAGATGCCACGGGCGCAGCGGTGCAAAACGCTTTGCTGTCCAAGGTGGCACAAACACCGAACATTGAATTGTTTGAGCACCACACTTTGGTCGACTTGATCACCAGCGACCGCATGCAATTGCCCGGGCCCAAGCGCTGCTTGGGCGCCTACATCTTGGACGAGGACACCGCCAATGTCGATGTGTTTGAGGCCAATGCCACCGTGCTAGCCAGTGGCGGCGCAGGCAAGGTGTATCTGTACTCAACCAACCCGGACACAGCGACCGGAGACGGCATTGCCGTGGCTTGGCGCGCGGGCTGCCGGGTGGCAAACATGGAGTTCATTCAGTTTCACCCCACTTGCTTGTACCACCCCCAGGTGAAGAATTTTTTGATCAGCGAAGCCGTGCGCGGCGAAGGCGGCCAGTTGCGCTTGCCGGCCCACTTGGGCGGGCACCGCTTCATGCCCGATCACGACGATCGGGCTGAACTGGCGCCGCGCGACGTGGTGGCCCGTGCGATTGACTTTGAAATGAAGCGGCACGGCATCGATTGCGTCTACCTGGACATCAGCCACCAGGGGGCCGATTTCATAGAAGCCCACTTTCCGACCATTCGTGCGCGCTGCGCCGAATTGGGCATTGACATCACCCAAGAGCCCATCCCCGTGGTGCCTGCGGCCCACTACACCTGTGGCGGCGTGATGGTGGACGACCACGGCGCCACCGACATCGCGGGCTTGTATGCGGCCGGAGAAACCACATACACAGGCCTGCATGGGGCCAACCGCCTCGCGAGCAACAGTTTGTTGGAGTGCGTGGTTTATGCGCAAGCCGCTGCCAAGCACATTCAAATGCAGTTGCCCCAACGCGCGCCCGCCTTACCGCCCTGGGATGACAGTCGGGTCACCGACGCCGATGAGCAAGTCGTCATCTCTCACAACTGGGACGAACTGCGTCGCTTCATGTGGGACTACGTGGGCATCGTGCGCACCAACAAGCGACTCGAGCGGGCTGCCCACCGCATCACATTGCTGCAACGTGAAATCCAAGAGTTTTACGCACAGTTCCAGGTCAACCGAGATTTGCTCGAGTTGCGCAACTTGGTTCAGGTTGCTGACCTGATCGTGATGTCGGCCATGATGAGACAAGAAAGCCGCGGCCTGCATTACAGCCGCGACTACCCCGACGCGCTGCCAGAGGCCAAGCCCACGGTGCTCACGCCACCTCGCTGAGCGGCGCTCAGCGCCAAGGGCACGATGCGGGCCGCTTGGCTGCCCGCTACCGATTCGAAGACTTAGGCTGCCCCGATGCCGGGAACCAAAGCACCAGCGTCCGCACCCTGTTTGCGTGCCGCCGTGAAGTCCAGCATGCGGTCAATGGGCAAACGCGCACGATCGATCAACGCAGGGTCGACTTCGACATGGCGATGGGCATGGCGCAAAACCTCGGCCACACCCTGCAAGCCATTCATCGCCATCCAGGGACAATGGGCGCAGCTTTTGCACGTGGCACTGTTGCCCGCCGTGGGGGCTTCGATGAACGTTTTGTGCGGGTTCAAAGTGCGCAACTTGTGCAACATGCCTTTGTCGGTCGCGACGATAAAGGTCTGAGCGTCCATCTCGCGCGCAGCCGCCAAAATAGCAGAGGTCGAACCCACCGCATCAGCCAAAGCCACCACGTCTTGGGGCGACTCTGGGTGAACCAAGACTTTGGCACCTGGATGCTCGGCCCGCAAGGCCGACAACTCGAGGGCTTTGAACTCGTCATGAACAATGCAGGCACCCTGCCAAAGCAGCATATCGGCACCAGTTTCGCGCTGAATGTAAGCGCCTAGATGCTTATCAGGCCCCCACAAAATTTTGTGCCCCTTGGCGTGGAGCGCGCCAACCACATCAAGCGCACAACTTGAGGTCACAACCCAGTCGGCCCTGGCTTTGACCGCGGCGCTGGTGTTGGCATAAACCACCACAGTGCGGTCTGGATGCTGATCACAAAAGGCACTGAAAGCGTCGATGGGGCAACCCAAATCGAGCGAGCACGTCGCCTCTAAATCTGGCATGAGTACGGTTTTCTCGGGGCTCAGTATCTTGGCCGTTTCGCCCATGAAACGCACACCCGAGACGACCAAGGTCTGGGCCGCATGATCGCGACCAAAACGCGCCATCTCTAACGAGTCACTGACCAAACCACCGGTGGCTTCGGCCAAATCTTGCAAGTCAGGGTGCACGTAGTAGTGCGAGACCATGACCGCATTGCGCGCCTTTAACAAGTCTTTGATTTCGTCAATCAGCGCTTGTCGCGCTTGGGGTGATGGCTCTACCGGAACCCGCGCCCAAGCATGTTGTGTCGAGCACGAAGGCTGCTCGTATTCCACATCAATCAAGGTGGTCTCGTTCATGGCATTCTTAGGCGCTAAAGCGCATGGAGTAATCAACTGCTTTGACATCTTTGGTCAAAGCACCAATAGAAATGCGGTCCACCCCCGTTTGGGCCAACTGCTGCACGGTATCGAAGTTGACCCCACCCGAGATTTCAAGCACCGCACGCCCCGCATTCAGGGCCACAGCCTCTTGCAGTTGCGCCACGGGCATGTTGTCGAGCAAGACCATGTTGGCGCCGTGGCTCAAGGCCTCGTGCAATTGCTCAAGCGTTTCGACCTCGATCTCGACAAAGCTCGCTTGGGGCGCCATCTCGCGCACCCGCGCCAAGACCTGAGCAATGCCACCGGCCGCAGCAATGTGGTTTTCTTTGATCAGCACCGCGTCATACAAACCCATGCGGTGGTTCACGCCACCGCCAACGCCCACCGCGTACTTTTGCGCCAAGCGCAAGCCTGGCAAGGTTTTTCGGGTATCGACAATGGCCGCGCGCGTGCCAGACACCGCCTGCACATAACGCGCGGTCTGGGTAGCCACACCCGAGAGCAGCTGCAAAAAATTAAGCGCTGTGCGCTCTGCGCTCAGCAAAGCTGGGGCCGCGCCCTCGACTTCAAAGACCACTTGACCGGGCTCGCACCACTGGCCTTCTTGGGCATGCCAGCGCAGTTTCGCCTGGGGGTCACAGGCCAGCACAGCCGCTTCAACCCAAGCCTGTCCGCACAGGACGGCCGTCTCGCGGACAACGATTCGTGCTTGGCTGACGCGGTCGCTGGGGACCAAAGCGGCCGTCAAATCACCGCTGCCAACGTCCTCGCTCAAGGCGCGGGCAACGCCATCGGATGCCAACTTGGCAAGTGCATCAGGGCTGAACAGATCTGGCTTTTTCATAACCAGTAAGCTTAACCTACGCCAGCCCCGTTTTGCCTCTGTGGGGTTTAGCCACAGCGGCCTTGCAACAGGCAAAATAGAGCTAAAGACCAGCCTCGCCGATCGGCCTCAGTCGATCCATTCGCAAACCATATTTCACCCCATCGCTATGAGTACTTCAGACGCCAACGCCAACAACGCAACCCCCTACGGCACGCTGCCCAACGCAGCGCCCCAACCCGCGAGGCGCCCAGTCAGCTTGCCGCGCCTGCAAGAGATGCGCGATCGAGGCGAAAAAATCGCCATGCTCACATCCTATGACGCGACCTTCGCAGCCATGGCGGACCTGGCAGGCGTCGATTGTTTGTTGGTCGGCGACTCGTTGGGCATGGTCTGCCAAGGGCTGCACAGCACCGTTTCGGTGTCGCTAGAGACCATGCGCTACCACACAGAAAGCGTGACGCGTGGGGTCCGCAGGGCTCAGGGCGCGGCTTGGGTGCTCGCTGACCTGCCATTTGGTAGTTACCACGAGTCCAAAGAACAAGCCCTTCGCAGTGCCACGGTGTTGACACAAGCGGGCGCCCACATGGTCAAGTTAGAAGGCGGCGGCTGGACAGCGGATACGGTTCGATTCTTGGTCGAACGTGGCATACCTGTTTGTGCGCATTTGGGCCTCACCCCCCAAACCGTGCACGCCTTAGGTGGCTACCGGGTGCAAGGCCGCGACCACGCGGGCGAAACGCTGCGCCGCCACGCCCACGAGTTGGCCGACGCTGGCGCCAGCATGCTAGTGCTCGAGATGGTCCCGGTCCCCCTAGCCAGCGCGTTGACGCCAGAGCTCAAGACTTGTCACACCATTGGCATTGGCGCCGGCAAAGGCACCGCGGGTCAGGTTTTGGTCATGCACGACATGCTGGGGATCAACCTCGGGCGCAACCCCAAGTTTGTGCGCGACTTCATGCGTGACAACGACAGTGTGCAGTCGGCGCTGGCCGCCTATGTGAAGGCAGTCAAATCGGGCGAGTTTCCTGACGATCAAGTGCACGCTTGGAGCACCTGATTGGCCGCCAAGCATGGGCTGTGCTGAGGCACAATATCGCCCATGAAAATCGTCCACACCATCGCTGACTTGCGCGCGCATTTGCGCCAATTTGAAAGCCCCGCTTTTGTGCCCACCATGGGCAACCTGCACGAGGGGCACCTGCGCTTGATCGACCAGGCCAAGCCGCTGGGCGATGTCTGTGTGGCGTCGATTTTTGTCAACCGCTTGCAGTTTGGTCCCAATGAGGACTTTGACAGCTACCCCAGAACCTTAGAGAGCGACTGCGCGCTGCTCGCCGAGCGCGGCTGCGACTTGGTTTTTGCCCCCAAAGAGTCCGAGCTCTACCCCCAAGCGCAAACCTTCACGGTGCAGCCCGATGCAGCCTTGGCCAATGTGCTCGAGGGAGCGTTTCGCCCTGGATTTTTCCAAGGTGTGGCCACTGTGGTGATGAAGCTTTTCCAGTGTGTCTTCAGCCATGTGGGCGAGCAAGGGCACGCCGTATTTGGTGAAAAAGATTTCCAGCAACTGCTGGTGATTCGCCACTTGGTGCAACAGTTTGCGCTGCCGATCAGCATCCACGGCGGCGCCATCGCACGGGCCTCAGACGGCTTGGCCCTGAGCTCGCGCAACGGGTACCTCAACACCGAGGAGCGGGCTGAAGCGGTGGCGCTGTCACAGGCACTGGCGCAAATGGTGGAGCGAGTGAAATCGGGCGAGCGCGACTGGCAAGCCCTAGAGTCCGATGCCATGCAAACGCTCAGCCAACGTGGCTGGGGCCCTGACTACATGACTGTGCGGCGACGCCATGACTTGCAGCTGCCGCAAGAGAGCGATCAAGAGCTCGTGGTACTCGGCGCTGCACGCTTGGGACCTGCCCGCTTGATCGACAACCTGTCTTTCGACAGAGCTTAGTCGACGGCTGCCCCGCACCCGCCTAGATTCACCACAACTGGCTGATGCGTGCGTCTTGCAATCGCCAAGCCCGCTCGGCCATGGCGCGTGCATCTGCCTCATCGTGCGTCACCAAGATACACGTCATATCGTGCGCGCGAATCCAAGTCTTGAACTCGTCGCGCAACTGTGCCCGACGGTCAGCATCCAGTGCCGAGAACGGCTCATCCAAAAGCAGCAATTTGGGCCGAGTCACCCATGCCCTGGCCAAGGCCACACGCTGTTGCTCACCGCCGGACAGCGACCACACGCTCGCGTCCGCTCGGTTCGCTAGCCCCATCGAAGTCAGCGCCTCGACGGCTTGGCGCCGCGCTGCTGCCTTGCCAAGCCCTTGCTCACGCAAGCCAAAAGCCACGTTGTCTTGCACACTCAAATGGCTGAACAGCGCAAAGTCCTGAAACATCAGTGCGAACTGGCGCCGCTCGGGGGCAAGGTGCGTGATGACCTCGTCAGCCCAAAGCACATCGCCCTGCTGGGGCTGCTCAAGGCCAGCGATCATGCGCAAAAGGGTCGACTTGCCGCTGCCCGATGAACCCAACAAGGCGACCGTCTCACCGCGGCTCACCTGCCAATTCAAGTCTTTGGCAATCCACCCTTGCGCTTGACCAGCTGTGTCACTCCACCGATGGGTCACCCCCCTGAGTTCAAGCATCATTTGCTCCTTGCATCCGATTCTGGTTTTGTATTGCTGCGCACATCCAACAGAGTGAATACCAACAGCGACAAAGCCATCAAGCTGGCAGACATCACCCACGCGGCCTGTGCGTTCAGGGCTCCTGGGCGTCCCAGCAGCTGATAGATATAGGTCGACAGCGTCAGCCATTCAGGTCTGGACAACAGCAACGTAACCGCAAATTCGCCCACCATCGTGGCTGCAGCAAAGGCCAACCCCCTTCTCCAACTGGGTATCACCTGAGGCCACACCACGCGCCAAAATGCCCGCCATGGCGTAGCGCCTAAAGTGCGCGCGGCATCAACCCAACGTGGCGACACCTGTTGGACCGCTTGGGCGACGGGTGCCGCCACCAAGGGTATCGCCAACAAGGCATAGGCACACACCAGCACCCACAACTGGTCGAGCCACTGCGGCCAAAGCAGCAACAACCCAAAGGCGATCATGACTGGCGAAGTCACCAGAGGCGCCATCCCCATGGCACGCCACCACCCGCTGGCGCGGGCCGCCCACCCGTGCATCGCGCCCAACACAGCGGCCAGCGACACACCCAACACGGTGAAACGCAAGGTGTTACCCAGCGCCAGCCAAGCCTCATCACCCCAAGCGTGTTGCCATGCTGCTGGACTGGCTTGCAAAGCCCTCACCAACAACGCTGCCAGAGGCCCAAAATTCAACGCCAATAAAACCAACAAGCTCAACCCCACAGACCACGCCCCGTTGCCCCATCGCGCCATCCGCACGGGAACGCGATCACCCCGCAGGCGCTCCACCCGCGACAAGCTCAAGCGCGCATACACAGCCACCACCAAACCACTGATCAACAGCATCCACAGCGCCAACACGCTGGCGATGGGCAAGTCAAGGTCATGCGCCACCCGGGTGTATATCTCGACCTCTGCCGTCGCCCATGCTTGGCCACCGAGCAGCAACGCCAAACCAAAGCCACTCAAACAATACAAAAAGACCAGACACGCAGCGGCCCACACAGCGGGTTTGGCCGTGGGCCACTCGAGGCGCCAAAACGCACGCCATGGCGTGGCCCCCAGACTGCGCGCAGCAGCCAAGCGGCTGGCGCTCACCGAATCAAAACCGCCCATGGCGCCGCGCACGATCAAACACAAATTGAAAAACAAATTGCCCAAGATCAACAGCACAGGGCCTTGTTCAAACCAGCTGCCCCACAGCGCCATCACCGCAAGCGCGGCCACCAGAGTCGGAATCACAAAGGGCAGCATCAGCGCGCGCACCACCCATTGGCGTCCCCAAAAGTGCCAGCGCACCAAAACCCAGCCAATCGGCACGCCCAGCACCAAGGCCAGGCCAGTGGAGGCCGAGGCCTGCGCCACCGACCACAAGACTCGACCTCTGAGGTAGGCGTCTTGCCAAGGCTGCCACAGCAGTGACCAGCCCATGTCTTGAACCTGTAGCCAGCCCTCCCAGCCTAGGCGAGCCAACGGCAAAACCGCCCACACCAGAATGAACAGCAGCGGCACCCAGCCAACGAGGTGCGAAGCGTTTAGGCCCCGCCGCGTGGACGGCGTCATGAACACTGAGCCCAAGCCCAGCCCCCATCGACAAAACGCTGAGTGCTGTCAGCGCAGCACAACTTGCGCAAAACGGCGCCTCCAAGCCTCGGCTGATGCGGCGATGTCATCAACGCCCATAGCCGCTTGAGCCGCCACAGGTGGCAATTTGCCTGCATGAGACATCACTGGATCCATGGCCACATCAGGCTGGACTGGCCACATCCACATCGTGGTTTGCAACGCCTGCTGCACCTCCACCGAGCGCATGAAACGCATGAACTGGGCTGCAGCTTCAGGTTGCTGACCCCCTTTGAGGCGCGCCACGCCTTCGACCTGCAAAAACACACCACCCGGCAAGAACACGTTGGCCGTCGGCGATTCAACCTTTTTGGGGTCGCTGTAGAAGACCTCGGCAGCTGGACTGCTGGCATAACTCACCACCAAGGGGCGGTCACCCCCGTTGAGGCTGAAGTCCTTGTAGTAGGCGTCGCTCCAGCTGTTGGCCACTTTGACGCCGCCTTGGCGCAACTGGGCCCACCAGTCCCAGACCGACTCACCTTTTGCGCTGGCGGTCGCGAGCAAAAACGCCATACCTGGACTCGAGGTTGCGGGGTTTTGAACCACCAACAACTTGGCGTATTCGGCCTTGGCCAAATCATCTAGCGTCTTGGGCAAGTCCATGCTGTGCTTGGCAAACCAAGCCTTGTCGGCATTGAGCGTGACGTATCCCCAGTCGATGGGTAACCAGTCTTGGGCCCCACTCAGCGCTATGCCCTCAGCCCCCATGCCCTCAGCCACGGGCAAACCACGGAGGGACGCGGGCAAAGCGTCCAGAATACCTGCCGAACGGGCACGCCCCAGCAGGCTGTTGTCAATGCCATAAACCACATCGCCGATCGGACTCCCCTTGCTGAGGATCAACTTGTTGACCATCTCGCCCGTGTCGCCGGCTTTGACCACGCGCAAGCTCACGCCGCTTTCTTGTTCGAAGCGTTCGATCAAAGGTTTGGGTAAATCAAATGAGGCATGGGTCACGACGCGCAATTCAGCGGCTGCCGAAACGCTGCCCATGAACAAAAGGGTCGCGCAGACCAGGAGTTGTTGAAACGGTTTCAACTGTTGCATTTCTTGGTGTCCTTCCAAAATAAAAAAGGCCACGCAAGAGGCGTGGCCTTCCCACGCCCGCCTTGGTGATGGGGGTGTGGTTTGCAAGGGCACATCACGCTTCCTACGCTGGCATTAACCAGTTCAGGTCATTGGGGACTATCTCAGCCCATGCCAAACATGAGCACCCCCGGTGACGCTGATTATTCTAAGCCACGCCTTGGTTGCCTCCCAAGCCGCTTGAATGCGATGGCACATGCGATGGTGGGTTTTCCCGTGCCCGCTCGCAGACTAGAATCAACGCACGGCCGTGACCTGCTGGCCGACTATCACAAACACCGGAGCACCACATGTTGAAGAAAACCCTATTTCTTGCCGCCCTGGCGATTGGCCTGAGCGCACCTGCAAGCGCCAAAGACTGGTCTCAAATCCGTGTCGCGGTAGACCTCACCTACAAGCCTTTCACCTACAAAACTGACGACGGCAAACCCACCGGCTTTGATGTCGACATTGCTGAGGCGTTGTGCCAACAAATGAAAGCCAAGTGCGTCTTTGTTGAGCAGGTCTGGGACTCGATGATTCCCGGTCTGCAAGCTCGCAAGTACGACGCCATCATTTCATCCATGTCGATCACAGAAGAGCGCGCTAAAGTTGTGAACTTCACCACCAAGTACTACAACACGCCCTCGAAAATTGTGGTGAAAAACAGCGTCGCAACCGACGGCACGCCAGCCAGTCTCAAGGGCAAAAACATTGGCGTGCTCAAAGGCTCCACGCAAGAGGCCTATGCCATGGGCGAACTGCAGCCCGCAGGTGTCAACGTGGTCAGCTACGAAGCACAAGACCAGGTTTACCTCGACATGAAAGCTGGCCGATTGGAAGGCACGGTCGCTGATGTGCTCGAAGTGCAAGGCGGCTTTTTAGATACCGCCGATGGCAAAGACTACCGCTTTGTGGGTCAGCCTTTGGCCAAGTTTGTGAAGTACTTTGGCACGGGCGCTGGCATCGCGGTTCGCAAGCAAGACACCGACTTGCGTGACCAACTCAACGCGGCCATCCAAGCCATTCGTGCCAACGGCGAATGGCAAAAGGCGAGCGACAAATATTTCAAAGGCTTGGACATTTGGGGTGACTAAGCCGTCGCTCACAAGGCGCACACAACCATGACCTCTGGCTACCTCACCAGCATCCTTTTGGGCACTTGGCTCACGTTCCAAGTGGCCTTGGGATCTTTGGCGGTCGCTGTGGTCATGGGCTTGCTGGGCGCCAGTGCCAAACTGTCGGCGCAGCCTCTGTTGCGCGCCGCGGGCAGCACCTACTCGACCGTCATTCGGGGCATCCCCGACTTGGTGCTCATGCTGCTCATCTTTTACGGCGGGCAAATGGGCTTGAACCTCTTGATCGAGTCGCTGGGCAGCGATGCCTACATCGACATCAACCCGTTCATGGCAGGCGTGCTGACGCTGGGCTTTATATATGGCGCCTACATGACCGAGACATTTCGCGGCGCCATCATGTCTATACCCAAAGGACAGGCAGAGGCCGGACTGGCCTTTGGTCTGGGGCCCTTGCGCGTGTTCTTGACCATCGTGTTGCCTCAGATGGTGCGCCTGGCGCTGCCGGGCTTTACCAACAATTGGTTGGTGTTGCTCAAATCAACCGCCTTGGTTTCGCTGCTGGGGCTGCAAGACCTAACCTATTTGGCCAAGCAGGCTGGGGCGGCTGCGCGCGGCACCATTCCCAACGCACCGCTGCTGTTCATGGCCTTTGCCGCGCTGCTGTATTTGGCGATCTCATCCATCTCATTGGTGGGCTTGCGCGTGCTCGAGCGCCGCTACAGCGCCGGACTCAAGGTGGGGAAACTTTGATGCAGTTCGGCGTGATCTTTGAGTCGCAGCACTTGGCCATGTATTTGGCTGGTACTGGCGTGGCATTGCAATTGTTGCTGGCTTGCTTGGTGCTGGGTGGCGCAGCGGCGATACCTTTGGCATTGATGCGGGTGTCGGCGCACCGATGGCTGTCTGCGCCGGTGTGGCTGTTCACTTATGTGATTCGCGGCACACCCCTGCTGATTCAGCTCTACATCATTTATTACGGCGTGGCCCAGCTCGAATGGATACAGGCGCGCTGGAACGATGTCTGGCCGTGGACCGCTTTCAAAAGCGCGTTCTTCTGTGCGGTGCTGGCGTTCGCCATCAACACCTGCGCCTACACCGTCGAGATGCTCGCAGGGGCGATCCGCAACACGTCGGCTGGCGAGATCGAAGCCGCCCAGGCCATGGGCATGTCGCGCTGGCAAACGCTGTGGCGTGTCGTGTTGCCCTCTGCCCTGCGCCGCACCTTGCCTGCCTACAGCAACGAAGTCATCATGATGTTGCACTCCACCTCTTTGGCCAGCGCCGTGCCAGCCGTGCTCGACATCACGGGCGTGGCCCGCAGCATTTACTCCAAGTACTACCTGCCGTTTGAAGCCTTCATCACGGCGGGGCTGATTTACCTGACGCTCACCTTTGTCTTGGTGGGCTTGTTCCGCTTGGCCGAGGGCCGCTGGCTGGCTTATTTGCAACCCCGAGCGGCGGGATAGAGCAACCCATGAGACAACTCACCCACACCCTCAGCGGCTCCAACAGCGGCACGCAGCGCAGCCTCATCAGCCTGCACTATGGTGTGCCCGGCACAGGCCCCAAGGTGGTGTTGCAAACGGCCTTGCACGCGGACGAGCTGCCTGGCATGGTGGTTTTGCACCACCTGCGCGCGCGCCTGCAAACCCTAGAAACACAGGGCCAAGTGCTGGGTGAAGTCGTCCTGATTCCAACGGCTAACCCGATTGGGCTAGACCAGCATTTGCTCTACAACGCCTCGGGACGCTTTGAACTCAACACCGGCGAAAACTTCAACCGAGGCTACCCTGACTTTGCGGCCATCGTTGGCGACCAAGTCGCAGCGCAGCTCAATTCGGATGCTGAGCACAACCGCCGCGTGATTCGCCAAGCCATGCGCGAGTACCTGTCGGCCTGTCAACCCACGACTGAGTTAGAAAGCCTGCGCGTGGTCTTGATGCACTTGGCACACGACGCCGACGTGGCGCTCGATCTGCATTGCGACTACGAGGCCGCGATGCACATGTATGTGGAAGAGCCGTACCTCCAGCAAGCACAGGCTTTGTGGCAGCACCTCGGTGCGCAAGCGGTTCTTTGGGCCAAGGGGGCCGCATCCAGCTTGTGCTACGACGAAGCACTCAGCGGTGTGTGGTGGCGCCTCGCAGAGCGTTTCAGTGATCTGCCCATACCGCTGGCTTGCTTGAGTGCGACCGTCGAATTGCGCGGCCAAGCCGACGTGGGCGGGGACTGGGCCAGACGCGATGCGCAGGCCATTGAGCAATATTTGGTGCACTGTGGCGCCTTGGCTGGCACAGCCAGCGAGCCGCCGCCTGCCTTGTGCCAACCCACGCCCTTGGCGGGCTCTCAATCGCTAGAGGCCCCGCACGCAGGCGTGGTCGACTACCAAGTCACTGTGGGTGAGCGCGTCAATCCTCAAGACGTCATTGCCTGGGTGATCGATCCCATCAGCGACCAACGCAGCGCCGTGCGCGCTGAAGTACCGGGCGTGCTGTACGCCAGACACGTCGCGCGTTGGGCGACCACTGGCATGAACCTGGGCAAAATCGCCGGCCCAACCGCATTCAAAACAGGGCCGCTGCTGGGGCCCTGAGCGCCACAGTCTGACCATTACACTTCTGCTATGACGCTCCAACTGCAAGTCGACAACATCCACAAACGCTTTGGCTCCAATGAAGTCCTCAAAGGCGTGTCATTGAGCGCCCAAGCGGGTGACGTGATTGCCATGATTGGTTCAAGCGGCTCGGGCAAGTCGACCTTTTTGCGCTGCATCAATTTGCTAGAGCGGCCCCAC
>Ga0181560_10001192_pt1 | contig 24273 bp, 24 predicted proteins | sample 011ome_20_FD_133751 | JGI IMG/M metagenome (GOLD analysis project Ga0181560, IMG submission 133751) | Coastal salt marsh microbial communities from the Groves Creek Marsh, Skidaway Island, Georgia - 011509CT metaG (megahit assembly) | ecosystem: Environmental > Aquatic > Marine > Intertidal...
GGCATCTTTATCGCCCTGCTTGAGGTAGACTTGAAGAGTGTTAGAAAAGCTGGGTTGCCGCTTCTAGCGATGTTTCTTCTTGGCTCTTTTGCCACCATCATTGGTGTTCTTGTTGCTTGGTTGCTGGTGCAGCCGGCAGCGGCAATTGGGCCATTGGCACCTGCCATAGCCGGAATGTTTACCGGTACGTATATCGGTGGTTCGGTCAATTTTAGCGCAATAGCGCTACATTACCAGGTAAACGAAGCGGGGAACTTATTTGCTGCGGCCACCGTCGTGGATAACCTAGTGGGTACCCCTTGGATCATCGCTTCGCTGATTTTGCCCAAGTACTTGCAAAAGCTTTTTCCTCGTAAAAAACTTGCGTCTGCCGGTTCAGGGAAGCAGGTACGTGGTGCTGAAAATATCTCCCTAAGTTCCCTAGCGGCCTTATTCGCGCTCAGTTTGTTGGGATTGGCACTAAGTCAAGTGCTTGTGGGCTGGTTTCCACAGGTGCCCGAAATCATCTTTCTCACTTCCCTAGCGCTGCTCTTAGCACAGTTTCCGTCTGTGCAGCAGCTGCAAGGCAAGCACACGGTTGGCTTCTTTCTTATCCTTTTATTTTTGGCAGTGATTGGTACCCTCTGTGATCTCAGTTCTCTGCTGGGGGTAGGAGACCTGGCGGTGACTCTACTCTTGTTTGTTGGGACACTAGTGCTTGTGCATGGCCTAGTCATTTTTGGACTTGGCGCCCTCTTCAAAGTAGACTGGGACGTAATTGCAGTAGCCTCACAGGCCAATGTAGGCGGCAATACCACAGCAATTGCTGCTGCCGAAAGCCTAGAACGTCCCGATCTACTGATACCTGGAATGCTTGTGGGTAGTTTTGGCAATGCGCTCGGCACCTATCTTGGCTTTGTGGTAGTTAGCCTGTTACTTTAATTTTATTTATTTTTCATTGCGTTTATCTTTCCTCGACCAATATACCCATGGAATCTAGCCTTCTCACCGAACTCTTTCTCCCATTTTCGCTTGCTGTCATCATGTTTGGCATGGGCCTTAGCTTGCGCCTAGAGGACTTTAAACGTATTCTCATTTACCCCCTAGCAGTAGGTATAGGCCTGCTCAACCAGCTTGTGCTGCTTCCCTTGGTGGCGTTTGGAATTGCCATAGGCTTTGCCTTGCCTCCCGAACTCGCCGTTGGGCTCATGATCTTGGCTGCTTGCCCTGGAGGGGCAACGTCCAACCTGATCACGCACCTTGCTAAGGGAGATGCGGCTTTGAGTATTACTCTCACGGCATTTTCCTCGTTGATCACTGTAGCTACCATCCCTTTTGTGGTCAACTATTCGATCGCCTATTTCATTCCTGGTGGGGAAGCACAGCAGTTGTCCGTGGTGGGTACCGTGGTCTCCGTGTTGCTAATTACCATCATTCCTGTGGGGCTGGGCATGCTTGTTTTAGAAAAAGCCCCTGCGCGTGCTGCCAACTGGGACGGCCCTTTTCGAAAGTTGTCGGCCGTGTTTTTTATTGTGATTATTGTGGCGGCCATTGCCAAAGAGCGGGCAAACCTCGTAGAATACTTTGTGGAGGCCGGTCCGGCAGCGCTGTCGCTAAATGTAGCCACGTTGATGCTTGGATTTTTGATGGCAAAATTGGTACGACTCGATTTTCGTCAGGGCATGACGGTAGCCATTGAGTCGGGTATCCAAAACGGTACCTTGGGTATCACCCTTGCGGCTACGCTACTAATGAACTCTGTAATGACGATACCATCAGCGATTTATAGCTTGTTGATGTTTGCAACTGCGGCAGCAGTGATCTTTGTGGGGAATAGTATGGCTAAAAAGGAATCTGCTTGAGAAAAATACGATTTTTATTAGCTCTTGGGCTGCTACTGGGGGGATGCCTTGATCTTTGTGCCCAAACCTACTTCAACGAGGTGGGGAGGAGGATTTTATACACAGAATACGAAGACAAGATTCTATCTGGACCCTACTTTGGCGTTCCGGCTGAGTCGCCTGGCGCTATGCGCTTAGTACACCGCATGCCTGTAGGGGTGACCAATGCCAAGTTGTTGTATGAAAAATTGGGTATGTTGACTGATTTTCAGGCGGGAAAGCCTTTGGTGGTGATTTTTTATCCAGGCAAGGACGAGTGCAATTCTGCTCCCGCTACATCGGACCCTAAATTGCTCCGTTCCAATTACGATGCAGTTCTCAAGTATGCCAAAAAATTTGGAACAGCCCCGCCTGTTTACTTATACCAGGAAGCGCATGGCTTGGAGAAATATGCAGGTATTCACTCTTGGATTCCCGATCCAGAGGGGATTTTTGCGCAGTTTTTCTTTCAATTCCCTTATCCGTGTAAGAGCTTTGTAGTGATTAGCCCCAAAGGCAATTACCGGGCGATTTTGGGAGAGTTTCCCATTTCTCAAATTTCAGTAGCCCTCAAAAAACTATAATCAGGTGAATACCTCTGTTCCTAAGTTAAGGAAGGCCACACTTTCTGATTTACCCGAGCTTTTAGCCTTGGCGCAAACCGCTTTTTTGCAGGCATTTACTGCGGGAAACAAGCCTGAAAATGTACAAGCCTATCTTGCTGAAGCCTTTACTGAGGAAAAGTTGACCAAAGAAATGCAGGATTCGGCTTCCACGTTTATCGTGGCAAGTTTGGAAGGGAAACTCATGGGATACACCAAACTCAACTTGGCGGCTGCACAGGCCGACGTACAAGATCCCACATCGGTGGAGGTGGCGCGCTTGTATACCTTGAGAGAAGTTTGGGGTACCGGGGTGGGGCAATTGCTCCTGGATGCGGGGATCAATTTTGCGAGGCAGGAGGGAAAAACTTGGCTATGGTTAGGTGTTTGGGAGCACAATGCCCGTGCGATTCGTTTTTACGAGAAAAATGGACTTTGCATTTTTGGAAGCCATCCCTTTCCGTTTGGTGATGAAATTCAAAACGATTGGTTGATGCGGGTGGAGGTTTAACTTCCGGTTTGGCAACTTCAAAAAACTGAAATTACTCACATCAAGGGGTTGGAAGTAGTTTCTTGATTTAATTGCTGAAGCTAAATCCAAGTTTCTTTAGTCCAGCCTGCACCTCTGGGGCTTGCATAAACAACTTCCAACCAAGTCCACTTCGGTAATTTTCAATCATACTTACTGCAGGTCCTTGGTCTATTGCTAGGTAGTGGGGAGGAAAAAAGTTATGTTCTGGGCTCATTGCATCGTAAAATCCATAAGGTCCAAAAACTTTTTTTCCATAGGTTTCATACAGGTTCCGAATGACCTGCAAGGATTCTTTTGGAGTATATACAATGGAAGAGATAGCCGCAGTGGGTGAAATTACCCCATTGTCGCTATCTGGGCGGTGTGCATGGTACCCTGTAATCGAGTAGGAAGCCGTTAAGCCCCAAAGTTTCTCTCCATATCCTTTAAATTTTCCTGGATTTGCAATACACCATGCACGGTTAATCAAGGTTTGATTCGTGTTTTCTACCCAATAGTCTGCATAGGTGTCTTTTAGCCCCTTCGGGTTTAATCCCAAAAAAGAGTAATGAGCCCAGAATAATGGACCTCCAAATTTTTCAGCACCTTGGTGGCGAAGTTGCAATGCAAGCCCATAAGCACCAGCAGCACTACTTTTTATTTCACCAGATCTTGCCCATCCTTGGTGATAGAGTTGCGGATCGATGGGATGAGTAGGAGATGCTGCGGCCAATACGTAAGCAATCAACGTTTCATTATAGCCTTCCAATGCAAAATTCATGTCCCAAAGGTATTTTGGGGACCAATGCCAGTAGAGTACATTTCTACCCCTACTGTGGAAGTTCCAGTTCATTTCTTCCCAAAGAAGTTGGATGCGAGCAGCAATGTCTTTTTCGCTTGCATTTCCGTTTTTGTAATATTCACGAACAGCAAGGAGACCTTGCATCAAGAAGGCAGATTCTACAAGATCTGCTCCATCATCTTTTTGGGAAAATGGCTTCACTTTACCCGTTCTGCCATCTAGCCAATGAGGCCAGATGCCATTCCATCGGTCTGCCTTTTCCAGGAAATCAAGCATTTTTTGAAAATGTTCATTGGCTTGGTTGCGCGTAATCCATCCTCTTTCAATTGCTCCTAAAATCCCAATGAGCCCCATGCCAGTTCCTCCGGTAGTTACCACATGTGCATCCTGTGCAGGGTAGACCCCATCCATGTGGATGCGTTCTGGTGCCATACCTGAATTTGGTTCTGCACCTTTCCAAAAGTACTGGAAGGTATAGTATTGTACCGTATCCAAGAGTTCTTCGTCGCTTAATTTGATCTGCGATTCTGAGCCAATTTTTTGTTCTTGCACACAGGAAGAAGAAATCAAGAGTAAAACTAAAAGAAGACCTTTCATTGGCAGTTTTTTGAAGAACGAAATATCACCATTTCATCTTGTTTGACAAGGTAGGCTAGTTATTTTAGCAAAAAAAAGCATGAAAAGCTCCCTATTCACATTATTTGTAGCTCTATTCTTTGTAGGAACAACATTCTCCCAGACGAAGGAGCCCATTCTCATCTTGATTTCCCTAGATGGTTTTCGTCACGATTACGTCGAAAGATTTCAACCTGAGAACCTCTCTCGGTTTATAGCTGAAGGTACCGCCGCAAAGGGACTAATTCCATCTTTTCCTTCCAAAACCTTTCCCAATCACTATACCATCGCTACGGGGATGCTTCCCGAGCACCATGGCTTGGTAGACAATTCCTTTTACGAACCTTTTAAAGACCAGGTGTACACCATGGGCAATCGAGAAATTGTGCAAGATGGGTATTGGTATGGAGGGACGCCAATATGGGTACTTGCGGAGCAACAGGGGATTAAAGCCGCGAGTTATTTTTTTGTGGGTACCGAAGCTCCGATTCAGGAAGTTCGTCCTAGTTATTACTACGAATACGATGGGGGAGTGCCAAATTTGACCCGCATTGCCAAAGTATTTGATTGGCTTCGTTTGCCAGCTACCGAGCGTCCTAGACTGATCACTCTTTATTTCTCAGATATGGACGATACCGGTCATCGGTACGGACCCAATAACGATTTGGAGTTGAAAAAAACCTTGGATCGATTGGATCACGAGCTTGGAGCCTTATTTGAAGGACTGGAAAGCTTTGACCTTCCTATCCATGTAGTACTTGTATCGGATCATGGAATGACAGAAGTGAAGCAGGAAAACTTAATTTTACTGGAGGATTTGACAGCGGGAATAAAAGGACGTGTAGTCAACAATGGAGCATTGGCCCACCTGCATTTGGAGGATCCTAAGGAGAAGAAACATATAATTCAACTTCTTCAGTCTCGAAATCCAAACATCCATATCGATGACCTAAGTACCACCGAAAACTACCAGGATATGGCGGCTTTTCCTCAGCGTAAAGGGGACCTCTTGATTCTGCCTAACCAAGGATATTATTTGACCGATGTGCGGGGAAAGGTTCGCTACCAAAACAATGCCGCTCGATTTCAAACACAGGCCTTTGGGGAGCATGGATTTACCCCGCGCTACGAGGATATGTATGGGATCTTTTATGCGAAGGGGCCACAGATCAAGGTAGGTTTAGCGTTGGAAGCGTTTCAAAACATCCATATCTATCCGCTTTTGTGTCGAATTTTAAACCTTCCCCTTCCTGCAAATTTGGATGGGGACCCTTCGGTTTTGGAATCTGTGCTTCTCCATTAGCAGAGTTTCTTTGAGTTAAATTTCTATTTTTCAAAAGAGGTTATTTTTAGTATGTTTTACTAAAAAAAGGACTTTCTATTCATTTTTTGCGGGATTTGCTACTTCCCTTTTTTTCGGCTAAACAATTGGGTTTAAATACCAAAAATCTATTAGTCCATTGTGGAGTCTTTTCCATTATTCCATTCGTTAACAACTAACTTTCTTTCGCTTACAAGGCAAGAGAGGGAGCATCAAAAAGGGTGATTTTTTTATCTACTTTTTAATCTAGTCTTTTAAGAGGAATGGGCAAGTCTTCTTAAGGGTGATTTTTTTAACTGATTTTTTTATCTGCTCCCTCTCCTGGCTTGGTAGCTATTATCGACAGCGAGAAGTGAAGTGACGCTAGTTTTTTAAAAGGGTTCAGGATTTCCACCCTGCGTTGTGCAAAAGGGAGCAAATTTAATTTTTTGAAAATGGAAGCAATAAAGGGTAAAAAGGTGTTGCTTGTGGGGGTGTTTGCAAGCTTATTTTTTCTACCGTCTCAGGCAGATGCCAAAATGTTTGGTCAGGAATGTGAAACGGAGGTTATTGGTGGAGGAGAAGCGTGCGATATAATTAAAACGATTTGCAAACAGCGTTTTTTCTGGATGAATGTGGGGACTAACGTCGAATATGGTACCCCTGATTGTACTCATCTGATGTAGGCTATTTTGGGAGAGGAATTCATCTTTCTGTTATGTGTTAATGTACTAATTATGAGAAAGATAGGCATATTTTGTTTTATTTATTGGCTGGGCGGGCATGCTTCGTTTGGTCAAGAGGCTCAAGTGATCGAGTTGGCTCCTGTGGAAATCATCCCTACGGACAAGATTTTGGTGTATTCCAATTTTTCAAAAAAGGACAGGGAAAAAAATGGAACCGTACGAGGTCCTTCAGGAGGAAAAAAAATTGCTATGCTGTCTGGGTTTAAAAATCTAGAAAAATCTACCATTGAATTGGAGGGCCTAGAATTCTTTTTCAATTACAATTGGACGGAAGATTCGTCTGGCTTTTACATACAGCCTGTGGTGGTGGAAGAAGATGGATTGCCGGTTGGTGATGGAGTTGATTTCCCAGAAAAATACTTGGTAACCAGCAAGCTTCGAAACCGTCTCTTTATTGATTTATCCTCCAAGGGCATTTGTTTGGCTCCCAAAGAACGGGTGCTGCTGGGTATTCGGTTTTTAGAAAATGTAAATCCTGAAACACCAAATAAGTTCGATATTACGGTTTTGAGTGGTAAAATGGATGATTCCACCTATCTCTTGTATTGGGATGGCCGGTTACCTGAGAAAATATACGATTCAGGCAAGCATTCTGCCGGCCTGAAATATTCGGTAGTGTATAAATTGAAGGAATAACTTAATTGGTAAAGGGGTAGGATTTCTTGGTGTCTTCCTTGATACTTGGCTAAAAACGCTAATCCCATCTCTCTACCCCTCCGCATTCCAATAGGCCATCCGTTCCATGCGCTGCACCTCGAGCGAGTAGAAGCCAAATTCTTCTACCACCTTGCCTTCAAGGCAGTAGATCGCTCTGCCTTTGAAGGGATACTGTTTGACCGTAGGCGGGAAGTGAACCGTATCGATCCAATGCCCTTCCGAATCGATAAAGGTCCCAAAATTCATAACCTCTCCCTTGATCGTCCGGGTGTACTTGACGGTGACTAAGTAGCCAATTACCTGCACGATTTTTCCTAACTGCTGCGGCAGTTCTTTCGCCTTCACCCCCTGGATGGCTGTATCCTGGAGCAAGTGGAAGGGGGATTCCAGTGGGAATTCCAAAATATCGATTTGATCCAAGATGTCCTGACGCACATCCAGCTCCTCCAATACAGGCACCTGAGGAGGCAAACTTTCCCAGGAATTGCCACCTGTCGATTGCACAAACAGTTCCTGTGTAGGTCGTACCCCCACCAGCTTGTGATGTAAAAAATGGGCCTCCCAGAGGAGCTGCTGCTTGGATTTGCCCGTAAACCGGAATGCTTGGATTCGAATCAAAATCAGCAGTTGCTCCAGTCCACAGGTGACCCGTCGCACAAAGTCCTCCAACCCCAAAAAAGGTCCCTGAGCCTGCCGCTCTTGCAAGAGGTGCTCCACGGTTCGTTTTTCAAGATGCTTCAGGTGGATCCAGCCCAAGTAAACAATTGTTCCGCTGATTCGAGTCAGGTACTCACTTTCGTTGAGGTGGGGCGCTTCCACGATTGCTCCCTGCATTCGCAGCTCGTGTACATAAAATTCGGTGGAGTAAAACCCTCCAAAATTATTGATTACCCCCACCATAAATTCCAAGGGAAAATAGGCCTTCAGGTACATGCTCTGGTAACTCTCTACCGCAAAGGAAGCGGAGTGTCCTTTCGCAAAGGAGTACCCTGCAAAACTCTCAATCTGCATCCATACGGCAGCTGCCTCGGCATCCTTCCTCCCCAGCTGCTTGCAGTTGTCAAAGTAGGTTGCCTTGACGCGCTCAAACTCGTCCTTGGAGCGAGATTTACCACTCATGCCTCTACGCAGCACATCCGCCTCGGCCAGACTCAACCCTGCAAAATGGTGGGCTACTTTAATCACATCCTCCTGATACACCATGATGCCATAGGTTTCTGGCATGATCTCCGCGAGCACAGGATGGGCCTGCTTCCTGCGCTCCGGGTCCCGATGCCGCAAGATGTACTCTCGCATCATGCCTGATCGAGCTACCCCAGGGCGGATGATGGAACTGGCAGCCACAAGCTCCAAGTAGGTATCGGCCTGCAGCTTGGCCAGCAGCATGCGCATGGCCGGAGATTCTACGTAAAAGGCGCCAATCGTATGCCCGCTTCGGAGAAGTTCCTTGATCTTTGGGTCCTGCTTAAATTGGGCTACTGCTCGGATATCTACTTCAATTCCCCGGTTGCGCTGGATCAACTCCAAGCTAGACTTGATGTGTCCTAGCCCTCGCTGGCTCAGGAGATCAAACTTGTGTAAGCCGATGTCTTCGGCCACGTGCATGTCGATATGGGCCACAGGAAAGCCCTTGGGAGGCAAACTAGTAGCGGTGTAGTAATGGATGGACTTGTGCGATAGCAACAGTCCACAGGCATGAATGGTCAGGTGGGAAGGCATGTCATGCAGCACCTGTGCATAGCGAAGAATCAACTTGCCCAAGCCATCGGGGCTATAGCCTGCTTTGTCGGCCTGCTGTAGCAGGGACTCAATCTCTGCCTTGGGTAGGCCAAAGACCTTACCGAGTTCACGAATCACGGAATTGTACTGAAAGGTGCTGTACGAGCCGAGTAGCGCTACATGGGCCTCTTGACCTACATTGTATTTTTTAAATAAGTAGTCAAATACCTGATCGCGGTCGGTCCAACTGAAGTCAATGTCGAAGTCTGGAGGATTTTCTCGGTACAGGTTGATAAAGCGCTCAAAGTAGAGGTCCAGCTCCATGGGGTCTACATCGGTAATCCCCAAACAGTAGGCTACCACGGAGTTGGCTCCAGAGCCTCGGCCCACATGGTAGAAATTGCGGCGATGGGCAAACTGCACGACGTCGTAGTTGATCAGGAAGTAAGACACAAAACTCTTTTGCTGAATCAGCTCTAGCTCCTTTTCAATCCGCTTACTGACGGCTGCAGAGAGCTGGGGGTAGCGCTGCTGGGCTCCTCGGAGGGTTTCTTGGCGTAGAAATTCAAAATCCTCCCCTCCAGTACCAAGTAGGTCTCGTTTGTTTTTGATCGCCTGAAAGTAGAAGGAAAACTGGCACTGTTCCAGTAGTTTTTGCGCATTGAGGAGCAGGTAGCTGTGGTTTTCGCAGCGAGCGATGAGCGAGGCATAGCCATAGAGCTGATCGGAGGGATCCGCCTGTTCCTGCACAGGGAGTTTGCTGAGTAGCGTATTGAGTTCCATACTGCGCAGGAGTCGGTGCGCGTTAAACTCGAGTTTGGAGGAAAAACTAACCGGCTGCAGGAGTACCAATTTTTCTCGTTTCCGGTACCAAGGCGAGGAATGCAGCTTGTTGAGTTGGCTGGGGTGGATGCCTACAAATTCATGTTCGGCCAAGGGGAAGTACTCCTTCGGAAAAGGGTAGACCACAAAACTATTTGCAAAGTGCGGTGCCTTATCCGCAAAAGGCTGCTTGTGTAATAGGTGCTCGGAGAGGTGCTTGTTGAGTTCATACATGCCCTCCTGATTTCGTGCGAGGCCAATGTATTGCTGGATGATGCCGTTCCTGAAATCAACCCCAATTACCGGATGAATACCTGCTTTTTGTGCCGCTCGGATAAAAGGGAATACCGCGGCACTGCTGTTGATGTCTGTGAGTGCAAGTGCGTCTACCTTTCGTTTTTTCGCTTCGGATACGAGTGCTTCTACCGATAAGGTGCCGTATTTGAAACTGAAGTGGCTGTGGCAATTGAGAAACATGGAGTCGGCAAGATCTTTCCGAAGACTATCCTCGGAATGAAGGGGATAAGTAAAATAGAATGCAAGGAGATTGCCCTTCCCTGAAAATCAGGTAGGAATCAGAAAATTAAAATGTTAATATTATTAACATTTTAATGTTTATAATATAAACAAAAAGAAGAATAAAAAAAGATGACCCCAGAAAATAAAGTAAATTTTCTATTCGCTCCACACAGATCGAACGAATAAAATCCGCACATCTTTCCTGTCTTGATCCGCGTGAAACAGTTTTAGGCAGATTCCAGGAAAAAGTACCCAAAAATAGATGATTCAGCGTATCCATTCCCTCTATCTACCGAAGTGGAGCGTGAAAAAAAGGGTTGCTGCTGACTAGAGTTGCTAGGCCTTGGAGAGGAGGAGTTGAAACTCCAAGGCACTACAGACTTTGAACTCATCGGCTTCAAGGTCCTCAAAAATTTCTTCGTCAGCGACGATATTCGTTTTCTCAACATGTCCATCGGGATGAAGTATAAGTTCAATCCCGGTATAGTCTTCTGGATAGATGCAAACCAAGACTTGGTAATCATCAAAAATTCGTTTGAAGTACTGCGAAATTCCTTTTGCCACGGTAAATTCTCTGTTTGATTAAAAATAATTCAAAAAAACCGAGGAGAAGTATTGATTTTTCCAAAGCCTTTCTAAATTTGTGGAAAGCTAATGAAAACAAACGCAAACAACTACTGGTGGTGGCATTCAAAAACTTTCCTTGGGAAAGCTCAGAAAGCCGTTGCCTAGATTTTGCGCAATACATACCTCAAAAGGCTTACTGGTTTTCCCCGGTAAGCCTTTTTTTGTGCCTATACTTCAACCAAAAATGTCACAGACCATTCTCCTACACACACAGTACCGCAAGCGATTGGCTGATACCATCACGCCAGTTAGTATTTACCTGCAAGTACGCGATCGCTTTGCCAATCCTATCTTACTGGAGTCCTCGGATTATCGAGGGCAGGACAATAGCTATTCCTATATCTGTTTCAACCCACTTGCATCATTTTCCTTTACCGCAGGTGCGGTTTTAGAAAAAATGCCCAATGGAGAGGAGAACTCCTATGAGGTAGGCCCAGAAAAACCGCTGATGGATTGCTTGCGGCACTTTGGGAATTCCTTCCAATCGAACCCAGACTCTTTCAAATTCAGTACAAACGGCCTTTTTGGCTACACTCAATACGATACCGTAGGCTGGTTTGAGGACATTCAGCTCCAGGGTACTCCTTCGAATGAGGTACCCATGATGCATTATGCCATGTATCAAAATATCATCGTGGTGGATCATTACAAAAACGAGCTTCATCTTTTTGAGCATTTGCCCGAAGGTGCTGAGCGTGCTTCCCACTTGGATGAAATCGAAACATTACTGAATAACAAGAATATTCCAGCCTACTCATTCAAGAAGGAAGGGGAAGAGTTTTCCAATTACAGTGATGAAGAGTTCTTGGAATTGCTTGCTCAAGCCCAGAAGCATTGCCAGCGTGGAGATGTGTTTCAGCTGGTCCTTTCTCGCCGATTTACAACTGCCTTCAAAGGTGATGAGTTTAACGTGTACCGCGCCCTTCGCTCGGTCAATCCTTCTCCCTACTTGTTCTATTTTGATTACGGATCCTTCAAGGTGTTTGGGAGCTCTCCAGAAGCTCAAATTGTAGTAAAAAATAGAAAAGCCACCCTCTACCCAATTGCAGGTACCTTCCGCCGCACTGGCAACGATGTTGAGGATGCCGCCCTTGCACGCAAGCTATACGACGATCCCAAAGAAAATGCAGAGCACGTCATGCTGGTAGACCTGGCACGGAATGACCTCTCTCGTTCTTCCGATCGGGTGGAAGTAGAGGTCTTCAAAGAAGTACAATACTACTCTCATGTGATCCATTTGGTATCTAAAGTAACGGGTCAGCTTCCCGAAGGAGCAAATCCACTTCAATTAGTTGCGGACACTTTCCCTGCTGGGACCCTTTCTGGCGCTCCAAAATACCGAGCTATGGAATTGATTGATGAATTGGAATCGGTTAATCGTCAATTTTATGGAGGTGCAATTGGCTACCTGGGGTTCAATGGGGACTTTAACCATGCCATTGTGATTCGCTCTTTTGTATCCGAAAATAACCAACTTCGGTTTCAAGCCGGTGCTGGTGTTGTTGCCAAAAGTGACATCCGCTCCGAATTACAAGAGGTGGCCAACAAACTGGAAGCCTTGCGGGTGGCTTTGAAAACTGCAGAACAGATTTAAGCGATGCATTCATGAAAATCTTAGTCATAGACAATTACGATTCTTTTACCTACAATTTGGTATACCTGATTAGGCAGCTGGGCTATGGACAGCAATTGGACATTTGTCGAAACGATGCCTTTGCCCTTGATGAGGTGGAGCACTTCGATAAAATTCTCCTTTCTCCAGGACCAGGTATTCCGGAAGAGGCTGGTCTCATGCCTGCTCTTTTGCAACGGTTTAGGGCGACCAAATCTATTTTAGGCATTTGTTTGGGACACCAGGCCATCGCAGAGGCTTTTGGTGGAAAATTGCACAACCTAGCTGAAGTCCAGCATGGGGTAGCAGCAACCTTCACGGCAATGCCTGATCGACTATTTGCTGGATTACCTAACCAGTTTGCTGTAGGGAGGTACCATTCCTGGGTAGTAGACGAAGCATACCTGCCTGTTGATCTGGAGGTGATTGGACGCACGTCGGACCAACAGATTATGGCCATTCGGCACAAGCAGTATGACCTACGGGGTCTACAATTTCACCCAGAAAGTATACTTACGGAACACGGATCCCAATTGATCCAAAATTGGCTTCAATCCTAACTTGACTTCTATCTCCTGATGAAAGATATACTAAATCACCTCATTGCACACAAAACCCTCTCTCAGCTGCAGGCGAAAGAGGCCTTGAAAAACCTAGCCACAGGATCCTATCCAAGTAGCCAAGTAGCTGCCTTTATGACCGTATTCCTGATGCGCAGTATTACAGTGGAAGAGCTGCAGGGTTTCCGAGAAGCCATGCTAGAACTCTGTGTACCCATCGACCTTTCGGAATACGATGCCATGGATCTCTGCGGCACGGGAGGCGATGGCAAGGACACCTTTAATATTTCTACACTTTCCTCCTTTATAGTAGCAGGTGCCGGGCAAGCGGTGGCCAAGCACGGCAATACAGGTGTCTCTTCCATTTGTGGATCCTCCAACTTGCTCGCCCATTTTGGATACGAGTTTAGCGCGGATTCGGACCAGCTGCGACGCAGCTTGGATCGGGTAGGTCTCTGCTTTCTACATGCGCCACTTTTTCACCCTGCCATGAAAAGTGTGGCACCTATCCGAAAGGAACTTGGGGTAAAGACCTTCTTTAACATGCTCGGACCCATGGTCAACCCTAGCTTTCCCCGAAAGCAATTGGTAGGAGTGTTCAGTTTGGAATTGGCTCGTTTGTATGGCTACCTCTACCAAGAGACAGCAGGCCGATTTGCCATCTTACATTCCCTAGATGGCTACGATGAAATCTCGCTGACAGGACCCTTCAAAATGATTACCAACGGAGGTGAGAAACTCTACCATCCCCAAGGTTTAGGATTGGAGCAACTTTCTCCGGAGAGTATTCTTGGGGGGACCACAATTGCCGCGTCTGCACGTATCTTTGAACAGGTACTTCGAGGAGCCGGTAGCGCTGCGCAAAATCAAGTGGTGATTGCCAATGCTGCTGCTGCATTAGTGACCGCAAGGGAAGGCCTTGACTTTGCAGAAGCGATAGCTATTGCCAAAGAAACTTTGATGAGTGGAAAAGCTCTCCGTGTCTTTACGGGATTAATCCAGCCTCAAACCTCCGTATCTTTCAATTAAGCTACTCCAAAGATGAATACGCTAGAAAAAATCATTGCAGATAAGTACCTGGAAGTGCACGTTCGGAAGCAGCAATGCCCTGTATCGCTTTTAGAAAAAAGTAGCGCTTTTACCAGAAGCCCTCTTTCCTTAAAGTCATTTCTACAAGACGCTACTAAGTCTGGAATCATCGCCGAATTTAAACGAAAATCTCCTTCCAAAGGACTGATCAATGGCATCTCCTCTGTGGAGAAAGTGAGCAAGGGATACGAGTTGGCTGGTGCCTCAGCCCTATCTGTGCTAACCGACCAGGAGTACTTTGGAGGAGCTACAGTAGACCTTGAGATGGCCAGAAAGGAAGTGGCAATTCCGATTTTGCGGAAGGATTTTGTAGTGGATGAGTACCAAATCCTAGAAGCCAAATCCATGGGAGCGGACTGTATTTTATTGATTGCTGCAGCTTTGCCCCCAGAAAAAGTTAAATCCCTTGCAGATTTTGCCCAGAGCATTGAACTCGAGGTACTTATGGAAGTACACAGCCTAGTCGAATTGGAGCAATCGTTCTGTGATTCCTTGGATGTAGTCGGGGTCAATAATCGGAACCTAAAAACCTTTGAGGTGTCTCTGGAAACTTCCTTGGAATTGGTGGATCGCATTCCAAATCAGGTAGTCAAAATTTCAGAAAGTGGAATTTCTGATCCAGCTACTTTGGTATCCTTCCGAAAGGCAGGGTTTGATGGCTTCTTGATTGGAGAGAATTTTATGAAAACACCTAGTCCAGAACAGGCTGCAATGGATTTCATCCAAGCATATAGACGTTTAATGAGTAAGCAAGCTTTGTAACAAAATGGAACATGGAAATTAAGGTTTGTGGGATGCGAGAGGAAGCCAATTGTCACCAATTGGTTGTAGAAGTTGTTCCAGACTGGATGGGGTTGATCTTTTATCACAAATCGCCACGTTTTGTCAGGGAGGAAGAATCCGACTGGATAAGTACCTTGCCCTTAAAAAAAGTTGGAGTAGTGGTTGGGGAGCAGCAATCCATCATGCTGCAAAGAATTTCAACATTTGGGCTGTCTGCTTTGCAATTACATGGAGGAGAGTCTTTGGAAGTGGTAAAAAATCTCAAATCAGCTACGGAGGCGCAGATTTGGAAAGTTATTTCCGTAGCGGAAAATTTAGATTGGAAGTTGATGGAAGCTTTTGTTCCTCATGTAGATCGCTTTCTGTTTGATACCGCTTCGGCAAGTAAAGGGGGGTCGGGAAAGCAATTCGATTGGAGGCTACTGGAGGACTATCCCTTTGACAAGGGGTTTATGCTCAGTGGAGGCTTGACTGCTTCTCATGCACCTGCTATCCGAGAATTGGCTGGACGCATTCCGCAATTACTGGGAGTGGATCTCAATTCAGGCTTTGAATTGGCCCCAGGGCAAAAAGATGTGAATGCCTTGCAGGCATTTAAACAAGAATTAACAAAGTAAATTAGTGGAAGATGAAAACTAATGAGCAGATGATACAAGTTGATGAAAAAGGGTTTTATGGAAAATTTGGGGGTGCCTACATCCCCGAGATGTTGTACCCCAATGTAGAGGAGCTTCGAGAAAACTGGGAAGCAATTGTAGCAAGCCCGACGTATCAAGAAGAATTTCAAAGTTTACTCAAAGATTTTGTGGGAAGGCCTACGCCGCTCTATTTTGCAGAAAGGCTTTCCGACAGTTTTGGGGCTAAGATTTACCTCAAGCGGGAAGACCTTTGTCATACAGGTGCGCATAAGGTCAACAATACTGTGGGACAGATTATTCTTGCGAAGAAGCTGGGTAAAAAACGCATCATAGCTGAGACCGGAGCGGGACAACATGGAGTGGCCACAGCTACCGTCTGTGCGTTGATGGGAATGGATTGTACTATCTACATGGGGGAATTGGACATCAAGCGTCAGCGTCCCAATGTAGAGCGTATGCGAATCCTTGGAGCCAATGTAGTCCCAGCTGTGTCGGGTTCAAAGACTTTAAAAGATGCTACCAACGAAGCCATGCGTGCCTGGATCGCTGATCCTGTGGGAACGCATTACATTATCGGTTCGGTAGTGGGACCGCATCCATATCCTGAGATGGTGGCTCGTTTTCAATCTGTCATCTCCGAAGAGATCAAATGGCAATTGCTTGCCAAGGAGGGTAGAGAAAATCCTGATCTGGTGATTGCTTGTGTAGGGGGAGGATCCAATGCTGCAGGAGCATTTTACCATTATTACAATGAGAAGGCCGTTCGATTGATTGCGGTAGAGGCTGCAGGGCACGGGATTCATTCTGGAAAGTCTGCAGCTACTTCCGTATTGGGTACTCCGGGGATTTTACATGGTTCAAAAACTTTGGTGATGCAAACTGAAGATGGACAGGTGATAGAGCCACATTCCATCTCTGCTGGATTGGATTATCCAGGAATAGGTCCAGTCCATGCGCACCTGCATGCGGTGGGACGCGCTGAGTTTGTCGGTGTAGAGGACGAAGATGCAATGAAGGCAGGCATCCTACTGAGCCGGACGGAGGGAATCATTCCCGCCATCGAAACAGCCCATGCTATCCATGCCCTGAATCAAATCTCGTTCAATCCAAACGACCTCATCGTGATCAATCTTTCAGGAAGGGGAGATAAGGATTTGGAAACCTACATTCAATGGGGAAATTATTGACAGAGGGCACACTAAAAAATGGCTATCCCTTCCTTTTCACCTTTGCCTTGAACTTATGAATCGAATTGACTATTTATTTCAAACTAAAAAAGAGCGGGTGCTCTCCATCTATGTGACGGCAGGCTTTCCGAAGTTAGAAGATACTCTTGCTGTGATGGAAGCCATTCAAGCCGCTGGTGCGGATATCATTGAACTAGGGATTCCTTATTCGGATCCTATAGCGGATGGACCGACTATCCAAGAGAGCAATACCCAAGCCTTGGAAAATGGGATGAGTATCAAAATGCTTTTCAACCAATTGGTGGGTTTCCGTGCTAAAATCCATGTTCCCGTAATCCTAATGGGGTACCTCAATCCAATCATCCAGTTTGGGGTGGAGGAGTTTTGCAAAAAGTGCAAAGAAGTGGGTGTAGATGGACTCATTCTGCCAGATCTACCTATGAGCCAGTATCTGGAGGAGTACAAAGCTCTTTTTGAAGAATATGACTTGTTTATTAGTTTCCTAATTTCTCCACAAACCTCCGAAAAGAGAATTCGTGAAGTGGATGAAAACTCTAATGGCTTTATTTATATGGTTTCTTCCCATGCCATCACGGGTGCCAAGTCAGCAATTTCTAAGGAGCAGGAGGAGTACTTTGAGCGGGTAGCGAATATGAATCTAACTCATCCACGATTGATTGGATTTGGGATTTCGGATGCTGCCACTTTTCAACTTGCCTCGCGCTACAGCCAAGGAGCGATTATTGGTTCGGCATTTATCAACGCTATCGCCAATTCCTCAGATTTGAATCGAGATATTCAAACCTTCCTAGAGGGAGTGCTATCCGAAAAATTAGTATAGGAAAAACTTCTAGTAAAATTAAATTAGATAGTGGTTGCTCCAAGAAAATAGAAAATATAGAACCCTTTAATTTTAAGAGAAAGTTCTGCTAAAACTAGGTCATGAAAGTAGCATTAATCAAGTACAATGCCGGGAATGTTCAATCTGTACGTTATGCGCTAGAGCGCTTAGGGGCGGACACTGAACCCACTGATGATCCTGAAATAATACGGTCGGCCGATCGAGTAATTTTCCCAGGGCAGGGAGAAGCGAGTTCTGCCATGGCCTACTTGAAGGAACGGAAATTGGATCATGTGATTCGAGAAATCAAACAACCTTTCCTGGGTGTATGTTTGGGTTTGCAATTGCTTTGTACGCATACTGAGGAGAATAATACCACCTGTTTGGGGGTCTTTCCGGTAAAAGTCAAGCGATTTGTTCCAAGTGTCAGGGGACAGGAAAAAGTCCCACATGTAGGTTGGAATTCCCTGGAAAACCTGGTGAATAATCCCTTGCTGAAAGATCTTCCTGATTCAAAATTTATGTACTATGTCCATAGTTACTTTGCGGAATTGGGAGAACATACACTGGCAACAACCTCTTACATTCAGGATTTTACGGCTATTTTACATCGGGACAATTTCTGGGCTATACAAGCCCATCCCGAGAAAAGCAGTGTGTTTGGGGAAAAATTATTGGAAAATTTTCTAGCTCTGCCTTCTTCTTTACCTCACCTATACTAGCAACTAAAAAACTTTTTATTGCTCACTAATTCTAAACCTATGCATGTAATTCCGGCTATTGATTTGATTGGAGGCAAATGTGTTCGCCTTAGTCAAGGGGACTATCAGCGCAAAACCGATTACCACAATGATCCCCTAGAAATGGCAAAGCGCTTTGAGGATGCAGGATTGACACGATTACATCTAGTGGATTTAGATGGTGCCAAAGCTAAAAAAATCATAAATGGAGACGTTTTGCAGCGTATTTGTCTGGGGACTAATTTGAAAGTGGATTTTGGAGGCGGTATTCAAGCACAGGAAGAACTCGAAAAGGCTTTTTCTTTAGGTGCTCACCAAGTAACAGGAGGAAGTATCGCTGTACGGAATCCAAGTCTGTTTGATGCTTGGTTGGATACCTATGGTGCAGATCGGATTATTTTGGGTGCCGATGCCAAGGATAAAAAAATTGCAGTTGGGGGATGGGAAGAAACTACGACATTGGAATTGATCCCCTTTATTAAAGAGTATTACCAAAAGGGTGTTCGCGAAGTAATTTGTACGGATGTGGCAAAGGATGGATTGCTTCAAGGCCCTTCATTTAACTTGTATAAGGAAATTTTACAGGAGTTGCCAGCATTAAAACTTATAGCCAGTGGAGGTGTGTCCTGCCTAAAGGATCTGGAATTATTGCAGGAAATAGGTGTGTATGGGACAATTGTCGGCAAAGCTTACTACGAAGGAAAGGTGAGTTTGGAAGAACTAGCTCAATTCGAATAAAATTAACTTCACCACTAAATCACTCCATTCAACATCTACTTAATTTACTTATTTCAAACCTATCCATGCTAACCAAAAGAATTATTCCTTGTCTTGATATCAAAGATGGCCGCACGGTCAAGGGAGTGAATTTTGTGGAACTTCGAGATGCGGGAGACCCTGTGGCTTTGGCCAAGTTGTATTCCGAACAAGGTGCAGATGAACTTGTTTTTTTAGACATTACCGCGACGGTAGACAAGCGAAAAACGCTAGTTGATCTTGTCACTCAGGTAGCCAAGGAAGTACGAATACCGTTTACGGTGGGAGGGGGTATCGGGTCGGTGGAGGATGTTTATTCTTTGCTTGCAGCAGGTGCAGATAAGATTTCTATCAACTCTGCTGCAGTAGCACAACCGGAACTGGTGGATACCTTGGCACGGGAGTTTGGCTCCCAATGTGTGGTGGTAGCCATTGATTCTAGGCAAATGGATGGGATAGACTGGGTACATACCCATGGGGGAAGGAAAGCGACTTCGCGACAAACTAGGGCTTGGGCAAAGGAACTTGCCGATCGGGGTGCCGGAGAGATCCTGCTCACTTCTATGGACCATGACGGGACCAAGGCAGGTTTTGCATTAGAATTGACTGCTGCGATTTCAGGAGCTTTACCAATTCCAATCATTGCCTCAGGTGGAGCGGGAACTAAGGTCCATTTTAAGGAAGTATTCACCTCTGGCAAAGCAGATGCAGCACTTGCTGCAAGCATATTCCACTTCAAGGAAATTGAAATTCCAGAATTGAAAACGTATTTGAGTGATGAAGGGGTAGTTGTAAGAAAATGAAATAAAAAAGAGAAATACAATTGAAATACCTGCCGTGGCGGGCGAGATTCGCGAAATAGGATAGCTCGAAGAGTGCGATGACCTATTTCACCTAGCTAGATTTATGTCAATGTATTTCTGTAGTATTTCGTTCATTTGGTAAATAAAATTTGAAAATGAATATTGATTTTAAAAAAATGGAAGGTTTAATTCCGACAGTGGTACAAGATGCACTAAGTGGGAAGGTATTGATGTTGGGTTACATGAATGAAGCTGCATTGGCACAAACGGAAGCGTCAGGCAGAGTGACTTTTTTCTCACGTAGCAAAAATAGGTTGTGGACCAAGGGGGAGACTTCAGGTAATTTCCTTGAAGTTATCAGCCTTCAAGAGGACTGTGATGGGGATGCTATTCTCATCAAAGCTAAACCACTCGGGCCGGTATGCCATACAGGAGAGGATACTTGTTTTGCCGAAACCAATACCTCTCAAACTGGATTTATTGACCAACTGCGATCCATCATTAAGGATAGAAAAGAAAATCCAACGGAAGGCTCCTACACGGCTAGTCTTTTTGCCAAGGGCATTAATAAATTAGCACAAAAAGTAGGGGAAGAGGCTGTGGAATTGGTGATTGAAGCTAAAGATGACGATAAAGGGCTTTTTTTAGGAGAGGCGGCAGACTTACTATTCCACTACCTAGTTCTACTTGAGGCTAAGGGCTATGAATTGGACGAGGTAGTGGAAGTACTCAAGCAGCGGCATTCAAAATAATTCCGGATTCACTAAGACTACAAAAAAAGAGTCCGAATCCTTCGAACTCTTTTTTTAGGGATTTGTAGCGCATTAAAACACTGGAAATTCTTGTTGTAAGCCTTTGAAGGCATCAATAATTTCCCATCTAGGCTTGAAGTAGCTGTCTTTCATTCGGTTGCCTACCGTGCCAGTACGAATGTATTGGATGGCTGCGGCAAGTCGAAGATCATTTTCATTGCCCCAAGCAATCTGGGGGCTATCGCCTACCTTAAAATCAGCTGGGAAACCATCAAAATATTCTGCTTTTCCTACTGAATTAGCAATTGCAAAGGTAATTGGGACGACTTCCACATTATTGTTTTGAAGGATACGGTTGTAACTAGAGAGAGGAAATGAACCCACTGGCTTTCCATAGGTATTATCTCCAATTAAGACTACATCCATGTAGGGATCCAAGGCATTGATGATTAATTCAGAAGCAGAGGCAGAACTTCTAGAGGTAATAAATATCACCCTGCTTAGGTTGATATTTCCTATTTTAGAAAAATTCCGAGAGCTGTTTTGCGCAGTTTTGGTTGCGTTCAACTGATTGGTATACATTAATTTGCCTGTATTTGCGGATTGCACAAGGTAATTGCAAATCTGTTCGGCTACTGCAACTGAACCACCTCCATTGTAGCGAAGGTCAATAATCAGTTCTTGTACTCCTTGACTTTGGAAGTATTCCATACTGGTTTGTACTTCAGCACTCCGCGTAGGGCTAAGTCCTGCAGTAGCCTTGAAACTTTGGTACGCCCAATACCCCACTTTTTTAGTGTCTACTTGAATTATCCGTTGATCCAGTACTGAATTGGATTGGTATTCCGCCTTGGTATTGCTTCGCGTAGTGGTGCTGCCGTCGGGTAATTTGAACGTAAATTTATTGGTAATTCCTGGGTCAGGACCTCCTAATTTGAAATCATATCCACCTGTACTTGTTTTGTAATCTGAAATGGGTTTGTCATTGATTTGAGTGATTTCCCAGCCTCTTTTCCACCCATCTTTTCCAGCGGGTGATTCGTTAAAAACAAAGGAAATATACAGTTTTTCGTCTGCAGTGAAGGCAAAACCAAACCCATGGCCTGCATTTTTACCTACAAAAGAATTATTGAAATCCTCTTGGGTGGTCAAGTAAGAAAAGCGATCGAGCGGTTTGTATAGGATGTCATCTAAAAGCTCCTCATTGGTGGAGAATTTGGATAAATCAAGGGTAGCAGGAATTTGGTCATTCCAAAAGTACCATTCCCGCATAACGTCTACAATGGCTTTTTTGACTTCGTTTTCTACCTCTCCTGGATCTACAGGTTCTTCCTTTGGGGTACATGCCCCTACACTCATCCACAGCCAAACACCTATCCAGAGTATTTTTTTCATAGAAGAAACGTAATTTTTAGTTAAAACGTAAAATCCAAAATCTTGTTTTACAATAAGATGTCATAAACCTTCACTGTTTTCCAAAAAGTAGCATACTTAGCAATAAATTCTAGGTGAAGTGGATCTTTTTGGTAGGCTGCTTGCCCTTCCAAAGAGTCAAAAAATAAGGTGCAAGACACGTGAAAACTGTGGTCTACCACCTCTCTTTTTTCAGTTGGAGCGGGGACACCCTGGTAAAATTGGATAACATCTTTGCAGCGACCTAACATGGGTACAGCATCTTTTAAAAATTCGGCAACATCTGATTCTTTGTGTAGCCAGAAATAAACTTGATGGATAATTTTTTGAGTAGCCATAGGTTTGGAATGGGTCAAGTGAATAGGAACTAAGCTTGCAGCACTTGCAAGTGAGAGGGTTTGAATAAATTTCCGTCTAGATTTCATATTTTTTCGATTCAGGACTCCTTTGGGATTCAAATGAGTTTTTCCGAGGTGGGTTAAAGATAAAAATTTATCTTGCTTTCTCGAACAGCTGAGGCGGATATGTGCGGGTAAAAAAAATATTAAATCAATTGAAACTATGAATAATCGTGTTCTTGGAAAAACAGGCTGGTCTATTTCGGAAATTGGATTAGGGACTTGGCAGGTAGGTGGGGGATGGGGAAAGCCTTTTGATTCCAAAATCGCATCTCAACTGCTGCATACCGCATTTGATCAGGGAGTGAATTTTGTGGACACCGCCGACGTATACGATGGAGGACTGAGTGAAGCGGCTGTGGGGAAAGCAGTGCGTGAACGTAGTGAAAAGATCTACGTTGCCACTAAGTGTGGTCGACGTTTGCAGCCGCATGATGCCGCAGGATATACTACAAAAAATCTCCAAAAGTTTGTGGAGGATAGCCTTCGCAATACCCAATTGGAATGTTTGGATTTGATTCAGTTACATTGTCCACCTAGCTCAGTATACCATCAAGAGGAGGTGTTTGGATTATTTGAAGACTTGATTAAACAGGGGAAGGTTGCAGCACTTGGAGTAAGTATTGAGAAGGTGTCTGAAGGAATTCGTGCCTTAGAATACGATGTGGTCTCGTCAATACAAGTAATCGTTAACTTGTTTCGGCAAAAGCCGGTGGAGGAGCTTTTTGAACTAGCCGAGGAGAAAAATGTCGGTTTGATTGTCCGTGTGCCTCTGGCAAGTGGATTGCTCACAGGAAAAATCACCAAACAGTCTACTTTTGAAACAGAAGATCACCGATTTTTCAATCGGGAGGGCAAGGCTTTTGATAAGGGGGAAACCTTCTCTGGGGTGCCTTTGGACCTGGGTTTTGCAGCAGTGGAGGAACTGAAAACTCATTTTTCGGAAGGGCATGATTTGGGAGCCCAAGCACTTCGTTGGGTGTTGATGCACCGACAAGTAAGCACGGTAATACCTGGAGCTTCTTCTTTGGCTCAGGTAGAACAAAATATTCGTGCGGGTCAATTGCCTCCCTTAAGTCCAAGTCAGATGCAGGAAGCTGCCCGTATTTACGAGCAACACATCAAAGCACAGATACATCCGCAGTGGTAATTTTAAAAAAAATGTCTCCAAGATTTTTGGAGACATTTTTTTTGAACCTAAAGAAAAGAGAATTAATCCTCTTTCTTCGCCATCCGGGTGCGCTCGTTTTCGTCCAAGTAAATTTTCCGCATACGGATGGACTTAGGAGTGATCTCTAGGTACTCATCCTTTTGAATGTATTCCATGGATTCTTCCAAAGAAAAACGCTTTGGAGGAGCGATGCGCACGTTATCATCCGAGCCAGAGGCACGCATGTTGGTCAACTTCTTGCCTTTTTGTACGTTAACTACAATATCGTTATCTCGGGAATGTTCCCCAATTACTTGTCCAGTGTATAATTCATCTCCTGGTTCTACAAAGAAGACACCACGATCCTGTAGTTTGTCAATAGCATAAGCAGTGCATTGTCCGCCTTCCATAGAGATCAACGAACCGTTTATTCTACCTGGAATAAGGCCTTTGAAAGGCTCATAAGCAGCAAAACGGTGGTTCATAATCGCTTCCCCTTGAGTAGCAGTAAGGACGTTATTTCGCAATCCAATCAAGCCTCGTGAAGGAATTTTGAACTCCAAGTGTTGCAAGTCACCCTTAGGCTCCATGACTAGCAATTCTCCTTTTCGTTGGGTGGCCAATTCAATTACTTTTCCAGCAGTTTCCTGGGGCACATCCACTACAAGGGTTTCGATAGGTTCGCATTTAATGCCATCGATATCCTTGAAAATTACTTGTGGCTGGCCTACTTGAAGTTCGTATCCTTCTCTACGCATGGTTTCGATCAATA
>Ga0181560_10001195_pt1 | contig 24256 bp, 16 predicted proteins | sample 011ome_20_FD_133751 | JGI IMG/M metagenome (GOLD analysis project Ga0181560, IMG submission 133751) | Coastal salt marsh microbial communities from the Groves Creek Marsh, Skidaway Island, Georgia - 011509CT metaG (megahit assembly) | ecosystem: Environmental > Aquatic > Marine > Intertidal...
GCGACCATCGCGTGTGGTGCCGCGAGCACCGGGCGCGTCGTTTTGCGTGACCCGCGCGCGTCGTTGTTCGTGCCGCGCCCCAGATCTCAGATCCGAAATCGCGGTCGTCGTTGTTCGTTTTCGTTAGGGCATTCGCGTGTTTTTCTTTCCGACATGTTTTGTGGATACAACACGTACCCTTGACCGTTATTCATTCCACGACACGCCCCGCGCGCGTGCGCACGCCAATTCCCACCCAGCTTCTCCCCGCGCCCTCGATGATGCTCCTCGTCTCGCTCGCCGTCCTGTCGCTGGTTTTCCCCGCGCGCGCCGAGGTCCCCGCGCTGATTACGGGCACGTGGCGCATGACCGGCACGCCTCGCGGAGACGGCGATTTCTTGCACGACGAGTTCACGCAGCACGCGAACGGCAGCTACACCGGCAAGGGGTGGGGCACGTGGAGCGAGGACCTCACGAGCGGCACGAACAACTACACGTATTCGGGTATCACCTCGGATGCCGTGTGCGAGACGGACACGAGCACCGGCGCGGTGACTCATCGCTCGAAGTGGACCTTAGTCGAGGATTGGGACCTCGGGGCGAACCCAATGCCGGATTGGAACACCCCCGCAGGGCAGAAATACGTGTTTTGCGCATACAACACGTACGACGACGCGACCGATATCATGACCGTGACCAATTACCGAGGCAACGAAACGATCGCCCTGAGCGTCGACCCGGGCGCGTGCCCGGCGACGGCGCAAGAAGCCGCGACGAAAGGCCTCAGCTGGGCAGCGAGGACGTACGACGCCGGGTCGCTCACGTACGAGTGCGTCGCGGACTGCGTCCCCTGGGCGTGCGACGCGGCGGACGCCGAGGACGCCGCCGCGTCGCCGTCGACGGACGCCGAGGACGCCGCCGCGTCGCCGTCGACGGACGCGGCGGACGCCGCCGCGTCGCCGTCTCTCGTTCTCGTGGACGACGATGAGAGCGCCGCGTGTATGCGCGGACGCACCAATACGCGCGTGCGCATCACGCTGCTCGTCGCCGCGCTCGGGACGCTCGGTCTGTACAAGGCATAAACGCTTTCGAGAACCCGCGTCGGACGAGTGACTCCGCTCGAACCGGCGGGGGCCGACGGCGAGGCCCCGTCGACGCGAGCGTAAGCGGGACGAGCGAAACGCGACATAATACATACATAAGGGGGCTATGCGATATTAATACCATAAGGACCCCGACTACACCATCAACGCGTGCCTCGCGCGGAAGGCGAAGCAGTACGCGCCGTTCGTCGACAAGCGGGTCATGACCCACATAAAGTGCGAGGGTAGGAGAGTATGTACTACATACACTACGTACGCGTCGTTTTCAGCCGTACACCGAGACCCGCAGAACGTCGAAACCGGATTTAAGCTCCTCGAACGCCTCGGCGTTCTCCGAACGCGGCGCCATCGAAGCCAGGCATCGGTCGACAACCTCGCGAAACAACGTCTCGTCCGCGCCGTGCTCCGTGCACGTCTTCACCGCCAGTAACGCGCCGAGCGCGCGCGCGGCGAACGCGAACGCGGAATCAGAAGGGAACGAAGAAGAAGAAGACGAGGCACCGTCCGCCTTCCTTTCCTCGCGCACGCGTCGCGCCGCGACGAACTCGCACGCGGCGACGATCTCCGCGGACGCGTTCGAGCGCGTCAGCGAGAGCGTCGCGTCGGGAGCGACGAAGGAACCCGGAGCCGCCGCGTCCGCCGCGTTTTTCTCGTCGTCGTCGTCGTCGAGCGGCGCGAAAATCTCGCCGCCGTCGCCGCGCGCGGCGGCGCCTCCGCCCGGCGCGAACCGCCGCCACGCGCCGGACGCGCCGGCGAGCTCGCGGCGGCGGTGCTGCGTGCGAAGCTTGGCCAGCGCGTTCTGCAAGTGCGCGTTGCACTCGCGCACCTTGAGCACGGTGGACGCGTACTGCCTTTGGAACGGCTCGAGCACGGTCCCGCCCGGGGACGCGACGGAGGCTTTCGCGTCGGCGGATCGCGCGTTCGTCTCGGCGACGTCGTTCATCGCCCTGAGCTCGGACACGAGCCGTTCTTTCAGGTCGAGCGCGGTGGTCACCTCGGCGAGCGCGCGAGTGTCCTCCTCGTGCGCGCTCGCGGCGGACGCCTCGGCGTCGGCGCTGCCGTCCGCGGAGCCCTCGCGCGACGCCGCCGCGACAGCCGCCGCCGCAGCCGCCGCCACAGCCTCGGCGGTCTCCGGCGCTCGGCCGGCGGCGTCGCCGAGAAGAAGCGCGGCGTCCGCGTCTCCCCGCGCCGCCGCCGCCGCCGCCGCCTTCGCGGCGGCGGCGATGGCCGACGCCGCCGCGGCTTTCGCCGCCTCGGAGCAGGAGAGTCCGGCGACCGGTTTTCCAGATTTGGCAGCAGATTTGGCCGCCAAAGCCGCCGCCGGGGCGACGGGCCCGCCGGAGGGCCCGCCTCCGGCGGGCGCGTCCCGCCGCGGCTCAGCGTCGGCATCCGCCGCCGCCGCCTCGGCAGCCTCCTTCGCCGCCGCCGCCGCCGCCGCCTCGCGTTCCTTCTCCTCCTCCTCGAGGAGAAGCGCGTCGAGGTGGTGCGGCAGGTGCGCGATGTTTATGTCGCGCACGAGCTCAACCCCGAGCTCGATGCGGTCGAACTGCACGAGGTGCCGCGCGCCGCGCACGATCAGGATCGACCCCGTGTTCACGTTCAACACGCGGGGGTGCCGCGCGGCGACGCGATCGCCAACCTCGAACGGTTTGGGGTTCCAGTCGTCGACAGGAACCGGCGACGCTTCGCGCGTCTCGCCTTCATCGGGTTCGGGTTCGGGTTCGGGTTTCGGCTCCGCCGCGCGATCCGGCGCGTCGGCGCCGGGCTCGGTCTTCGCCGCCGCGGGCGTCTTTCGCGAAGCTTCCGACGCCTCCGCCGGCGTTCTTCGCGCCCACGCGTCGCGCGTCTCGGCGCGCCACTTCTCCAGCGCGACGCGCTCGCGACGCAGAAACGGCAACGAAAGACGCCGGGGAGTGCCCAACGCGCGGCGAATCGCGAGCCACTCCTTCTTCGTGAACGCGACGCGCGACTCGGCGCCGGCGCGCAAACCGAGGTGCTTCAGAAACGGCGCGTACCCGACGGCGCGGAACCAGGGCTTATCGATTGAGCCGTAGAAGTGCTCGGCGAGGAACCAGCGTCTGCGCGCCGCGCTGGGCGCGCCGCGCAGCACCCCGGGCGTCGACGCGAAGAACGAGGTTGCGACAGGCGCGATACCGCGGTTAACAGGCGTGTTCGGCGTCCCCGGAACAGTGTGCCCGCCCGCCGCGACGCGCGCGGCGCCGCCGGGCGTGCCCGGCGGGTCCCGCGACGAATCATTCGCGGCCACCGCCAAGCCGCCGCCGAGACGCGTCTCCAGCTGCGTCTCCTCGACGTGCCTCGGGCCGAGCAAACCGAGACCCCGGGTGAGCTGCGCGGTGCCCGGCGTGTCGGGGTCGGCGTACTTGCCGTTGTTCTTGGCGTACGCGTACGGGGGCATCCGCGCCGGCGAGCGGTAGAAACCGCCACCCGCCACGCCGTCGCGCAGGCGCACGGGCTGCGTCGCCTTGAGCGCGCTCTTGCGGCTCTGCCCGGGGACGCGCCCGCCGCCGCGGATCGGCCCGCTCAGGCCGAGTTCCAGCGCATCCCTCGCGCTGGGCGCGGAAAAGCGCGCGCGCGGTGGCGTCGCGGCGGAGCCGCTGTCGCCCTTCTTGCGCGCGGGCGACTTGGGCAAAGGCGCGCGGGGCGGCTTGCCGCCCGGCTTACCCTTCTTGCCGCGGCCGCCGGCGCTTTTCGGCTTCGCCGCCTTGGTGGACGCGTCCGCCAGCATGAACAGCCCGTCCAGCGCCCCGAACGCCTCGTCGTCTAGCCCGGTCCCGGCGGGAATCGAATCAGAGGCGGTCGCGGCGGAAACGCCGTTCGCGGGTCCCGCGCCGGCGGCGTCGTCGTCCGAGGAGGCCGGGAACAACGCGCGAGACGACTTGAGGACTCTACGAGTGCTCTCGTCGTCGTCGTCGGAAGGCTTCGAGGACTTCACGCGCGCCGGGCTCGGAGCCGGGGACCCGAACGCCGCCTCGGGAGCGCGGTTGTCGTCTCCCGAACCCCCGTCCCAGGATGATTTCGAGGACTTGGCACGCGCGGCAGCCGGCGCGGGGCTCATCGACACCAACGCCTGGCCCGCCATCTCCAGAACGTCAAAGTCGGGCGAGTGCACGTCCTTCTTCTTCTGCGGGTGCCCCCGGGGCGTGCGCTTGCCCACCGCGCGGTGCGCGCCCGGCGGCGGCGTCGACTCGCGGCTCTCTCGCCTCGTCATCCCGAGCTCCGGATCCTTGCTGTACTGGTCGTTCATGGACGCCGAGAACGCCACCGCGGTGACGGCGCCCGCGGGAAGGGACAGGATCGTCCGGTTCAGGTTGAAAAGCGCCTCGCACATCCCCGGGGTCCGCCCGGGAAGGCGTGACGCGATCTCGGACCACGCGGAAGAGGGGGGGACCGCGGAGAACCGTACGCCGTCTTCCCTCACGCGTTTCGCGAGATTCGCGCGGAACACGTCGAAAAACGCCTCGCACTCGGCGTCGGACCACCGCGGGCCGAGCGCGGAGAAGTTTCCCGCCGAGCTCGTCTTCGACGCGGGCTTGGGCATTTTTATTTTCTGCGCGGCGGCGGGAGGGGCGGTCGGTGACGATTCAGGAGCGCGAGGGCGCGTTCGGAGAGAGGCGTGAGCGGCGGCGAGAGAGAAGGTCAGAACGTGCGCGGTCGCGTGTGTTCGATGCCGGAGCGGCGAAGCGCCACCGGCGAGAAAAACAATCGGAGCGAGGGTGTGTTTCGCGTCGACCGAATGCCAGTCGCATTTCGACCGCGCGGGCGAAACGACAGCTCGCTCACGGCCAGATCTGTGCGACGCGCCGAGGTGGGGGACCCCGGGCGTCCGCGACGCGCGGGCCGTCGAGTCGACGCGAGAAGCGCGTTGGAGTCGCGCGGGACGCTTCCGCGCGGTCGCGCGGACGCCAACCCCAGCCGCGGCGGCGAGGCGAGCGACGCCACCGCGTCCCGTGCACGCGGCTTCACCGAGAGAGTGCGTGGCGCGAAAAGAATTATAGAGGGGATCTGGGCGGGGGGACGCGCTGACGCACCTCTTTCGCCGTATCTTTCTGTCGCTTCGGCGGCGGCTCGTCGTCATCTAGTGCGTCGAGGTACCGCGCGGGCTTACTCGCGGTTCTCGCGCGCGCGCGACGTTCGGTGCCCTCCATGGCCGAATCTCTCGTCTGACTCTAACCCTCGTCCTCGATTGCCGAAATTCCGCAGTCCGCGGCAGCCGGATACTGCCCCCCGGGACGTGCGCGACCGGCACGACCGCGACCGCGTCCCCCCTCGCTTCTCGCCCCGCCCTTGCGACGACGCCCGGGCGTCGCTCGGCGTGTTTGATGTATGCGCGGAGCTGTCAGGCGCGCGGTCTCGTCGCTTCTCGCAGTTTTTTTTCAACGTCACAGACCGCGTCTGTCGAAGGACGCGCATTTGTTTTCGGACGCGCGTTTGTATTTCGTCTCACGTGGTGTCCCGCGAATTTGATCGGGAAATTCGCGTTTCGTGAAACCCGAAACAGACCCCGGTCGGGCGGTCGACCGATGCGCGGTACCGATGAATCGACCTTATCGACCTTCCGACGGTGAGGTCGCCGTGACACATGTACGGGAACGACGTGGCCTTTCTTTCACTTCGTGTGGCCAGCGCGGATGTCGGCGCTGGGGTGCGGCCCGTGCGGGTCCGCGAGCGGGGTGTCTATCCCCGGCGAGGCGAGGAACGCGCGAGCGGCGACCCCGCGCGAAACCCTGGACGCGGACCCGCCGAACATAGACGAAGAGGAGTTCACGCGGCTCATGGCGTGGTACACGAGCGCCTCCTCGCTCTACAACCAGGCGCGATTGACGGTGGAGATGCTCGAGGACCAGCGCGCGGACGGCGCGGAGGTGAACGAAGAGACGATCATCGCGGCTCGGGCGATGATGGCGCAGACTAAGAAGGCGCTGGACGAGGTCATGCTACAGGCTGGCGGATGAACCCCGGGCGTAATCTCTCACCCGTGGGCGAGATTTCGACGACTGAGCGCAGCCTCGGTCGTCTTCCAAGTCGGAGACTGCGGCGATCGCGGCGGACGCGTCGTCGCGGCCGACGGGAGTAGCGAAAGTAGATGATAGGTCTCACGTAGTAGACACGAATTAGACACGCCGTGACGAGGTAGGTGACGCGTGATAGATACATATATATAGTATAACCCCGATACGCAGTGGTGGGCCGCCGTCCGTTCGCCTCACTCCTCGACGTCGCGCGCGACGCCGCGCCTCCGCGCGCGCTCGACGAGCACGGCTTTCGCTTTTTCCGCGAAGGCGCGCATCTGGGTCGGGTCGACGTCGTCGCGCCGCTTGGTGTCCAACACGCAGAACGTCGCGACGGTCTGCCCCTCGATCTGGATCGGCGCGCCCGAGTAGTGCGCGTCCGAGCCCGAGCCCATCGTCTGCATGAACGCGCGGACCGCGCCGTACGTCATGCCCTTGTCCCCGTGCGGGTTGTACTCCGACGGCACGAGCGCGTCGTCCGGCACGGCGCCCTCGGCGTCCGCCATCACAGCGCCGATCGCGGGCAGGAACCGCCCGCACTCCTCGTGCCCCGCCTGCGCGAGCGCCGCGTAGTCAGGCAAGGTCAGGTTCGGCATGTGCTCCATCTCCGTCGCGAAACAACCGTTGCTCTGCAGCAGATCGTTCTTCTTCACCACGTGCTTGCACGAGGTCATGATGTTCGGCGCCCACATCCCGGCGATGTTCGGCGGCGGCGGCGCGGCGCCTTCGCCCGACCCCGCGTCGTCTCGTCTCGACGAAAACGCCACCATGGTCTGGCGCGACGCGTCGATGGTGCCCACGTACGAGTCGTGCACTCCGAACGTCTCGATGGCCATGTCCGTGATTTCCTTCAAATCCTCGTCCCCGATCAGGTCGGTGATGTCGTCCGTGTGCAGCCCGTACTTCTGCACCACCTCGACGCGCTCCGCCTCGGTGTCCGCCACCGGCATGCGCGACATGAGGTCGCGGACCACAGCGCCGGAAATCTGCGTGTCCACCGTCTCTGAGATTTTCCGCGCGAGCGCGTCGGGGTCGTCGACGGGCGCAAAAGTCGCGGGAACGGCGACCGAGGTTGACGACGCCGTCTCTCGCTCCGCCTTTGTCGTCGCGTCGGACGCGTCCGCGACGTTCGTCTCCGCCGCTGGCGTCTCTTCCGCCGGCGCCGGCGTCTCTTCCGTCTCTTCCTTCTTGCCGTCCTCCTTCGAGGCGTCGACGCCCGCCCCCCCGAGCCGTTGCTGCAGCAGCACCTCCATCATCTTGGTCAGATTCGCCACCTGGTCCTCCAGCACCTTGGTCTGCGCGCGCGACTGCTCCATCATCTGGTCCATCTTTTTCTGGGACTTTTGAGCCTCGATCTTCACCGCGCGCGCAACCTCGTCGACGGCGCCGACGATGAGCTCGTCGCTCGCCTTCATGAACTCCGCGCACTGCGCCTTGAGCTCGGGATCCGCCGCGACCGCCGCCGCGCCACCCAGCTCGGCGATCTTGTCCTTCAGCGCCTGGCCCTGCTCGAACTCGTCCGTGATGATGTCGTGCGTCTCCACGGCGGCGGCGGCGGCGATGACGGTGATCTGGCGCTGGATGGAATCGCTGATGTCCTTAAATTTCTGGCAATCCCGCCCGCTGGTGAGCATCTGCGACACGAAGTACTTGGTCTTGAGCTTGTGACAGAACGCCAGACCCTCCTCCATCTCGAACTGCAGCATCTCGCACGTCTCCTGCACCGCGGCGAGCTTTCCTTTCTTCGCCACCTGCGTCATGATGTTGTCCGCGGACCGCACGTTGGCTGCGAAAATCTGCGCGTCGCGCTTCAGCGCGTGCACATCCGCGGCAGCCTGCGCGACGCCCGCCACCACGAACGCGATGGGAGCGACCCATGGGAGCTGCTTCGCGAAGGAAAGGAGCGCGCTGCCAACCGCCCCCGCGGCGCCACCCATGCCGCCGCGCGCCTCCGACGAGGAGGCTCCCGCGATCAGTGCCCCGGCACCCACGAGCGCGGTACCGGCAGCAAGCCCGTCAGCGAGGTCCGTATCGATTTTGAGATCACCTTTCTCGAGCTTGGACTCGTGTTTGCTCGGAGGTTTCTTCTTGGGGTCACTCCCCGCTGCATGCGGCATCGGGGAGCTGCTCCCGCACCCCATGGCCGCCGGAGCTTCCGAGGGGTGGGAGGAACAATGAAGCAAACGATGACATGGATGACAGGATGAGGGTTGAACATTTATGTCGGAGCGATAATATTAATATCTGACCGTGACCGACCCAAGGAAATGACGAGGAGTTTGACAAACATCAACATTCTTTTTGCGAGTTGTCAACCTGTCCCCGAACTCGCGCGACGCCGCCACCTCTCGCCAAACGCGCTCGACAGTCGACACGTGACGCTCACTTCGTGTCCTCGTCGGTGACCGCGGCGTCCGCCTGCGCCTCCGCGAGCTTGAGCGCCGCCTCCGTGCGCACGAGCTCCGCGGAGGCGACGTCCGCATCCGCCGCCGCCGCCTCCGCGTCGTCGCTCGCGTCGTCCGCTCGCTCGCGCGCCGCCTTCGCCTTCTCGGCGGCGTCGTCCGCCTTCGCCTCCGCCGCCGCCGCCGCCGCCTCCGCGCCCGCCTGGTCCTCGGAAGCCTCGTCCACAGTCTGCTCCGAGTCGTCCTGCGCGGCGTCGCCGAACGCGCGCGCGGAAGCCTCGCGCGCCGCCGCGGTGACGTACGCCTGCTGCGCCGCCGCGCTCTCCGTCGCCGCCGCCGCGGCGTCCGCCTCGGCGTCCTCGAGCGCCTCGGTGTGGTTGGACACGAGCAGCTTGGCCTTGTCCGCGGCAGCCTGCGCGGTCGCCACCTCCGTTTCGGCGCTCGCCACCTGGATCTCCGCCACGCGCGCCGCCTCGGCCGCCTTGGCCACCTCCGCGGCGCGCGCGTCCGCCTCGTCGTGGGTCTCTTCGCCCATCGCGTCCGCGGCTTTCGCCTCGCTCTCCACCTGCTCAGCCATCGCCTTGGCCTTCTCCGCCGCCTTCTTCGCCGCCGCGACCGCGCTCTGCGCGGTCTCGACAGCCTTCGTTGCTTCTTCGACCGCGGAGCCGTGACCGGCCGTCTCGGCCTTCAGGTTCGTCACCAGCGCGTTCGCGGCGTCCCGGCGATCCTTCGCCGCGTAGTACGTCGCCTTGGCGTCCGCCAGGTCGCGCGCCGCCTCGGCGGCGGCGTCCTGGGCATCCGCGGTGCGCCCCGAGACCGCGGACGCCGAGGCGTGCGCGGTGTCCACGCGCGCGTTGAGCGACTGCACGCGCGAGGTGACCGCGGCGTCGCGCGCGGCGACGGCGTCGGACTCCGCGGCGGCGGCGGCAGCCTCCAGCGCGGCGGCGGCGTCGGAAGCCTCCATCGCCGCTTGTTGCTTCGCCGCGAAATCCGCGGACGCTGCCTCGCGCGCCTTGCGCGCGGCGGCGATGTCGCCGCCGCCGCCCAGGAACGCGAAGACGCGCGGCGCAAAGGACGCCGTGCGGGAGGACACGCCGGAGGCGGTCTGGAGGACGGCGCCGGCGCCGGGCGAGGTCTGCCCGGCGAGCGCGAAAAGCGCGATGCCGAGGCAGAGGATGACAGCGCCGGCGCGCTTCGCGCCGACGACGCGGCCGCTCCGCGCCTTCTCGGGAACGGAGAGGAGAGGCACGTGCTCGTCGGTGTACGACATTGTGCTGCGGAAAACGAATACGCGCGCCGCCTGATGCGGTCGACGCGTGCCTTCGAGAGTAACAGCGAGGAGAGTACAACTTTCTCTTACACGGTAGTCTTTGCAGCACGCGTGTGTAAAATAAAAAGCGGTTTTTTTCGTCGCTCTGACTGAATACCCATACGATGTGTGTTCGGCCCATTGACTCGCCAACAGACCGTCTGATTTCCCCGCTCTCGCAACTTCTCTCACCAACTTCTTTCCCGTCTCGCGCATAAATGCCGCGTTCACTCGTCACCGCGCTCCGCACGATGGCTCGTACCAAGCAGACCGCGCGTAAGTCCACCGGCGGCAAGGCCCCGCGCAAGCAGCTCGCCACCAAGGCGGCGCGCAAGTCCGCCCCCACCACCGGCGGCGTGAAGAAGCCCCACCGCTACAGGCCCGGCACCGTCGCGCTCCGCGAAATCAGGTAGGTCGCGGACCAGCAGCGTGCTTTCGACGTTTTCGGTGTCGACGACCGACGGTCGCGGCGGCCGCGACGCGCGCGCGAACGCCGCGGCACCCCCGCGACGCGCGAGCGGACCGAAGGGGTCCATGTGAAAGTGTCACACGCGTCGTCTCGCCCGGCGCGCGCTCGAGAACGCGCGTCCGTCGCCAGATCCGACGCGCCGGAACCCGTCGCATTGGCGTCCCGTCCGTCGTCGCACGCGAGGGGTGCCTCGATTGCACCTTCCGACGCACGTCAAACTGCGCGAAACGCAGTCTGAGATTTAGGGTTTCTTTTTCACGAGTCTTGCGCTGACGCCGCGTTCCCCCGCGCTCGACGCCCCTCTCCCCCCCTTTGTTTTCGCGCGTTCGCAGGAAGTACCAGAAGTCCACCGAGCTGCTGATCCGCAAGCTGCCGTTCCAGCGCCTGGTCCGCGAGATCGCGCAGGACTTCAAGACGGACCTGCGCTTCCAGTCGCACGCCATCCTGGCGCTGCAGGAGGCGTCCGAGGCGTACCTGGTCGGCCTCTTCGAGGACACCAACCTGTGCGCCATCCACGCCAAGCGCGTCACCATCATGCCCAAGGACATTCAGCTCGCCAGGCGCATCCGCGGCGAGCGCGCGTGAGTCCCTCTCGCGCGTCGCCGTGACCCGCCGCACCCCGAACAGACGGTTGAGGACGTACCTAGCGGGGTTGTAAACATCATCGTAAAAAGTTACCACCGTCGCGTCTAGGACGACTGATGAGAGACGCTTTCCTTTCCGCGGTCATCGCGATCGCGCGTCGCTCGCGGTGTTCGCAGAGACGAGGCGGTAGAAGCGGGCGCGCGGAGGTGCGGACGCGAACGAGAAGCGGTCGCGTTGTTGTCGGCTAATCCGCTCGCTACCGTACGCATTGAAAGGGTAAAAAGCTACACGTCTGGACTCCTCCCGCCCAAACCCGTTTCGACTCGTCTCGCGCCTGCGTTCCCCCCGCTTCAGTGCACGATGGCTTTCAGCGGCGGGGCTCTTATTTTCGACAGGTCGAGCGCCCCGTCGAGCTCCTCATCGAGCTCCCCGATGACCGCGATGTTGTCCCCTCTGATGATGTACAGCCCGAGCACCGCTTGCTCCACCCCGCTGGACGCGGAGTACACGCGCTCGAAGCACTCCTCTAAGATGAGGTTGGTGACCTGATCGAACCCACGGAGGATGCCGATGATGTTCCGCCCGTCGTTCGTGATCACGGAGATCTGCGTGTCCACGAGGGCGGTGAGTTCCTTCGCCATCCCGGCTCCCGCGCACCCGCGCGCGAGGGAAACTGAACGAAGCGGGGCTTCAAAAAAGCACTCAGAGAGCGTGAGAGCCAACAAGCGAGAAAAACACGTTCATCCGGATAACAACCAACGTGGACGACGCCGCCTGGCTCTCCACAATCACGCACGCGCGACCTCGCGTTCGCCTCCCTCTCGCGGAAAGGCGTTTGTCGACCGGCTCGACGCGATGTCGTCCGCCGCGCGCTTCGCCGGCGCGTCGCCGCTGGACGCCCACCTCGCGCGCCGCGCGCACAGATCGGCGTCATCCAAAACACGACGTCCGTCGCCGCGAGCCACGTCTTCTTCGCGCGTCGCCTCCGTCGCAGCCTCGGCTTCGGGTTCCGGCCGACCCGCGGCGCGGACGCGCGTCGAGCGCGGCGTCGCGGTCGAGACGGTGGACGCCGCCTCCACCGCCGCGCCCTCCCGCTTCGCGCGCCGCGAGCTCTTCGCGCTCGCGGCCGCGGCGCTGGCCTCTCCGGCGACGACGTCCCCCGCGGGCGCGGCGACGGTGGACACGACGGCGGCGGCGGTGGACACGCCCGAGGCCCGCGCGGCGCTCCGCGCGGCGCTCGCGGCGAACGTGCCGAAGACCAAGGCGCCCGCGGTGCTTCGTCTGGTGTTCCACGACGCGGGAACGAGGCGCGTCGCGTCGAACGACGGGGGCGCGAACGCGTCGGTGCGGTTCGAGCTGGCGCGCCCGGAGAGCTTCGGGCTCAAGCGCGGGCTCGGACCCGTGACGGCGGCGTACGAAGCCACGCGCGACGGCCCCGCGTCTGGTCTGAGCTTCGCGGACGTCATCGCCGCCGCCGGCGCGTACGCGGTCGAGCTCACGGGCGGCCCGGAGATCACATCGCGCCTGCGTTTCGGGCGCGCGGACGCGGCGGCGGCGGATCCCGAGAACCGCATGCCCGGCGAGAGCGCGAGCGGCGCGGAGACGCGCGCGGCGTTCGGCGCCATGGGGTACACGCTCGCGGAGACGGTGTGTTTGGCCGGCGCGCACACTATCGGGGGCAAGGGCTTTGGGGAGCCGTACGTGTTCGACAACGAGTACTACAAGACGCTGCTGGTGCGTCCGTGGGACGGCGCGAAGAACCCGGGCGCGACGAAGGATGACCTCGAGATGGGCTCGCACGTCGGCCTGACGAGCGACAAGAACCTCGCCATCGACCCGGTCGCGCTGGAGGTGATCGAGCGGTACGCGCGGGACCAAGCCGTTTTCTTCGAGGATTTCGTGAACGCGTACGTGAAGATGACCGAGAGCGGCGCGACGTGGAGGGACGCGTGAGGGACCGAGCGAGCGCGTAGGCGACCGCCGCGAGTAGAAACGGTCCATCCTTTTTTCATCGGTCGAGCTTTTCCGACGAACACGCGCGCGCGCGTGGACGAAATGTGCCACGACCCACGACAAGCAGTCGAACGTCTTTTTATCCGCGCGGGCACGCGCCTCGCTCGCCTCGTCACAGCTCGTCGCGCGGACCTCCGTCGCGTCTGTGTCGCGTCGCGTCCGCGAGCGCTCGGCGGACCCCGTCTCGGAGCTCGCGCTCGAGCCGCTCGGGGGTCGGGGGTGTCGTCGGGTGTCGGCGCGACGATGACGGACCGCGAAATCGCGGACGGGCTTTTCGCCGCCGACGCCGAGCGCAGCGACGGCGGCGTTCTCGGGACCGCCGCGCGGAGCACATCGCGCGGGGACGACGATGCGTTCGTCGGCCCGAGTGGGAGCTCGAAAGGCGACGCCCGGAGCGTGCACATCGCCGGCATGGACGACGACACGGAGACGTTTAGCGTGCGTAAGTTCCTGGCGTTCCTCGGGCCGGGCTTCCTCATGTGCATCGGGTACGTGGACCCCGGGAACTTCGAGTCCGACTTGCAGGCGGGCGTACAGTACGGCTACTCCCTGCTTTGGGTGTTGCTCTGGGCCACGATCGCGGGTCTGTTCGTGCAGGCCATGTGCGTGCGCTTGGCGCTCGCCACGGGATGGCACCTCGCGCGCGTGATGCGGGACGAGTACCCGCCGCGCGTGCGGTACGCGCTGTGGGTCGCCACCGAGCTCGCCATCGTCGCGAGCGACATCCCCGAGGTGATCGGCACGGCCCTGGCGCTGAAGCTGATCTTCGGCTTGCCCACCGCCTGGGGCGTGGGCGTCACGTCGCTCTCGACGCTGCTGTTCCTCGGGCTGCAGAGCTTCGGCGTCCGCAAGCTGGAGGCGTTCATCGGCGCGCTGGTGGGCGTGATGTCCGTCTGCTTCGTGGCGCAGATGAGCCTGCTCGGCGGCGGCGACGGCGGCGAGGTTGTGGCGGGCATCGTCGCGCCCGTCATTCGAGACCCCAACGCGCTGTTCATCGCCATCTCGCTTCTGGGCGCGGTGGTGATGCCGCATAACTTATTCCTGCACAGCGCGCTGGTGCTCAGCCGCACGTTCGCCCTCGGCGAGCGCGCGCTTCGGTCGGCGTACAAGTACAACGTGGCGGAGTGCGCCGCGGCGCTGCTGGTGACCCTCGTGATCAACTTCGCGGTGGTGATTGTCGCGGCGCGGTCCATCCGCGACGCGGACTTCCACGACCCCACCGGCGAGAGGAGGCAGGGCATCATCGACCGGCCGCTGCAGAACGCGCCGGAGATGCTGAAGGACGTGCTCGGCGTGGCGGCGAAGGGCATGTTCGCGGCGGCGCTCCTGGCGTCGGGGCAGTCCTCCACGATCACGGGCACGTACGCCGGGCAGTTCGTGATGGAGGGCTTTCTGGAACTGCGCATCGACCCCGTGCTGCGCGCGTTCCTGACGCGCTCCGCGGCGATCGTGCCCTCGCTGCTGGTCATCTTAATCGCCGGCGACGAGTACGCCGAGTTCCTCATTGTCGTGAGCTCGGTGATTCTGTTCGTGCAGCTCCCGTACGCGCTCATCCCGCTCGTGAAGTTCTGCGGCGACCCCGGAATAGCGGGACCGCTGGCGCTCGATCTGAAAACCGCGCGCGCCACGCGCGTTCTGTGCGTCGTGGTCGTCCTGGCGAACTCCATCCTGCTCGTCCAGATGATTCACGAGTCGCGCGCGGTGAACGGAACCGCCGGAGGCGTGTTCGTGGGGTTCCTCGTCGCGTTCGCGGCGGTGGCGTACGTGGGGAGCATCGCGTGGCTCGCCGCGCGGCCCGTGTCGCAGAACCTCGCGACGCGCGTCGAGAGGCGCATGCGCGGCGAGCGCGCCGAGCGCCTCGCCGGCGCGGACGACGGGGGGATCGACGACGGGGGGATCGGCGGCGAGGCTCGCGGCGACGACGCTCGCGGCGACCGGGAGATGCGCGGTGTCGCGTCGGCGTTTCGAGTGGATACGCCGCCGCTTCCCCCGGGCGATGGCGGAAGCCGAGTCTAGTACCTTGATATGCACCTTACTTAGTTTAGTTAGGCACACTATGAGCATTGTACGTCTTGAAGGTACTTACTTCACTTCCTCAACGAGGAGGCGATTTCTTCTTCGCCGCCTCTCTCTCCGCCGGCGCCATCGCCTCCGCCTTCGCGAGTCTCTCCGCGAGCTCGCGCGCGAGCTCGCGCGCGTGCGCGCCGGTCAGGCTCGTCACCGCCGCCGCGTTCTCCCCGCCTCCCGCCCCGGCGCTGAGCCGCCTGGCGCGCGCCGGCCTGTCCCCCACCGAAAGGCGCCGCGCGGGCGACTCGGGCGGCGAGCCCGGCTGGCGAAAATCGAGCGCGTGCCGGAGCTCGTCGGCCAGCGCGCGCCCGGCGGCTCCCGACAGCGTCTGCGACGAGAGCATGACGTCCTGCAGCTTGAGCTCCGCCGCGAGGTCCCGTGCGCTCGAGGCGCTCATGGTGGCGTGCGCGGAGGTGGGCGCCGAGTTGAGCGGCGAGCCCCCGGCGCCCAGCTGCGCCAGCACGTACGAGTCCTCGCCTTCAAGCGACTCGCGCCGCGACCGCGGTTCCCGCCCGCGGTTCGAGGGGTCCTCGCTGATGCGGTCCAGCAGCGACCACTCGCCCGCGCTGAGCCGCGCGCCCGCATACTGCGCGTGCGCCGCCGCTGCGCTGTGCGCGCTGGCGGTCCGACGCACGGCGCCCATGCCGTGCCCGCCCGACCGCGCGCCTGCCAACGCGCGCGCCTCGCCGGACGCCAGCCTCGCCTCCACCAGCCGCGCGTGCAGCTCCTCGTCGCGCTCGTCCTGCAGCGCCCCCTCCTCGCCCGCGTGCAGCATGCTCACGAGGCTCGCCGTGCGGTAGAAGGGCCGGTTCTTGTGCGCGCGCAGCGCATCGATGGCGCGGGGGCCCTGGCGGCGGCGCAGCGTGACGCTCGCGCGCGGGGTGGGACCCCCGCTCGCGCCCGGAGTGGACTGCCGCGAGTGCGAGTCGGCGTCCGAGGCGGAGAGGTCCGTGGACGCGGGCAACGCGTTTCCCGGAACGCCGCCGGCTTCGAGGTCCGTGAACGCCTCCGTGTCCGCCTCGCCGATGCGCAGCAGGTCCTGCGCCTGCTTCAACACGAAGGCCTCGTCCATGTCCTCGTCGTGGGTCCCACGCGTTTCGGTCGCGTCCGGATCTAGAGGTCGCGGCTCGACGTCGGGCACCCAGCGCGCGATGAGAACCTCTCCGTTTTTTTCGGCCATCGACGCCGCGTCGTCGTCGCTCTCGCGGCTCCGCCTCGCGCCTCCGCTCACGAGCACGAGCCTCTCGAGCGCAGCCTTGAGGGAAACGATCTTCTCGGTCACGCGCGTGTTCTCGTCGCAGTCCAGCTCGGCATCCAGCGGCGCGCGCAAACCAGGGTCGCGCAGGAACAGCTCGCACGCCATCGCGTCGTTCCCGCGCGGCTCCAGGGACACGTCCAGGACGTCGAGATTGACCGAGGGGTGGTACACCGCACGCAGCACGGCGTCGTTCAGCCCCCAGCGGCTCGGACACTCGATCGCGCACACGTAGTAGACGCGGTGCGTTTTCATGGGTTTTCCGTCCGGCGTCGCCGCGGTCGTGAACGAAACGTCGCGCCGCATGACCCGCGGCCCACAGCACAGCCACTTTTTTTTTTCTCGCCCCAATTCCACCAGAACCAGAGCCCGCCGGCCGTCCTTCCCCAGCCCGGCGGCGCGCTTCTCCGCCTTGATAGCGTAGTTCACCGCCAGCGGCGCGTACATCGCCGAGAGCAGCACGCACAGAATCACCGCGCTGAACTCCTGGTGCCCGAGCGTGCCGGCCTCGCGCGACGCCGTGGCGACGATGAACGCGAACTCCCCCCAGGCGCTCATGGCGAACCCGATCTTGGCCGCCTCGTGGGCGTTGAACGGGCGCGCGAAGGCGCCGGTGGCCACCTTGCCGAGCGCCGCCAGCATGAACACCGCGGCTCGCGCGAGCACGGGTGCGGTCCACAGGTCGCGGATGGGCACCTCGAAGCCGATCGTGCACGCGAAGAAGACGCGGATGAGCCACGAGAGGATCTTCTCCACCTGCGTGTGCCAGACGTGCTGCATGGAGGAAAGCGAACAGAAGCAGAGCCCGCCGAGGAACGCGCCCAGCAGGTGGCTGCTCCGCCCGTAGTGCGTGGCGACCATCATGGCGTACGCGGCGACGAACACCGCGCCGAGCAGCACGCCCTCGAGGTGCTTCTTCGGCACGCGCGGCACCACCTGCTTGACGAGCACGTCGGGCACGACCCTCGTGGCGAGGTACCCGACGAGCACGATGAACGCGAGGGATGACGCGATGGGCACGACGAAGTTGACCGGCGTGGGGTTCTTCAGGGCTTCCAGCTCGGAGAGCAGAACCAGCGCGATGACGTCGTCCATGACGGCGGCGGCGATGATGAGCTGCCCGGTCGGCGTGCCGAGCACGCCGCCGTCCTGAAGCACCTTGAGCGATATGCCCATGGAGGTTGGCGCGAGGCACGCGCCCACCGCCAGGCACGTCTTGGCGCTCATGTCGAAGACCAGCTTGGCGAGCGTGGCGCCGATGGCGAGCGGCACGAGCGACCCGAAGAAAGCCACCTGGACGCCTCGCGCGCCGACCAGCGAGAGCGACGCGAGGTCGACTTCGACGCCCGCCTCGAGCACCATGAGCACGAGCCCGAACTCGCCGACCATCATCAGCGCATCCGGTTTGGGCGCGATGTTCAGGCCGTGGGGACCCACCGCGATCCCCGCGAGGATCTCGCCGACCAACGACGGCAGGCCGAACTTCTCCACGCTCTTGCCGACGACCCAGAAGATGAGCAGGATGCCGCAGAACGCGACGAGCTCCTCGAACGTGAAGGGCACTGCGGACGACGGGAACGAGCGATTGAGAGCGGGTGAGTGGGAGCGGTGATGGAACGCTCGGTGCGTTGTTACGCCGAGAGAAAGTGTCCAAAAGCAGACGCGCGGGACGCACCGTGGATGCCTTCCTCGCCACCGTCGCCTCCCGTCGCGGCGAGGAGGAGCCTGCCGAGTACCATGGCTCGATGCCGGGTCCGATGACGCGCCTCCGGCGATTCCCACGCGCGCCCGCACTCTGCTTCCCCCGCCCGAACGTCATCGAAAAAGTGCTCCCGAAAGGTCGCGTCGTTCCTTTTCGCAACTCGCCGACGCTTCGATTTTCATCGCGAAAGCGCCGATCAAACTGACTCTACTACGTTGACCGTCTCGACCGATAGTGCCGACTCGTCGCCTTTCAAGCCAAAACTCGAAACGAGCGGCTGTGCCGCACCGCCTGGCCGCGACCGTTCCGATCGCGCAAAAAGCGCGTGCGTCGCGACTGCGCCTCCCTCACTGTCCGACGCGGCGCTGTCCCCGGATCCGCGTTCAAACGTCTCGTTTCAACTCGCGCGAAGTTCCTTCCACGATGGGCGGCAAGAACAGCAAGCCCGACGCGTCCAAGGTGATCGACGGCAAGGCCATCGCGGCCGCTATCCGCGGCGAGATCCGCGATGAGGTTGCCGACTTGAAGGCGAAGTACGGCAAGGTGCCCGGCCTTGCCGTGGTGATCGTGGGAAGCCGACCGGACAGCGCGACCTACGTGCGCATGAAGCGCAAGGCGTGCGACGAGGCTGGTATCGTTTCCTTCCACAAGGAGATGCCCGACACCTCCACCGAGGCGGAGGTGCTCAAGGTGGTTGCCGACTTCAACGCCGATCCCGATTGCCACGGCATCTTGGTGCAGCTCCCTCTGCCCAAGCACATGAACGAGGAGAAGGTGCTTGCGGCGATCTCGCTGGAGAAGGACGTGGACGGGTTCCACCCCCTGAACATCGGCAAGCTCTCCATGAAGGGTCACGAGCCCCTCTTCATGCCGTGCACGCCCAAGGGATGCGTCGTGCTCCTCGAGCGCTCGGGGGTGGAGCTCAAGGGCGCGAACGCGGTGGTGGTCGGCCGGTCCAACATCGTGGGCATGCCCGCGGCGCTGATGCTCATGAAGAAGGACTGCACGGTGACTGTCGTGCACTCGCGCACGAAGAACCCCGAGCGCATCTGCCGCGAGGCGGACATCATCATCGCCGCCGCGGGGTCCGCGCACATGGTCAAGAAGAACTGGATCAAGAAGGGCGCGGCCATCATCGACGTCGGCACCAACTCCGTGCCGGACGCCTCGAAGAAGGCGGGGTACCGCCTGACCGGCGACGTGGACTTCGACGAGGCCGTCAAGGTGGCGAGTAAGATCACGCCCGTGCCCGGCGGCGTGGGGCCCATGACCATCGCCATGCTCATGTCCAACACGCTCGACTCGGGGAAGCGCGCCATCGCGAAGTGATTCTTTTTTTTACTTTTTACGAAAGTACAAGTACGTAACTATAACTCATTCACGCGAAGCGCTCCGCGTTCGTCCGAAGCTCGCGGTTTACCGTTCGCGCGAGCCCCGGTTTCGAGCCTCTCCTCCAGCAGACGCGCGCCGCGCGCCGCGCGCGCGCGCCGCGTCTCTGTCTCGGCGGCGGACTCGGCGTTTTCCGTCGGAGGCTCGTCGGGGCTCCGCGCCGCGCTCTCCGCGCTTTCCAGTGTCGGCGGCGCCGCCGCGAGCGCCGACCAACCGCGCGGTTTCCCGCCGAACACCAGCGCGTGTATTGGGTCCGTCACGAAGCGCACCGCGGGCGCGCACGCGTCCGGAAACTGCGCGGCGAACTCGAACTCCTCGCGGTCGTCCCCGAACGCGACGTCGTCGCCGTCGGAGGGGCGCGCGCCTCCCGCCTCGCCCGCCGCCGCGGCGTCGCCGCGGCGGCTTCGCCGCACCCTCTGGAAGTACCGCAGGTAGCACCAGCCCGCGAGCGCGCCGTACGCCGCGAACAGCCAGAGGCCGATGTGGTGGTGCTTCGCGCCGTTGGCGACGGACCAGACGCCGGCGGCGACGAGGTACGCGCCCGGCAGGTGCTTGTTCCGCAGCCGCAGCGCGGCGCCCAGCGGCGGCGGGAGCGGCACGCGCTCCTCGGGGAGCTGCTGCCTGAGCGCGACGGTGAGCGCCACGAGCACGCCGTGAAAGCCCCCGAACTGGGCGAACAGAAAGAACTGGCTCCGCGTGCACACGTACAGCGCGTACATGGTGGCGAACGCGGCGACGCCCACCGAGCATTGCGCGACGGCGACGAAGCGCACGAACTCCGCGGTGCCCCAGATGGGCTCGAGGAGCCTGCCGAGGTACAGCACGCCGAGGACGTCCACCGCGAACGAGAGCGCGTTCATCTCGTAGAACCCGCTCGTGATCACGTTCCACACGCGCGGCACGGTCTTCTCGGGGACGAGCGCGAGGACGGGCGCGGTCCAGCGGCCGAGGAGCAGGTGCGCGACGAACGAGCACGCGAGCGCGCCCGCGATGAGCTTCGTCGTCGGGGTCGAAGTCTTGACCAGCACGCCGAGCTCCTCCTTGACGATGCGGAACACGCGATCGACCTCCTCCACGGCGCGGTCGCGCGCGGGGCTCGAGACAGGCGCGGGGGGGTCATCCGCCACGCGGGGGGGGGCGGACGCCATGGCCGCTCCGCGACTTTCAAAGTGACGCGTAACAACGCCGAGGAGCGCTCTTTCTCGCCTTACCGGGAAATCGGCAGAGCTCAGAAAACTGACACGCGGCCGAGCGCTGAAAAAGGCTGAAAAAGCGCGCGACGAGCAACCTGAGCCTCGCGTTCACCGACGAGATTTCGCCACGTCGCATTTTCGTCTCCGCCTTCGCCTTTCTCCGGAAATCTTCGGATAGACGCGCGACGCCTTCGCGCCGCCCCACTTCGTCCCGCGACCCCGAGTCCCCGAACGTCACATTCCGTCATGAACGCCATGACCGCCACCATGTCGCTCCGCGTCGCGCCCGTGGGCGTGCGCAAGACCCGCGTGGTCCGCGGCACCGCCGCGCTCCGCGCGCCCGGGAACAAGATGTCCCTGTCCCGCGGCCGCGCCGTCGCCGCGCGCGCGTCCGCGGAGCCCCGCTCCGAGGAGAAGACCTTCGACGCCGGCCGCCTCGCGCTGCTCGCGACGGTCGCCTCGAACCCCATCCTTTTCGGCGCGCAGGAGGCGTTCGCCAAGGGCGGCGAGTACGGGCTGCTCGAGGGGCGCACCGCCGCGCTCGTGCACCCCGCCGGCCTCGCCGTGCTGTGGTTCGCCACCGTGTACGCGGGGTACACCGGCCTGCAGTGGCGCCGCGTGCGCACGATCCAGGAGGAGATCGTCGAGCTCAAGGCCACCGTGCCCGTGAAGGAGATGGTGACCGCCTCCGGCGAGACCGAGGCGGTCGCGCTGACGCCCGCGCAGAAGGAGACGCAGGGCAAGATCGACGAGCTGGCGTCGACGCGCAAGGAGCTCGTCGCGGGGCAGTTCAAGGACAAGCACTTCAACGTCGGGTCGCTCCTGCTCGCGTTTGGCACCGTGCTCGCCGTGGAGGGTGGCATGAACACGTACATGCGCGTCGGTAAGCTCTTCCCCGGCCCCCACCTCTACGCGGGCATGGGCATCGTGTGCCTCTGGGCGGCCGCGGCGGGCCTGGTGCCCGAGATGCAGAAGGGCAACGAAAAGGCGCGCAGCGCGCACATCGCGCTCAACTGCGTGAACCTCGCGCTGTTCACCTGGCAGATCCCCACCGGCCTCGAGATCGTTGGGAAGGTGTTCCAGTTCACCTCCTGGCCGTGAGCCTCGATTTGTGAGCCTAGGTATGACGTCTGTGTTTTGCAAGAGATTGATTCACTTTTCGCGCATCTACGCGCATCTACGACGCGCGACGACGCGCGAAAAAAAAAACGCGTCGATCACGATGTTCGATGTCAAAACGTCTCGTCTCTCCTCCTCCTCCCTCACGCTATGGCGGCCGCGCCGTGCCCCCACCTGGACCGCTCGAACTCGAGCACGGAGCCGTACGTCAGGTCCGCGACGCCCACGAACAGGGCCTCGCCGCAGGGCGAGAACGAAACCCCCGCGGTTTCCCCGAAGTGGTCCAGCGTCTGCTTTTTCGTGAACGAAGCGTTGACGTCGTAGACGTGCACGAAATCCGCGGGCTCCGCCGCCGCGAGAAACGCGCCGTCGGACGAGAACCGCAGCGAGCGCACGGCGCCCATTCGACCGCGAAGCACCGCGAGGCTCTGCCCCGTGTGCCGTATGTCCCAGACGCGCGCGGTGGTGTCCTGGTTCCCGGTGGCGAACCGCACGCCGTCGGGGTGCCACGCCGCGGCGAAGGAAAAGTCGAGGTGCCCCTCGCACGTCTGCACCAACTTCCCCGTGCGCGTGTCCACCACCCAGGCTTCCTTGGTGTCGCCCACGACGGCGGCGAGCGTGCCGTCGCGGCCCACCGCGGTGTAGTTCACCGCCCACGGGTACTCGTGCCGCGCGACGCATCGCATGGTGGCGATGTCGTACCAACGCGTCGCCTTGTCGTTGTTGGAGCACACCAACGCTTCGGCGCCGCTGGGCGCGGAGAAGAAATCAACCGCGTTGGTGATACCGTTGTCGTCGCGCGTCACGCGCGTGCTGGCGCTGACGCCCGTGTCCACGTCGAGCACCACCAGCTCGCCCGCGAACCCGCCCGCGGCAACCAGCGAGTCGCGCGCGCACGTCGTGCTCACCTGGATGCGCGGGAAGTTTCCGGAGAGGGCGAACGACGCGCCGCCGCCGTCGGCGCGTCGTTCGCGCTCTCCCCCGGAACCCGAAGCCCCGCGACGGCTCTCGCCGTCCAAATCCTCCTCCTCCGAGTCGTCTTCGTCGCGCGCGCGCGCGCGCGCGCCCTGCGGCGGGCCGCCGCCGCCGCCTCCGCCGCCGCCGTCGAGGTCCAGCGTGGTCGTCGCGCGCCGCGTCGCCGCGTTCCAGTGCACGATCCGGTTCTCGCTCATGACGTACGCGTCGTTCTTGCTCGTGGCCCACACCAGGTTCCGCAGCTGGAAGTGCACGAAGTTGGAGCGCACCGCGCGCGTGTTGTGCGCGAATTGGTAGTACTTCCCGTTCGTCCGCGCGTTCGTCCGCTCGTCGTACCGTGGGTCGGTCGCGAAGTCGTGCTCCACCCCGAAACACTCGTCGAACCCGGCGTCGAACGCGCGCGCGTCGTCCTCACCAACCTCTCGCACGGGCGTGCACACCGCGTCCAGGCGCGCGACGTCGATCTCGAGGTTGGCGTAATTCTTGTACTCGGAGACCCGCTTCTCGCGGTACCGCTCGCGCGTGAACTGCAGGCGGTCCCAGGGGATGCCCTGGATGTCGCGCCCGCGCGAGGCCTGCGCGGCGGTCGTGTCGCCGTAGGAGGAGCCGTCCAGGCCGCCGCTCTGTCGGACCGTCGCGAGACGCGGAGTATTCGGGAAAGGGTTTGGTTTTCTCGTGGTCAGATTTTGTACCGTCTCGTGTTTCGCGCGAGTCGGACGAAAACCGATGTCGTTTGGTGCGCTCGCGCGCGAAAACGAGGCGAAACGCGAAACCACGAGACGCACCTCGTGGTACACATCCAACGCGTGATGCCCGCCTCGCAGGTCGAGGAAGGACCACCGCTCGGGCCCCGGGTCCGCCATGTCCTCGTCCTCGGTCTCGTCCCCGACGTCGCGCTCGTCCGCGTCCGTATCCTCCGCGGACTCGTCGTGCGCGGGCTCGTCCGCGAGGTCCGCCTCGCGCCCGTCGCCCGCCTCGCGCTCGTCGCCCGACTCGGCCATGGGTTCATCTTCCGCAGGCTCGTCGCACTGCTCGTCCGCGTCAGCCCGGGTTCTGTCGTCGTCGCTCGCGAGGCGCGCCACGGCCGCGACGTCCGCCGCGGGCGTATCGGACGAGACGTGCGTCCGGTTGACGTCGTTCACGAGCGCATCCTGCTGCTCCGCGTCCTCCTCGTCGTCGCGCTTGGGCGGCATCGCCTCGGAAGAGGCCGCGCCGGTCGCCCCGAAACCGCCGGTGCGTTGGGGTTGTTGCCCCGGCCCCGCATTATTCGAGGCGTGGTGAGGGTTGGGAGCTTGCGACTCGGGGGTCTCGGGGTCCAGCGGCGGTATGCGCGTGGCGCGCGGTGGCGTGACCGTGACGCCTTCGCGTGGTGGGGCGCTCGGCGCGTCGCTCATGGTGACGCGCGCGAACAGCTGTGACGCGCCACGCCTCTCGTCGTGTCGAAAAGACCAAAGCGTGCGAAAGTACCTGGTAAAACCTGCCACAGCGAAGATAACCAATCTCCAGCCAACCCTCGCGCCTCGCTTGGAAAATAAATGTGCTTTTTCGCGGCAAAAATCGTTGAAACGCGATGAACGCGATGAAAACGCGACCGCTCGATCGAACGTGCCGATCGTTTCGCGTTTTCGGTTTCAAGCCGAGCGCGTCGTCGGTCGACGAGGTTACC
>Ga0181560_10001197_pt1 | contig 24232 bp, 18 predicted proteins | sample 011ome_20_FD_133751 | JGI IMG/M metagenome (GOLD analysis project Ga0181560, IMG submission 133751) | Coastal salt marsh microbial communities from the Groves Creek Marsh, Skidaway Island, Georgia - 011509CT metaG (megahit assembly) | ecosystem: Environmental > Aquatic > Marine > Intertidal...
CCGCCGCCGCCGCCGCCGCCGACTTCAGCTTCCCGAGGAAGCCCCCGCCCGCGCCGCCGCTCGCGACGTTCGCGCCCGGGACGATCGCCGCGCCCGAGGCCGTCGCCACCCTGGGCGGCGACATCAGCGCGCGGTCTCTTCCTTGGAATCCCCCCTCCTGTCTTCTCCCTCCCAACGACGACCCCGGCTCGCGCATCGCGAACTTCTTCTTCTCGCGCCCGTCGCCGACGCCGCCGCCGCCGCCGCCGCCGCCGCCGCCGCTGCCGCTCGCGGCGAGGCTAGAGCTCCGTCGCAGGTCGCTGTCTATCGCGCCGACGCCGCTCGAGAAGGACGGCAAGTCGCCGCCGCTCTGCGTGCGCGCCAGCGTCGCGACCCCGCGCGGCGACCGTTCCCCGGCGCCGTCGTCCAGGCCGTAGTACCCTCGCAGCGCCGCGACCGCGGGGGTCACCGTCGGCGCGCGCGCGCGGCTCCCTCGGCGCGGGCCCGAGGACGCGTCGTGCATGCCGACGACCGCCCGCGCGCGGGTCGCGCGCGCACCCGCCGCGACGCGGACGCGGACTGACGACGACGAACGCGCGCTTCGATCCAACGAGATGACTAGACTGAACGGAGCTGCGTGGCGGAAATAATAACAACCATCAGATCGCCTGGCGGCACTCCACCGCTCGCGCGCCGCCGCGCGTCCTCCGCCGAGGTCTGGGTCATGACGTCCGCGCCCGCGAGCATGGCGGGAAAGCTGTGCGTCGTCACCGGCGCCAACTCCGGGATCGGTCTGGCGCGTCCCCGCGACCCGGACCACTGGCGGCCGAACGGCACCCTCGACCCGCCGACGTCGTCCTCGACGCTCGTCGTCGTCTCGCTCTCATCGTCCGTCGCGACTCATCGCCGCCTCCACGTCACCCGTCTCCTCCTCCGTCCGCACCGCAGGAAATCGCGCGCGAGTTCGCGTCCAGGGGCGCGCGCGTCGTCATGGCGTGCCGCGACCGCGCGCGCGCGGCGTCCGCGGCGAGCGACATCGTCGCCTCCACGGGCAACGACGCCGTGGAGGTGCGCGAGCTCGACCTCGCCGCGCTCGCGTCCGTTCGATCGTTCGCGTCCGGGTTCGAAGGCCCGCGCGATGCCGTGGACGTCCTCGTGAACAACGCGGGGGCGATGTACAAGACGCGAACGAGCACGGCGGACGGGCACGAGCGGACGTTCCAGGTGTGCTGCCTCGCGCCGCACCTGCTGTCGCGGTTGATGTTGCCGTCGCTGAGGTGCGTTCTATACACTGGTCCCCATACGACCGCGTCGGCGTGGTGAACGCCGATCCTCAAGGACTTTTCCCGGCGCGTCTCTCCGCTCATCCCTCCCTTTCAATCCCCGCCCACGACGCCTTTCAACTCCAACTGACGCCTATGAACTCCACCCCGACATCGCTTCGTATGGAACGACCCTGAGACGCGCGGCGAAAAACGCAGGCGACGCGCCGGGCGCCGCGCGGATCGTATACGTCGGCTCGAAGCTCGAGAAGACCGGCGACGTCGCGAAGCGGCTCGTGTGGGCGTGCGACGAGAACGGCGCGATGACGAGGGACCCGAGGGAGATATTCCAGAGCCGGGGAGGCGAGCGCGGCGAGGCGGCGGCGGACGGCGCGGCGGACGAAGGAAGCGACCCGTTCGCGTTCGACACGTTCAAGACGTACGGCACCGCGAAGCAGGCGGCGACGGCGCTGACGCTGACGCTCGCGAGGAAGACGCGCGCCGCGCACGGGGACTCCATCGTCGTGCACGCGTGCACGCCCGGGATGGTCCGCACGAACCTCTCGCGGTTCATGCACCCGCTCGCGTTTTACGCGTCTCAGCCGGTGCAGTGGGCGCTCATCAAGTCGCCGCGACAGGGCGCGTCCGCGCCGGTGTACTGCGCGACGTCGACGGACGCGGTCGCGCGCGAGCACACCGCGGGGTATTTCGGCACCGAGAGCAGCTTCGCGGACGGGCCGGTGTTAAAGTTGGAGCCGTCCGACGTCGCGAGAGAGGAGTCCGTGGGCGAGGAGTTGTGGCGCATCATGGACGCGTTGCACGGCGAGGTGAAGGGCGACGGTCTGAGATGAACGTTAGTCCATCATAACGCGCGCGTTCGCAATGGCGATAACAATACGTCTTACTCAATAGACTACGCGCGCGCGCGCGGGCGCGCGCGCTCACTTGTACAGCGGCTCCGGCGCGCACTTCGGATCCTCGACGTCGCCTTCGATGCACCTTCGAATCGTCTTGATCCACTTTTTCAAATCCTTCTCGCCGCTCGGGACGTACAACCGAATCGGGTCCTTCTTCTTCGTCGGGTCCACGATCTTGATCCCGTGCGGGCCTTTCCCTTTGAAGTCGTGCCCGGCGTCGCCCTCGTTCTCGAGGACGTACCCGCCGCGATACAGGTCGACCTTCTTCGGCATCAGCTCTCCGTCCTCGTTTTTCTTCTTCAGACAAAATTCGTGCGCGAGGACAAACGTCTCGTGCTCTTTCCAGTTCGTCATCCCGACCTTGTACTTCGTCTCCCCGGCCTCTTGCCACTCGAGCTTGCCCCGTATCTCCTCCTTCGGCTTCCCCGGAGACTTCCGTATCGCGAGCGCGTCCAGCGCTTCGACGTACTCGTTCAGCGAGTGGTCGTTGATGAACGACCCGGAGAGTTGAATCGCGCACAGAGACGCGCAGTCCGGCTTGACCCTCGCGACGCTCCCTCCCGCGCACGTCGGCCCTCTTCGGAGGTGGTAGACCACGCCGGGGACGTAGAACGTCGGAGCGGGCGCGTCGTCTTTCGACGCGTCGCCGGCGATGAACATCCGCTCGCCGTCCGCGGCGCCCGCGGGCGCCTCGTCGCCCGCCGCCCTCGTATCCCCGTCGGCGGACTTTTTCTTTCCAAAGCCGAGCTTCGCGCCGAACGACTTCGCCAACGACGTCGTCGCCTTCGCGCCCGCGACCGCGCCGCTCTTCGCCGCGCTCGCGGCGCTCCCCGCGGTCGCCTTCGCGCTTCCCCCCCTCGTGCCCTCCTTCGTCGCGGCCGCGAACTTCTCGCCGAGGTAGCCCGCCACTGAGGACGCCTTTCCGACGACGGCGCCGACGCCCACCTTGGTATACGCCGCCGCCTTGCCAGCCTTGGAGGCGTTGAAGTCGTCCGTCGCCTGCGAATACCAGTCGATGCTCTGTATGCGCACTCTCAGGTCGTCCACGTTCTGCCGCGACGCGCGCGGGACGACGTCGTCGTGAAGGACGACGGACGTCATGAATGGATTTTTGACGTCGGCGCCGGCGGCGACGCACGCCGACAGATCCAGGCACGCGGGCGTCGCGAACGCGACGCAGCGCATCTTCGGGAAGTGCTCTCTGAGGAGGATGGACACGATCGCGGCGCTGCCCGCGCCGAGCGAGTGCCCGGTCACCGTGAGTCGCGCGCCGGAGCCTATGCCGTCCATCGCTCGCTTCAGCTTGACGAGGCACTCCTTGAGGAGCCAGTCCGCGGCTTTTTTCATCCCGCGATGCGCCGTCGCGCCCTGGAACTCCGGAAGCGCGCTGTCCAGCGGCACGGGCGCGCAGTCGCCGTCCGTCAGCGCGTCCGCGGCGCCGGAGGTCCCGCGGATGATGAACATCACCTCTTTCTTCTCCCGGCAGTCGCTCACGATGTACGCGGGCTCTTGAAACGCCGTCTTGTTGTCGTGATGGATCACCTCGTGTCCGTGACGCTTCATGAATTTCGCCACCGCGTCCTTGTCCTCCCAGTACGCCACCTGCGACATCGCGCACAAGACGCGGAAGTCGTCGAGGACGTCCGGCGACGGCCCGGGGCCGAGGTCCCCGGGCTGCGGCTTCGAGCACGTCGCGGGGTCGGACTCCCTGCGCTTGCTCTTCTCGTGATCCCACAGGTACACGAGGCCGACGGTGACGTCGCCCGCGCTGAACGGTCCAAGCGCGCTGAAGTTCGACTTGAGCGCGCCGCCCACGGTGGCGTAATCGCTCACCCACTCGGAGCCGTACGCGCTGTACGCCGCGCCGGCGAGCCCCAGGAACATCGCCATGGCGCCGCCGTCTCGGTGGGAGGAAGGGAGGGCGAGGCTCGGTGGAAGACGGAATGAGATGAAGAACGTGACGCGGTTCTGTTTGGATCGCTCTGATCGTCGTCTGAAAAAAAAATGCAACCGCCGCCGCCGCCGCCGCCGCCTCACGTGCGCGACGCCTCACTCGCACGCGTCCTCGAAGCAGATCCTCCTCAGGACGTCCGTGAGCGTGATACTCCCGCACAGATCGTCCACGGCGACGTCCACCCCGCCCACGGTCCGCGCCGCGACCGCGCTCGCCGCGACCGCCGCGTCGCCGTCGCAGTCTCTCAACACGAACGCGTGGTGCGCTCGCGCGTCGGAGAGCAACCTCACCGCGGACGCGAACGTGCTCGACCGATGACAGAACACTAATCGCGGCGGCAGCGTGGGAGTGGGAGTGGGAGGAGAACGAGAAGAAGAAGAGGAAGAGGACGCCGCGTCGTCTTCGCGCACCTTGGCGAGGTACTCCCGCAGCGGCATCGCGAGCGAGTGCCCGCGGAGGACGCCGCGAACGTCCGACGCGCTGACGTTGCCCGGGGTGGAGTTCAAAGGCGTCAGGTGGATTTGAAAGGCGTCGAGGGCGGGGATTGAAAGCGAGGGGTGAGCGGAGAGAAACGACGGCAAAAGTCCTTAAGGATCGGCGTTCACCACGCGAACGCGGTCGTATGGGAACCAGTGTATAGAACGCACCTGACGTTACCCACCACGTCCTTCGCGCCGCCAGCTGTACCGCCGCCGCTCGCATCGCGGCCCCTCTTCGCGCCGACCTCCGCCGCGGCGCTCAGCCCGCGCCGCGTCATCTGCTCGAACGCCTCGAACGCGGGCGCGTCCGCGTCGACGGTGAACACGACGCTCTCGTCCAGGCGAAGGTCTCGCAGCGTGACGCGTTCGAGGAGCGCGGCGAGATCAGGGGACGACGCGTCGCGTAGGAGCGAGCGGACGACGTCGGACATGGAGACGATGTCGCCGTGCGTGATGCCGCGCGGCGCGTCCGCGTTTGTCGCGCGCTCGTGGGTGTGTAACGCGTCCTCGAACGGCGTTACGCGTCGCATCAACGCGACGCGGTGACACGTGGGGCCGGAGGGATCGTCGTGAAAAAATCGCGACGCCACAAGCGAAAGTGCCGAGACGCCGTCGAACGACGGGTCGTCGGGGGCGAACATCACGCGTCCGTCCTGCCAGTTGACGGGGGACATGATCTCGCTCACGGGGAGGGACGGCCAGTTCCACGCCTCGCGCGCCCGTTCGAGTTCCTCGCGCGACGGTTCGACTTCCGTCGCCGCGCCGCCGCCGCCGGCGACGGCGGCGAGTCCGCGCACGAGCGTCTCGCGCGCGTCTTCGTCCGCGCCCCTGGACACGAGGTCGAGCACGACGTCGTTCACGGACAGGAACCCGCGGTATCGCACCGCGCGCGGGTCCTTCTTCTTCTTCTTCTTCTTCTTCTTCTTCTTCTTCTTCTTCTCCTCATCCTCCTCCATCTCGTCGTCGTCCTCCTCGTCGCGCTCGGTCACGAGCGCGGAGAGGACGCCGCGTTCGGACAGCGCGCGCAGGGCGTCTCCGACGCTGTCTTTCGCGTCCACGACGAGGACGCCGTCGACGTCGCGCGACGCGCGCCGCGCGGCGGTCTTCGCGCGGACGAGGTCGCCCACGGTCGTCGTCGCGAGGACCTCTCGCAGGCGCGACACGAGTCGCCGCGCGTCCGCGTCCGCGGCGCGGGGGCGCGGCTCCGCGGTCGGAGGCGCGATATCCGCGCGTCTCGTCGCTTTCGCTTCGCCCGCCGCGGGGGTGCGCAAAAGCCCGCTCGCGTCCTCCTCCGCCTCCGCGCGCGTCGCGTTGAGTCGCATCGCGCGGTCGCCCGCCACGGTCCTGATCCTCGGGAGCGACGACGTCATCCTCGAGCGAGCGCGCGCGCGTCGCGTTCGAGTGACGGCGGGCGAGGCGGACGACGCCCGTCGTGGTCGAGGACGACCCGCCTCCCTCTCGCCTCGGACAGGTGCCTCGGACGCGCCGACGAAAAGAAATCCGCCAGCTGGCGGAATAAGGTGCGTTCTATACAAAAGTTTTTCACCCATCGCCCGGTTTCAAGATTTGATCGCTTCCCCTTTCAACTGACCGGTGAACTATTTTTGTATCGAATGGCCCTAAGATTCTCGAACAGAAGGCGACGTGTCTTCGACTGGACGAGGCCGCGGCGCCCAACCGTCGTCTCCTCACTCTTGGTCCCCCGCCGCACTCGCCGTCCCCCCCCTCCTCTCTGAGGATGTCTTACGGCTACGCCGTCCCCACCGGGGTCGTGATGCAGCCGCAGCAGGTGATGATGGCGCCGCAGCAGCCCGGCTACTTCGTGCAGCCCACCTACGCGGTGCCCGTCGGCTACGCCATGCCGGCCGCGACGGATCCCGCGTGGGAGCAGTTCAAGGCGTGCGACATGGATCACAACGGGACCGTCTCCCCGAAGGAGCTGCAGAACATGCTCGCCGCGACCGGGCTCGTGCTCAGCATGCAGACGTGCGCGCAGCTCGTGAAGCTTCACAACAAGCGCTCGAACCCGAACGACTCCACGCCGGACGCGCTGAATTACGACGAGTTCAAAGAGATGCAGACGTTCCTAAACAACGTGCGGGGGTCGTTCGAGCACTTCGACAGGTCTAAGAACGGCGCGCTCGACGCGGGCGAGTGCACGCAGGCGCTTCAACACGCTGGGTTCGGGAACGTGGAGCAGACCGCGGTCGCGACCGCGATGAAGGCGTTCGATCCCGACCAGTCCTTCTCGCTGTCGTTGGATCAGTACATCGCGTTTTCTCTCTTCTTTTTCGGCGCGAGGAAGGCGTTCGACGCGTTCGATCGCTCGGACGCGACCCAGGTTGGGAGGATCACGATCGATTTCAACCAGTTCGTGTACGCGATGTCGATGACGCGCTGAGTCGAGTCGACGCGTCTGGCGCGCGCGCGCGTTCCATGAGATAGATGCTCAGTTTATTTCCTCGTAACAAACGTCGGCGCCGCTCGACGTCGTCACCCGAGTTGGTTCGCGTCTCGTCCCTTCGCGTCCGCGTCCATGTTCTCCTGTATCCACCTCGCGAGCGTGCCGCTTCCGTGGCCGTACCCTCCCGGCAGCGGACGGTAGTCCATCGTCTGCGCGAGCGGCTCCGGGCCCCACCGCGCGGGAAACCGGCTCGGCGTCGACTCGGAGCCGCCCGCCTCGCGTCCTCCTCCCTCCTCCGTCGCGGCGCCGTCGCCGTCGTCGTCGCCGTCGTCGTCGTCGTCGTCGCTCTCGGCGACGTCCTTCCACGCCGCCGCGTCCGCCAGCGGCAGCGCCTCACCCTCCCTGCTCGCGCGATCGAGCACTCGGCACGCGCGGTGAAAGTACCGCGGATGTAACACCCCATCGCGTCCGACGCCCGGCGTGAGCACCGCGCCGTTGGCGGCTACGAAAAACGCGACGCCGTCGGCGACGGCGGCGGCGACGTCCACCCACACCGCGACCTGCGCGTCGCTTCGCATCCCGCTCGTGACCTCGTCGGCGCTCTGTGGTCGGGCGGGCGGGCGGGCGGTCAGTTGATCGGGTTTTTAGGGCGGCGGTTGGGGTCGCGCGGTCGGGGCGGGGGGGCGCGCGCGGTCGGGGGCGGGGTCGGAGGAGGGTCGAAATATTGCATCGCGATATCGGTTGCGCGGAGAAAGGACTCACCCCGGGCAGCGCGGCCGCGAGGTGCACGTGCCGCCGTCGCATCCTTAGCAGTCCCTCCGTCTTGATCGTCTCCCACGCGCGAAGCGACGTGCCGTGGACCGCGTATCGCAGCTCCGCGCGCGCGCGCTCGACGGACACGCGCGCGAGCATCGCGTCATCGTCGAGCGCGCCGCCGCGGATGGAGTGCCCCTGCGTCGCGCGGATCATCTTCGTCGTCACGTCATCCCCGCCGCCGCCCTTCTCCGCGAGGAAGAGCTCGAACCGTCGCTTCGGGCAGTTCGCGACGAGCGTCTCGATCGCCTCCGCGGTGACGCCCTTGAACCGCGGGAGCGCGAGCACGCGATCGAGCGGGACGCCGCCCGCGGGCGTGAGGACGTCGCCGAGGCCGGCGTCGAGCGCGCCGTGACGCAGCAGCTGCGAGAGATTTACGGAGAGCGCGACGTCGGGATCTCGCGCCCAGTTCGCGAGGAAGCGGCCGCGCGCGCCGCGACCGCCGCGACCGCCGCTCGCGCCGCGACCGCCGCGACCGCCGCGGCCCCGGCCTCGGCCGCGCTCGCCCGTCGTCGCGCGCATCGGACCCGGGCAGGGGACGGACGCGCTGGGCATGTATGCGTCGGCTATCGGCATGCGGCGAACGCACCGTAAATAACGGTATGCCGTTCAAAACATGTTCATCGGTCAGTTGAAAGGATGTGCGATCAAGTGTTGAAACCGAGCTGTGGGTGAAAAACGTTTTTATACGTCGGTAGTACCTTCGTAGCCAGCTGCAGCAAGCCAGTGCCACACGAGCCCCTCGCGGACGCGGATCTCGCCATCCTCGAGTGCCGGCACCCGCGCGGATGTCCGTCGTCTTCGCCGCGTCCATCTCGCGCGCGCGGCGCGCGGCGACGACGACGCTAGGAAGCCTCGGTCGGATCGCCGCGTCCGCGTCGCCGCCGTCGCCCTCGTCGTCGAGACGCTACTCGAGCACGCCGGGCCCCGGTCGCCCGTCGCCGTCGCGCGAGGACGCGCTCCATCCCGCGCTCCCGTCCTCGCCGACGTGGTCCACGTCCGAGCTTCTGAACCCGCGCGGCGACGCGCCGCCGCCGATCGACGCCGCGACGTTCGATCGCGTCGCCGCGCGCGCGCGCCTCGCGTTCGACGGCGACGACGCGCGCGATCGCGCGATGCGAGGGATGAACGACGTCCTGACGTTCGTGCGCGCGATGGACGACGTGGACGTCGCGGACGCGGAGCCGATGTGGACGCCGCACCGAGGCGCGAACGCGCTCAGTTCGCCGCTGCGCGCGGACGTCGTCGCGACGAGAGGAGGAGGAGGGAGCGGCGACGGAGGAGGCGGCGACGGGTGGGCGGCGGCGGACCGAGAGAAGCTGATGGCGATGGCCCCGGACGCGTCCCGCGCGCCGTATTACGTCGCGCCGCGCAAGACGTCGCCGGTCGGGGGGAGCGGCGACGAGCCAGCCTAGCCAGAGCGCGCGCAGACGACGTCGTAGGGCCTAGCTTAGCTAGTCGTTCTCATCGCATGATAACTTACTGTAGACTACGTGCCTTCGTCATGAATAGCCCTACCCGCCCGCCCGCTAGAGAGCCAGCCCAGCTAGCCTACGAGATCTACTCTACGCCAACTACCTATTTCTTCGCGGCGCTGCAATCGCGCGCGGTCGCCTTAAACGCCACCCCCGCGGCCGCCAACCCGACCGCGTTCACCGCCAGCGCCACCCCCGCGTCGCTCGCGTCCGCGATCGCCCCGAGCGCGACCGGCCCGATCATCAACCCGACGTCCCCGCACGATCGAAACGCGCCAATCGCCGTCCCTCGCGCTCTCTTCGGCGCGACGTCCGCCGCGAACGCCGCCGGCGCGGGGCCCATCAGCGCGTGCGACGCCGCCCACGCGACGCACGCGGCGGCGAAGACGTTCGCGTCCTTCGTCGTCGCGACCGCCGCGACCGCGGCGGAGGAGGCCAGCACGCCCGGGAGGATGACCGCGGCGCGCGATGGCGTTTTGTCGGCGAGGTACGCCGCGGGCGCGACGCCGGCGAGCTGCGTCGCCGCCATCGCCGCGAACATCAAGCCGACGCCGTGCGGGGTGTACCCGTGCTCGGTCGCGGCGACGAGGGGCAGCAGCGTCGCGCGGCCGCCCGCGCCGCTGAAGAAGAGCGCGGCGTTGAGCCCGGACACGGCGAGGAAGTCCTTCGAGGACAGCAGCGTCTTCACCGCGGCGGCGTCGTCTTCGCGCTCGCGCTCGCGCTCGTCTTCGTCGGACAGGGTGTCGGACAACGAATCCGACGTGGCGTCGACGTGGTCCGACGTGGAAGCCCCCGCGGCGGTCGCGGCGCCGACCGTCCGACCGACTGATGCCACGTCGGATACGACCTCGTCCGACGCCCTGGCCGACGGAAGCGTCTCCGGCACGCTCCACCACGCGTGCGCCGCGGCGACGCCGCACAACCCCCCAACAAACACGAACGGCGACCGGCACCCCAAGTCGAACGCCCCCACGGTGACCCCGCCCAGCACCGGTCCGATCGCGGCGCCGAGCAGCGTCGCGGCTTGGTTCACCCCGAGCGTCCGCGCGCGCGTCGACGGCGACGACGCGTCGATCAGAAACGCCTGGGTTTCGCGCGGGGGTTGAACGAACGCGTCGGTCAGTCGATCGTCTCGTCGCCGCCGGTCAAACGTCACTCACAGTACAGTACGTTGAAAGGGACGCGCGATTGAAGAGCGGCGACGGACGGGGAAAGAAAGTCCAGTCCTTAAGAAACGGCGTTCACCACGCGAACGACGTCGTATGGGAACCGGTCTAAAACGCGCCTGCGCGCCCGCCGCGTACACCGCGCTGCCGGCGCCGGATACGAATCGCCACGCGAACAGCTCCGGCAGCGACCCCGCGAACGCGCTGCCGAGCATCCCCATCCCGGTGATCACCGGCCCGGCGACGATCAGAGGGCGTCGGCCTCGCGCGTCGGCGAACGCGCCCGCGGGGACGTTGAGCGCCAACCGCGCGACGGCGAAGGCGCTGAGGGTCGTTCCATTCATCGGTCAGTTGAAAGGGGACGCGATCAAATGTTGAAACCGATGGATGGGTGAAACCAGACACTTTGTATAGAACGCACCTCAGGCTCATCCCGACCTGCGTCATGCTCGCGCCGAACTCGTTCGCGAAGAGCGGGAGGACGGGCGCGACGCAGGAGTGGCCGGCCATGAGGAGCCCTGTCGTCAGCGCGACGGACGCGACGTGCGGGGACTGTCTGACGACGCCGAGGAGGTCCCACCATCGACGCGGCGACTCCGCGGGCGTCGTCGTCGTCGACGTCGTCGACGACGACGACGACGACGACGACGACGAGCGGGACGACGACGCGGATCTCTCGTCGTCGTCGTCGTCGTCCTTCGGCGGCGACGGCGACGCGCCCGCGGCGGCGCCGCTCGCGGCGCTCGCGGAGAACCCCGCGGTCGCGCGCGTCGAACGCGGCGACGACGACCATCGGTGACGACGACGACGAGGCTGATGCTGCTCCTTACGAGGACGACGATGATGGTGTCGCATCGCATTAATCATCTGAAGGCGCTCGTCGCGACGACGCGTCCGCTCGTCCGCCGCGCCCTCCGCCTCCGCGAGCGCGGACGCCGTCCACCGCGCCCGCGGACGCCGCGCGCGGTTCGCCGCCGACTCCGCGAGCGACGCGAGCGCGCGTCGCGTCGCCGCGGACATCGTGGCCGCGCGCGCGCGTCTGCGCGCGCTCGGTCCGGAGCCGGCGCTGAAGATGAGAGTCGAACGCGAACGGCCTGGCATGGCTGTTCGTGAGGTTTCGCTTTCGTGGCTGCGAGCGCGCGAGATGCGACTCTGGCGTTCGTCTCCTCCTCGTCAGAAGCGGACGCGCGGCCGGCGGGTCGCGATGGCGACGACCGAGCCCGTCCCCGCGGACGCCGCGCCCGCGACCGCGGAGGAGACCGTGACCGCCGCCGACTCCGCGCTCGCGCCCGCGGCGCGCGACGTCGACGCGACGTCGACCGCGACCGCGACCGCGATCGGAGGCGTCGACGACCGCAGATCCGTCCCCGCGCCCTCGTCGCCGTCCTACGACGACGGCCGCGGCGTCGCGTTCTTCGACCTCGACCACACCCTGATCGACACGAACTCGTCGTGGCTGTGGATGAAGCACGAGCTGAACAACGGCAAGGTGGGCGCGGGGATGCTCGCGACGAGCGTGTACTGGTTCGCGCGCTACGCCATGGGCTTCGGATCCGGCGCGGAGCGCGCGGGCGCGGAAGCCGCGGAGCTCTACGCGGGCACGCCGGAGGAGAAGCTGAGGCGGGAGGTCGACGCGTTCTTCGAGAAGGAGCTCGCGCACCGCGCGCGCCCGGGCGGCAAGCCGATCATGGAGAAGCACATCCGAGCGGGAGAGAGGTGCGTCGTGTGCACGTCGTCGTGGCAGCACCCGGCGGCGTCGGCGGCGCGGCTGTTCAACTGCGAGTCGGGTGCGTCCTCTTCGTTCGCGTCGATCGATCATCATCGCGCCGGTCCCCGCGCCGCGACCCCCGCACTGGTCCCCATACGACGGCGTTCGCGTGGTGAACGCCGATCCTTAAGGACTTTTCCCGGCGCTTCTCTCCGCCCGCCGCCCCTCGCTCTCGACCCCGACGCGCCGCGACGCCTCGCGACTCCGTCGTCTGACGCGCCCGGCTCCGAACTCCGCCCCGACGACGCTCTCTCTCTCGCCAGCCGTCGACGACGTCATCTCCAGCGTGATGGAGGTGGACGAGGCGGGGAACCTCACCGGGAAGATCGCGAAGGTGTGCTACGGCGACGGGAAGTCCGTCGTGACCGAGGCGTGGTGCGCGCGGCGGGGGATCGACCTCGCGAAGTGTTACTTTTACACCGACAGCATGTCGGACGTGAGCTTGCTTGAAAAAGTCGGGCACCCGGTGGCGGTGAACCCGGATCGACGGCTGCGCGCGCACGCGAAGAAGCGAGGGTGGGCGGTCATGGACTGGGGCGTCGCGAAGCCGAAGGATCCGATGAAGAAGCCGAGGTACTCGTACGGGTGTTTAGCGTTCCACGGCGCCAAGTCGGGGCCGGGATGAGGACGGAGAGGGGAGGGAGGAGCGAGCGGCGCGCGGTAATTTTTTTTATTATTCGCACTCGCACTGCGCGCGCCGCTGCGTCGTCAAACAACACGGATTTTTGAAAAACACACTTCAACGACGACGCGCGCGCATTCCCACCCTCGCGCCTTCCCACCATGAGCCCGTACACAGGATGGGATAACGGCCCGATGAGCAACCGCCCGGCGTTCACCGTCGGGTTCACGCGCTCGCTCGTCCCCGGCCGCGGCGACTCCGGTGCGCGCGCGCGTCCTCGTCTCTCCGCCGTCGATCGAGACGAGACGCGACGCGAAAATCGCGTTTCCCGCTCGCGGTTTGAATCGTCGTCCGTCCGTCCGTCGTCGCCCGCGCGCGCGTCGTCCGTCCTCTCTCTCCTCTGACGTCCCCGACCGCCCGACGTCCCGCTCCGACGACCCGCAGACCAGCCGAAGTACACGTACGAGGGCAGCGTGAAGACCGCGTCGCAGCGCGCGACGAGAGGCGTCCTGGAGTACTGGGCCAAGGGCGGCGACTCGGACACGGCCGCGATGGCGTCCGCGTACAAGGAGCGCACGCTGCACTCCTCCGTCGCCTCCGCGCTCGCGTTCCCGGACGAGCTCCTGGGCGACATCTACGCGGACCCGGACGAGGTCAAGAAGGCGAAGAAGCGCGGGCGCAACGTCGCCGCGGACGCGCCGCAGACGGGGACGCGGTTGAGCGACGACGAGGTCGCGGTCTTGAAGGGGTGGAGCAAAGTCGCGGAGGACGAGCGCACGACGAAGGAGGCGTTCGACACGTTTCGATCGATGCGGGACGACCCCATCACGGCGGCGCCGACGACGCCGCCGGCGAGCGTGAAGGGGTACTCCAGAGAGGAGCTCCTCGCGCTGCGCGACGCCGCGCCCGAGGGGCCCGTCGTGTTGGAAGGCGAGAAGAGGCGACTGCCGGCGGTGCGATGGAGCGCGTGCGACAAGCGCGCGACGTCCAACGGCGCCGCGAGGAATTGCGCGCCGACGAGCCTGTGAGAAGAGACGCGCGGACGCTCGAGAAGGAGGAGGAGGCCGCGGCTTCGCGCGCCGATGACTCGGAGAAGGACGTCGAGGGACCGCCCGCGCGGTACGGTACCCCCCCGATTGTGAGTATACGTAGTATACAGTACAGCCCGCGTCGGAACTCGCTCGACGTCGCGATCCTCACCCGCCGGCGGCGACGCCTTCGCTCGGGACGGTCACTCCCTTCGCTCTCAGCGCGTCGACCATCTCGTCGTTGTGCGTCCGCGTCGACTTCGCGACGCTGAGTTTCCGTCGCGCCTCCGCCTGCGACTCCGCGAGCTGACGCTTCGCGTTCGCGACCTCGTCCTCCTCCTCCCCGTCGTCGCCGTCGCCGCCCGCCGTCGTCTTCTTCGCCACCGCGTCGCCGACGCCGGCGCCGTGGAGCGTCGGCGTCGGCGCCGCCGCCGCGGGCGCCGGCGGCGTCATCTCGTTGCTCAAGAAGCAGCCCAAGAGCGCTCTCTTGCGCGTCATCTCCACCGCGAGCGCGGCGTCGATCGTCGCCGCGACCTTCTGCGACTGCTCCAGGCGCTCGATCGTCTCGTGCAGTCCCATCTTCGCGAATCGGTCGGTGTCCTCCTTCGCGAGCGCCTTCATGCGCGCGATGACCTCCGCGACGTTCTTCCGGTCGTACGCCGCCTTGGAGGTCTTCTCGAGCGTCGCGCAGTCGACGCCGGAAGCCGCGGACGCTTTCTTCTCCTCGCGTAGCTTTTGCTTCTGGCCCATGACGGTCGTCGCGGAGCGCTGCGAGATGCGCGGCTGGCTAGGTTTCTCCCGGTGCCGGCTTTCGCGCGACGGCGTCGGCGCGGAAGGCGACGCGACGCGTCGCGCGCGCCCCGAGCCGTCGCTCGCGGAGGCGCGCGCGCTCGCGAGGACGCGGACGAAGCTCGGTCGCGATCGCGACGGAACGCGCGCGGCGTGGAGTGCGCGCTGGCGGCGTCTCGCTGACTCCGCGTTCCGAGATTACACAGCACGTACGAGTACGTGTACGGCGGCGCGCGTTCGCGGCTCGTCTCGCGTGGACAGGACGAGCTGAGTGCAGTGTGAAGCTCGCTCCCGTCCGCGGACGCCAGCTGTACGAACGCGCCGCTCACGAGACGCGACGACGACGCGATGCGCTCTCTTCAATACAAACGAAATACAAACCAACACACGTACAGTTAACAGTAGCCCTCCGACTCGCGCGTCCGTCGCTTCACGCCTTCTTCACCTTCCCCGGGGTCTGGTCCGCGGCCCACTCCGCCTTTTCGCTCTTTTTCGCCTCCTTCGCCGCCTTGCCGAGCCCGACGTGGTCCTCGTCCGTCATCGCGAACTTCGCGATGGGCTTCCCGAGCGAGTCGTAAAAGTACAGCACGTACGTGAAGATCACCATCCGCGTCTGCGTCTGGACGAACGCCCCGACGGTGGGGCCGAGGAGCGCGAGCGTCGCGGAGGACTGCGTGAGCGTCGTCGCGACGAGGAGGACGACGTTCCAGACGTACTGCTTTCGCCACGGCTTGACGAACGTCAGGAAGACGTCCCTCGCGACGCGCTTCGCCTTGAGCTTGAGCGACTTGGACTTGTACGGGCTCGCGAGCTTTCCGCGCGCGGCCGCGAGCTTCGCGGCGCTCTTCTGCGCCTTCTTCTCCGCTTTCGACTGCTTCGGCGCGGTCTTCTCTCCGGCCGACGCGCCGCTCAGGATGCGTCGCACCTCCAAGTTCTTCAGCCACTCGTTCGTCAGCTCGCGCGAGCTCCGGCCCGCGATGTTCACGCACGAGAAGAACGCCACCTTGAAGACCCACGGGAGCAGGGTCACCGGCATCGCGAGCAGGGTGAAATCGTACGCGCCGGCGCCGGTCAGCGACCCGGCGAACCGCTTGAGCTGTCGAATCTTGTTCATGCCCCAGCCCGTGAAGAGAAACTTTCGCGTCGACGCGCCCTTGGCGCCGAAGACCGATTTCAGCGTCTTCACGGAGAGGAAGTGCACGATGACGGTCGCGACGAGCGCGTCGAAGACGGCGTTGTCGCCGATGACCCCGAGCGGGTTCAGGGAGTCGATCGCGAACGGCACTCGTCCCGCGAGCTGGCACGCCATGGACGCGGCGAAGTAGTACGCGAGGCCGTGCTCTTTCTCGGTGCCGGTGACGTTCAGGGAGTCGCGTCGGATGAGCATGCACTGCGTGAGACCGTGCCAGAATCGGACGTACCGCGGAGAGAACTTGTCCAAGAACTTCAAGATGTACGGCGCGTAGAAGACCACGTTCACGACGAACATCGCCTTGTCCGCGTTAGAGAGCGACGCGAACCCGCCCGCTTTCTCGTTGAACTTCTTGAACCAGCTCTTGAACGTGAACGCCTTGTAGAGCGCCCAGAAGAAGAACGCGATCTTGAACGGCATGATGAGCATCGTCACGAGCACCATCTCGGCGCGAGCGTCTCGCTCCCTCCGCGCGAAAAGACGGACGGACGCGCGCTGCGACGGACGTCGCGGCGGACGAGAATGATGCGCTCCAATTAATTTCCGCAATTTCGTTGTTAACCGACGAACAAAACCAACGTCTCGATCGTGGCGCGTTCGACCTCGCTTCGCGACGGCCGTTTCGTTGAACGGTCGATCGCGGCCTTCTCTCGCGATGAACGAAAAAAAAATCGGCACCTCGCGCGACGACGGCGCGCTCCCAGAGATCTCGGCGCGTCCGCCGCAACCCTACCGCGCCGGGCGCCCCCCGCCGCGCGGGATGAACAAGGGCGGGGGCGAGAGAGCGCGCGCGGAGAAGGCCGCGCGAGAGGGCCGCGGCCGCGGCCGCGGCCGCGGCCCCGGCCTGAAGCGCGGCGCGCCGTCCGTCGCGAGCGCGAGCGCGCGCGGAGGAGGAGGAGGAGGAGGAGGCGTAGAGCTCCTCAACGCTCGCGTGCCGGTCCCCGGCGAGCCGCCGCCGCTCCCGCCTCGCCGCGCGGCGTCGTCGTGCGCCGCCGGCGCCGGCCTCGCGGAGGAGGAAGACGACAAGGGCGCGAGCGGGCTCCGGGGATGGCGCGGGTTCGACGACGCGAGCGCGGGCGCGTTCGACGGCCTCGGCGTCGTCCCCGGCGCGGCCGTCGCGAGAGGCTTCCCGATGCGCGCGGCGCGCCTCCTCCTCCGCGCGGGCGACCGCGGCGAGGATGTCCTCCACATGGCGGACGACGCGCAGGACGCGGTGAGCGCGCTCCTCCGCGAGCTGCGCCCGCCGGAGATCCCGCGCGCGAGCGTCGACGCCGCGAGCGCGAAACGCGCGCGAGAGGCGGAAGCGATGGCGCGACGGAATCTCACGCGCGACGCCGCGAAGAAGGGCGCCGCGCAAGGGCTCGCCGTCGACGCGTCCATCGTCCCGACCGGCCGCGCCGCGCTGCTCGCGTCCAGCGACGACGTGCTCGACCAGCTCGCCGCGCAGGAAGCGCACGCGGTCGCGCGGGGGGAGGCGGCGGCGCGCGCGGGGAGGGCGAGGGCGAGAGACGCGAGATTGGAGAGAGAGCGACGCGTCCGCGAAGAACGCGTGAGGACGCGGATCGTAGACCGAGGGTTCGACGTCGCGCTCGCGGACGACGCGCTGCGGCACTGCCCGGAAGACGCGAAGGACTTTGACGCGGAGGAAGCGGAGGAAGAGGACGCGAGAGCGCGCGCGAGGCGGCAGAGGAACGCCGTCGACGCGAGGCTAGCGGCGGCGCTGGACTGGCTGTGCCTGCACGCGCCCAAGGTGAGACTGGTTCCCATACGACCGCGTTGGCGTGGTGAACGCCGATCCTTAAGGACTTTTGCCGTCGTCTCTCTCCGCCCACACCTCGCTTTCAATACCCGACCGCGATGCCTTTCAACTCCGACTGACGCCTTTCAACTCCACCCCGACATCATCTTCAAGGCGTCGCTCCCTCCCGCGTTCGTGAAGCTCGCGGCGCGACCCGCGGAAGACGCGGAACTTGATCTCGACGTGTCCGGCCGCGCCCGCGCGGCGATGGCCGCGGACGCCGAAGGGGCGCGCGGAGGGCGGCGCGGCGACGGCGAGAGCGAGCACGTCATCTCCGCCGCCGGCGCGCCCGCGGATCCGTACGTCGCGCTGTTGCAGCGCGCGATGCTGGCGCGGATTCAAGCCGCGGGGTTCTCGCGCGCGGAGGCGAGGGAGGCGCTCGAGGACGCGGGGTGGATCGAGGAGGACGCGACGTACGCGCTGCTTCGGGGGCTGCAGCCCGTCGACGCGCGCGACGACGACGACGACGACGACGCGCGCGCGATCGACGCGTCGTCGAACGGCGTCGTCGTCGCGGCGGAGGAACGCGCCGAGGAAGCGCTCGCGTTGGCGGCCATATTAGACGACGCCTTCGCGGAGCACGCGGGATCGGGATCTTCTCCCGACGCGGGATCATCCCCGGTGGTTAACATGTGGACGGTTTCGATCGCCCCGGACGACGACCGGTGGCGCCCGTGCGTCTTGGAGGTGCACTTTCCGCCCGGGTGCGAATACCCCGCAGAGGCGCCGCTGTTGTCCGTCCGGCAGCCGAACTTGCCGCCGCCGATGCGACGATCGATCGCCGCGCAGCTCGCCGCGCAGGCGGCGTCGGCGCGGGGCGAACCCGTCGTGTACACGCTGGTCGCGTGGCTCCAAGAGCACCTCCCCGCGATCTTGGACGAGCACGGGGAGATGGACGAGGAAGCCGCCGCGAGGGCGGCGAGCGCGGCGGCGGAGGAGGAAGCAGCCGCGGAAGCCGCCGCCGCCGCCGCCGCGGGCGAAGCGGGGAACGCGCTGTCCGGGCGGTCGCACATCGAGCGGACGTTCGCGAAGCTGGAGACGAAGAGAGACGAGGATGCGAGAGAAGAGGCGGATCGACAGCGAAGGATGGCGTACTTTCGTAGGCTGCTCGAAGAGGAGAAGGAAGCGGAGGAGGAGGAGGAGGAGGAGGAGGAGGAGTTGGACGACGACGACGACGACGACGACGTCCTTAAGGAACGGCGTTCACCACGCGAACGCGGTCGTATGGGAACCAGTCACGACGACGACGACGACGACGACAGTGAGGACGAAGAGGATGAGAGGACGTCCGCCGCGGTCGAGCGATCGACGTCCACGCCGCCGCCGCCCGACGCCGCGCGTGTCATGGACGCCGACGCGTCTCTGGAAGATAAGCTCACGCGGTGGGAGGAGGAGCACAAACGACGCGTCGCGGCGGCTGAGGAAGCGACCGCCGCCGCCGTCGCGGCGGTCAAGTCGCGAAAGATCATCCAGCCGAACACCGTGCTCACCGCCGCCGCGGTCGCCGCCGCGGAGGCGGCGAAAGCGAAAGAGGCGGAGGAGACATGTCGCAGGGAGAGAGAGGAGGAGGAGTCGAAGACCGCGAGAGGACGACGCGCGAAAGCGCGCGCGGAGCTGTACGAAGGGAAGGGCGCCGCCGCCGCCGCCGCCGCCGCCGCCGCGGGCGACAAAAAATCGAGCGTGTCCTGGCTCACGAAGCACGTCAAGAACATGGGATGGGGCGACGAGGAAGGCGTCGGGGAAAGCGGCGCCGCGGGCGACGCCGACGGCGCGGGCGACGACGCGCTCGAGCCAGACGAGGTCGCCGCCGCCGCCGCCGCGTCGCTCGCGGGCGTGAGCGCGGTACGAGCCGCCGCCGACGCCGCCGCCGCCGCCGAAGCCGCCGCCGCCGACTCCGAACGTCTCCTCGCCGCGGAGAAGCGCAAGCGCGCGGACCCGAAGTGGATCGCGATGCAGGCGAAGCGCAGAGAGCTCCCCGCGCACGCGATGCGCGCGGAGGTGCTCGCGTGCATCGCGTCCGGCCCCGCGTCTGTGGTCAGCGGCGCGACCGGGTGCGGCAAGAGCACGCAGGTGCCGCAGTTTCTCCTCGAAGACGCGATCCGCGCGGGGAGAGGCGGCGAGTGCTCCGTGATCATCACGCAGCCGCGACGGCTGAGCGCGATCGCGGTCGCGGAACGCGTCGCGAGCGAGCGGTGCGAGCGCATCGGCGACGTCGTCGGGTACTCCATACGTCTGGAGTCGAAGCAGAGCGCGAGGACGCGTCTGTTGTTTTGCACCACGGGGATACTCCTCCGTCGGCTGCAGAGCGACCCGGATCTGGTCGGCGTCACGCACGTCGTCGTGGATGAAGTCCACGAGCGCGACCTCTTGTCCGACTTCCTCCTCGTCATACTTCGCGCGCTCGCGAAGCGACGGAATGACCCGCCGTTTCGCGTCGTCGCGATGAGCGCCACCGTGAACGCGGAGTTATTCCAGACGTACTTTGAACGCGTCTTGGACGACGGCCCGTGCGGCGCGGTGGAGATCCCGGGGAGGACGTTCCCCGTCGCGGAGTACCGCCTCGAGGACGCGATCGAGGCGACCGGGTACGTGTGCGAGCCCGACGGCGAGTACGCGTTGGGTTCGGACGCGAACAAGAACGCGAACGGAGGAAGAGGCGGCGGGAGGACGTTCGGCGCGCTCAGCGGCGGCGGCGGCGGCGCGCGCGGCAGAGCCGCGCGCGCCGCGATCGGAGACTCCCTCGAGAAGTCGTCGATGCTCGAGGACGTCACGGAAGAAACGCGCGCGATGTACCCCGGGTACAGCGAGTCCACGATGCGATGCCTGCAGACGATCGACGAGGACGTCATCAACATGGAGCTCATCGAGTCGCTCATCGCGCACATCGCGGACGAGTACGAAGACGGCGCCATCCTCGTGTTTCTCCCGGGCATGGCGGAGATCCGAGGGCTGCACGAGCGCCTCGTCTCCAACCTGGACGACGTCGAGACGCGGTTCACGCTGATACCCCTGCACTCGACGTTATCCAGCGAAGAACAGCGGCTGACGTTCAGCGTGCCCCCGCCCGGCGTCCGGAAAATCGTCATGGCGACGAACATCGCGGAGACGTCCATCACCATCGACGACGTCGTGTTCGTGATCGACGCCGGACGCGTTCGCGAGACGCGGTACGACCCGGCGTCGCGGATGTCCTCGCTCGTCACCGCGTGGTGCTCCAAGGCGTCGAGCCGGCAGCGGCGCGGGCGCGCGGGTCGCGTCCGCGAGGGGTACTGCTTCCACCTGTACTCGTCGAGGAAAGAACGCGAGCTCGCCGCGTTCACGACGCCGGAGATTTTACGCACGCCGCTCGACGCGCTGTGCCTCCAGATTAAGGTGTTGAAGCTCGGGGACGTGCGCGAGTTTCTGTCGCAGGCGATCGAGCCGCCGCCGGAGGAGTCCATCGCGTCCGCGCTCGCGTCGCTCGCGGAGCTCGACGCGGTGGACGCCTCGGACGAGCTCACGCCGTTGGGGCGGCACCTCGCGGAGCTGCCGGTGGACGCGCGGCTCGGGAAGATGATTCTCTACGGCGCGATGTTCTCGTGTCTCGACCCGGTGTTGACGATCGCCGCGAGCGTGGGGTTCCGGTCGCCGTTCCTCGCGCCGATAGACAAGAGGGACGAGGCGGACGAGGCGAAGCGGAAGCTCGCGGGCGCGGGGGCGAGCAGCGATCACCTGACGCTCGTGAGGGCCTACGCGGGGTGGATCCGAGCGCGCGCGCGGGGGCGCGGGTTCGAGCGCGATTTTCTCTCCAAGACGTTCCTCAGCGCGCAGACGCTGAAGCAGATCAGCGAGATGCGGCAGCAGTACGTCCAGCTTCTCGATCAGATCGGGTTCTTGAGGAGCGGGACCGGGATGTTGGGAGGCGCCTCCAAGGGGAAAGAAAAAGAAGACGAAGACGACGGGGAGGAGAAAACCGACGCGGCGATGAAAGCGGGGGATGAACCCTCCGCGAGCGGCGACGGCGCTTCGCTCGACGCCGCCGCCGCGCCGTTCGTCCCCGGAGGAGGACGCCGTCCTCCGCCTCCGCCTCCGCCGCGCGGGGGTCGAGCCCCCAACGACCGCGACCGACACCGCGGCGGTCGGTCGACGCGCGCCGCCGCCGCCGCGCTCGAACTCGCGTCCGCGAACGCGACGAACGAACCCCTCGTGCGCGCGGTCATATGCGCCGGTCTGTACCCTAACGTCGCGCTCGCGGAGCCCAAGACCGCGGAGACGTCGCGACCGGGCCGCGGCGGCCGCGGCGGCGCCCAGACCAAAATCTCCGTGCGCACGAAGGGCGACGGCGAGGTGTCGCTGCATCCGACGTCGATATGCTTCGGCGCGTCCGCGTTCGAGCACCGGTTCCTTCTGTACCACGAGAAGGTGCGAACGACGAAGGTATACATACGCGACGCGACGATGGTCGGCGCGTACCCGCTGTTGCTCTTCGGCGGCAAAGTGAAGGTGGATCACGAGCGATCGAGCGCCAGCGTGGACGGATGGATCCGGTTCAGAGCCGCGCCGCGCGTCGCGGTGCTGTTCAAGGCGCTGCGCGCGGAGCTGGACGGGTTGTTGATGCGGAAGATAGCGTCCCCGGAGCTGAACATCGCGGCGAAGAGCGGCGATTTAGTCAGACAGATCGTGGAGTTGTTGGAGAACGAGGACGACGCGACGCGCGCGGCGAAGAAAGAGGCGCGAGACGCGGAGGCGGCGACGCGAGCCGCGGCCGAGGCGACGAACGACGATTGATCGATCGAACGAAGACGCCGACGGAGAAGGCGTCGCGGCAGAGTACTGTAGCGAAGCGAGGCTCAGAACCACCGCGCGACATACAGTACGTGAAGGTAGCTAAGACTAGTCTAAAACAATGCGGCAGGCAGCGCGGTAGTACACGTACTGTAGCCCTACAGCGCCCTCACCGCCGGCAGCAGCGTATCTCTGCACCACGCCGCGGCGGCGACGTCGAGCTCGTCTCTCGCGGCGTCGAGGTACCGCCGCGGCGTCACGCGCGTCCCGCCTAGTCTCTTCACCGCGTCGTCCGCGAGCGCTCCCGCCTGGTTGCAGTCCGCGGCGGTGTTCTGGTTCGAGCGGAACGCCGCGCGCTCCGGCATCGCGTCCGTGTCCCCGACGGCGACGACCGCGTACGCGACGGGGACGGGAGCTGCTGATCCGACGTCGTCGTCGTCGACGCGTCGGATCCGCCATCGCGACGGCGACGCGCGATCGTCGTCCCCGGCGGCCGCCCCCGCCGCTCGGTTCTTCTTCGACGCCGCGAGGCAGTCCCTGATGAACGTCACGGACTCGTCCGCGGGGTTCTCAAACTCCGCGGTCTCGACGACGAGGACGTAGATCACGTCGCGCGACCGCGCGTCGACCCGAGCGTCGTCGTCGTCGTCGTCGACGACGCCGAGACGCACGATGTCGAGCCCCGCGTCGGGGTACTCGGCGAGCTCGAACACCTCCGCGGCGAGCGCGCCGTCGGCGGCGGCGTTCGCGGCCGCGGCGACGTGCGACGCGACCTCGCGCGCGATCGGGCCGCCGTGGAGGATCCGCAGCGCGCGCGGAGGCGCCATCGGGAGTGGCGGCGCGGCGCGACCGCGCGTGGGCACACTGATGAGCGAGGTGCCTGTTGAAGTGGCTGTCGACGCCGCCGAGAAATTTTCCGAGCGAAGAGAAAAGGTTGTCGTTGGGCCGCCTGCTCTCCCGCGACGGGAGGTCCCCTCCCGCGTCGGGAGCGCACTGCGACGCGCGCGCGAGGAAGTCGCGCGCGCTCGGCGACGACTTCGCGAACCGCGCGGACGCGCGACGGAGCGGCGGCGTCGCGCACTCGGTCCCGCGGAGGCGGGGACGCGTCGCGCGCGCGTCGCGGGAACGATCGATCTCGGAGGTGCCCACGCGCACGGCTCGTCGCGAGGGCGGCCGCGATGTCGGGCGCGCTCACGCTCGGACGCGAGGTCCAAGTCCGCGCGCGGATCAAGTCGATGTGCGCGCGTCGTCTCGCGATCCCGCTTCCCCACGCCGTCGCCATCGCGCGCGTCGCGTCGCGTCGCGCCTTCCCCGGGGTCCCCGAGTCTCTCGCTCGCGCCTCCGTTCATCACCGACCCCCTCCTCCCAATCCTCCATCGCATCGCGCCGCAGATACAACAAGCGCCAGGTCGACTTCACCGCGCTGAAGGACTACAACGACTACCTCGAGGCGCAGGAGGACATCATCTTCAACCTGATCGAGGGCGTGGACGTGAAAGAGACCGAGGCGAGGGTGGACGCGTACAGAAGAGAGCACGCGAGCGAGATCGCGCGATTGCAAAAGCGCAACGAGGAGGAGGATCGACGGCTCGCGTCGGCGCGCGGCGTCGCGGCGTCCGCGGACGCCACCTGGGCGCCGCGGCGGATGTCCGGCGCGGACAGCGCCGGCGAGGGCGAGACCCCCGCGCCCGCGCCGGGGGGGAAGGCCGCGTCCGGGTTCGCGGCGATGTTCGGGTTCGGACAAACCCCGGGCGCGAGCGGCGGCGGCGGCGGCGGTACAGCTGGCGGCGGCGGCCCGCCGCGCGTCGTCTACGTGAAACCG
>Ga0181560_10001201_pt1 | contig 24199 bp, 21 predicted proteins | sample 011ome_20_FD_133751 | JGI IMG/M metagenome (GOLD analysis project Ga0181560, IMG submission 133751) | Coastal salt marsh microbial communities from the Groves Creek Marsh, Skidaway Island, Georgia - 011509CT metaG (megahit assembly) | ecosystem: Environmental > Aquatic > Marine > Intertidal...
CTCCGCTCATCCCTCCCTTTCAATCCCCGCCCACGACGCCTTTCAACTCCAACTGACGCCTATGAACTCCACCCCGACATCGCTTCGTATGGAACGACCCTCAGACGTCGTTCGGGTTCTGGATCGACAGCGGCAACGGCGTCGTGACGATGATTCCGACGCTGATGCTGAGCGTGGGGGCGACGTGGGCGATCCCCGGGGTGGACGCGCAGGCTCTGGGGGTCGTGGGGATCGTGTTCAACTATCAGGCGCGTTCACGTTTACGCCGGTTCCCGCGCGACCGTGTCGGCGCGGTGAACGCCGTTCCTTGAGGACTTTATCTCCCGTCGCGTCTCTCCGCCCATCACCACTCGCGTTCGATCCCGACACACCGCGACGCCTTTCAACTTCAAACACTGACGCCTTTCAACCCCACCCCGACGTTCGCTCGTATGGACAATTACCCTCAGATGCTCTACGGCACGGTGTTGTACTTCGGGAACTACCTGAAGAATCAGTACTACCGCGGCACGAGCGCGGCGTACGTGGGTTTAGTCGTCGCCATGAACGCGATATGGATCGTGTTTCCCGCGGCGTGGATGTGGATGTGCTGGGGGATGATCCGGACGGGGAGCCTGGACGCGCTTCGATGAGGAGGCGGCCGGGTCTCGTCGTCGGATTGATTTTTTTATTCGCGTCGCGGCGTCGGCGGCGGCGGCGGGAGAGGCAGCGGCGGCGCGCCGAGCCACGCGCGATCGCACTAGCTTAGACTACAGTAGATACGGTATTCATCACGCGCGCGATCGATCGAATCGAACGCGCGCCGCGCGAACGTCGACGACGAAGCCTCGACCCGCCTCGTCGAAAACCGCGAGCAGGGAAGAAAAAAAAATGCCAGACAAGTGCAAAAACTGTGCTGAAAAATCGCCGCGAAAATTTTTTCCTCCGATTCGCCATTCGCGCGCGCTGATTGGTCGTTCGCCGCGGTGAAGCGCGCTGCATCTCTCCACCTCTGGTTCTGGATGTGCGTCCGCGTCCCTGCGCTTTTCCACCCTCGTCGTCAGCACTTCTCAGGCGCACGCCGCTCTGTACCTCCCAGGTGCGCGCTGGGCTCGCGATCCTCCCGCGCGCGCGTCTTCTTCGCGCGCGTCCCTCGCGTCTTCACCGTCTTCACCGTCATCGCCGCGCGCGTCGCGTCGACGCCGCGTCGTCGAAATCCCTGCGGCGTCTCGCGTCCGTCTCGGTCTTTTTCGCGCCCGCGCGTCGCACCCATCTTCGCGCTCGTCGCCTCACCCGCGCGCCCTCCCGCCTCCCAACAGGCGACCGCTCCTCCGTCCTCCGTCACACGATGGCGTCCTCGTTCGCCGTCGCCGCGCCCGGGCTCGCCCGCGCCGGCACCTCCATGGTCCCCCGCTACGGCGCGCGCGGTCGCGCGTCCGCGCCCGCGCGCGTCGCCGTCCGCGCGCGCGCGGTCGTGGAGGCGCCCGCGAACCTCGAGCGGCTTCGAATCGTGACGCCGTGGGAGATCGCGCAAGAAGAGCTCAAGACGACGTTCGGGATGTCCGAGGAGGACATCGCCGCCGCGGGTGCGCTCTCGGACGAGGACCTGACGAACGCGTACGAGACGATGCAGCTGTGCCGCGACTTCGAGAACGAGTGCAACCAGGCGTACATGGCGGGCAAGATTCGCGGCTTCATGCACCTCGACAACGGCCAGGAGTCTATCCCCGCGCTCCTCTCGAACGCGATCCGCAAGACGGACCTGAAGCACTCGTACTACCGCGACCACTGCCACGCGATCGCGTGCGGCGTCGACCCGGGCGCGGTCATGGCCGAGCTCTTCGGCCGCGACGGCGGCTCGTGCAGAGGCACCGGCGGATCCATGCACGTGTACGACGTCGAGACTAACTTCCAAGGCGGGTGGGCGCTCGTCGCCGAGCAGCTACCCTACGCCGTCGGAGCCGCGCGGTCGATCGTCCTCGACAAGCACCTCGGCACGGGCGAGGCGGAGGACCGCATCGCGATCGTCTTCGTCGGCGAGGGCGGCGCGCAGAACGGACGGATGGCGGAGTGCCTGAACGCGGCGGCGAAGGCGCGTTCTATCTCACACTGGTCCCCATACGACCGCGTCGGCGTGGTGAACGCCGATCCTTAAGGACTTTACTTCCCGTCGCATCTCTCCGCCCAGGGTCCCTCGCGTTCAATACCCGCCCTCGGCGCCTTTCAACTCCATCTGACGCCTTTCAACTCCACCCCGACGTTCGCTCGTATGGAACGGCCCTCAGGAAAACCTTCCGATTTTATTCCTCGTCATCGACAACGGTCGCGCGATCAACACGTTCACGAAGGACGTCGCGACGAACCAGGAGGTGTTCAACCAGGGGAAACACTACGGCATCCCGGGCATTCTCGCGGACGGGCAGAACGTTCAGGACACGATGCGCATCGGGCGAGCGGCGATCCAGCACGTTCGCAATAAGGGCCCGGCGATTCTCCAGGTGCACACGTTTCGGTTCAACGGGCACTCCCCCGCGGACCCCGAGCACGAGCGCAACCGCAAGGACGAGAAGCGCTGGGCGCGCGCGACGTGCGACCCGATCAAGATCTTCGAGGAGTCGGACGACGCGAAGAAGGTGGACCAAAAGGCTGCGCTGGCGAGGGCGCGCGATGAGGTAGCCAAGGCGCTCGCTTTCGCCAACGCGTCGCCGCCGCCGCCGAAGGACCTCGCCGCGAAGCTCGAGTACCCGGACCCCACCGGCGAGGTGGATTACTCCGCGCGCGAGCCGGAGATGGGCCTGGAGCTCGCCGCCGCGGTCACGAAGGCGACGGTCCCGGAGGCGACGCTCACCGCGCTCGCGGCGAGGATCGACGCGCTGCGCGCGATGGCGGGGAGCGACGCGGGCATCTCCATCGGAGACGCCGTCAACCTCGCGATTCTCGAGGAGATGGTCCGAGACCCGACGTGCGTCGCGCACGCGGAGGATCTGCAGGCGGGGAGCTCGTACAACATCCCGGCCAACACGCAGCAAGCGTTCGGGACGCTGCGAGCGGCGGACGAGATCATCGACGAGGGGCACTTCATCGGAAAGGCGCGTTCTGTACACTGGTTCCCATTACGACCGCGTTCGCGTGGTGAACGCCGTTTCTTAAGGACTTTGCCCGGCGTGTCTCTCCGCCCAGGGTCCCTCGCTTTCAATCCCCGCCCTCGACGCCTTTCAACTCCAACTGACGCCTTTCAACTCCACCCACGCCTTTGAACCCCATCGGAAAGGCTCTCGGGGAGGCGATGAACGGGTACCGACCGATCGTCGAGCTCATGAACGCCAACTTCGGCATCTACGGCATGGCGGAGCTCTCCTCCGCGGGGAACACGTTCGCGACGACGGGCGGGCAGTTTAACATGCCGATGACCGTCATCGGCGCGGGCGGGACCGCGCCGAACCAGTCGCTGGGCGCGGAGCACTCGCAGCCGTTTCACGCGTACATCATGGGTATTCCCGGGTTGAAAATCTGCACCGCGTCCAAGGCGCGTTCTATCTCACACTGGTTCCCATACGACCGCGTCGGCGTGGTGAACGCCGATCCTTAAGGACAGGACTTTCTCTCCCGGCGCATCTCTCCGCCCACCCCTCGCCGCTTTCAATCCCGACACACCTCGACGCCTTTCAACTCCGCTTCTGACGCCTTTCGACTCCACCCCGACGTCGTCGCTCGATGGACCCTCGACCCTAAGCCCCACGAAGCCTACGGCCTCGCGAAGAGCATGATCCGCGACAACGGCCCGGGCGTGCTTCTCCTCCCGGTGAAGCTCATGAAAACCCGCGGGCCGTGCGAGGTGGACAACTTCCTCCCGTTGCACAAGGCGACGCTGCAGCACGAGGCGTCGGCCGCGTCGATCGCCGCGGGCAAGGCGGTGACCGTGCTCACCTACTTGCACGGCACGAAAGAGAGCGAGGACGCGATCGAGACGCTCACCGCGGAGGGGTACGACGTCGACCTCATCGAGCTGACGTGCTTGAAGCCGTTCGACAAGGAGACGATCCAGGCGAGCCTCGCGCGGACGCACAAGCTCGCGATTCTCGACGAGAGCACGCGGAGCGGCGGCGTCGGCGCGACTTTCAGCGCGCTGGTGAGCGAGGAGCTCTTCGACGAGCTCGACGCGCCGGTCAGGAGGTTATGCATGGAGGACGCGCCGGTGCCGTACGCGACGGAGATGGAGCGGGTGATGGTGAAGCGCGCCGCGGATTTGGTCGAGGGCGTCAAGTCCATGTGCTGAGAGTGGAAGAGGGGCGGGGGGGCGGAATGAACGCGCTCAATTATTGTGCATACTAATCAATGAAACCGAGTTTTGTTACGTCGTCGTCTCGCGACGCTCGACCGCGCGACGGCGACGGCGACGACGACGAGCCCCGCCGTCTCTGCCAAAAAAAACCAAAAGAGAACCAAAAAAAACGTGTGTACAGTACTACGATTATACGACGTACGCGTACTTCCGTACGCGCAAACAGTTTGCTCGAAATCAGACGCGCGAGAGCCACTGAGCGCGCGCGAACGAGTGACCGAGAGAGCCACGCTGGCAAACGCGGGCTTCGTGCCAGCCCAGAGCGGCGACCTCCTTCCTCGTCGCGTCGCCGTCGCGCCGCGCACACGAGACGCGCCACCGCACGCACCGAAAACAAAGATGGCCGCCGCTACCATGTCCGCCCTTCGCGTCGTCGCGCCCGTCGCGCGCGTCGCCGCCGCGCGCAAGACCGTCGTCCGCGCCGCCGCGAAGGTGCGCGCGCGCGTCGATCCCGCCGTCCGCCGCGCGTCGTCGCACGTGTCGTGGGGATAAAGCCCTCCGATCGCGTCTTCTTATCTGCCGCTGACGCCCCTCCCCGCCCGCCGCGCGATCGTCTCCTCGCCGCAGCCCGCCGTCCGCGGCTCCGTCGTCGTCCGCGCGAGCGACTCCGACGTCACCGCTCGCCTCGAGGACGCGCTCAAGGTGCGCGCGCGGCGCGATGCCCTCCGAGTCTCCGCCCGCGGTCGTCGCCCCTCTCGTTCGTCGTTCCGGGGTCCCGCGGAAGAATGCGCAGCGGCGCCGACGGTTCGGGCGCGCGCTTCCGCGCGCGCGCCCGCGCGCGCGTCGCGCGGGAACGCGCGCCCGCGCGTCGCGGCCTCGCGCGACGCGCGCGACGCGCCGATCGCGCGCGTCGCGGTGCGCGCGACGCGCGCCGCGCGCGCGGATCGCGCGCCCGAGCCGCGGCGGCCGGATCTCGCTTCGTTCGTCGGGTCTTCGAGACGGCGTCGTTCGTCTCTCTTTCGCGCTCAGTCAACGAAACCGATCGCCGCGCGCGCCGTCGTCGAACCCTAAACCTAACCCCTAACCCTCCCCCGCGTCGTCCGTCCGCGACCGCGACCGCCGCAGATCGCCGAGGAGTGCGTCGACGAGTGCGCCGCGATGTGGGACGAGGTCGAGGAGCTCTCCCAGGCGGCTTCCGACAAGAAGCCCGCGCCCGCGGAGATGGACCCCGTCCCGATCAGGTGAGACTGCTTCCCGTACGACCGCGTCGGCGCGGTGAACGCCGTTTCTTAAGGACTTTTCCCGGCGTCTCTCTCCTCCCACCCCTCGACGCCACCGCTGACGCCTTTCAACTCCACCGCTCGTCGTGCGCGCGCAGCGAGAAGGACATGAACTTCATCAAGGAGACGCAAGCGGCGCTCGCCGCGGCGAAGAAGGGCGCGGAATCCGTCGACGTCGACACCCTCCGCTCGCTCGAGTCCGCGGCCGCGTCCGCGAAGAAGGTGACGGTGTCGAACGCGCGTCTGGAGTCGCTGACCAAGGCGCTGGACCAGGCGCTCGAGGCGGCCAAGGCGTGCACGGGCGACGACTGCGCGATCGAGTGGGAGACCGTGGAGGAGATCTCTCAGGCGAAGTCCCGCGCGCAAAACGCGGATTAATTAATAATTCACCGCGCGCGCGCCTCGACGAGAAGAAGGCGAGAACGCGTCGCGCGTTCTTCGTTCTTGAGGTTCGCGCGCTGAAGGTACGAATTCATTCGTTTGGAAAGAGAGAGGAGAGGGAGCGTGGGCGCTCGAAGTCGTCGGTTGGACCCGCGGCAGGCGGTGTCTCCGGCGCTGGTAATACATAAACCTTACTACTACAATATACGTTCACTACACGAACTATCGGTCAGTCGTACGACACGTCGACGACCGCGCGCGGGGTGTGCTGCCGCACGACCACCTTGGCGAGCGCGAGGAGCTTCGACGCCGCGGCGTACGTGGGGTTCGCCTGCATCCCGCCCTTGGTCGGCGTCGAGATTTTTTCTTCCTCTTCTCGGACGTTTTTTCGTTTGTCCGCGGCGCCCGACGAGGACTCTTTGCCCGCTTCGTTCTCTTTCCCCAGCGGCGTCGACGGCGCCGGCGTCGCCCCCGCCGCCTCGTCCGTCGCCGCGTCGCCCCGCACGTTCTCCGGCAGCGCGCTGAGCGACGACGACGAATCGCTCGTCGCCGCCGCGTTGTCGCCCGCGGCGGCGTCGATCGCGAGCTTCCCTTCGAAGTACACCACCTCCGTTATCCCGGACTGAATGATCAGCTTGCTGCACTCGTTGCACGGATACATGGTGACGTACATCGTCGCCCCGTTCAAGCTCTGCGAGTTTTTATTCATGATCGCGTTCATCTCCGCGTGGCACACGTACGCGTATTTAGTCTCCATGGGGTCGTCGGTGGGCGAACGCTTGGCCCAAGGGAGCGATCGATCGCTGCACCCGCGCGGGAAGCCGTTGTACCCGACGCCGGAGATGACCTTGTCCGCGCCGACGATGACCGCGCCGACTTGCTTGTTCGGGTCCTTGCTGCGCTGCGCGGAGAGGAACGCGACGGACATGAAGTAGTCGTCCCACGAGAGATAGTCGCGCCGTCCCTCCGCGCTGAACGGATCGGGTTTCTTCTTTCCGACGCCGCGCCTCGAGAGCGGCGGCGTCGCGGGCGCGTCGCATCGCGGGCAGACGACGGAGAGCTCGGAGGAGGAGGAGGAGGACGGCGCCGGCGGCTTGGGCGGGTCGAGCTCGCGCGGGGATCTCAGCGACGCGACCGTCGGCGCCTTGGACGGCGTCCGTGGCGGGCTCGACGACGACGGCGAGATGGGGATCTTCTTCTTCGTGCGCCGATCGCCGTCCGCGTCCGCGTCCGCGTCCGCGTCCGCGTCCGCGCGTCGATCGAGGAGGGATTTCATGATGTCCTGGAGCTTCGCGCCCGCGAGCGCGGACGCGATCGCGACGAACGCGACGTTCACGCCGGCCATGACGTCGCGGACGACGAGCTGGCCGATCGATGGCGCGAAGTTTTGAATGAAACTCCCTCCAAGTCAGCAAAGCACTCGCGTATATATTACGCGCGCTCCGACAGATGACGACGTCACACTAGATCCGCGCGCGGGCCACGCGCGGCGAACGCACAGCACAGGCGACACGACGCGCGCGATGATCGCGATACGCTCGGCGCCGACGTCCGTGCCGCGCGCGCCGAGCGCGCCGCGCGCGCGCGGCTCGCCCGGACGCGCGACAACGCGCGCGAACGCGAGCGCGCGACGACGCGCCGTCGTCGTCCCTCCTTCCGCCTCGTCGTCGCGAAGCGTCGCCGCCGCGTCGGCGTCGGCGTCGACGGCGACGGCGAGCGCGACGTACGAGCTGCGCCCCGACGCCGTCCCGTCGACGCAGCGCGCGTCGTCCTCCTCCGCGGCGCCGCCCGAGCTCGTCCTCTACCGCGACACGAACGCGTGGTGCCCGTTCTGCGAGCGCGTCTGGCTCGCGCTCGAGGCGAAGGGGGTGTCGTACACGTGCGAGTTCGTGGACCTGAGGCGCGTTCACGTTTCGCTTTCGTTTCGTTTTTCACCCGTCGCTCGGGGTCAACGTTCGATCGCGTCCCCTTTCAACTGACCGACGAACGAACGTTTTTTGTACGGACATCAGAAATAAGCCCAAGTGGTTCACGGACTTGGTGCCCACAGGGCTCGTCCCCGCCGCGCGGTTCGCGGCGGACGACGCGCTGGTGTGGGAGTCTATGGACATCCTTCGCGAGCTCGAGACGCGGTTCCCGGACGCGCCCGCGCTGACGCCGGCGGACGAGGACGGCGCGGCGAAGATGGAGGCGTTCATCGCGCGCGAAGTCGAAGGTGCGTTCTATCTCACACTGGTTCCCATACGACCGCGTCGGCGTGGTGAACGCCGATCCTTAAGGACTTTACTTCCCGGCGATTCTCTCCGCCCAGGGTCCCACGCGTTCAATCCCCGCCCGCGACGCCTTTCAACTTCAACTGACGCCTTTCAACTCCACCCTGACGTCCGCTCGTATGTAACGGCCCCAAGCCGACGACGCCGTCGTCGCGGTCGGGTACAAGTACCTCACCGGAGGCGGCTTCGGCGCCGCGAAGGACCCGGAAGATCTGCCGAAACTCCGAGCCGGACTCGAGGTCGCGGTCGCGCGAGCGAAACCGCACTTCGCGAACGGTTTCATCGTCGGCGACGCGATGACCACCGCGGACGTTCTCGTCGCGCCCGCGCTCGAACGACTCGCCGCGAATTTGCTCACGTTTCGCGGCTACGATCTCCGGTGCGTTCTATCTTACACTGGTCCCCGTACGAGCGCGTCGGCGATGTGAACGCCGATCCTTAAGGGCTTTCTCTCCCGGCGCATCTCTCCGCCCACACCTCGCTTTCAATCCCGACACACCTCGGCGCCTTTCAACTCCATCTGACGCCTTTCAACTCCACCCCGACGTCGCTTCGTAGAGCGGAGTTCGAGCCGTGGTTCCTCGCGATGGAGGCGACGCCGGCGTACCGCGCGGTGATGGGCGATCCGGAGACGCACAACACGGTCGTGCGGCAGCTGTTCGGGCTGAGCAACGGCGAGGCGTCGCTCCCGCCGCCGCCGGCGTCGGTGCCGGAGACGCCGACCGGCGCGAAGGAGGCTGGGACGTGTCTATCGAACAACATGGACGCCGTCGTCGCGGACGCGTTGAAAAACTCGGGCGTGGACGCCGACGCCGACGACGCGGAGGCGATCGTGCGGACGTACTTGGAGACGCTCGCGGCGAGTCTTCTCGCGGACGGCGACGGCGACGGCGTCGCCGCGGCTCGACCGATCGCGCCGCATCCTCGGCCGTCGATGGCTGCGCTCAAATCGATGGACGACGACGCCGCCGCGAACGCGGTGAAGAAAGCCGCGAGAGCGCGCGCGATGGGCGCGGCGACGCTCGCGTTCGTGCGGAACCGCGTGAGCGCGCCGAGGGACATGAGCGCGCACGCCGCGGTGGCGTTCCGCGCCGCCGCGGACGCGTTCCTGACGAGCGTGTATTAGACGACAGACTGATCGGAAGAGATGCGTACAGTAGGATAAAAAAAATTCGAGTTCGCTCGTTCGCTCGTCGTCACGCGTCTTCCGCGACGCCCGCGGCGGCGTCGCGCCTCCCGCGGACGACGCCTTTCACGCTCGCCCGCCGCGTCGCTCGGCGTCGCACCGTTCGCTGCGTCTCCACCGCCTCGCGCGCTTCCGCGGCGCCGTCCGACCCCGTCCGCGCGGAGGTTGAGGTTCGCTTCGCCGCCCCCGCCGCCGCCGCCGCCGCCGCCGCGTCGCCGAGTAAGACCCCCTCCACGCGCAGCCCCAAACCGACGCTCAGCGCCTGCATGTCCGCGGGCATGTCGACCGCCAGTCGCATCGTGTTTTTCGTCCGCGGGTGCTTCACCGCGAGGTTCCACGCGTGAAGCGCCATGCGGCCTTCGAACCCGCCCGACGCGGGACGCAACGCGTCGTCGTACTTTTCGACGCCGACGCTCAAACTTTTCGCGTCGAAGAACAGCCTCCGCCTCGCGGCAGCCTCCCTCGCCTCTTTCCCGACTCTATCAGAGATTCCCGCCGCGTCTTCGTCTTCGCCGCCTTCGCCTTCGCCGCCTTCGCCCGCCGACGCGACGGTTCGCGACGCCGACCGTCGCGTCTTTTCGCGTTCCACCGCCGCCAGCGCGTCCTCCACCGTCACGCCGTACAACGCGTCGCCGACGATGGGCAGCCCCGCGTGCGCGAGATGCAACCGCACTTGATGCGTCCGCCCCGTCAGCGGCCGCGCGAGCACGAGCGCGGTGCCGACGATTCGCTTCCCCGTGAACTTCCCACCGGCCGCCGCCGCCGCCGACGACGACGACGACGACGACGATTCGTATTCGTATTCTTCCTCGTCCGGACTTCGCGAAGGGGGCCTCCCGACGGCGCGCGACAGGATCTGGTACTCTGTGCTCGCGGGCTTCCCGTCCGGCGTCACCGCGCGTATGCACCGCCCGCCGTCGTCGTTCTCGCCGTCGATGTCCGGCTCGCGCGCCGCGTCGCCGATCGCGGCGTCGACGACGCGCACCTCCCCGGGACGGTGTCTCTCGAAATCGAAATCGTCGTCCGACTCGTCCGACGCGTTCGCCGCGTCTTCCAGTATCGCGCACACGGCGAGGTACGTCTTCCGCGCTTCCCTTCGCTCGAACGCGCCCTGCAGCGCGCTCGCGGAGGGCTTATCCTTCGCGAGCATCAAAACCCCGCTGGTCTCGAGGTCGAGCCTGTGCACCGCGATCGGTTCCGTCGCGGCGCCGAAGCCGAAGCCGGCGCCGCCGCCGCTGCCATCTCGCGTAACACCCCTCAGGTGATGCACCGCCCGGTTCACGACGCTGCCGCCTCTGAGGCGGTGCGCGGGGTATGTCATCACTCCCGGGGGTTTATCCACCGCCAGCACGTGTTCGTCCTCGTACAACACCGTCAGCGGCGCCGGATCCGGTCGCAGCGGGACGTCGCGGAGCTCGTGTCGGACGAGGCGCGTGACCGTCTCGAGGTCGACTGAGGGATTTGAAAGGCGTCAGTTGGAGTTGAAAGGCGCCGAGGGCGGGAGTTGAAAGCGAGGGGTGGGCGGAGAGAGACGACGGCGAAAGTCCTTAAGGATCGGCGTTCACCACGCGGACGGGGTCGTATGGGAACCAGTGTGAGATAGAACGCACCGTTTAAGCTCTTCGCGACGGCTCGCGCCGTCATCGGCGCTCTCGGCGCGCCGCCGCCGCCACCGTTTCCGCCGCGTCCTCGGCCTTTACCTCCGACTCCGTTCGGGTTCGAACTCGCGACGATGTCCACGTTCGCGTTGTGGTCGCTCACCTCCCTCGCCACCGCGGCTGCGTAGTTGGACGCCTCGACGTCGAAGTACTCGTCCGAGGGGTCGTCGTCGTCGTCCCGCGCCGCCGCCGCCGCGCCGCTGAACGGGTTCGCGCGCGCGTCCTCGAGGTCGACGTCGTCGTCCGCGGCGACCCACCCGAACCTCCTCGAGAGCACCTCCCACCGGAACGACCGCGGCGGGTGGCGAAGGCGCGCGGCGTCTCGCACGACGGCGCCGTCGCCGGCGCGCCATCCGTCCGGATCGATGAGATCGGGGCAGCACAGCGACAGGTGGCGCGCGCGCGTGCTCTTCGCCGCGAACGCTTGCGCGCACATCGGGCACCTCGGCATCGCGAGCTCGATGTTTAGGATCGCGTCCGCCATGTCGTCGCACGCGCCCGCGGACGTGTTCGAATACGGCCGTGAGGCGCGCGTTTTGTGTCGAATGTCCACGCGTTCTTCCACCGACGCGGGTGATGGCGCGCGTCCTGCGCGTCCTCCTCCTCCGCGGGCGCGGTGATCCCCGTATTCGTCCGCGTCGTGGTAGACGACGCGCTCGCGCGGCGGCGGCGGCGGCGGCGTCGCGCGCGGGGACGGGCGGTAGGACCCGTCGTCGTCGCGTCTTCGCGCGGGCCCCCCTCGGTCGCGCGCGCCGCCGCCGCCGCGGCCGCCCCGCGCGAATCGTCCCCCGGTCCTTCCGCCGCCGCCGCGCTGCCCGGTCGCCGCGGCCGCGGTCGCGGGGAGGCGCGTCGCCATCGCCGCGCGCGTCGTCTCGTCGGTCTGGTCTTAACGCGCCGTCCGTCTCTCGCGCCTCTCTCGGCGGCGGACGCGCGGCGAGGTGTGCGCGGCGCTCGCCCGTCCCGTCCCGTTCCAGCTCGGAATTCAACAAGGGAGAGAGCGAGCCTCGTCTCGTAACTTCCGACGCGCGCGCGACGATGACGACGACGGACCGCGGGGTCATCGAGCGCCCCGCGCCCGCGGCCGCCGCGTCGCCGATCGCGATCGACGGCGCCGCGCTCGAGGGCGGCGGGCAGATCGTTCGCGTCGCCGCGGCGCTGTCCGCCGCGACGCGCGTCCCCGTCACCATCCGCGAGATCCGCGCGAACCGTCCGAGGCCCGGGCTCGCGGCGCAGCACCTCGCCGGGCTCGACCTCGTCCGAAGGATGTGCGACGGGACGTTCGACGGCGACGTGCGGGTGGGGTCCACGACGGCGACGCTGCGCCCGGGGCGAGGAGGCGCGGTTGATGACACTGGGGACGACGACGACGATGATCCCTCGATCGTCGATCGCGATGATCTCTCGCGCCCCGAGAGATCGGATGATGAGGTGCGTTCTATCTCACACTGGTCCCCATACGACCGCGTTCGCGTTGTGAACGCCGATCCTTAAGGACTTTATCTCCCGGCGCATCTCTCCGCCCAGGGTCCCTCGGTTTCAATCCCCGCCCTCGACGCCTTTCAACTCCACCTGACGCCTTTGAACTCCACCCCGACTTTCGCTTGTATAGAACGGCCCTGAGATCGTCTTCGAAGCGAGCGTCGGGACGGCCGGCGCGGTAACGCTCGTCGCGCAGGCTGCGATCCCGTGCGCGACGTTCGTCTTCAGCGAAGCGCTCGACGCGGGAAAGCGCGTGCGCTTGAGGCTGCGCGGCGGCACGGACGTCCCGTTCGCGCCGCCACTGGATTACCTCTCGCGCGTCATCGCAGAGACGTTGCTCCGCGCGTGCGGCGCGATTGTCGCCGTGGACGTCAAGCGACGCGGGTTCTACCCGAGAGGCGGCGGCGAGGTGGACGTGACGATCGAGAGGTGCCCAGCGTCGCGCTGTTGGTGCTCGAGCGAGAGTTGCCCAGCGTCGCGCTGCTCGCGTCCGTCGCTTCTGCCGCTCGAGCCGATCGTCGTCGGCGAGCGCGAGCGGCGACGGAAGATTCGTCTGAGCGTCGACGTCGTCGCGCCGAGACGGTGGATCGCCGCGCGGGGGCCCGGCGACGGCGACGCCCGCGAGCGCGATCGGTTCAGGCGCGAGATATTCGACGCGGCGATCGACGCCGTCGTCGACGCGTCGGGGGAGCCGAGAGACGCGTTCGTGGGTCTGGATCTGGACGCGCGCGAGGAGCGCGCGCGTTTCGAGGAGTGGGAAGGGGACGACGTCGTCGGCGGCGCCGTCACCCTTCGCGCGAGGGCCGACCCGGACGTCACGCTCGGCGCGTCCACGCCGTTCGAGCCGCCGCGTGATAAGACACAAAACCGTAAGAAGGCGAAGGCGGGCGAGAAAACAGAAGAAGAAGAAGAAGAAGAAGAAGAAGAAGAAGAAGAAACGGACGCGAAGCGAGCGTTTATCGAGCTCGCGAAACGCACCGGGGAGAGGCTCGGCGTGTCCCTTCGCGCGGGCGCCGGCGTCGACGCCAACGCGCTGGATCAACTCGTCGTCTTCATGGCGCTCGCGCGCGGGACGAGCCGGGTCGTGGCCGCGTCCCCGATCTCGCTGCACGCGTTGACGGCGATGGACGTCGCGTCGAAGGCGACGGGCGCGACGTTCCGCGTGATCGAAGGGAGGGAAAGGGAAAGGGAAAGGGAAAGGGACGACGCCGGCGCCGGGGAGAGGAAAAGAAAAAGCGACGACGACGGAGCGCCGAGTCCGGGGCTCGTCGCCGTGGAGTGCGACGGCGTCGGCGCGGGGGGGCGTCGTCTACGCGACGGATCGAGCTCGTCGCTCGTCGAGTCCCTAATTAATAAGTCTAGCTAGTGTCGTAGCTATCGTAATGTCGCGGCTAGTCTCTAGTTAAGCGAAGTTGAACGAGAACGTTTTCGTCTCGCGCGCGCCGAAGAGATTCGCGAGTCCGGACGCCTCCTCACCGGTCCCCGTACGACCTCGTTCGCGCGGTGAACGCCGTTCCTTAAGGACTTCATTCGTCCCCTCCTTTTCCTCGAGCACCTCCGGTCGCTCCCTTCGCAGCGCGTCCACGAACCGCTCGCGCAGATCGCCTCTTCGGTCGCGGTCCAGTCCGCTGACGAGCTCCCCCGCGAGGTCCTCGCCGAGGGTCTTCGCGACGTCGGGCGGGGTGGAGTTGAAAGGCGTCGTCAGACGGAGTTGAAAGGCGTCGAGGTCGAATGTTGAAACCGTGGGATGGGCGGAGAGGAACGCCGGGCGAAGTCCTCACGGAACGGCGTGCGCCACGCGAACGCGGTCGTATGGGGACCAGTGTACGGGACGCGCCTTCGCGCGGTCGAGAAAACGCAACACCCGAGGGAGCGTCCGCGGAGAGCAAAAGTTTTGCGTCACCGCGACGGTCTCTTCCAAGTTCAACGCGCAGTGCCACCACCCGGACGGAACAAACAGGACGTCCCCGGGATCGCAAATCCCCTCGAACACCTTGCCGTGGTAGCTGTTCTTCCGCGACGACGGCGGCGACGACACTTTCCTCCGTTTCTTCGCCGTTTCCTTTTGGTCGTCGTCGTCGTCGTCGTCGCTGTCGTCGTCGCTGTCTTCGCTCTCGCCGTCGCCCTCGTCCTCGTACACGTGGTCGTAGAAGTTCATGTACCACTCGATGATCGTCACCGGCTGCGTCACCGTGGTCCCGTCCTCGCTCGGGTGCACCCCGGGGGGTAAGACGTCCGGGTTAAACATGATCCATTTTTTTCTGCCAGAGACGACGGCGTTCCACGCGGACGTGCCGTTCGGATCGACGTGGAAGCCGCTTCCGCTTCGAGCGCCGCCGGCGATGAGCCACCGGTAGTCCGGCCGACCGTCCTCGCCCAGGAGCGCGAACAAATCGTCGGAGAAGTGCGGCGGCGGCGCGTAATCTTTCGCCAACCCGGGCGCCTTCTCCGCGAATCGCTTATCGAACAGATACATCGGGAGGTCGTCTCTCGACCCGTCGACGTACCGCCAAAAGTCCCTCAGACGCATCTCGTACCCGCCCACGGTGAACTTCGCGTCCGCCCAGCGCTTATCACTCGACATCGCCTCGCGGCTCCATCGCGCGTCTCTCACCGCGGGCCAGTCCGCGCAGAGGCCGGCGATTATTACCGGCGCGTTACGCGCTTCGAAATCGCGCGCGAACGCCTCCGGCGAGAGCGCTCCCCTCGCGCGTCGAGGGATCGTGTCCCTCGATATCCAGCGCTCGTCGATGGGGAAGCGCGCGGAGACGTGACGGAAGTACAGCGCGTCGCTGAACAGCGGCGGGCGATCGGCGCGGGCGGAGGAGGGGGCGGCGCGGGCGACTTCGGCATCGGAGGCGGCGGCGGCGTCGTCGTCGTCGTCGTCGTCGTCGTCGTCGCGAGATGATCCGACGACGACGCCGCCCGCCGCCGCGGCGTACGTCTCGCGCCACGACCGCCCCGCGAACGCGAAATCGCCGCCGTGCTTCCGAAGCACGCACTGCTTCCACAGGTCCTCGTGCGCGGCGAACGCGCGGCACGCGCGCGAGCAGCGCGCGAACGCGGCGAGCGCCTCGCCGCCGACGCCGTGCGATTCGCCGTCGTCGCAATCGCCGCCGAGGCAACGCAGCACGAGCGCGTCCGGGAGCGTCGCGAGCGCGCCGAGACCGCGGCGACGCGCGTCGTCGCTTCGCGACGCGTCGGAGGAGGAGACCAGGTACCGGTTCCCCTCGGGGAGGACCCCGAGAGGGTGCGGGCGCATGCGATCCCGCGCGCGGTCGTCGTCTGTGGTCTCGGAACGCTCGCGGTGGTCTCGGGAACTTTTCCACCGCGCGCGCGCGGTCGGTCGGCATTTCCGTTGGCGGGCCTGGCCGGGCCGGCCCCCCTTTTGGGATGGAACCGCCCCGCGCGCACTCGTCGCGAACGCGCGCACGCTCGCGCGCGCACGGGTTCCGTCGTCGATCGGCGGCGCACTCGCGGTACGTCCTCTCGCGCGGCCCTCTCCTCTCGAAGTCGCGGTCGCGGCGCGGCGCGACGCGCGCGCGTCCGCGACGCCCCCGCGCCCGCGAACGAGCGCGTGATGTGATGGCGTTCGTTTGACCGATCGATCCGATCGATCGCTTCGCCGCGCGCCACCGCGATCGATCGCTCGCGCGTCGTCCCCTTCGCTCACCCTCGCCTCCCCTCTCTCTCCACCGTCCTCAGGCGAACGAGCGGACCTTCGGTGGTCTCGACGCGAAGAAGAAGCGGCGCGCCGGTCGAGGGAGGGGGTGAATTGAATTCTCGAGGAGACGCGGCGACACAGATCGCGGGGGCGTCGGCGCGATGACGACGGAGGGCGGCCTCGCGGAGATCCCCGCGGACCGCGAGGCGTTCCTCAAACTCGCGCAGTACCCTCTTATTAAACACACGGACATGGAGAGCGAGATGCGACAGGAGGCGGTGGAGATTTGCGCGGGCGCGGTGGAGAAGTACTGCCAGCCCGGCGTCGAGGACGCGGAGAAGGCGTCGCAGCTCATCAAAGAGAGCATGGATAAAAAGTTTGGCGCGCCGTGGAACGTCGTCACGGGGAGCTACTACAGCTTCGAGATCACCGCGGAGGTGAAGCACTTGTTGTACGTGTTCATAGGCGGCGCGACCGCGGTCGTGGTGTGGAAGTCGCAGTAGGTAGCTTTGGCGCGACGAAGGGAACGCGACTGACGAAATTTTCATTCATCCGTTTCATTCGCGCGCGCGCGTCGGCGTCGGCGTCGCGCCATATGCCCCTCTCTCGCGCGCACCCTCGATCGTCCCTCCCCCGCCCCGTCTACTCCCCGTTCACTCGCGCCGCGCTCGACTTGTACGGATGGTACACCCGCGGCGGCGTCGAGTTATCCTCAAACAGCCCGTTGCTGCCGCGGAGGTCCCCGCCCAGTCCTCTCGCGTCCAGCGTCGCGGAGACGACCGCGAGCGTCGCGCCGCACCCCAACCCTAGCCCGACGCTCCGACCGCGGACGCCGAAGATCTGCCCCGCCGCGAGCGCGCCCACGACGCCGTTCCAGATGTCGTCCTCCCCCCTGATCCCCGCGGACGCGCACTTCGCGCCGCTGTACGCCGCGCCGATCGCGGCGAGGACGCCGCCGGTCGATCCCATCACGCCCGCGGTCTTCGCGAGCGCGGGGAGCGATCGGTTCTGCATCACCGCGGGGACCCTGTCCCACATCGCGCCGAGGCCGCCCGCGAGGGTACCGACGAAGAAGCCCGCGGCGGCGGAGGAGGACGTCTGCGCGAGGCACGACGACTCGTGCGACATGTTTGTCGACGGGCGTCGGTCGTTCGCGTTGGAGCGTTCGTTCGTTCGTTCGCGCGGCGAGGGCTGCGCGCGCGAGTCTTTGGCGGTGATGAATGATGAACGAAGAAGAGCAGAACGCGAACGTCTCGAAAGGGGCAAAAATACGCATGAGGCGCGTGCTGAGGCTTCAAACGTTTTTCACCCACCGCTCGGTTTCAACATTTGATCGTGTCCCCTTTCAACTGACCGTGAACATACTTTCGTTGGAAGGCCCTCAGAAAAATCTGTTGACGAGCGCGACGATGCGATTGAGAAGAAATCTAGTCTCCGCCGCGCGCGCGCCGCGGCGTCGTCCCGCCGCGCGCGATGCCGTACCGCAAGAAATCGAACTGGCGGCGGAAGCTCAAGGACGCGAGGGCCGCCGCGGACACCCTCGGCGTCTCCCACGCCGGCGCGACGTGGAGCGGGCGGTACCACCTCACGTGCAAGGTCCAGGAAGATCACGCGCAGAATCTCTACTCGGTGCAGTTCAACGACGTGACCGCGGGATGCGAGAACGTCTTCGCGACCGTGGGCGCGAACCGCGCGACGATATATCGCGCGGAGCCGAACGGCGACGTCAAACTCGTGCAAGCGTACGTGGACGCGAGCGAGGACGAGGCGTTCTTCGCCTGCGCGTGGTGCAAAGCGAGCGGCGTGAGCGACGCCCTGCTCGCCATCGCGGGCGTGAGCGGCATCGTGCGCGTCATCAACGTCACCACCGAGGGCGTGTGGAAAGACATCCGCGGGCACGGGAACAGCGTGAACGACGTCTGCGCGCACCCGCTCGCGCCGCACCTGCTCATCAGCGCGAGTAAGGACGAGAGCGTGCGGCTGTGGAACATCAACGCGGGCGTCTGCGTCGCCGTGTTCGCGGGAGCGTGGGGGCATCGCAACGAAGTGCTCACGCTGCACTTCAAGACGACCGACGCGGACCCTATGAACGGCGACATCGTGTTCGCGTCCGGGGCGATGGATAACGTGATAAAGGTGTGGAGCATCGCGGGGTACGAGGACGTCGTCCAGAAGGCGGAGACGTGGACGGACGGCGTCGCCGCGTTCCCGACGGCGCGGATACAGACGCCGTGCTTCTCGTCGTTTCGCGTGCATAAAAATTACGTCGACTGCGTGCGGTGGTTCGGGGATCTCATCATGTCGAAGAGCGTGGAGCAGAGCGTCACGCTGTGGCACCCGGAGATCCCGAAGCCGAGGCCCGGTGAGACGCGCCCGGTCAAGCCCGGGGAGAGCTTCCGAAAGGTTGCGGACTACGCGGTCAAGAACGCGGACATCTGGTTCGTTCGGTTCTCGATCAACGCCGCCGCGGATACGTTGTTATGCGGCAATCGCACGGGGGATCTGTTCGCGTGGAAGCTGCGCGCGTCGCCGCCCAGCGCGGGCGCGATCGGGCAGCTGTCGCACAAGGCGTGCAAGACGTGCGTGAGGCAGACGGCGCTGAGCGTGGACGGGAGCATCGCGCTCGCGGCGTGCGACGGGGGGGGGTTGTTTCGATGGGATTTCGTCGAGCACGGCGCGGGATCCGCGCCTTTAGAGGCGGGGCAGAAGAAGCGGAAGAAAGAGGAGAGCGAGGACGGAGATGGGGACGTCGTCGTCGTGGATGTTACGAAATAAGTTAGCACCACGACGCGACGTCTAATAATACGATAGATACGTCGTCGACCCTTCGTCGCGCTCGCTTACGTAGTCGCGTCGAGATGAAACGAAACGTCCTAGTCTCGCCCTAAACTAAATCTTATATCCGTCGCTTCGCGACAGCCGCGGTCGTCGTTCGCTCGGCGTCGTCACTCCTCGTTCCCGTCCGCGTCGTCGTCCTCGTCCTCCGCGTCCACCCTCAGCGTCAACCGCCACTCGCCGCAGCACCCGTCCACGTCCGGCGAGCGGTGCACGATCGCCTTCCCGCGACACCCCGGCCACTTCTCGCCCTTCGGGTCGATGGTAATTGTCCATACGAGCGAACGTCGGGGCGGAGTCGAAAGGCGTCAGAAGCGGAGTCGAAAGGCGTCGCGGTGTGTCGGGGCCCATCGAAACCGTGGCGCGGGCGGAGAGACACGCCGGGAAACAAAGTCCTTAAGGATCGGCGTTCACAACGCGAACGGGGTCGTACGGGGACCAGTGTGATGAGAGAACGCGCCTTCATGAGCACGATCTCCGCCTCCCTCGCGGCTCTCGGCGGAGGCCCGAACCGCGTCGCCGCCCACTTCGCGACGTCGCTCACCGCCGGCGCGCGCGTCGCGTTCAATCGCGCGACGAGCGCGCTGACCCTCGGCGTCAGCACCTCCGGGTCGTTCCATACGAAGCGACGTCGGGGTGGAGTTGAAAGGCGTCAGTTGAAGTTGAAAGGCGTCGAGGGCGGGGATTGAAAGCGAGGGACCCTGGGCGGAGAGATGCGACGGGCAAAGTCCTTAAGGATCGGCGTTCACCACGCCGACGCGGTCGTATGGGGACCAGTGTAGTGAACGCGCCTCCGTCCCCGCGCCGAAATACGTCACCATCACGCGCAGGGGCACGTGGTCGACGTGGAACTTCGAGCACAGCGTGCGACGCAGAAGCGACACGTGGACGCGCGCGGATCTCGCGCGCGCGATGACGCCGTACCGCTCCACGATCGCCGCGACGTCGCGCTCGATCGCCTCGAGACCCGGGAGCGCGGCGGAGTAGTGATCGCTGTCGCGGAGGAGCTCGCGCGGGAGGTTCAAGACGCCTCGGACGTCGATGGGCGCGGAGGTGGAGAGGACGCCGGAGACGATGGTCTCGCCCACGTCCGCGCCCGCCAGAGCCTCGCGGAGGGACGACGCCGCGAGCGTCGCGCGCAAGCTGTCGCGATCTGCGTCGTCGACGTACGCCACGCGCGTGTCCGGATCGTCCGCGATCGAGCCCCACGCGTCGTCCCACGCCGCGCCGGTCGCGAGCGCGGACGGCGCGGACGGCGTCGAATCCGACGACGTCGACGAAGCCGACGCGGACGACGCGGCGCGTTCGCGCCGTCGCCGCGACGCCGCGGACGACGGCGTCGACGCCGCGACGCGATGGCTTCGCGAGGACGTGCGCCGCGAGGCGTGCGCGCGCGGCGCGGACGCCGACGCGCTCGCCGCGCTCGCCGACATCGCGCGCGGGAAGGTGCGTGTCGTGGTCCTCGCCGAAACCAACTAAAAGTCTCGGATCGACCGGGCGGACGAACAGAATGTATTTTTTGGCGTCCCGAGAGCTCGCGCTCAGACGACCACGCGAACAGTAACGCGTTGTACACGCGCCGAATCTCGCGGCGGACGACTACGGCGGTCTAACCGTCTCCACCACTGCACGCGTCCTTCCTCGGCGTCAGTCCATCGCGAGGCACCGGTCGTAAAACTCCCCCGCCTCGGCGTATTTCCCCAGGTCCGTGAGCACGTCTCCCAACAGTCCGAACACGGTCCCGTCGCCCTCCCGTTCCGCCGCGCCGCACACCGCCTTCAGCTCGCTCGCCGCGCGCGTCAACGACGCGACGTCGCCCTTCCTCACGAGCGCGACGGCGGTGCCCTTACCGGCGCCGAGCCACGCCGCGGAGGCTGCGGGGCGTTCCGTCGCGCGCGAAGCGAACGACGTCGGGGTTGCGTCGCGAGGCGTCAGTCGACGACGTCGCGAGGCGTCGCGGCGCGTCGGGATTGATGAAACCGAGGGGTAGTGCGCGGAGAGATGCGCCGGGAGAGAAAGTCCTTAAGGATCGGCGTTCACCACGCCAACGCGGTCGTATGGGGACCAGTGTGAGGAATGCGCGCCTTTGTCGTCCATCTTCGTCGTGGAGGTGTTGGCGCCGAAAGCGCCGGAGATGGCGAGCTTCGCCTCGTCGAACGTCGCGATGGCCGCGTCTAGCTCCCCGAGCTCCAGGAGATTCGACGCCTTCGTCAACAGCGCGCTGCCCGGGGTCGCGTCGTCGTCGTCGTCGTCGTCCGCGGAGGGCTCCGAGGGCCAGTTGAACTCGCACACTTTGGACTGCTCCACCTTCGTCATCATCTCTCGCAGCTTCACGTTCAGGTCTTGGATCTCGAGGCGCTTGCGGCGCGAGGAGACGCCGCTGACCGCGGCGCCGATCAGCGCGACGGTCTCGAAGAGAACGAAGACGGGCCAGTTCGCGCGCGCGAACGCGGCGAAGCCGGAGGGCGGCGGCGGCGGCGCGGGCGGCGTCTTCGCCGCGACCGTCGCGACGAGATTATTCTGGCGCGGCGACGGCGCGAGGCGCGCGATCGACGACGACGACGGCGCGCTCGCGCTCGACGAGGAGTCGGCGGAGGCGTCGCATCGCGTGGTCGTTGAGGACGCGGCGCGACGCGCGGTCCGTAAAGATCGGCGTTCACCGCGCGAACGGGGTCGCGCGGGGACCGAGGCTAACATCGGATCGAACGAGCGAGCGAGCGAGCGAGCGAGCGAGCGAGCGAGCGATGCGATAAATCGATTCGCGAACGCGCGGCGGCGCTCGAAGGCGCGCGAGTCGCGGCGCGCGAGAGCCCCGCGGACGGACGAGCGCGTCGAGCGGATCGAGAGCGCGACGCGAAGACCGCGAGAGACGGTCGGCGCTCGACGGAGTCCGCGTCGCGCGCGGAGACGCGGGGACGGAGACGACGAGGAAATATCTTCCGGCGATGACATCTGATTCCGTTCCGTCTGTAACAACCGTCTGCCAACTGATACGGCTAGAAACAAACGCGCGAACTACGCGCATCGTCGTCACGGCCCGCCCCCCTCCGCGCGCTTCTGCGCCGCCGTGGACGCCAACGACGCCAACGACGCGCTCGACGACGCGCGCGACGACCTCGGGTCCACCCACGCCTTCGGCGCGTTCTTCGCCGCCGCCTCCTCCTTCCGTTTCGTGAGCGCCCGCGCGGCGAGTTTGGCGCGAAACAATTTCTGGATGCGCAGCGCGCTCACGTGCGTCACGAGGTTCTTCTCCAAAACCTCCCCGGCGATCTCCATCGTCTCCACCGCGCGCGCCTCGTTCGCGAGCGCTTTCAGGCGCCACAGCGCGCCGGCGTTCACCAGCGACTGCCGCGCGAAGTCGCCGCTGTCGCCGACGCCGGCGCTGAGCGCGGCGATGAACGTCGCCGCGGCTTTTTGCAGCGTCGCGTTTTTACTCCGCGTCAACGCGACGCAGCTGTCCAGAATTTTAAACTTCCCCGCGGCGAGACCGTCCAACTCGTCCTTCGACCCGGGCACGATCTCTCGCTCCCCCGTGCAAATCTCGAGCTTCGCTTTGTCGTGCACGGCGAGCAGCGCCGCGAGCTCGACGACGTGACGCTGGAACTTCTCGTCCGGGAGCGGGTTGGCGAGCCATCGATCGAGCGTCGCGCACACCCTGTGGCAGTGCTTCATGATCGCGTCGAGCGTCGACGGCTTCTGCGAGAGTTCGCACAGCATCAAGGTGCTGTACATCTGCGTCACGAAGTCGTCGGACGAGCACACGTGCGTCACGATGCGAGACATGTACGGAATCATCGCCTCGCGGCAGTCGTCGTCTTCGCAGAGCTCTTTGAGAAATTTCGTGCAGTTGCGGTGGAACGTCCGGTCGCTGATCATGTCCAAGACTTTAAACAGCGCCTCGTGGTACCCGCACTCCACGAGGAGGATCTTATTCTCCTCGCACTCCGCGATCGACGTCGCGACGAGCATCGCCTCTCGCAGTTGCTCCACGTCGTTCGTCATCGCGTTCAGCTCCACGATGGCTCGAAAGTTTGTCAAAATTTCCGGCACCGCCACCGCCCTCTTACACGAGTCGCTCTCCGCGATGCACCGCACGCACTTCATCGCGCACAACCGCACGTCGTCGTCGTGCTTATCCAGATCTAAGTATCCACCGATGAGCGCGATCCCGTCCAGGTCGCGCACGCGCGTGCGGTTCTCTTCCACCTCCTCGCACAGATACGCGAGCGCCTCGATCACCATCGCGGGAATCTTATCGTTCCCTTCGAAATACTCCAACCACACGATGAGCGTCTCCAACGCCGCCGCGGGCCACCGGGTTTGGTTCTCCGGGTTCGAAGCGACCCTTCGCAGGCACGACACCGCGTGCGCGGCGACGCGGACGTCCGCGTTCGTTCGCAGCGCGAGGCTGAGCACGGAGCTCAACGTCTCGCCGTCGACGAAACGCGTTTGGAACTTTTTGTGCCGCGACAGGTTGTCCAGGATGCTCGCGAGGCAGCACAGCAGCTCGGCGTTCTTCGTGATCTCGATCAGGTCGCACGTCATCTCGAGCCCGCCCATCTCGACGAATCGCTCTTGGTTGGACGCGTTCGTCAGGAGCGCCGCGACGGCGGCGGCGGCGAGACGCGTCAGTTTCAGGTCCCCAGTCGGTCGGCTCTTCTCTTCCTTTAAACTGGGATCCGACGCGGAGGAAGCCGCCGCCGCGGGGTCCAGGTCTACCAGGTCCGAGATTAGTCGCGGTTTCGGCGACGCGTGCGTGGGCGTCAGCGGGAGCGTCGCCGGCGGCGTCGACGGTTTCGGCGGGTCCGGCGGGTCCGGCGCCGCCGCCGCCGCGTCCGCGTTCCGATTCGTCCGTCCGCGATCAATCCCCCCCTCCCCCTCCGCCTTCTCGGCACCCTCCTCCGCGATCGTCTCCTCCGCGATGCTGCCGCGTCCGGGACCCAGCCGGCTCGCGGCGTTCGCGCCGCTCGGTCGTCTCCTCCGCGCCGGCGGCTTCGACGGCGACTCGACGATGAATGCGGTGGGATTCTTTTCGCTCTTAAACACGAGCTCCATGAGCGCGGTCAGCGCGCCCATCGCTCCCATGACCTCCTTGTTCCCCTCGCTCCGCGCGAGGACGTACAGCCCTTGCACGGCGTCGCGCTTGACCTGCGCGGCGTGTTTCGCGGGGGAGCACGGGCGC
>Ga0181560_10001203_pt1 | contig 24133 bp, 14 predicted proteins | sample 011ome_20_FD_133751 | JGI IMG/M metagenome (GOLD analysis project Ga0181560, IMG submission 133751) | Coastal salt marsh microbial communities from the Groves Creek Marsh, Skidaway Island, Georgia - 011509CT metaG (megahit assembly) | ecosystem: Environmental > Aquatic > Marine > Intertidal...
CGGCTGACTTCGTCACGAGGCACGCGGGCGCGAAAGTGACGTCGCACGGCCCGACGGCAGCCGCGGCGTCGTCCCTGCGTGGGTGAAGCGATCGGTCAGTCGAACGTCTTACCGGTCAAACGTTGAAAGGGAAGCGCGGGTGAAGAGTGACGACGGGAAAAGTCCTTAAGGAACGGCGATCAACACGCGAACGGGGTCGTATGGGAAGCAGTCTCACCCGGCGTCGATCAAGTACGCCGCCTTGGAGGTCAGCGGCGGCGACGGCACCGGCGTCTGTTTCGGGCTCGGGATGCCTCTCTTGACGCCTGACTCGAGCGCGGCCAGCAGCTCCTTCAGCGTCGTCGTCTTCGGCGCGTCTCCCTCCCTCTCTTTCTCGCCGGCGCCGCCGCCCCAGTCGTCCACCCTGCGAATCATCACCGACCCGCGCGCGCCGAGCGTCGTGACGAGCGCCCTGGCGCGCGGCAGCGACGCCAACGTCTTCACCATCGCCGTCTCCAACTCCAGATTCTCCTCGCCGTCGCCGCTCGCCGCCGCGGCGTGCGCTTTCGGGTACTCTGTGGGAGGAGAGATGCGCCGCGTGGTAAAGTCCTTAAGAAACGGCGTTCACCGCGCGAACGCGGTCGTATGGGGACCAGTGTGAAACGAAAACGTACCCGTGCTCGTGCACACGTAGTCTCCGTGCGTCAACAGCGTCTCCAGGCCGTCGCGCGGCCGCTCGCCTTCGACGAGCACGGGCACGCCGGCCGCGTTCGCCGCGCGCGCGACTCGAATCGCAACCTCGGTGAGCCGCCCGTCGAAGTAGACGAGGTCGGCGCCTTCGATGAGTCTCTGCGCGAGCGAACGTCAGTCGGGGCGGAGTTGAAAGGCGTCGGGGGTGGAGTTGAAAGGCGTCGATGCGTGTCGGGATTGAAACCAGCGAGGGGTGATGGGCGGAGAGAAATGCACGCCAGCCGGGAAGTAAAGTCCTTAAGGAATCGCGTTCACCGCGCCGACGCGGTCGTATGGGGACCAGTGCGAGATGGGACGCGCCTCGACGGCGTCGTCCGGCATCTCCTCCGCGCGAAACTCCGGCCCCGGGGTGTGAATGCACGTGCGCGTGCTCCCCTCGCGGTCGACGATGATGTACGTGAACGGCGAGCTCTTCCCTGGCTCGACGACGACGCTCTCGCACCCGACGCCCTCGCGTCGGAACTCGTCGAGGATCGCGACGCCGGCGCCGTCGTCGGAGAGCTTGGTCAAGATGGACGCCTTCGCGCCCGCCGGGGTGAGGTTCAAAGGCGTCAGGGGTGGCGTTGAAAGGCGCCGAGGGCGGGGATTGAAAGCGAGGGACCCTGGGCGGAGAGACGCGCCGAGAGATGACGAAAGTCCTCAAGGATCGGCGTTCACCACGCGAACGCGGTCGTACGGGGACCAGCGTGAGATAGATAGAACGCGCCTCCGCGCCGAGTCGCGCCATCGCGACGAGCGCGTTCCCCGCGTTCCCGCCCCCCTGCGTCTCGAACGCGTCCGTGCGGAGCTTCGCGTCGGGCTTGGGGAACGACGCGATGGACGCGAGGTAGTCCACGCCCGCGGACCCGACGCCGACGATCTTCTTCTCGCGAGGAGACGCGGCGGAGGCGGAGGAGGAGGAGGAGGAGGAGGAGGCGGGAAAAGTCCTTAAGGATCGGCGTTCACCACGCGAACGCGGTCGTATGGGGACCAGTGAAGATCTTAGGACGACGGTCGCGCGCCGCGACGTCGCCGGCGCCGCGCGGGCGCGACGCGCGCGCGGCGAGGCGCGCGCGAGGGACGGCGACGGCGACGGCGACGGCGACGACGCGCGCGACGCGAACATCGTGCGCGCGGGCGTGGCGGCGGCGGCGGCGTGCGACGGCGGCCGCGCGACGCGTCGTGGCGTTCGCCGATCGACGGACGACACCGACGCGCGCCTCGCCCCGTCAGCGACGAGTGGCAGCAGTGGCGCTCGGAATTTTGCGTACTCGTACTCTATGGTTTTTTAGTTTGAATCGAATGAGCGCACCTTGTCTATCTTATCTCGACTCTCGACACTCCTCACGAGATCGCACTCCTCACACGCCGCGCGCGCACCCCTCCCCGCACGCCCGGCACCTCTCCCCACCCCACCCCATGGCCGCCCTCGCGTCCCCACTCCGCGCGTTCCCCGCGAGCGCGGCGGCGGCGTCGTCGTCGCTCCGCGCGCGCGCCGCGAAGCCGCGCGGCGGACGCGCGGCGTCGTTTTCGCGCGTCGCCGTCGCCATGTCGGTCGCGACGACCGACGAGGCGTCCGCGCGCGCGCGAACCGCGCCCGCGGGCCTCGGCTCCACGTTCACGACGTGGCTCCTCAAGGAAGAGATCGGCGGCCGCGTCGACGGCGAGCTCGCGATCGTGCTCTCCTCCGTCGCGCTCGCGTGCAAGCAGATCGCGAGCCGCGTCCAGCGCGCGCCCGTCGCGGGCGACACGGGGCTCGCGGGAGACGTGAACGTACAGGGCGAGGACCAGGTGTGTAGGCGCGCGAAAGCGAAACTCCTTTCGTTCGCCTCCTTTCGAGCCCGCGTCGCGCGGGTCAACGCGCGCGCGTCGCTTTCAAATACTGTACTGTAGTCGCGCGCTGACCGATGCGTAAACCGTCTTACTGTGAACACACGAACCGACGCAGAAAAAGCTCGACGTGGTCGCGAACGAGATCTTTTGCGACGTCCTCAGGTGCGTTCTATACACTGGTCCCCATACGACCCCGTTCGCGTGGTGAACGCCGATCCTTAAGGACTTTGCCCGGCGTTTCTCTGCGCCCACCCCTCGCTTTCAATCCCCGACTTCGACGCCTTTCAACTCCAACTGACGCCTTTCAACTCCACCCCGACATTCGCTCGTATGGAACGACCCTCAGAACGTCCGGCCGCACCGGCGTGATCGCGTCCGAGGAGGAGGACGTCCCCGTCGCGGTCGAGGAGACGTACGCGGGGAACTACGTCGTCGTGTTCGACCCTCTGGACGGGTCCTCGAACTTGGGTGCGCGCGCTTTCGCTCACTCGCGCGGCGCGGCGTTCGTATGCCTGACTGCGTCCCATACGAATCCGCCGCCGCGCGAATCGAATCGAATCGAATCGAATCCGCCGCGCGATCCGTCATCTATCTGCCACGTCATCGAATCTGATCACTCGCTGACCAATCCTGTCCACGCGTTCACGATCTCATCAGACGCCGCCGTCAGCACCGGATCCATCTTCGGCGTGTACGACAGCGACGAGCAGTGCGTCCCGGATTTCGACGCCGAGGACGACGCGGCTGTGGAGGAAAAGTGCATCGCCAACGTGTGCCAGGCGCGTCCTCTTCATTCACACCGGTCCCCATACGACCGCGTCCGCGCGGTGAACGCCGTTCCTTAAGGACTTTACTTTCTCTCCCGGCGTGTCTCTCCTTCCTTCACCTCTCGCCGCTTTCAATTCCGACACGCCGCGACGCCTTTCGACTCCGCCCCTGACGCCTTTCAACCCTCGACCCTAAGAGCGGCAACAACCTCCAAGCCGCGGGCTACTGCATGTACTCATCGTCCACGATGCTCGTGCTCACCGTCGGCGACGGCGTGTACATGTTCACGCTGGACGCGTCAATCGGCGAATTCGTGATGTCGCACGAGAGAGTGCGGATCCCCGAGCGCGGACGCATCTATTCCTTCAACGAAGGCAACGCGAAGGCGCGTTCTATCTCACACTGGTCCCCATACGACCCCGTCGGCGTGGTGAACGCCGTTCCTTAAGGACTTTCTCTCCCGGCGTCTCTCGGTAGACCAGACTACGTATGCGCCGGCGCCCGCGCGACCGCGTTCTGTCTCGCACTGGTTCCCACGCGACCGCGTTCGCGCGGCGCGCGCCGATCCTTAACGACGCCTGCCTTTCAACTCCACCCCTGACGCCTTTCAACTCCGACCGACGCCTTTCAACTCAGAACTGGAGAGAGGGGTTGAAGCGGTACGCGGACGATCTCCGCGCGGGCGGGATCGATCAGAACGGCAAGCCGTACAGCGCGCGATACATCGGGTCGCTCGTGGGCGATTTTCACAGGACGCTGCTGTACGGCGGCATCTACGGGTACCCAGGAGACGCGAAGAATCCAAACGGGAAGCTGCGACTGCTGTACGAGGTGCGTTCTATATCACACTGGTCCCCATACGACCCCGTCGGCGTGGTGAACGCCGATCCTTAAGGACTTTTGCCGGCGTGTCTCTCCGCCCAGGGTCCCTCGCTTTCAATCCCCGCCTACGATACCTTTCAACTCATCCTGACGCCTTTCAACTCCACCCCGACGTCGCTTCGTATGGAACGGCCATGAGTGCGCGCCGATGAGTTTCATCGCGGAGCAGGCGGGCGGCATGGGGAGCACCGGAACCGGGAGGGTCATGGACGTGGAGCCGAGCGAGGTGCACCAGCGCGTGCCGTTCTACGTCGGGAGCGCGAAGGAGGTGCAGTACCTCGAGTCGTTCTTAGCGTGAGCGACGACGAGGACTTTGATGAACCGACTGACGCGCGAATCGAATCGTACAGTACGACGTTTATCCCGCCGCGTCCAGTACGTAGCCAGTCTCTCAACACTGACAGATAACTGACACTGACTCGGCTCAATTCTCATTTGCAACGCGCGCACGACGCGGACGCGCCCCCCCCGTCCCCCGTTCCGTTCGCGCGTTCCTCTCTTCTTCTCCGGGGCCCGCCCGCCCGCGCGCGCGCGCTCCGATGTTCGCGGTCGCGCGACCGACGCGCGGCGAGACGATCGCGACGGGCGTCGTCGCCACGACGCGCGCGGAGCGCGCCATCTTCAGGTGCGTTCTATACAAAAAGTTTTCACCCATCGCCCGGTTTCAACATTTGATCGCATCCCCTTTCAACTGACCGGTGAACTATTTTTGTATGGAATGGCCCTTAGTCTCGCTCTCGCGCGCGACCACGACGCGGCCGCGCGCGTCGTCCTCGCGCTCGCGCCGTTCCGCGCGCTCGCGGCGCGCGCGCGGCGCGCCCTCGCGCTCGACGACGACCCGCGCGGCGTCACCGCGCTCGAGGCGACGCTCGCGCGCGTCGCGCTGGTGCTCCCGGCGCTGTACCCTCGCGTCGTCGTCCCGACGGCTTTCGCGATCCTCGGCGGCGTCGCCGCGTCGTCGCCGCGCGTCGGCGGAAACGGCGGGGATCGAACCGGCGGCGCGGACGCCGACGCCGACGCGCGCGCCGCCGCCGCGGCCGCGCGCGAGCGCGTCTCCGCGTCCGCCGCGCGCGCGTTCCTTGAGCGCGTCGCGCGCGTCGCGGAGCGAGCGAACGCGGCGTTGGCGTGGTGCGCGCATTATTTCTCGCATTATTATTCTCGCGTTTTTCACCCGCCCTGCCGCTCGGGGTCGACGTTTGATCGCGAAACGGTCCCTTTCAACTGACCGATGAACGCACTTTTTTCGCACTACCGTCCCGCCAGGCACGACCCCGCGGCGACGCGCGCGCTCGTCGTCGTCGCCGTCGCCGTCGCCGTCGCGTCTCTCCTGCTGCCGACGCGCGTCGTCCTCGCGCTGACGCTGCTGTGGCTCACGACGCCGCGCGGCGTAGGGTTAGGGTTAGGGTTAGGGTTAGGATTAGGGTTAGGGTTCGGCGGGGGGACGTCAGGGTGGGGCTCGGGGCGCGACAAGAGCGCGGCGTTCGCGCGCTTGACGCGCGCGCATTCGGCGGCGCGCGAACGCGCTGATGTCGCGAGATAGATCTACAGTAGACGCGGGGAGGAGACCCTGACTACTAAATTAATTAACGCATTATCCTCGTGCGTTACGTTACGACGCGTACCCGCGAGCCCGCCTTCTCAGACGAAGCCCGCCCTCCTCTCCGCGCCGCGGGAAAGAACGGACGGCTGGCGCGCGATTTTTACGCGGCTGCGGTGGGGTGTTAGCTAGCGGCGCGGCGTCGTCGAAGGGCTTTCTTTGCGCTTCCCTTCGCATAGGATACGTAGGTGTAAAGTAGTTTTATTGATTTGCATCGAGTCGAGGGTACACGAGTGTAATCAACCTCCCCCCTCCTCTCCTATCCTCTCCTCTCCTTCCAGAAGTCCCGTTTCGATTTCGCTTTCGCGTCGGCATTTCATTTCAACGCGGACGTCGCGCGCTTGATGGCCACCTTGATCGCGTCCCTCGTCAGCTCCGTCACGACGTGAATCTCCTGCACCTGCCGTCCCGCGCGCGCGAGGAGATTATACCCGTCCTCCACGTTGGCGTTGGTGAGCCACAGCTCGAGGTCCTGCGAGACGACCCTCTGCTCGATCGCCTGAGGGTCGAGGGTCGTTCCGTCGTTCAAAGCGACGTCGGGGCGGCGTCGAAAGGCGTCAGAAGCGGAGTTGAAAGGCGTCGAGGCGCGTCGGTCGGGATTGAAACCAGCGAGGGGTAGTGAGCGGAGAGTGACGACCGCCTGCCGGGGGATAAAGAAAGTCCTCAAGGATCGGCGTTCACCACGCGAACGGAATCGTGCGGGGACCGGTGCGGTACTATCATAGAACGCGCCTGGCGGCCCGGGATGACGGCGTCGATGCCATCCTCCGCGAGCAAGTTGGCGCATATGTCGTTCAAACCCGGCAACGGCGCGTCCGCGAGCTCGTCGTCGTCCACGCTCGGCTCGGGCATCGCCACCGGCATGATCGTGTCCAGAGTCTCCAGCAGCGGATCCGCGGTGAGCTGCTTAAGCGAAAACGTCACTCGCGCGTTTGTCGAGCTCGCGTTTCCCCGCGGACCTGGGTGGGTGAAGCGATCGGTCAGTCGACGTCTTACCGGTCAAACGTTGAAAGGGAAGCGCGGGTGAAGAGTGACGACGTGAAAAGTCCTTAAGGAACGACGATCAACACGCGAACGGGGTCGTATGGGAAGCAGTCTCACCTCGCTCTTTGTTTCCCCCCCCCCCGCCGTTTCCGCCGCCGTCTCCGCCGTTTCCGCTCGCGGCAATCGTCTCCAGCACCTTCACGGATACGACGTCGCCGACCTTCACGACGTCCCGCGGGTGCGAGACGCGATTCCACGACAGCTCCGAGATGTGAATCAAACCCTCGCACCGCGGCGCTCTAGCGTCGTCGGGAAGAATCGAGCGCATGTCGGGGTGGAGTTGAAAGGCGTCAGTTAGAGTTGAAAGGCAACGCGGGCGGAGATTGAAAGCGAGGTGTGGGCGGGGAGACACGCCGGGAAAAGTCCTTAAGGAACGGCGTTCACCACGCCGACGCGGTCGTATGGGGACCAGTGTGAGATAGAACGCACCTCGCGTCGTCGGGAAGAATCTCCACGAAGGCGCCGAAATCGGACATGGACATCACTGCGCCGCGCGCGACGTCCCCGGGCTTCAGCGCCTTGGCTCCCACGTCCTGGACGAGCGCGCGCTCGCTGACGACGATTTTCTGCGAATGATGAAAGGTCGGTCGGAAGGTCGGTCGTCGTTCATCGGTCAGTCGAAAGGAGACTCGCGCGATCGAACGTCCGGTTGACGAATCGCGGGGGGGCGGGCGAAGTATAGAAAAACACAACACAGCCACGCGACGCGCCTTATCGTTGACGTCGGTGACCCGCACGGAGATGTTCGTCCCTACGAGCTGCTCCAGCGCGGCGACGGTCGCGTCCTTCGCGCTCGGTTTCGGCGGCGACGGCGGCGGCGTCGGCGGCGCGAAGTCGCCGCCGTCGTCGTCTGAGGGTCGAGGGTCCGTACGAGCGAACGTCGAGGTGGAGTTCAAAGGCGTCAGACGGAGTTGAAAGGCGCCGAGGGCGGGGATTGAAAGCGAGGGGTGGGCGGAGAGAGACGCCGGGAAAAGTCCTTAAGGATCGGCGTTCACCACGCGAACGGGGTCGTATGGGGACCAGTGTGAGATAGAACGCGCCGTCGTCGAAGGACGCCAGCGGCGCGGTGACGCGTTTCAGCTGCGCCGCGGCTTTCGATTTCCCCCCCTTGATGGCCGCGGTGCGCGACGACGCCATCTGCGACAGCGGGAGGAACGCGCGGTAGCGGCCGTTGAATATGCGGAGGATGAGGCCGCCGCGGTTCGCGACCTCGACGCGGCCGACGACGGCGTCGCCGGATCGGAGCGCGGCCGCGAGCGCTTCCTTCGCCTTTTCATTCTTCGACGGCGACGACGACGACGACGACGATCCGGCGGACGCGTCGGCGTTCTCCGCGGACGTCGCGGACGCGCCCGTCTTCTTCCCGGCGGCGGCGGGGTCTTTCTTCTTCTTCTTCGCGGTGGCGTCGGACGAGTCCGCGGCGGCCGCGGCCGCGCGGACGGCGGCGCCCTTTCGCGTCCGGGGCGCGAGCGGCGACGCGCGCGGCGCGGCGACGCGCGGACGCGCAGCCGCCGCGCGAGATCGCGAGGCGCGCGGCGACGCGGACGCGGAGGCGCGCAGAGGCGCGGCGACCGCGATGGACGCTGCCGCCATCGCCATCGCGACGCGGGTGACGGCCGGTGAGGGCGGGGCGACGACGCGCGCGGGAGCTGGCGAGGTGACGAGCGCGGCGACGTCGATGTGCGTCGGCGCGCGTCCGTCGTCGCGCGCTTTTCGTTATCCTCGCGACGCGAGGGCCGCTCGTCGCGGGGGTGACGTCATCACGCCTGCGTTCCAGTCAGGATGAAGAAAAACGTACTGTACACGTGTACTACGAAGGGTATCTATTTCCGGAAGTATGGAAGGAAGTACGGAAGTACTGATCGTACTTTCGTATGATACGAAAGTATTCTATTTTCGAAAGTACTTTCAGTACGAAAGTACGTGTGCACGTACGTGTACGGTACGTGTAGTTAGTCTAGTTAGTCTACAACGTTGTACGAAGGTAGATATTTTTCGAACAAGCGAAAGCAGGGAGGGGTTCACTGCTGCCTTTCGCGCTGTAATTTGAGCGGGTTTTCTGTGCCGATGCGTTTTGGCTTTCCGGCGATTTGATAGGCTGGAGCGCGCTGCTTGACCGCTGCCCGTTTTTCTTTTTGCGCTGTTTTCGCGCTGCCCGTCGCGCTGCCCGCGCGCTGCCCGCGTGACTGGTGACCGCGTGACCGCGCGCTGCCTCGCGCGCTGCCCGTCGAAGGCAGCGCGCGCCAGCCAATAAGAACGCCGGAAAGCCCCCACGCATCGGCACAAAAAACCGACCCGAATTACACGTACAGCGCGAAAGGCAGCAGTGAACCCCTCCCTGAAAGCAGATTCTGCGGATACGAGTATAAGATACTGTAGAAGCGCGACCTTTCACATGTTTAGTGTTACATTCCCGCTCGCGCGGTGCATCCCACGCGCGTTTCTCGCCACGTTCGGTCTCGACCTCGGCTCCGCCACGCGGACGACAAACGACACCCCGCCGTGTTCGTGGGCATTTTGAATCTACCATTTCCCCGCCTATGGACTCGACTCGCGGTCCGCAGATCTGGCGTGATGATCGCTCGAATCGCCGCCCCGCGTGGGGCCTCACCCCGCACGTTTCGAGCCTCTCCCTCCTCGTACTCGTGATCCTGGGAGGGGCGTGCTCCGTCTCCGCGGCTCCGTCCACCGGGAGGCTGTCCAGCGCCGGTCACCACCCGCGACTCGTGTCGCTTAAAACGCGCGAACGAGTGGGCGATCACGACTTTCGCTCTCGAAGCGACGACGAATCCGAATACGCTTCGAATTCTACCCGCGTTTCCGAACTCGGCGGGCTGTTTTCCGACCTGAACGGGTACTGGTGGCACGGGTCGCGCATCGCAGTCGGGGGCGCACTCGGGGCTCGATACGAAGGCGTGACGAAATGCATCAAACGGTGTGACGACATGAAACACGGCTGCGCCGGGTTCGTGAAGGAAATTTTATCAGATCACTGCACGCTCGTGGGACGAGGGTACGGTTTGATGCAAGCCGCCGAGAGCGATTTTTACCGCAAGAAAGCGTTGACGAACCCGGCGGTTTGGAAAACGATCGAAGGAATGACCGCGCGCTCTCCAGATATCCACGCCTGGCGTGGGGTCACCGCGAGCTCGCGACGAGAACTGCGCGCGCTGTGCGCGGCGGATTCGCAGTGCCAAGGATTCTATACGTGTTCGGACTTCGACGCGTTCAACTGCACGAAGATTTTGAACGAGTTTCACTCTGAAAAAAATCTGACGGGCGTCAGGCCGTTTCACACGAACGCGTCCGCGATGCTGCTCTCGAGCGTCCCGGACTCTGTGAGCAGAATGTCTACTTATCCATCCCTCGTTCTCGACTCGCGTGCGATTAAAACGTGTGAAGGCAACGCGGACGGCGCGTCTTGTACGTTTCCCTTCACCACGGATTACAGCGCGAAGCACAGACAAAACAACGTCGAGTATTTCGGACCGACGCTAGAAGGATCGTCCCGCCCGTGGTGCTACACCTCGAAACCCGGTTTATGGGGGTACGTCGACTGCCACGGCCAAGATCCGATGGGTTTCAAGTGGGAGATCAGCGAGTGGGGTAACTGCTCGCGATCGTGCAAACGCGGGATGAAGACGCGAACAGCGAACTGCGTGAACACGACGTCAGGGGCTGTTCTTCCGAACCAGCTCTGCGGCGTCGAGCCCGAAACCTCGCAGGAGTGCAACACGCACTCGTGCGACGAGAAGTGCGCGGCGATTGGCGTGGAAGATCGCAAGCGTTGCGCGCCTTTCGTACAAGACCCTCGGTCTAGGTTTATGAACGTCGCCGTTCGCGCAGAGGTGTGCCATGAGTACGGGTGCTGCTTTGATTACTCTGAAACCGTCTTGGGCACTTCCGAGTGCTACGTCCACAAGCTCGAGAGCGAAGCGTCTGGCTGTAAAAAAGACTGGGAGTGGGACGCGATCGCGTCCGGAACCGTGAGGGTTCCGAAGCCGTTTACCTCCAACGGCGGAAAACCGACGAAGCTTTTCTGGAACGGATGGCACGAACCCGGTCCACTCATGGATGGCCAAAAAGTATCAACAGTCACGGACGAGGTCACGATGTGTGGAAGATCTTGCTGCCGAGGTGACACAGAGCTCGGCCCTTGCGCGTACGACCTCGGGTACTCGAAACCGGGCGCGGGTCAATGTTCGAGGTTCAAAAGCATTCTCGCGCCGGACCGGTACGATACTGCGTTCGACGTGTACTTTGGCGAGGGCGACGTAGGTAAGGGAGATCTCGCAGCTGACCCACCACGTATGCCGCCGGCGGTTTTACAAACGATCAAGATGTTTACGTCGAAAGAGTGCAGGGAAGAGTGCGATGCCGCCGACGGATGCACGGCCGCGAACTTCAATAAAGCAGAGAGCATCTGCGAACTTATCAAAGCGGATGCTCCCTCGATTGCCAAATTTTGGGATGCTGATCCGCTTAAAAGGTATCACATTTTGAATTCCACATCGTCCCTCGGCGCTTCCCCCGGAGGTAACAGGATTGGTTGGACGGCGTACACGCGTCATTTGGGCACGAGGAGGGTGAGGGGCTTCACGAACGCCGTCACCCACGTGCTAGCGGACCCCCCACCGCAATGGGGCGAGTGCAGAGTCGTACCCAAAGGACAACAACTTGATCCTGAATGCCCGTGGCAGCAGCACAAGGAAATAAAAGGTTACGTCCTTCCCGGTGATGACATTTTCAGACCGGACGGGTACGAAGTTCCGTGGGACAAGATTAACTCGTACCACAACGGAAAGCCGTATATGCCACTCGACGACGGTGACCCGGACTACCCGATTACGTATGACCCCGGGATGGAAATACGGAAGGGTCCCGGCCCATACAACATACACTCTATTGAACGCCCGTGCTACGACGTGTGCAACATCACGAAGTACTGCGAGGACCCACTACTGAGTTGGTACGATTCGTCCTCGTCGAACGACGAAACGTGCTCCGCGCCTGGAAACATGGCGACGACTCGTCCGGGTGCGATTCAACACATGACTTCCAAGGAACGGCGAGAAACTGTGGGATCTTGCGACGGGCACGGTGGTCCAAGAAAACGAGAAACCCGCGTGAATCTTGAAACTTACGAGCAGGCGAGCGCGCGGTGCGAACGATTTGGCACGCGTCTGTGCGAAGCAGATGAAATCTTACGCGGCGCGGGTTTGAGCAGAGAAGGTGGCTCCGGAAAGATCACTTGGGAAGATGCCAACGTATTTGCACCGCGTGACCCTTGGAATTACGACCCGTTCAAATGCACTCGAGACATACGAGAAGATAACGCGTATTGGACGTCCACTCCCTGCGGCGTCGGCGGCGGGAACGCTACTGGGCGCTTCGTCGCTACGCGCGGTGGTGGACTTGGGAAACAGTGTGCTTCAACCTCCGAGGTCCATCTTTTCGCGTGTTGCTCGGATTTCAAAAATGCCGGTTTTAAGTCCGCGATCGCCGCTGCCTCTAGAAAAAGGATGAACATCACGCTCGGTGACTATCATTACTGCCGAAATCAGCAGTGTAAAGTCTACGAAGGTCACTGCAAAAGTGATGGCGAATGTGAATACGGCACGCAGTGCGCGCGACGCGTCGGGGCCAAGTATGGATTCCATGACAAAGCAAACGTGTGCATCCCGACGTATGACGCGCAACAGATTCGCTTCGGACCGAGACAAGTCTTAAGGGGGTCCCCGACGAATTTTGTTTTCGTGGAAAGCGGAGTATATACGATACCAAACACCGCGAAGGTTAAGATTATCGACGGTGATAAGTTCGGTTGCATGGGTGCGTGGGATGACACCGCAGTCACCTTGGCGGAGACCGAGTTGAAGAGGCGAAGCGAACACGTCGTGCGTCTTCCCGGTCAGCCTGTCGGGGAGGCATTCAGTGGACTGAAGAACCACAAGGCTACGCTTTATGCTAATAACAAGGTGTGTGATGGAGAGTTGCATCCTGAGCTCCCGAGAGCGACTGAGTCTACTCGGCCGTTTATGGAATGGAACAACGCGCTGGTCGCCGAGGACAAAACACAATCCAATTTTGATCCCACGTTCGAAACGAGAAAGGCGCACATGTGCATGTGCGATAACAGCACGGATTGTGAAGCTCCTCAAAACTGGCACGATCTCGGTGTAGTCAAGCTTGACGTTCCACACATTTATACTTTCCGCGGGTTTAAAGATAACGACATGGTGACGTGCGGGCGAGATATGAAGTGCCCGAAGCGCGAGACTCGGTTCGACGTGTACACGTATTACACCACAGCGGAAGAACCGGATAACATACCGAAGAGCGATGGCTACGTCGCCGGTTTCGGGGGAGATTTATTCGAGGTTTACAACGTCGTCGACATGACCGAATATTACCCTGAGATGCTGATGACGCGGTTTACGTACTCGGAGCAAATTTCCTTGTTCAAAGAATTTTGCGCGCAGAGATGCAACGGCAATCCTCTATGCGTCGGCTTTGACCTCGTCCCGACCGGCGTGGACGGCTCTGGGATCAAAGAACTCGACGATGACGATTTGATCCAGAGACAATGCCGGATGTATCGCGACGGCGTGATGCTACACGTGATCCCTTCGAGCGGACACCAGTTTTATTTCAGTACGAAACCAAAACGAGAGACGTGGAGCTGGTTCCCGGTGCAGAGAAAGCCCGGTCGCGAGATCGAATTCACAACCCCGGGAGGGTTTTCTCAAGTAGCTCCCGAAGGCGTCGTCGGGCTTCGCGCGCCGAAATTCAAGTTGAGAGGCACGAGCATCGAACGGCTTCGGAACTTTTTTCTGTCCATGAACGTGTTTGGCAATCCTCCGCTGCCGAGTAAGAAGTTGGACTCACACCGAATTCACGGATTGGTATATTATGAAAATCTCTACTCCCCTTATTTGATGCCGTCGTTGGATTACGTTACGGATAAACACTTCAACGTACACAGCGGCAACGGCCGCGTCTTCTTCCCGTCGTTGGTTGAGCCAAAAGAAATTGATGATCGCATGGCGCTGACGGAAACGTACATAACAGCCCGCAATCGCAATCGTCGGGGACAAAAAGATTTTCCACGCGCCAGGATCGCGTACGAAACCAACCTCGCTAAGAAGGAGTGCGAAGTATCCGTCGCGCCGCCGCTGGATGTTGTAAACCAAACCACCGATGGAGGATTGTACTGGCCTTCAGATGTCGGAACGTGTGGAGGAAACGCACACGGTGCGCCGTGTTACAAGATGTTTTCTCCCGATCCACGAGACCCAGACCTCATATACTTCCAATGCCACGTCCCTGACGGTGAAACGAGGTCGATGTGCTACACAGACAAGGCGCGTACACTTTGGGGCTACTGTGACTGTCCAAACTCGCAGTGGAGTCGCCCTTTCGGCCGCAGGAACACTATGCACAACGCGGAATTTCGAGGCGGTGAGGTCGTGATGCTCACAGACGACCTCCACGCCCCGATCGACAGCATCGCGTGCGAAAACGGCATTCGAGGTCCGAGCTACGACTGTAAGGTTCACGTAAATAAGAGCATGTGCATTTCATCCGAAGTGTACGGCGAATTCCACCCGTGGAAAGGATTCAACAGCGCGATGGACGCGAGTCACAGTATTGCTAATTATAATTATGGAGACACACGTACTGAATATACGAATGGGTACGAATCCATGATCGAAGTCACTTGTCCACCTGGAATGGTCCTGACGGGAATAGCCGCGATTAAGGACAAAACGTCCGAGGGAGTGATGCCTCGTTGTGGCACCCCCGCGGGTTGGACCGTCGGTCGCGTCGAGGAATCAACTATTCAGTCTCTGGATTCGTACAACTTTGTGACCTACCTCGAGGACAGTTGCATCGTGTACAATCCGAGTGGTGGCTCTACCAAGTCCGGCCGATGCACTGGCGTTGATTGGCAACCTTGCCCTTTCGTACAGGACCCCGATCTCAAGTGCAGACGGCGGCCGCGCGGAGTCGGAATCGACGCAGATTACGTCGGTTGCGGGCCCGGCGAAGTCGCGGTTGGTTTCTTTTGGAGCGCGCGGAGCGGGACGTCGAAGAGGCTTGGCTCACCGGATGAACATCCATCAGAAATCATGCCGATGTGCGCCCCCGTGACTTCCACGGAACCGTTCGCGGTTACCTCTGGGGACTTTCAACGCGCGTGTACAGCTCAAATCTGCTCCAACCTGACGAACACGATTGACACGGATGACGTTGCGAAATGCCTCAAACTTTGCGAGTCTGAATCGACATGCCGAGCGTCCGAGTTCATCGAAGGAAACGCGACGTCAAAAATGTCTGGAAAATGTCTTTTGTACGCAGGGACGTGTACGGAATCGACAACGCCTTACGGCCGGATATTGAATCAAGCGCTTCCGTCCCCAGTGACGACGACGAACGCCCCCGTGACGTACACGCCCGTCGAGTTCGAGCACCCGGTTACGATCAAAGATCTTATCACTTTCAAAGTTTCATCCGTAAAGGGAAGTACGTTCGAAAGGCTGAAATTCAAACGATGGGTTGGAACTCCGTTTAGCTCGTGCTCAAAGCCGTGTGGGGTGGGAGTGATGCATCGCAAGATCTCGTGCGTAATGATTGGCTCCGTTGTCAACGTCACAATCCCGGACTCCGAGTGCGCGCATTTGCCCAAGCCCCCAGAGATGGAGTATTGCAACAAGTTTCATTGCGAGTTACAATGCCGACAAGACACGAAACGCCGATCGTGCGCGATGTACGAAGCCGACGACCGCCGCCGCTCGAGTCAATTTTTGATACGTCAGCAGACGTGCGAGGGATTCGGGTGTTGTTTTGTCCCCAAGCCTTGGATTAGCGATTTCGAGCGCGCCGGTCCCGGCGAGAGCGAGTGCTACGAAGCGCCCCGGCTCGAGTATCCCCAATGGGTTCCGTTATCGTTCGGGGAGTGTAGCGAGGATTGCCAAGACCCTGGATCCAGCGCACTTCCTTACCGAGAACGGAATCTCGCGTGCGCGAACGCGATCGATGGACGTAGGGTCCCGTCTGACCTTTGCCCCGCGCAGAAGCCAATGGCGATTCAACAGTGCAACACGAAAGAGCCGTGCGTTTCTTCCAACTGCGGCTTACCCGAAGACGTCGGGTCGTGCGGACACGGGACATGCGAGAGAAGCTTCTCTTCGGATTCGCCTTGGAAATCGAGCGAAAAGTGTACTTGCTTTGAGGGATGGATGACTGGGCCTTCAGGCGCGTGCGATCTCGAAATTCCCGCGTGTGAATCAAACGAGTGGCAGCTCGGAGAGTGGGGCGAATGCGTTGCCGGAGGTTTGCGTTCGCGCGAGGTGACGTGTGCGACGGATCTGATGCGCGCGTCGTGTAAACCGACGTGTGATGAATCTACGCGACCGGAGAGCACGAGTGCATGCCACGTGGCTTCGTCTTCGTCTGAATCCTTCAATTCGATACCGACGAACTGGACGTCTGGGTTTTGGCGAGAAAATTTCGACGCAGACAAAAATCACTTCGTCATCATGCCGCACATGGAGATGAAAATCACCGGACCGATCCAGCGGTGGTGGGTCGATCAGGATGAAAAATGGACCAAAATTCAAGCTGGGTTTTCGGCTCTCGAGGCTGCTTTGGGATCGAGCGAAGATGTACGCGGGAACGACTCGCCGTCGAAGCGCGCGGCGATTTGCGCTTCGATGTGCAGAGCGACGCCGACGTGCCCTGGATTCGTGTTTGACTACAGTAAAAACATGGCGAACGCGTGCGGATTCATTCACCGCAGGCAGTTCGAGGTCACGACGATATCACGGAGCGAAAGTAAACACGTGTTCATGCGTAGGGGGTTCATCACGTCTTTCCCGCAAGACGAGCTCGTGAGAGTGGTGAATTCAACGAACGCTTGGAGTTCAGATCTTGCAGCTAAAGTCGTCGACTCCAACGAACGTCTAGCTCGGAGACGGAGTGTGATTCCATCCGACGATGGGATATGGGATTGGATAAATACCGCGAACACGCACGGGGGAGTATCCCTGCGCAAATCTCTGTACAGTCTCGCGTTCCCGACGCATCTCAACGTTCTGAAGCACATCCGATACTTGCGGAACTTTCTCGAGCCGGAGTTTCACGGGGAAAATCTCGCCGACGTCATCCTCGCGATGGCGTTTAAATACCGCGACTACCCGTCTATCACAAACAGCACATCTACGTTCGTGACGCATCTTAGGGATGCTAAGTTGCTCGACGTGTGCCAGATAAGCCGCGAGACTGGCGCGCACGACAAGGCGAAGATGCCTTTGTACCGTGACCCAAACCCGAGCCCGCTCGGGGCGCTTCATTACCTGCTGAAGAATAATGCGACCGCGTCGACGATGTCATCGATATGGTCGTTCCCGTGGCCGATTTTGACCATGCTTGGCACCGCACATGTTCCAAAAGCGGAGTGCGACTACGTCCGTGGGAGATATTCCACCTCTGCGGAGGCGGACCGCGCATTCGCCGTTGAAGAGGAGTCGACTTTAGCGACGCTCGACACGAAATGGTACAAAGAAATCAGTCGATCTACGCTGGAGCGCGTGGAGACTCTTTGTAAAACGTCGAATTGGCACCCTAACGCGCTGCCACGCGCTGTACAAGATGGTACCACGCCGGCTCGTTTCCCATACGTTCGATGGGGTCATCAAGCTTGCCGCGGGGTTCCAGGTGTCATTTCCACGGCGGGTACATTAGAATTCTCGATGACCGAGTACGGTTACGTACGCGCATATAGCGAGCTTTGGGATACGAATTTGACGTTTGACCGTGACATGCAAAGCGTGCTTCATACGGACGATGTTCCAGGAATCAAAAAAAACCGAGCAGTGAGCGTCGACCACGGCCGCTCCACGGCGATTGGCATAAATCACGGCCTCGATTCGAACATCGACACGCGTCTCGCGATGCTGTTGTTTCATAACGTGTACCAAGAAGAAGGAAGCCACGTCATCGAAAACGTCTCGAGGCTATTGATTTCTGCGCTCAGAAATAATCCACACAACATCGAAGCTTGGGATCTCCTGATTTCCCACATCACACTTGGTTCGCTCACAAATGTTGGAATAATCCGCGACGCGTACGAGGTTTTTAGACCTGTCGCGAAATATTACACACGCACATTTGGCGCGCTCATCGAAGCCATGGCGATGGCGTTTGATTGTGAGACCGACCCCACTGTACATAAGTATCTTATGGAGGAAGCTATTATCGTTACCCGACCGCAATGCGACATGAAAGCGCGGGAGGAGATAATAAACGGGGTCAATCGAAATTGCAAGCGGCACGTGTTTACTATCGACGACGTCAAATTTATCGAGGAAGACTTTGTACGACTCGCGTGGGGTGAATGCGAACATAGGCTTGTCGCTGAAGAAGACACGGTAGCTCCGTTTTATACGGAGTCCAACCGGACACGTTTCGACGACATCGATGAAGGCACTGCATCGAAGAAGGATGCCTTCGCGCGGTTGTTCAAGATTCATTTTCACCCTCTTGCCGTCGCGCAATTAAAAAACCCCGAAACCGCACCTGGATCCGTTTCCTTTTTTCTTGATATTATCAAGTATATCACCGATACGGTCTGGCCGCAAATGCCGCTTGGGTATCTTGGTCACGTCGGCTTCGTCGAGGGATCCAGCTTCCCCGCGATCACGGTCGACTCCTGGAGAGTTGAACACGATGAAGCGAAGATAAATGCTATTGGCATCCGCAAGAAGTGTTCACATGAGAGTTGCGAATATATACGCGAGTTGAAGAAATTCCGACTGCATGACACTATCGCGATTACATCAGGGTTGGAAATGTTAGAAACGCTTCACGGATGGAGTATGTTCGCCGTTAACCTCACCTCGACCCGATTGAGCCCAGCAGTCGGAGGCTATCCCGTTGTTGATGACATTGTTTGCGAAACGTTCTTGCCAGAGGAATCTTGCGAGAAGTCACAATCTCCCTCGACGGAGCACGCGTACTGCCGATGCAGTACATTTAAGACCACTTCGTTCAAAGAGTTCTACGCCGCAAGTGCTGAATTGACTAAGGTGGTGAATTTGAGCCCTATCCAAAAAAAACTCATCGCCTATGTCCCCGCGGTCAAGGCATCGATTGATAATGCCGATTTAAATCTTCGTAGCGACGAGGAAGACGAGGGCGATATCTCTCGGCTTCACGCGCGGAAGAAGATCATATATGAAAAGGAGGAAGACTACGACGCGTTGACGCGACTCCTCGCGAACGTTTCGAGCAACTTGGGCGAAACTACTGCGAGTCGCCAGAGTTCAATCATTCTCAACGCGCGCGCTCGAAGCGGCCGCACGCGCTCGAGATCACTCCTTGGTTCGAGCGATACCGAGCCTAGCAGCTCTGATGTAAGCATCATGGAGCATACGACTCCAAATGCGGAGGATTTTGCGATGCTTGACTCGCGAAGCACGCCGTTTAGTGTCAACAACGATACCGTTTTCGATACGTTCTCGTCGGCGGTGGAGAAGCACTCGGGCAGCCCCGAGGACGTTTCGAGAACACCCGTCAACGTGCCCGTCACTGAAAAAGTTCGCGTCTCGGAAGCACCTGCGCCTATCGCGGCGGTAGCACCCGCTTCAGCGCTGCCGGTGTTCTCGCCGTTGCCAACGCACTCGAACGACACGAAGGTTATCACGACGTATTCCATCGCGGTGAAAAAATCGAGGATGGACGCGCAGTTGAAGGCGATTGAAAACGTAATCAAAACGCGCCTCCATGGTGGTATCAAGTTCCACAAACTCCAAGTTGCTCGCTCGTTGCGGATGGTTCCCACGGATGGCGACGGCGAGACGGCGACTGGCGAGTTCTCCATGCAGTTCACCGGATTCCTCGGGAAGCATCCCAAAGGGGTGAAGAGATTCTCGCAGGTATCCGCGGGCCCGAAAACAATCGCGGCGATGAACGGGATGCTACGGAGACGCGGCGTAGCCGGCGCTTCGATCACAGCAAACTACATGACGGATGTCGAAATACATTGGAGCGCGAACCACGAAGCTTTCATCAGGCGAACGATCGGAGGCCTATACCGCAGAGCTAAGAACGCGCTCGCAGCGGGCAACCGAGCGGGTAGAAACAATTTCCTTCGCGGCGCCGCTTTCTACAAGCGGCTTCTGAACACCGCGCCTAGAGCGATTGGAGGCGCGCGACGCGCGCTACTACAATCATCTACGAGCAGCGATGCTGCGTTGGGTTTGCCCTCTCACATGACGGACTTGGACAACGCTTGTGTGAGCGTCGCTTTCACCAAAAACGTTGGGGACGCGGAGGCATTACAACGAGCAATCTACGCGTGCGGCTCGCCAGCCGCGTCTTCACCGGATGAGGCATCCAAGGCGTCGTTCGTCCCTATAAACAACGACGACGACTTTAGGAATGCGTTAAAGGAATGCACGGTACTAAAATCATACTGCTGTCCAAAGTGTGCGAAGAAACCATTTTGGGCGTCAAGATGGGGCTCACCAGGGTGTTGCGACGACGATCGGTACGCCGACAAAAAACTCCACGACTGTGAACGAAAGTACGGACCGATCTCATCGTGGGATACGTCCAAGGTCACGAACATGGATCATGCCTTCCGTTCGGTGACCGCCAAGGTAGGTCCCCATGGCTACCCATCAGCACCCAGGATTATCTGTGTGACTCAATCTATCAATCAGAGCGCGACTGGGCGATTCGACGACGTCGCGAATATCGACATATCCAACTGGGACGTGAGCAACGTAAAGAGCATGAATCATATGTTTCACGGCTTCATAGGGATCTATGGCGACCTGAGCGGTTGGAATGTAAGTCAAGTGACGAGCATGAGCCATATGTTCGACGACGTCAGATATCTCGCGAACACTTCGACGTGGGACACGAGTAAAGTCACAGACATGTCATATATGTTCAAAATGCATGAAGGCGCGCCAGCTTATAACCGGGCCCTGCTTGGGAATTTCATCGAAAATTTCAACGTGAGCGCGGTGACCACGATGAAGCGCATGTTTGAGCACTTCGGTGACGGATATCACGGTGAAAGGCAACGTATTCCAAGAGAATTTTTATGGGATAATACACCACCTATGGACCTCTCACGGTGGGAACTTTCAAGCCTTACGAACATGCACAGTATGTTTTATAGAGCTACAACGGTATCATCATTCTTGCACGGAGCGAAGGATTGGGACGTGCGCAAAGTGGAGGACATGTCGAACATGTTTCAATGGTCTGCTTGTGGAACGTTGATCGATCTGTCAGGTTGGAAAACGACGAGTTTGCGGAACATGGACAACATGTTCAGGGATTTCCCGAAGTGGTCGGGGACCTGTAGCGCAAACTTGTCCGGCTGGGACCTACGATCAATGACGTCGCTCGACGGAGTTTTCTATAATTCTAAGTGGACAGTGCTTGATTTGACTGGATGGAACACGAGTAACATAGTCAGCATGGCTGAGATGTTCAAAAACGCCCACATCGCGCCGGGATCTCTAGAGACTTTGAACGTGCACGGCGTTCAAAACTTCGAACAAATGCTCTGTGGAACGGAGTGGCCGTCATCGAACGTAGACTTGACGAGTTGGGACGTCTCGCGAGCGACGAACATGAAGGGAATGTTTCGAAAAGCGAATGTGAAACAAATCGACGTGTCGACTTGGGACGTGCGCGCTGTGACGAGTATGGCGAACATGTTCGACAGCGCGAGCAATTTCAACGGCGATTTATCGCGCTGGGAACCAAACAAAGTGACCACTATGGTGGAGATGTTCCTAGGCGCGGTCTCATTCGCAAACGATAGTCCTATTCGATGGAGACCGACGTCGTTGACGACTAGCGTTGGGATGTTCAACGGGGCGTTTAAGTGGTTGAAGTTTTTCGCTCGAGAATCCGAGGTGACGACTGTCGAAACCTCAACCGACGGACCTCCGTTTCTTTGGAGTGTAAAGAGCAACGTCGTCACGGATGAGAACATGAGGGATATGGTCGAGCGGTGTCTCGAAAGCAACCCTGTGGATGGAAACTGCGAGTCTTTATCCATCGGCATCATGTCGGACTGGGACGTTTCGCGGGTAACAGACATGTCTGAGTTGTTCCTCGACGCCATTAGATTCAACGCGGACATCAGTCGATGGAATGTCGGTGCGGTGACCACGATGGACAGGATGTTCATGGGCGCGAGCGCCTTCAACCAAGACATCAGCGCGTGGAAACTAACCGAGTTGGTCAACTCACGAGGGATGTTTTACGAGGCGAAGGCTTTCAGTCAAGACATCACGAACTGGGAAATTCCTAATTTATCCACCAGTGCGAACATGTTTGGCAAAGCGACGGAGATTTTGAAGCACTGCAAGCGCGATGGGCAAGAGAAGCCGATCACTTGGAGCGCGTCCGGGCCTCCGAGCAAATGGAAGTGCGACTATCCTCCGAAACCTCCGCACGCGCCTTCGCCTCCGCCTAACCCTTCCCCTCCCCCAATCAAGGACGTTATCAAAGAAATTCATCAAGGTAATTTCGTGCACGCGATCACCGTATGTCTGAGCTCTAATCCCATCGATGGTAACTGCTTCGAGTCTGGGTATGGGGCGATCTCGGACTGGGACACTTCAGAGGTGACGGACATGTCCGAGGCTTTCGCGAACGCGAATGAATTCAATGGCGACATCGAACGTTGGGACGTCTCTCGCGTGAAGAAGATGTTCCGAATGTTTTACCGCGCATACAATTTCAACGGCAATCTCACGAACTGGAACGTCGCAGAGGTGACGGATATGAACCAGATGTTCGCCAAGGCGTATAAGTTTAACGGAGATATCGCTTCGTGGAACGTGCGTTCCTCTCCTGATATGTACCTCATGTTTCAAGACGCAAAAAGTTTTGAAGCAAACGTCACGGGATGGAGCGATGGGAGCGACACGAGGGGTACGTTTGTAGGCGCCATCGCATGGCACAAAAAGTACGTCTTGAGGGCGTGTGGGAATAACATTGACTCCTGTGGATTAAACGCTGACTCATCCGGGCCAGCCTCGTTCCGGGAGCGAATCGTATTGAAGTACAGTGCATTGACGGATCAGACTTTCCGCACCGCGTTTAAAGAATGCTTAGCAACGAATCCTTTAGATGGTAAATGTGACCTCGGCTACGGCTGGATGTCAGATTGGGATACGAGCGCGGTTACGGACATGTCAAAGCTATTCTATAGATCTGGATATGGGTACAGGTCGCAAAAGTTCAGTGTCGACATCAGTAACTGGGACACGAGCAACGTTACGAATATGAAGCAGATGTTTCAATACGCCAAGGATTGGAACGGGGGAGAAATCGGAAACTGGGACGTCGGCGCGGTCACGGACATGTCTGAAATGTTCCAATACTCTGATTTCAACGTCGACATCGGTCGTTGGAACGTCAGCGCGGTCACGTCCTTCCAAGATACGTTTGCATCATCCCAATTCAACAAACCCATCGGCGACTGGCCTGTGCGCGCGGCGAGTATGAGAATGATGTTCGCCAGTTCAGAGTTCAATCAAGATATTTCGCGATGGGACACGAGCGAAGTGACGGACATGAGTTACATGTTCTGGTATAATGATAACTTCGATCAAGATCTAAGCGGCTGGTCCGTGGCGAAAAACCCGGGCAGGACAATGATGTTTTATTCGTGCTCCCGTTTCGGAGGCGCGAACTACGCCCCGAAGAGCGGATATGGATGTCATCAATGCTTCGATAATTGCTGTGAACTCCACGTGTATCCGCCTCCGCAGCCGGCGCCGCCGTTTCCCCCGCCGCTCGCGCCCGGTGTCGTTCTCGTATTCGAAGACAAGGCTTCGCTCAAGGAGGCTGTCGACGATTGCCTCGAGAGGGATCCCGTGAACGGGTGCGCGGGTATGGACACATGGGACGTGAGTAACGTCACGAACATGGAGAGCATGTTCAGTGGCGCTTCCTCGTTCAACGGCGACATCTCTGGCTGGGACGTGAGTAAAGTCACGAACATGGAGAGAATGTTCATGGAAACCAACTCGTTCAACGGCGACATCTCTGGCTGGGACGTGAGCAAGGTCACGAACATGGAACGCATGTTCAAGGACGCTTCCTCATTCAACGGCGATATCTCTGGCTGGGACGTGAGCAAGGTCACGAACATGGAGAGCATGTTCAGTGGCGCTCCCTCATTCAACGGCGACATCTCTGGCTGGGACGTAAGCGGCGTCACGAGAATGGAACGCATGTTCAGTGGTGCCTCTGCTTTCA
>Ga0181560_10001206_pt1 | contig 24114 bp, 14 predicted proteins | sample 011ome_20_FD_133751 | JGI IMG/M metagenome (GOLD analysis project Ga0181560, IMG submission 133751) | Coastal salt marsh microbial communities from the Groves Creek Marsh, Skidaway Island, Georgia - 011509CT metaG (megahit assembly) | ecosystem: Environmental > Aquatic > Marine > Intertidal...
AACTTCACGAACAGGGAGCTGGACGACGATTTCGGCCCCGCGACCGGGTCCCGGATGAACGGCGAGCTCGACGCCGTGGAGATGCGCGTCAACTCCCCCGGGCCGCTCCCGATGGGTCAACGCGATGACCCGTTCCAGTTTGAAAAGGGAGGGAGCGAGCCGGAGACGCCGCTGGACTTGCTCGGGCGGACCGTTGAGGGGCCGTTCGGTCTGAAGCAAGGCCAGGGCGTCGTCCTCGTCGGGCAGCAGGCGAGCAAGTTTCTCGACTGGGTCAGAGCCGGGGACAAGCCCGGGTCGAGGTCCAACGCCGCGAAGAAGTGGCTCGACGGGTTGCACGTGGAGATGAAGTTCCTCGCGGAGCTTCTCGCGCGCGAGGGCGGCCAGAGCATGCAGGCGACGATGGACGTCCTCTCCGCCGGTCTCTTGTCGCACGACAAGCAGATCGTGGCGAAGACGTTGCGCGCGCTCTGCGCGTTGGCAAACGCGCTCGGCCCGGAGGCGCTCCCGGCGGCGAACGATTGGCTCGCCGCTCCGGGCGGACCGACCGTCGCGCTCACGACGCTGCTGTGCGACGCCGGCGGCACGGTGAACACGTCGAACATTCGCGTCGGCGACGCGAAGGCGGTCGCGGAGGCTGCGCGAGCCGCGGCGAGAGACGCGATGCCGAATTACGCGGAGAACCCGGAGGAGGTGGCGGGCGCGAGATTCGCGCTCGGATACCACGGGCAAGAGGACGGGAGCGACGAGTGGGTGATGCGCGCGCAAATCGCGGCCGCGATCGCGGAGATTGTCGAACGCATCTGCGGCGAAGGGCTGCATCATTTCCTCCTGGAGGACTTGCGGAACGGCGCGGACGCGCGGACGAACCCGCGGCGATTCGTGGACGCGTTGAACGTGTTGATTCCCGCGTTGCTCGCCCGAGGGGCGGGGCCGCGGAACGCGATCGCGGGCGCGGACACCCCCGGGGCGATCCTCCTCGAGGCGCTGCGCTGCGCGGAGGGACCCGTGGAGCTCCGCGAGAGCGCTCTGACGTTACTCACGACGCTCTGGTCCGCGTTCCCGGACGAGATTGAAGTCATCGGGGACGATTGCAGGAAAGCCGTCGCGGTGTTGAAGAAGACGGCGCGCGACCCGCAACCGGCGACGCAGATCCACGCGCTCGCGTGCATGTTCCAGCTCCTGCACGCGTTCATCAACAGCGGGAACGCGTACTCCCCGGTCGTGTACAAGACGATCGTGTTCATGTTCATCGAGCACGTGCGCAACAACCCGGTCAGGGACTTCATAAGCGCCGAGCTCAAGGTTGCGTTGGATTCGCACGCGAACATTCCCGTCGGGATTCTCGTCGACCCGGTGGTGAAGCAGAGCGCGCAGGGGGGATCGCACCCGGGATTAAAGCGCGTCGACTTCGCGCTCATCGCGTCCATGGCCGAGCACGCGCGGCTCGAAGCGCGACCGGCGCTGCACTTGCTGAACATGTGCCTGACTACCGCGCTCGATCACGTCGATCCCGATGGGAGGGCGCTGAAGCACCTCACGCAAGAGCGCGCCATCGCGCTCAAGGCTGCGACGCGACTCGCCGCGCGGCTCAAGGGCGAGGACGCCGCGGAGGAGACGATCGAGCGCGCCGCGGGCGCGGCGATGTCGCGCCTCATGATGGGCGGCCGCTCCACGGATGGGTCGAGGACCGAGGAACAGAGGGCCGCGGGGGAGACGATCGCGGCGTGCGCCACGGCGATGGCGAAAGTCGCGGGGCCGGGCGTGTTGCACCTCAAGGACATTCTCCGAAGCGGCGGCGCGTCGTACGCGTCGAAGCTCGGGCATCACAGCAAGGACATCGACAACGCGTTGACCATCCTGCAGAAGGCGATGCGGAACTCCTCGGACGAAGAGTACTTAGCGAGTAGATCGTCCCCGCAGCGCGGCGGGGAGGACGCGTACGAGGAGGACGAAGGCGAAGACGGCGAGTACGGCGCGAGGAAACACCCGCGAGCGGCGCCGCTGCCGCTCGAATCCCCCGACGACTCCCCTGGAGGATCGGACGGCATGGATCCGCACCAGAGGGAGTCCATGCGGATGATCCAGAGGATGGAGCACATGAACGTGGGCGGGCGGCCGACGCCCGGGCCGCCGCCGCTCGCGTCGGAGTACTTCGCGGACACGCCGACGGCGTTCGGCGACGCGCAGCCGAAAAGAGTTGGCTTCGAGGGCATCTCTCGCGCGGGCGGCGCGCTCGCCGCGCAGGGGAGGTACGCGCGGGAGAATCCCACGCCGGTCACGCGTCCGGGCCCGGCGCGGGCGCCGTCGGGCCCGAAGACGCGCTTACACGGCGAGGACTACCGGAACATGCCCAAGGGCGAGCGGCTTCGGCTGCAACGCGAAGAACGCGAGCGCGAGATTCACGCCATCGCGGTGAAGAATCGCGAGAAGCAAATCGCGAAAGAGATGGAGATGGAAGCGAAGCTCGCGAAGGAGGCGAAGCTCGAGGCGAGGATCAAGAAGAAGCGCTTAGAGCTCGCCGCCGCCGCGCGCGCGTCCGGGAGAACGGACGCGTTCGACTCGTTGTCCTCCCCGAACCGGATGGGCGGGATGCAAGGCGCTTCCCCGGCGGCGTCCGCGGCGCTGCTCGGGGAAGCCGCGCAGGCGCAAGTTCGAAAAACCCTGAACGCGCGCCTCGCGAAAGATTCCGATTGCGACCTCCCGCCCGGGTACGAGCGCGTGAACGACGGCGGGCACTTCTTCTGCCGGCTCACGCAGGAAGCGCTCGCGGAAGCGGACGAGTGGAGAGTACAAAACGGAGGCGAGGCGCTCAGCTCGGAGAAGAGGACGCTGTCCCCCGCGGAAACCGCCGGGATGATGAGTCGGCTCACGAAATCGCAGACGTTCCTTCAGAGGAAGAAGGAAGCGGAGAAGGAAGCGCTCGAGGCGAAGAAAGCCGAGGAGCTCGCGGCGATCAAGCGGAAAGAAGCGAAGATCAACGCGCACAACGCTAAGGTCAAGGCGGAGATGGAGCAGATCAAGGCGAAGAAAGCGGAGACGGAGCGGGAGGAGAAGGCGAAGAAAAAAGCGGCGCTCGAGAAGAAACGCGCCAAGGCGGCGGAGAAGGCGGCGGAGGAGGCGCGGGAGAGAGAGGAGAAGAAATCGCAGTTGGCGGCGTACGAGGCGAAGAAAAAGCAGGAGCTCGCGGAGAAGATGCGCGCGGAGAAGGCCAAGGCGGTGGCGGATAGGGAAGCACGGCAACGCGCCGCGGAGGAGGTGATGCGGAAGCGGCAAGGTTTGCCCCCGAAGGAGGCAGAGGCGAAGAAGGCGATGACGAAGGCTGAGAAGAAACGCGCGGAGGCGCAGAAGAAGAAGGAATTGCAGATTAAGAAGATGCAGCTGAACAAGTCTCCGACGATGAAGATGCCTGAACCGAAGGCGCCGGTCCCGAAGGCGAGGGGAGGGAAGGCGGCGACGCCGTCGGCGCCAGCGCCGGCGGCGAAGGGCGGAACGGCGACGGCGAAGTCGCCCAAGAAGGCCGCGCCGATCAAGCCGGTTCTGAGCAAAAAGGGGAAGTAAGCGAATCGATTCATTCGCGTTAAGTCACCGGGGTGCACATGTAGTTTTTCTTTCGATTGTTCATATTAAGATAAGGTTAAGGTCATCTAATGAACCCGACGAACCCTCGGCGTCTCCGGGACGTCTTCTTCTCCGGCGTCCTCGACGTCGACGGTTTCCCCTACGACGCCTTCGACGTCGTCGAAGTCGCTGAAGTCCACGCCGTCGGCGTCGGCGTCGGCGGCGATCTCATCGGTGGCGTCGACGACGTCGCTTTCCTTCGAGGATGTCGAGGTCGAGTCCTCGACGTCCGCCGCCTCCGTCCGAGCCGCGGGCGCGGGCGCCGTCCTCGCCTCCGCGCGCGGGGGCGCGTTTTTTCTTCGCTCCGCCTCGCGCTTGTGATGAAACAAGATGCTCTCCGGCTTATCCTCGTCCGCGCGCTCGACGATCGCGGGGATGTCCGCGCGCGAGACGTGACACCACGTCGGCTGCTTCATCGTCTCCGCGGTCTCCATCCCCAACCCGCCGCGATTGTTCACGAAGTTCGTCATGTTCTCCCACCGCTCGTCGCACGCCGCGCCCGAGTGCGCGACGTCGTCGTACCCCAACGAAAACATCCACTCCAACGTCGCGCGCGCGTCCGCGAGCGCGTCCCTCGACGCCCCGCGCGTCCTGCGAGGCGTGAGCTCAAGCAGCACGATCGGCGGCGGGCGCTCGGCGAGCAGCCGCCGCGCGCCCTCGAGGACGTGCGTCTCCCAGCCGTCGGACGCGACGCGCATCGCCGCGACGTCGACGTCGCGCGGGATCAAGTCGTCCAGTGGTTTGGTCCCCGCCTCGACCGCGAGCTCGCAGCGGAACGCGTCGTTCGTCGCGGGGAAGGGGAAGCGTCTCGTCTCCGTCCCCGTCCCCGTCCCCGTCCCCGTATCCGCTTCCGTATCCGCTTCCGTCGCCGTCGCCGTCCGCCTCGCCGCCGCGGCGAGACGCAGCGCCTCCTCCGTCGCCGTCGTCGCCGGGGTCGCGTCCGTCCCCTTCTTCTTCGCCGCCCTCTTCGCTCGCTTTAAGAGCGCCTCGCAGTACGCCTCCCCCTTCCCCCCGACGCGCGTCTCGTCCAGGCGCACGAGGTGGCCGAAGTCGTTGTGTGCGATGGACGCGGCCACGAGCGACGCCGCGGCGGCGGCGGACTCGAACGCGAGCGCGCGTCGTCCTCGCGCGGCGGCGGCGAGGGAGAAGAACCCGATCCCCGCGCCGACGTCCACCAAGACCGCGTTCGAGTCGTGCGCGGCGAGCGACCCGACGAGCGCATCCGCGCTCGTGGGCTCCCGTGGGTCCCAAACCCCGGCTTGCCACCGCCCTCGCGCGGTCACCGCGGCGCCGGATTCGAGCGTCGACCGCGTCGAGGTCGACGCGTCGGAGCCGAGCAGCGGCGTCAAGACGTCGAACGGCGGTTCCCACGCCGCGGAGACCGGGTACGCCGCGTTCGGGTTCACGTCCGGCATCGCGTAGTTTTCGTCCAAGCGCGAGAGCTCCGCGCGGAAGTTCACGAGGTCTTGCTTGTCTTTTTTCATCGCGTTGACGAACAGCTTGACGTGCCCGACGATGCCTTTTTTATGCGCGGTCCATCCTTGTTTCGATTTCCACGACCCGAGGTAGTGATGCGCGATGAGAACGCCCGGGTCGTCCTGCGACACGCCGTCCTCCCCGGTCGGGTGCGTCCCGAACGCGACCTTGGACAAGACGCGCACGTTCCACGGCGACTTCGAGGCGTCCGGCCGGCCTAACGCCTCGGTCTCTCGTCCGCGGTACCCCCAAGGGACCATCCCCGCGACCGACCCCGCGGCGTCCCGGTTCGCCGGGCTGTGCCGCCAAAAGCTCTTCATGACGTAATCCGTGAACGCGCCCGGGCCCGTGCGCTCGAGCGTGTCCCGGTTCGTGTTGTTCGTGAAAATCCGCTGGTAGTTTTCGTTGACGTGATCGCACGTCTCTCTCAGCGCCGGGTGCCCCGCGGCGCCGGCGAACGCCCAGTTCAGGACCTGCCGTCTCCGCACAAAGTGCCGGCTGTACGCCATCTCGTCCGTGTCGAACTCGTTCTCCCACCCGACGACGAGCGTGTCGTTCGCGTTGATGAACGAGTCGAGCGGTTTCTCGCACGACGTGTCTATGTCCGCGTAGACGCCGCCTTCGCGCAGGACGACGAGGTACCGAAAAAAATCCGACCGCTCCACGTGCTTCGGCAGCCCCGCGTACGCGTCGTAGTACTCCGGAAACTCTCGCTTCACAAACTCCGTGCAGCCTTCGTCGTCGTAGAATCGCATCTCCCACCCCGGGTTCATCGCTCTCCACGTCTCCATGAACGGCTTCATTCGCTCCGGGACGTCTTTGGACTTGTACGTCTGGTGGACGATGCGCGAGATTTTCAGCGGCGTCGGCGCGGCGCCGAAAGCCGCGTCGTCTCCGTCGGTCGACGTTCCGTATTCCGCGCCGTTCCCGCCTCTCCTCGCGTCGCGGGCCCCGCCTCTGGCGGCGTCGCCGCCGAGCCGCACGTCCCCCAAGCGCACCGTCCCGAAGTTCGCCTGCGTGGACGCGAGGTCGGACTTTTCGTACAGCTGGCGCAGGTCAAAGTTCCGGATCCCGGAGTGCCGGTTCCCCCGCCGAGTGAACCCTCGGTCGCCCGGCGCGAACGACACCTTCACGAGCAGGATGCCCACGATCATGCACGCGAACATGCGGAAGATCTGCACGTTCGACGGCAGGTGGAAGCTGCACCGGCACCCTAGGGTGTCGTCCAGGGTGGACACGACCGTGCCGCCGCCGACGCTCGAGAAGGCGATGGTCGGCTGCCGCGACCGCGCCTTCGGGCTCTTGCTCCGCGCGCGCCCGCCGTCCGGGGCGCGGTAGTACCCCTCCTCGACCGAGCGCAGCGGGTCCGCGGTCGCGGTCTTCTTCTTGAAGAAGCTGCGGCGGCCGTCGACGTACCCGCCGTCGCCGCTCGAGTCGCTCGCGTCGTCCGCGCCTCGCAGACCGCTCGTCGTTCGGCGCAAGTTCGGATTCGGCGACGCGCTCGCGCTCGGTATCTCGATGTCCCTGCGCGCGAGCGGAAGAGCGCGAGGGCCGGCGGTGGATCGCTGGGACGTCAGCGATGCGGCGCGGAGGGAGCGACGAGCGCGGGGAGCGCGGTGGCGGACGCGGCGGAGCGAGCGATGTGTGTATCTCGAAAGATGGGCGACGCGGAACGTTCGAACCGCGCGAGAAGACGGCGCGGCGCCGCGGCGAGATCTGCGGCGGTCGACGCGCGCGCACCTCGACGTATCGCCGCCGCCGTCGGTCCTATGATGCGCCCTGGCGTCCATATCGACGCGCGCGCGCGCTCGCCGCGCGCGTCGAGAGCCCGCGGCGGCGACCTGCCCGCGCCGACGCCGCGCGCGATGCCGATGAACGTCTGGAACAGCTCGGTCCAGTCGTTGGGTCGACGCCGCATCGCGAGCTCGATCGATCTCGTGACGAAGATCGCCGCAGCGATGACAACTTTTTCTAGACTCTAGCTACACGTGTAGCCTTCGCGGAGAAGGTACCGTGTCCGCGCGCGCGTCTCGTCGTCGCCGTCCTCAACAACCCGTCGTCGCCCGCGCCTCCCCCCGCTCCCGTCGTACGTCTCTCGCGCGGCGACCTCGACTCCCGCGCGCGCGGTCGTCGGCGGTCGTCAGTAGTACGCGTCGAGTATCTTCTCGGGCACGCGCCTCAGGAGCTCGCGCGGGAAAATCCGCAACGTCGTCCACGCGACGTCCAACGACTCGCGTATCGTCCGTCCGACGTTCCCTTGGTCGATGAACTCGCGCTCGAACGCGTCCAAGAATTCAGGATACAGCGCGTCCTCGTCGCTGAGCGCTTCCTCGCCGACGACGGCCTTCATGGCGAGCGTGTCTTTCGCGATCGCGTAGTTGGCGTACAGTTGATTCGACACATCGCCGTGGTCCTCGCGCGTCATCCCTTCGCCGATCGCGCTCTTCATCAGTCGCGATAACGACGGTAAGACGTTTATCGGCGGGTATATTTGACGGCTGTGCAGCTGCCTGTCGACGTATATCTGCCCTTCCGTGATGTACCCGGTGAGGTCCGGAATCAGGTGCGTGATGTCGTCGTTCGGCATCGTCAGTATGGGCAGCTGCGTGATGCTTCCTCCGCGGCCTTTGATGCACCCGGAGCGCTCGTAAATCGTCGCGAGGTCCGTGTACATGTACCCCGGGTACCCACGTCGTCCTGGGACTTCCTCTCGCGCGGCGGATATCTCCCTGAGCGCGTCCGCGTATGATGACATGTCCGTGAGTATCACCAAGACGTGTTTCCCTTTCTCGTACGCGAGAAATTCCGCCGTCGCGAGCGCGATTCTCGGGGTGATGATGCGTTCGATCGTCGGGTCGTTCGCGAGGTTTAGGAAAAGGACCACCTTCTCCATCGCGCCCGTGCTCTCGAAGTCCTTGCGAAAGAAGTTCGCGGTCTCGGTGTTGACCCCCATCGCGGCGAAGACGATGCAAAACTCGTCCTGGCGCGCGTCCGCGCCGGCGTCCGCGTCGAGGAGGTGCGTCTCGTTCGCCGTCGCCGTCGCCGTCGCCGTCGCCGTCGCGTGCTTCTCCCCGCCTCCTCCTCCTCCTCCTCCTCCTCCTCCTCCCTCCTCTCTCCGGAGCGGTCGCTTCACGATCCCGGCCTGCCGGCAGATCTGCGCCGCGATCTCATTGTGCGGCAGCCCCGCGGCGGAGAACAGCGGGATCTTCTGCCCTCGCGCGACGCTGTTCATGACGTCGATCGCGCTGATCCCGGTCTGAATCATCCGCTCCGGGTGCGCGCGCTCGGACGGATTGATCGACGACCCCTGCACGTCCACGAGCTTCACCGGCATCACCCTCGGACCGCCGTCGATGAGGTCGCCGCTGCCGTTGAATATCCGCCCGAGGAAGTCCTCCGCGACCGGGGCCTTCAACACCTCGCCCGTGAACGCGAGCGTCGCGTTTCGCGCGTCCACCCCCGAGGTGCCCTCGAAGACTTGCACGACGACGCGCTCGCCGTCCACCTCGAGCACCTGCCCGCGTCGCGCGGTGCCGTCCCCGAGCTCGACGCGCACGATCTCCGCGTACCGCGCGGACTTGACCTTGTCTAACACGACGAGCGGGCCGCTGACGCCGGTCACGGTGCGATACTCTGCGCGACGCGCGAGGCGAGGGAGCGAGGAGGAGGAGGACGCGCCGTTCGTTATTTACGAGAGTAGAGAAGCGACAGGGCGTTCGCGCGATCGCGTCGAGGCGGGCGGGACGCGCGCGCACCGAGACGCGGCTCCTGCGCGAGCGCCTTCGTCGCCGCGACCGCTTGCAGCTGCGTCCTCGCGAAGTCGGTCTCGAGACCCATCGTTCCTCTCGCGCCGCGCGAACGCCGTCCTCCGCCGCCGCGCGCGCGCCGCGAGATGCGCGTCAGATCTCTCGGAAGAGACGCGAAGCGTCGCGCACCTGTCGCCGAACGGCGCGACTGGACGAACTCTACGAGTTTTTGAACGCGACGCGAGATCGCGCCCGCTCCCTCGGCCGCGCGCACAACCCCCGGCGCGATGACCGCCGCGACCGATGACCCCCCGCGACCGAGGGCGCTGTCCGGGAAAGAGCGCTACATCAAGGGCGCGGTCCTCGGCGAGGGCACGTTCGGGGTCGTGACCAAGGCGGAGGACACGCTGACGCGCCGGCACGTCGCGATCAAAAAGATCCGCCTGGGGAAATACAAGGAGGGCGTCAACTTCACCGCGATTCGCGAGATCAAGCTGCTCATGGAGCTGCGACACCCGCACGTCATCGAGCTCGTGGACGTGTTCCCGCACAAGCGCAACTTAAACCTCGTGTTCGAGATGTGCGAGAGCGACCTCGAGGCGGTCGTGAAGGACAAGTTCCTGCCCTTGGGCACCCCGGAGGTGAAGTCGTATGTGAAGATGACGCTCGAGGCGGTGGCGTACTGCCACGCCTCGTGGGTCCTTCATCGCGACTTGAAGCCGAACAACCTTCTGATCGCGCCGAACGGCGCGCTCAAGCTCGCGGATTTCGGTCTCGCGCGCGTGTTCGGGTCGCCGAACCGACGCTTCACCCATCAGGTGTTCGCGCGGTGGTACCGAGCGCCCGAGCTGCTGTTGGGGTCGAAGGCGTACGGTCCCGGGGTCGACATGTGGGCGATCGGATGCGTGTTCGCGGAGCTCATGCTGCGCAAGCCATACTTCCCCGGGAGCTCGGACATCGACCAGCTCGGGAGGATATACGCCGGTCTCGGGACGCCGACGGAGGAGAATTGGCCGGGGCATAAGAACATGCCGGATTACGTGGAATTTTCGCACGGCGTCGCGCCGCCGCTCAGACAGCTGTTCACGACCGCGCCGCCGGAGGCCTTAGACCTCCTGCAGAAACTCCTCGCGTTCGACCCGAACAAGCGACTGAGCGCCGCGGACGCGCTGAAGCACGCGTACTTCAGCTCGCGGCCGTTCGCGACGCCCTTCCCGGACCTCCCGCGTCCGACGCAAAAGTTTGGCGACGACGGCGGCGGCGGCGGCGACGACGCCGGGCGAGGAACCTCCGGTCTGATGCCGCCGCCGGACAGCGTGCACGGCGGCGATGCGAAGCGCGCGAGGACCGCGCCGCGCGCCGGGGACGCCGCGCACTTCGCGGCGGCGGACCGAGACGAATCCCCCGCGACGGAGCCGCACCGCGACCGCGACCGCGACCGCAACCGCGGCGAGTTCGACGGCGGCCGACGGATCGGCGGCGGCGATCGCGACACGGACGAGCGCGCGGACGGCGGCGCGCCGATGAGCACGAGCGGCGGCGGACACGGCACGGACGCGATGGGGCAGCTCGGGTTGGATTCCTGCGATAGGCCCGCGCTGAGCACCGTGGACCGCGCCTATCTCAGGAAGCGGAAGCACGACCTGGACGTCGCGTTTTTAGCGGCTTCGCAGGAGGGAAGCGAGGAGCAGGGTGGAGGGTGAATTAGATCGCGACGCGAGCCGAGGGTGGCGTCGTCGTGTCGTGTGCAACGTAGAGCTAGTCGTAGTGGTTGTGATGACGGTGTGTCACGTCGTCATCGCGCGCGCCTTCGCTCGGAGCGGCCGGGCGTGTTCGTCTGAGTCCTCGGCGAGAGTCTTCTGCGCGTCTGACGAGCGGTTCGCGGCGTCCGTTGTCCGCCGCCTTCGCGAGGCCGAGGCCGCTCGAAGGTAGAATCTTGCTCAAACGCGTCACATGTCAGTATCCGATGAGTTCGAGATAGAAGCGGAGAGCTATCCATTCGAGGGGCCAAGACGCTTCCTGTCGCGACCCACGACCTTGCTCACGGCGGAGAGGCTGCGGCGGTCTCTGAGGTAGTCCACGTGCGTGAACACGAGACACGCCAGGTCCTCGGTGATGTCGTCTAAGGGTCCGCGCGGCGGGGTTGGATCTGCACCGTTCTTACGACGACGACGGCGGCGGTGCGTTCGCTGATTCGGCATGATCGCGCGCGACGGACGCCCACGGGCGCGCGGGAGAGTAACCCTAAAACCCGGCCCCTTTTTTTCCAACAAAATTCCTGCAAAATTCGCGCGGGTAAGCGAGCGAAGTTTCCTGCGACCGCGTCATCGCCGCAGAGCGCGACGCACCGATCAGGGCGCTCGATCGGATCGCGCGCGTCGAGGCGATTTCACCGCGAGCGACACGATGCCGACGGACGCGGACTCCTACGGGTGCGCGTCCTCCCCCCGCGGCTTCGTCGCCCGCGCGAACCCGCGGAAAATCCTTCCACGATTCATCATCCATCCCTCGCCTTTTCGTTCAAACGCGATCCTGAATCTCGCGCCACCCCCGTCGGAACCTCCCTCCCCCCGCGCGCAGGCGATGGAAGAACCTCGTCCCGTTCCTGTACGACTGGTTCGCGCACCACAGGCTCGTGTGGCCGTCCCTCTCCGTGCGATGGGGCGCGGTCCTGGAGACGAACGAGTACAAGCACAAGCAGCGCCTGTACCTGAGCGAGCAAACGGACGGGTCGCCGTTTTTCCCAAACACCCTCGTCGTCGCCAACGCGGAGGTCATCAAACGCCGCGTCGCCGCCGCGGAGCACATGGTGTTCGAAGAGGAGACGCGCAGCGCGTTCGTGAAGGGCTTCAAGACGATTATCCACCCGGGGGAGGTGAACAAGATGCGCGAGTTCCAGGCGTCGCCGAACTTGTTGGTCACGCACACGGACGCGCCGGAACTTCTCGTGTGGAACACGGAGACGCAGCCGCACAGAAAGACGGGCCCGGCCGCGCAGAGGGACGCGCCGAACGGTGGCAGAGGCGAGGATGGGGAGCTCTGCCCGATCGCGGGCGCGCTGAAGCCGTCGAGACCGGATCTCGTCTTGAGAGGGCACGGCGACGACGCCGAGTTCGCGCTCGACGTGCACCGCGAGGGTTTCAAAGTCGCGTCCGGCGGGAAGGATCGTAACGTCCTTCTGTGGGACGTTTCCGATTACGATCAAGGATCGCTGTGCACGAACGGGAAGGAAGGGAGCGGCGCGACCGGGAACGGTGAGGGCGTCGGCGCGAAGAGCGGCGATTTCGACGGCGCCCCGAGCCTCGCGCCGAAGACGACGTTCGAAGGCCACTCGGACACCGTGGAGGACGTGTCGTTCCACCCCTCCGGCGCGAGCGAGCTGTGCAGCGTCGGGGACGACAACGCGCTGATCTTTTGGGACGCGCGCGCGGGGACGAAACCCGCGCACAAGGTGACGGACGCGCACGGGGAGGACGTGCACACCGTGGACTGGTCTCTGCTGGACGAAAATGTAATCCTCACGGGCTCCGCGGACGCGACCGTCAAACTTTGGTTGGGTTTATCTTTGCAACTCCCTCTCTCTTACTCATTGCAAAACGCGTCTCTTTCCGTCGCGTCATGCCTTTACTATCTTCCCAAGCGAGTGCTGACTTTGACTTCTTTTTCGCTGGTGTCTCTACTTCATGGGACCGACGCAAGCTCGGCGCGCTCGGCGCGGAGTGCTGCGTGCACACGTTCGCGATGCACAAAGACGCGGTAACGTGCGTGCAGTGGTGCCCGGACCAGAAAGGGATGTTCGGCTCGTCCGCGGACGACGGGTACCTCAACGTCTGGGACGTGAACAAGATTGGCGCGGCGCAGAGCGCGGAGAAGAAGAAAACCGCGGCGCCGGAGATTGTCTTCCAACACGCCGGGCACAAAACGTCCGTCACGGACTTCCACTGGAACCCGTTCGATCCGATGACGATCGCGAGCGTGAGCTCCGGGGACGGCGGGAACACGCTGCAGATGTGGAGGATGAACGACTTGATCTACCGCCCCGAGGAAGAGGCGCTCGCGGAGCTGGAGAAGCACAAGGCGACCATCTGCGGCGTGCGCGCGGCGGCGGCGGGCGGCGGCGGTGAGGGGGGGGGCGACGCGCAGGAGAAGGAGAGCGCGGAACCGACCGGGGACGGCGCGGCCGCCCCCGAAGGCGCGGGAGCGATGGAGACGGACTGATTTGTGATGCCTAATGATACCTTAGATTAACCCTAATACGCCACTGGCGCGACCTCGGGGGAGTGCTCCAACGCGCCCAACGCGCGTTTGACGAGGGACCCGACGTTCCGCGAGAACTCCACGAAATCGATCATGCCGTCGCCGTTGCTATCCAACACCTCTATCAACCGCTCGATCGCCTTCTCGGAGATCAGCTTCCCGCCCCCGTGCGCGCAAGCGGCGGCGTCGGCGACGCGAACGCTCTCCGCGAACGCCGACGACGATATCGACCCGGTGCCGTCGACGTCGAAGTGCGTCCGCCAGACGTGAAACAGTTCCGCGCGGTGCGTGAAGAACAGTCGCGCGATCGCGTCCGCGAGCAGCCGCACGACGTCCTGCGGGTCGTTCGACGTCGGGGTGATCGGGACTTCCTCGCCCCCCGACGTGTCCCACTGAAGACCGACGCGCGCGCGGCGTCTTCCTTCGCGCGCGGGCTCGATCGACGCCGCGAGCGACTTGACAAACTCGCCGCGATCGACTTCGCCGCTGCCGTCGACGTCGAACGACGTCAACACCGCGTCGAGCTGCGCGTCGGAGAAAACCGCGAGCGAGGGCAACCGCGCGCGGACGCTCGCGCGGAACTCCTCCGGGGATAACTCCCCGTCGTGGTTCACGTCCATGGATTCGAACGCCGCGGCGAGGTCGCCGCCGCCTTGCATGATCGCCCCGACGAGTTCCGACGCGACGTCCGACTGCCACTCTTTGCACCCGCCCTTCATGTGCACGTGGAACCGCGAGAGCCACTTGCGGTACAACACGCCCCCGCGCTCCGGGTCGATCTCGTCCGGAGTGGTCAGGTCGTACAGAAGGTTGAGCCACTTCATTCGGACTTGCAGAACCTCGGACAGGCCCGTCGCCCACCACTCGAACGTCGCGAAGCCGTCGTCGGCGTCGTCCCCGAGCGCGTAGTACCGCAGCAACGCGGTCTTGTTCTCGTAGATGTACTCCGACGCCTGCGCCACCGCGGCCGCGAGCTTCGCGGCTTTGCCCTCCCGCCTCGTCTGCACCGTCTGCGTCAGCGCGTTGTGCTTTATCTTTCGATGGTCCCACTTGACGTGTTTCGTCGGCCTCTCCGCCTTCTCTTTGAAAATCACAACCGCGCCCTTGTTCCCGCCCGCGCCGCAGTAATTCGACGCGCTGAACACCGTGTACACTCTGCCTCCGTGCGTCACCTCGCACCCCTCGTCGACGCACTGATGCGATCGCACGAGCGTCGTGAGCTTCTCGCGGTCCAAAAACGCGTTCGTCGCGTCGCGACCCCACAACACTCCGGCGCCGCGCGCGCTCGGTTCGAACCCCCGAAACCCCGGGCTCGGATGCGGGTCGCTCCACATCAAGTCCTTCATCCACTTCTCGTCGCCCATGTTGTGGTCCGCGGCGAGGACGTCCGGCCCGCGCGCGAGTTCTCGAATGTCCCGCAACCGCACGGTGGGGTCCCCGGGTAGACCGCCGTGTAACACGAGCGTCTTACCGTTGATCACGCACGCCCACGGGAGCCACGTGAAGACGGCGTGAAACGTCTGGAACACGGAGTGGTCGTACTTTCCGAGGCACTCCTCCTCGAACCCGCCGTAGATGTTTATGTGCGGCTCCTCGTGGTTCCCTCGGTTCACGTACACGCTGTTTGGGCGCGCGAGCTTCAGGGCGAAGATCAGCAGGCAAACCTCGCACGCGTGATCGCCGCGATCGACGAGGTCGCCGTTGAAGACGTAAATCGTTTTCTCGCTCGGCAACCCCTGCGATGCGAACACGTGCAGCAGGTCGTGTATCTGCCCGTGCAAGTCGCCCACGACGACGACTTTCCCTCCCGCGGGTACCGCGACGTCGATAACGGACGGCTCGGACGCGAAGAGCACGGCGACAGCCTGGAGAATCGCGAGCGCGTCCGTCATCGAGACGCGCTCGTCCTCGCCCAGGCCGCGGAGAAGGTTCTCGATCGACCCCGACGTGAGCGTCGGGAGGGCGGCGATCTCCGACGGGTCCTTGGCGCTTCGCGCACGCAGACCGATGTCCGCGCTGATGTCCTTGAGCTTGATCCGCGTCGTCCGCGCGAGCGATCCGAGCGCTTGGTTCACGGTCGCCATGACGCCGCGTCGTCGCTCGTTGATTCGGTTCTCCTCGCGGTCCTCGAGCGCGTTGAGGATCGCGCTGAGTTCCTCGTTGTCCTTCGCGATCCGTCGCTGGACTCGACGGTACGCTCTCTGGATGAGGATCGCGGCTTCGTCCGCGTTGGAAAGCGAGCCGGGGGTCTCCATGGTGGATGGAACCGCCGCGGCCGCGACGCGGGTCGCGTTCGTCCGTGTGTCGTTCGGACAGGAAGTTTCTCGGCTTCCGTCTCGGACTTTTTCGTGTGCAATTTTTTTTTTCGTGTGAGCTTGCTTTTCGTGGGCCCGTCTGCAACAGGCTAACTATTTTCCCATACGGAATCTCTCGCGAGACGCGACGCGCACATCCGGAATTTGTGGCGAGGCCGCCTCCTACTTTCCGCCTGCTGCGCTTTTTCCCGAGCCGTCGGGGCTGTGATTTTGATCGACGTCGACGCTTCGGGGTCACACCCACCCGCACGCCGCGCAGCCGTCCGCTCCGCGACGTCAACGAATGGCGAACATGGCCACAGCAGGCGCGGTCGCCGCCGCGACGCCCGTCCGCGTTCGCGCCAACACCCGGTTTCCAACCCGCGTCGTCGGGAGGGTCGTCGGTAATCGTGGTCGCGTCTCCCTCGTCGCGCGCGCCGCCAAGTCCGCGCCGAAAGCTCCGGCGTCGCCGTCGCCGCCGAACGAGATCCCGCCGCCGCCGCCGGGATACTACCCGCCCCAGGGTACGTCCGAGTCGCGATCGACCGCGCGCGCGCGCGTCTCGTCGCTCGAACGACGCGCGTTTCCCCGAGCGCGTCGCTCGGCGCGCGATCCGCCGATCCAAAAGATTTATCCACTTTCGCGCTCTTCGCTCGCGACTGATGAGACCCCTCTCTCCTCTCTCGACAGGCCCCCCTCTCCCGCTGCCGCCCACCCCCGGGGTGAACGTGGGCGAAGCCGGCGCCCCCGGCGCGCCCCCCGCGTACGGGACGCAACAGGGCTACCCCCCCCAGGGGTATTACTACCCCCCGCCGCCGCCGCAAAAGAGCGGGTCGAACGGGTTCGTGATGATCGGCATCGGCGCCGCCATCGCGATCGGCGTCATGAAGGTCATGGAGTTCGCCGGCGGCAAGAAGGGCGACATGCAGAGCATGATGATGCAGCAGATGATGAAGCAGGCGATGAAGGGCGCGGGCGGCGCGCCGGGCGGCATGCCCGGCATGCCGCCGATGGGCGGCGCCCCGGGGGCGTCGCCGTTCCCGCCGTTCCCGACGCCGACGCCGACGCCGACGCCCGCGGCGGCGGCGGCGGCGGCGCCCGCGGTGGACACGACCGCGACGGCGGTTCCGAAGCCCGCGGCAGCTCCGGCCGCGCCGGCCGCGGCGGCGACGCCGCCCCCCGCTGCGCCGGCGACGCCGCCGCCGTCCACCGCCGCGCCCGGCAGCGGATCGTTCTTCCAAGACGCCGCGGACGCGATGCCGGAGCCGAACCCGGCGCCGAACCCGTTCTCGACCCCGCCGCCGAGCGAGGGCGGGGCCGACGACGAGGCTGATCTTGAGTACATGCAGAACATGCTGCGCAATCCGGAGATGCAGAAGATGATGTACCCGTACCTCCCCGAGATGATGCGTAACCCGGAGACGTTCGAGATGCTCCTCACAAACCCGATGTACAAGGACCAGCTCAAGGGGATCATGAAGCAGATGAAGGAAGGCGGCGGCAACATGGAAGGGATGCCGGACGTGAACTCCCCGGAGGTGCAAGAGCAATTCGCGCAGATGGGGATGACGCCGCAAGACGCGATCGAGAAGCTCATGGCGGATCCGGAGCTCGCGATGGCGTTCCAGAACCCGAAGATTCAACAGGCGGTGATGGACTGCTCGTCGAACCCGAACAACATCATGAAGTACCAGAACGACCCGGAGATCATGAACGTCTTCATGAAGCTCGCGACGATGTTCCCGGGCGCCGCGGGCGCGGGCGCGGGGATGAACCCGATGGCGGGCGCGGGGATGCCGGGGGCGCCGCCGATGGACGCGACGGCGGCGCCGGTCGTCGAGCCTATCGTCGAAGCCGCGCCCGCGGCGCCGGTCGCGGAGGCGGCACCCGCGGCGGAGGCGGCGCCGGTCGCGGAGGCGGCGCCGGTCGCGGAGGCGGCGCCGGTCGCGGAGGCGGCGCCCGCGGCGGAGGAGAAGAAGGACTAGAAGCGCGAACGCCGACGCTGAATTTTTAATACCGCACGCGCGCGAAGAGCCACCATAATACGATACCCCCGCGTCCTCCTCCTCCTCCTCCTCCTCACTTCCCGTAGTTATCGCACGCCGGCGACGCGGCGAACGTCTTCATCTCCTCCATGTCCACCGCGCTCGATATCAACCTCCTGCACCGCTCCCCGGACGCCTTCTTCATGACGTCCGCCGGCGCCGCCTCGATGATGCGATCGCACGCCTCCACCGCCGCCGCGAACGACGCCTGCGGGACTTCCTCCTCGCCGAACGGCGTCCCGTCCGCGACGTACTTGGCGAGGACGGTCAAGTTCTTCGCGCCCAGCAGCACGTCCTCCATCGCGCCCAGTCCGTTCGCGGGCACCGCGCCGTCGCCGTCGCCGTCGACGCCGACGCCGACGTCGACGACTTCCCCGAACGACGTCGCGATCGTCACGGGAAGCACCGCGGTCATCGTCTTCGCCTTGTCCGCGTACCTCGGGAGGAGGTTCATCACGCGCGACCTGCGGCCGCCCTCGGGGAGGCCCTGGAGCTCCATCGCGGAGACGATCTGGGAGGAGGGATGACGGGGGGGAGCGCGGAGGGCGGTGGACGGGCGGAGGTGGTCGGGACGGGACGTCAGCGCGCGGCGGGACGGACGCGCCGCGGACGAACCGCCGCCGCGGGGCGACGGACGGATCGATCGACGCGACGGTTCGGTATTCGGAACGATCGAACGAGCGGAGAGCGACGCGCGACGCGTCATCGCGCGCACCGCGTCTCTGCCGTCCATGAGCCCGATGTACGCGTTCACCGGGGTGACCGTCGTCGCGTTCACCTCGACCGCGCGCGCGGAAGAGGACGACAGGAGCGGGATCGTCGCGACCGTGGACAGGAGCAGCGCGCGTCGCGACGGCGTCGACGACGACGACGACGACGGCGACGATGACGTGTTCTCCGCCGTCGCGTCGCGACGCGGCGCCGCGCGCGCGTTCGCGGCGGCGCGACGCGTCCGCGCGTCGCGCGCGCGTCTCGCGGGCGCGGGCGCGCGGGGCGCCGCGCGAAGGCTCGTCGTGGAGGCCATCGTGCCGAGCTCTCGAGGGTGTGGCGCCGTCTTCGAGCGCGCCCGTCGTTTTATCCCGAGTTCCTGCTGCTAGCGCTGTGTCGCCGTCGTCGGAAGGGGACTTTCGAGAAAGGAATGGGGCGCATTGTTACCGCCGCGCCCGCACGCCGACGACGCCGCGGGTTCGTCCACCACGCCCCGCGATGACTGAGCTGAAGATGTCGTGGGTCGGAAGATGCGGCGGCTGCGGCAAGGAGCTGCGCATGAAGGACGACCCCCCGCCGGCGGCGTGCGCGAGGTGCAAATCGCGCTGGTACTGCGGAAAAGATTGCCAGGTGAAAGATTGGCAGCGCGCGACGAACGGGCACAAGGAGATGTGCGCCGTGCTCGCCGCGCTGACGGCGAAGAACGACGACAAGGCGATGCATCGGTCGATGAAGACGGTGGACTCCACGAGCGAGGACCTGTTGAGTCGATGCAACGAGATACTCGAGAAGCAGACCAAGCCGGGGATGCAACTCCGCGAGATGATCGAAGACGTGGTCCGGAAGCAAAAGAGCTCGAAGAAGTCGCGGCACCTCATAATGATGGGCGCGAGGACGATCGAGGACAACCAGTGCACGCTCATGGCGCTGGACGAGAAACAGGTGAAGGAAATGTTGAAGGACGACCCGGACTTCGCCAGGCACGCGAACTTGGTGTCGTCGTACGACCCGTCCACCGAGCTCGTGATCGCGTTCGACGTCGAGTCGCCGCCGAATTACATCGTGTTCCGAGCCGCGATGAAGGACCTGCCGCACGGGGGATATTAACCTTAACGTATACTAATGTAACCTAACGTACTGTACATGTAGTAGCCCTAGCTCGCGCGTTGCGCGGGCGTCTATCATCGCGGCGTCTCCTTCTTCCCCTTCGACGCCTTCGCCGCGTCCGCGGCGGCCCACATGTACATGCTCGCCAACGTCTTATACGGCGCCCACGAAGCCGCGATCTCGCGCATCTTCTCCTCCTTCGGCGGGTCTCTCAGTCCGTACGCGATCATCATCCCCTGCCTCACGCCGAAGTCCTTCACCGGAAGGACGTCCGGGCGATTTAAATAAAACATCTGGAACATGTGCACGCTCCACTCGCCGATGCCTTTCAGCTCCAGGAGCGTCGCGGTCGTCTTCTCGTCGCTCATCGCCTCGAGCGCGTCATCCGTCAACGCCGGGCGGCGACCGTCGTCGTCGTCGTCGTCGTCGCCGCTCGAGAACCGCGCCGCTAACCCGCGCAGGTACTCCAGCTTCCTCGCGGATAACCCGCACGCGCGCAGGTCCTCGTCTTTCGCGCGCGCGAACGCCTCCGGGGTCATCGCCGTCTCGTCGTCCTCCGCGCCGACGGCGCTCCGCACGCGGCCGAAGATGGTCGCCGCCGCGGCGCCGTTGAGCTGCTGAAAGACGATCGCCCTCGCGAGCGACCGGAACGCGCGGTTCGGCTCCGTCGCGCGCGCGCGCGCTTCCTGGCACGACGCGATCCTGGGGAGGACGCCGTGCGTTCGAATCAGCGCCGCCATCGTCGCGTCCGCGGCGGAGATGGACGCCAGCGCGCGCGCGACGTCGACGTCTCCGAAACGGAGTCCGTCGTCGTCCTCGGGCGTTCGCGGGACCGCGTCCTCGACGGGCGGGACGGCGCGCGCGCGCTTCGCCGGCTTCGCGGGTTTGATCGGCGACGGCGTCTTCGGAGGCTTCGCCGGGGATTGCGGCGAGGCGGTCTTCGTCGCCGACGCTCTCGCTCTCGCGCGTCGCGACGGCGGATCTTCGGTCGCGCGTCGTTTCGGAGGCATCGTGACGGAAGCGACGGCGCGCACCGCGCGCGCGCGCGAGGTGAAGGGCTCGGGCGCGCGCGAGCGACCGCGCGCGAGCGCACGAGCGAGCGCGGAGGAGAAGAACGTCGACGCCGAGCGCATGCGACGACCCCGCGCGCGGGGCTAGTGTTCGCGAGGACTCCGAAGATCGATCCGAAGTTCAATTCAGGTTTCGTTCGTTGGGCGATGCAAAATCGTCGCGTTGTTCGAGGCGTCTTCTTTCGTTACATCGACGCCGCGCTCGCTATAAGATACCCGCATCTCCGCCCACCCCCAACACGTCGCACCGTCCACGCGGCGACCTCTACCGCTCCACCTAGTCCTAGGCAGGACTAGGTCCGAGATAAGGTTCCTTCATCGTTGCGACGCAAAATATTTCGTTGTGGTCGATGCGCAGCCCGACGACTTTCACGCGCACCTCGATATCCTTCACGATCCTGTGCGAAATGTCCGTCTTGTCGACGTACGCGTTCTCGTCCACGCTCTCGAACACCATCTCTTCCGGCACGAGCTGGTTCGAGACGAACAATTTCAGCGGGCCGGCCTCGGCGAAGAACCCGAACTTGGTCACCTGCACGACGACGCAGTCCAAGACTTCGTTTTTGAACGGGCGAAACGCGATGGCGCTGTACTTGACGTGGAACTTCGCGCGCGCGGTGCCGTCGTCCGTGATCATCCCCTCGCTGATGTGCACGATATTCGTCACCATGACGATGTACCCGTGTCTCCCCGTGCAGCTTCCTTCGACCTGTGAGAGAGGGAGGGAGGGAGGCGCGTTCGATCGATCGTGAGAAGGGACGGATTGGATTTTAGGGTTCGACGGGAGGCGCGATCGAGCGGCGTCGCGCGACTCGAAGGCGGCGTCGAGGGTCCGCGAGACGCGCACCTCTTGCCGGACCCGCGACTCGATCATCTCCCGCATCCGCTTCCCGAAGTACATCGGCTCTAGGACTATGTTCTTCTCCTGCTCGATGTGAAAAAACATCGCGCCCTCTCTCCGCGATCGCCGACGCGCGTCGCCCCGCCCGCGAGATCTACCGCCGCGTCGCTCCGCGCGCGCTCGCGGTCGTCGTGCTCCTCCTCCCGCGCGGACCTTCCGAGCGCGTGCGCGAAGGACTCGGCGTCGCCGGCGATCTGCCCGACGAGGCGCGCGGGGGTGTGTCGTGTCCTCCGCGCGCGGCGTCGCGTTCCGTCTACCTGACGCGCCCACAACCAGATCAACTCAGGGCCATTCCAGTTTATCGGTCGGTCAGTTGAATGGGACCGCGATCAAATGTTGAAACCGGGCGGTGGGTGAAAAACGCGCGTGTAGAAAGCAACTTCTCGGTCTTCGCCGCCGCGTGCTGACTCGTCGGGTTGCCGATCGATGCGTTTGAACGCGGTCGCCGCGGAGCTCGGGCGCAGTGCGAGCGGCGTCGCACGCCCTCGTCCGGACGCGCGCGATGGCGCAGCCGGCGATGTACGAGCAGATGGTCTTCCCGACGCGGTTCGTCTGGGCGTACGGCGGCAAGCAGGCGCGTCGCCCCGCGCGCGCCTCGGTCTCCCTCGCCCGCGTTGTTATGCCTCTTTTCTCGCTCTCGGGGCAATTCTCGCGTTCGCTCGCCTCCCCCCCTCGCGCGCGCTCCCTCCATCGATCATCCCCTGACGCCTCCGTCCCCGCGGCCTTTGAATCCCCCCGCAGGTGCACCTGTGCGGCTCGTTCACGAACTGGCTCGAGACCGTCCCGATGGCGATCGAGCCGAATCCCACCGGCGGCGAGGTTTTCGCCGTCGTGTGTAACCTACCGCCCGGGTACCACCAGTACAAGTTCATCGTCGACGGCGAGTGGCGTCACGACGAGAACCAGGCGTTCATTCAAGATCCTCTCGGGAACGTGAACAACTGGCTGTTCGTGAAGAAGCCCGGCGCGGCGAACGAGCCGAGCCCGGGACAGGGGATACCCATCCCGCAGCCGCGGGAGGGCGGCGCGGGGGGCGGCATGGACTGGATCGGCAGCTCCATGGGCGGACTGCAGATCAAGCGAAACAGCGAGGGCGTCATCAAGCAGCCGGGTCCCGCGTCCTCGTTGGCGCCGAGCGCGATGGGAATCAAAGGCATCGCGGGGGTTTCGGACGGCGACCAGGACACCTCGAGGGCGCGCGTGTTGGAGTTTCTGCAGCGGCACACCGCGTACGAGCTCATCCCGGAGAGCAACAAAGTCGTCGTGTTGGACACGAAGCTCCCGGTCCGCCAGGCGTTCCACGCGTGCCACGAGCAAGGGATCATGGCCGCACCGCTGTGGGACGAGCGCGCGCAGGAGTTTGTGGGGATGTTGTCCGCGGGGGATTTCATGGACATCGTGCGCGTCATCGGGCCGTCGTTGGCGTCGAGCGCGATGAGCGAGGCGCAGTTGGATCAGCACACGATCGCGATGGTGCGAGAAGAGAAAGCCGCGGAGACGGGGACCTCGCCCGCGCCGCTCGTGAGCGTCCGGCCGGAGGACTCGCTGCACTTAGTCACGCTGACGCTCATGCAAGGCCGGCTCGCGATGGCGCCGGTGCTGAGCTACGGGAGCCACCCGCCGAGAGGGCAGACGCCGTCGAACTCGCCGCTCACGTCCGCGAGCGGCCTCGCCGCCGCGGGCGGGGGCGGGGGCGGGGGCGGGGGGGACGGAACCACCCCAGGGAGCGCGGGCGGCGCGGGGGTGCACGACGCGAGCGGTGGCGGCGCGGGCGTCGGAGGCGGCGTCGGCGCGTTCGCCGGGCACAGACAGAGCACGGCGCAGCTTCTGCACCTCACGAACCTCGCGGAGGTGTTCGCGTGTTTGGTCCGGCACTTCCGCGGCGTCCCGAGCGCGCTGCCGCTGTTCTCGCAGCCGATCGGGGCGCTGCCGATCGGGACGTGGACCGCCGCGCTCGGTGGATTCCGAGGGTCGCAGCGGCAGCCGGGCGGGGGGGGGAACCCGGCCGCCGGGACGGACGGGATTGGCGCGGGGGGGCAAGACGCGTCCGCGTCGCAGTCGACGCCGATTCCCGGGCTTCTCCCGGTGAAGGCTATCCTTCCGTCGTCCACGGTCGAGGACGCGTTTAAGATGATGCCAGGGTGCGGCGCGCTGCCGGTCGTGGACGAGGCTGGGCGGTTAGTCGACGTCTACGCGCGCGCGGACGTCATCCTCCTCGCGGCGGAGAACACGTACAGACGCGTGAGCTTGAGCGAGTTTACCGTCGCGCAGGCGTTGCAAGTCGGGAGGGCGCCGACGGCGGAGCAGCGACGCGCGGCGGCGGAGTACGCCGCGCACGCGGCCGCGGCGGCGGCGGCGGTGGGAGCGCAACCCGCGGGTTCAACGCCGCCGCAGCGGGCGTTACCGACCCCACGGGCGCACACGTGCACGCGAGGGGACACGTTGCGCGCGGTGGTGGAGGCGTTGAGTTTGCCCGGCGTTCGACGGCTCGTCGTCGTGGACGCCAACTCGCACGCGGTCGAGGGCGTCGTGTCCTTGTCCGACGTCGCCGCGTTCTTGTTGCAGACGTAGGTAGAGCGCGAGAGCGAGGCGGGCGGCTTAGATTTTAACCGATAAAGTGCGATCGTCGACGCCTTCGCGCGCGCGACGACGACTGAAAAAACCAAACGCGCAGCACGGCTCGCCTCGTCGTTTGGCTGAATCCAACCCGGCCACGGCCCACGAAATGACCCGCGGCGCGGCTCCCAAAATCGAGCCGCGGGCGCGTCCGCGACGATCGTCGCGGTCACAACGCGCGCGCACCGCTCGGTGTGGCATCGCGCGTCGCAGCGAGCGATACGATGAGGTGAGAGAGCACGATGACGCGCGATCGACCGCGTCGGGCGTCGCGCG
>Ga0181560_10001208_pt1 | contig 24090 bp, 12 predicted proteins | sample 011ome_20_FD_133751 | JGI IMG/M metagenome (GOLD analysis project Ga0181560, IMG submission 133751) | Coastal salt marsh microbial communities from the Groves Creek Marsh, Skidaway Island, Georgia - 011509CT metaG (megahit assembly) | ecosystem: Environmental > Aquatic > Marine > Intertidal...
CGCGCGCGCGGTCGCCCCACGCCGCGCCCGATCCCGCGCTCCGCTCGTCCCCTGGAGACCGCCCGGACTGACGCGCGACCCGTCCCCCGCCCTCCCCTCTCTCTCGATCCAGGTTCTCGTCGACGCCCCGGGCGTGGACCGCCGCGTGATGTCTCTCCGACGCCTCGCGCTCACGTCCCTCGTCGTCGACCTCAACGAAGAGAAGTCCCCCAGCAAGGAAACTCTGGCGGCGGCGATGAAGACCGCGGACGTGGAAGGTCAGTGGGCGGCGAGCGCGTGGGGTAAGAAGATCGCGAAACAAGCCGCGCGCAAGAACCTCACGGACTTTGACCGGTACAAGGTGATGGTGGCGCGCGTGAAGCGCAGCGCCCTCATCAAGAAGGCGCTCAAGTGAGTTCGCCTCGAGGTTGGGTTGGGGGTTATTCGTCAGGCGGCGGCGTGATGTGGGCGGTAGTCGACCGGCTCGAGAGCGAAGCGATACTAGATCGCCTCGCCTGGAGCCCGCTCGAGAGCGGCGTCTAAATACGACGTCAGACGAACAGGACCTCGCGTCGTCGCGCGCGCCTCATTCGCGCGCGCGTGTCTCGTGTACCACCCCCTAAAACTAAAATCGAACGCGCGGTCGCCGGCTAGAGACGACGCGACTTATGTCCTCCTACCCGTCTATCTACCGACTCAAAACTCCTTGAAGCTCATCTTTTGGTCGCGCTCGCTCGCGGGTTTCCTCCCCCCGCGCCCGCCTCGTCCGCCCCTCCCACCCCGCCCCCTCCCTCTCCCTCTCCCGCCCCCTCCGCGTCCTCTCGAGAGCGTGATCTGCGAGCGCAGAAGGTCGTCGCACGCGACGCACGCGACGTGTCTCGTCTCCCCGCCCGCCAACGGCGTCTTCTCTCTCTTGTACGTCACCTCCACGCACGGACCGCCGCATCCGCCGCACTCGTACTCCGTCGCGCACACCTTGTGCGTGAGCTCCTCCGAAAACTTCACGAGCAGCGTGCACTCGGAGCAGACGAGCTTGTGGCGCGCGCCGCCGACGGGCTCGACGAGGAGGACCGCGTCGTCGTCGGGGTCGCACTCGGGGCACGGCCCCGTGCTGAGCTCGGCGACGATCGGGTGCGCGCTCGGGTGCGGGCACCCGCTCACGAGACGTCGCGGCGCGCGCGCGCCGTGACCCATCCCCGTCGGTGGGTGGTTGAAGCAGTACGGGCACAGCGGGTACGTGCGGTCCCCGGACGTGAGCAACAAGAGCTCGAACCCGCACAGGACGCACTCGCGGCCGTGGTACAACTTCACGACCCCCGGGGGGAGGTCGTAGACCGCCTCCTGCGTCGCGCAGTACAGCCGCTGCGGCGTCGTCGTGACGAGCTTTAAGTACCGGCAGCACGACCCGCACTTGCTAAACGGTCGTTCCGTGCTCGCGCTCGGGGAGAAGTGCGCCTCGAACAGGGAGTCCATCCTGTCGACGTTGGCGACGAAGTTGTGAAATTTCGCGGCGAACTGCTTCAACGCGTGCGCGACGACCGCGGCGTGCGTCGCCTCCCCGCTCGCGATCAAATCCAGCTGCTTCTCCACGCTCGCGCGCATGGACGGAAGCGCGAGGTCCGGGTCGATCGCGTGGTACCCGCGCGTCAGCGTGACGCCCAGATCCGTCGGCACGACCCTCCGACCGGCGCCGATCTTCACGTACCCCCGCTTCTCCACGTTGTTGATGTGCGCGGGTATCGACGCGTCCGTCCCGATGCCGTTCTTCTCCATGAGCGATATCAGATCGCTCTCGGAGAGGTACGGTGGCGGCGACGTCTGCGACGTCGTCAACTCCACGCCCGCGATCGCGAGCTTCGCGCCGGGGGTAAGCTCCGGGAGAGGGTCCTCCTCGATCGCGCGCCACGGCATCATCTTCGTCCACCCGGGCTCGATCACGCTCTGCCCGACGACCGCGAACCCCTCGCCGCCGCACGCGAACGACGCGCGCTGGACGTCGTACGCGCAGTCCGGGGACAACGACGCGATGAAGTGCCGCGCGATGAAGTCGTACAGACGCCACGCGTCGCCGCCGCCGACGCGCTCCGAAGTCGCGGAGCGCGTCGGCGCGATCGGCGGGTGGTCGCCCTCGTCCTTCCCGCCGCGCGGCCGCGTCATCGCGCCGCCGTCGAGAAGCTCCGCGACGTGCTCGCCCCACGCCGGGTGGTGTACCTGCGCGCTCAGCGTCCCTCTCAGATCGAAACCGGGCGGGTACGCGGTGCTCTCCGTCCGCGGGTACGAGATGAACCCGGAGATGTACAGCCGCTCCGCGACCTGCATCGCGGCGTGCGCGCCCATGCCTAAACCGGCGGACGCGGCTTTCAACATCTCCACGGTGTTTAAACCGCTCGGCCTCGGGCGTTTCTCCTCCGTGCGCGTGAACGCGGTGAGCGCGACGCCGTTCGCGCCCGCGTCGTCGACGACCAGTCTCTTGAACAGCTCAGCGGCGTCTCGGTCGAACACCCTCTCGCGGTTCCAACGCAACGCGACGACTTCGTCCGTCTCCGTCGACCGCGCGGTCACGCACAGCACCCAATAGTCTTCCGGGACGTGCTTCGCGATGTCGAGGTGACGCTCCACCGCGAAGTTCAGCGTGGGCGTCTGGCACGGCCCGTACGACACCACGGACGCGTCCAACGCGGCGTACTTGCCTCGGAAGTAGCGCGTCTGGAACCGCGTGAACGCCACGCCGAGTTTGAGGTCGAGCTCCTGTCGCGCGTCGACCGCCATCGCCTCGTGTCGATTCGGCGTCCCGAGCGTCGCCATCGCGCGCTCGATGGACTCCTTGCTCACCGCGCTGAATTTGGCGCGCTTGACGTAGTCGTCCCTCGCCGCGCCCGGGGGCGGGCGCATGCGCGGGACGCACGCGTCGACGACCTCGTAGCAGATGTTCTCGCCCTCGCGGTCGCAGTCGAGCCACAGCACGAGATGCGTCGCGCCCTTCGCCTCTTGCTCCAAGTGCGACACCACGCGCGCTCCCGGGCTCGCCTCTTTCTTCACCACGGGCGCGTCGAAGAGCGCGCCCGGGTCGACGTCCCAGTCTTGGTACTTGTCGGGGAAGTCGATGGAGAGGACGTGCCCGCACACCGCGGTCACCTTGAAGTCGCATCGCTGGCCGTCGTAGACGCGGACGAACTCGTGGACGTCCTGCCCGCCCCTGCGCGTCTTGTGCGTCCCGTCGGAGAGGAACCCCGCGATCGACGCCGCGAGGCTCGGCTTCTCCGCGACGCACAGGACCGTCGGCATCCCGTGCGTCGTCGAATGAACCAGATTTCGTTAGAACCGACGGCCCTTTCAACCGCGGGCGTTTCATACGTGACGTTCGAAAGCGTTCAAACCGAAAATCTCATCGGTCGAGCCGCGCCGCGCGACCAAATTTTTCCGGCGGACCAGACTCTGCCGGCAGCACAAGGCGATCTACGAGGGTCGCGATCAGAGCCGATCTGCGCGCCGGCGGAGGACATCAACGGTCGCGACGCGGGCAACGAGGACGATCGATCCGCGGCGTTTCGTTTTTTGAAACAAAATGAGCGACGCCGAAGCGGAGACCGCGGCCGAGGAGAAGCCGCGCGTGAAGGAGGACGACGCCGAGGAGAAGAAGAAATCCGAGGAGGCGGGGGAATCGGGCGGCGAATCCGGCGACGACGACGACGACGACGCGAACGTCGGGTCCGAAGACGAGTCCGGGTCCGACGACGACGCCTCGGACGACGACGAGGATGACGACGAGGAGGAGGAGGAGGAGGACGAGGACGAGGAAGACGAGGACGAGAAGCCCGCGAAGCCGAAGAAGCCCGCCGCCGCGTCCGACGACGACGAGGACGGCGAAGTCAAGGCGGAGCCCGCGGGCGACGACGACGGCGACGGCTCCGACGACGGCGAGATCATGACCGCGGCGAAAGCGAAGGCGCAGAAGGCGGCGAAGAAAAAGGAGAAGGAGAAGAAGCGATCGCGGAACCAGTTCGTGGACGACGTCGCGGACGACGACGACGACGACGGCGCGAGGAAGAGGAAGAAAAAGAAGGGCAAGAAGTCCGGCAAAGACGGCAGGCCCGGCGGGAACATGTTCATCGACGACATGGCGGACGTCGAGGACGACGACGAGGAAGAGGACGACGAGGGCGACGACATCGACGAGGACCTCGGCGAGGAGGAGCGGGAGGCGGTGATGCGCGAGGCGGAACAACGCGTGCACGCGAGGTACGAAAACCTCGAACGGATGGAACGCATGGAGAACGAGGAGGAGCTCGAGGCGGCGCTCAAGGAGCGGTACGCCGCGCACCGCGCCGCCGCGGACTACGGCGACGTCGGGATCGGCACGGAGGTGGACCAGCAAGCGCTGCACCCGACGGTGCGGGACCCGAAGCTGTGGCTGGTCACGGTGAAGCAGGGCAAGGAACGCGAGGTGGTCGTGTGCCTCATGCAGAAGGCGATCAACCTGCACAGATCCGGGAAGGGCGCCATGGCGATCAAGTCCGCGGTCGTTCAGGATCACCTCAAGTCCTACGTGTACGTCGAAGCCGAGCGCGAGGACCACGTCAAGAAGGCGCTGGCGGGACTACGGCACGTGTACCACTCGAAACCGATCAAGCTCGTGCCCATCGCGGAGATGGTGGAGTCCGTCACCGTGACGAAGAAGAAGGTGTCGAACATCAAGATGGGGTCGTGGGTGCGCATGCGCGGCGGTGCGTACAAGGGCGACCTCGCGAAGATCGTGGACGTGAACTTCGCGGACAACCAGTGCACGGTAAAGCTCGTCCCTCGCTTTGACTACGCGCACCTTCAGGCGAAAGAGGAGGGGACGCACCAGGGTCGAAAGAAGGCCAACTTGCGGCCGCCCGCGCGTCTGTTCACCGAGGCGATGTCCGCGAAGTACAACCTCCCGTTGGAGCGCTCGAGGCACGACCGTCGCATGCGCGCGAACGTGGACGTCCTGTGCGGCCAGCATAAGCTCATGGACGGGTACTACGTCAAGACGATCTCTCTCGCGTCGTGCAAGCTGGCGGACGCGCCGGCGTTGGACGAGCTCCAGCGATTCTCCACGGGCGAGGAGGCGACGGAGGCGAAGACGAGCGACGGCGGCAGAGCGAACGCGGCGGCGAACTTGGAGGCGCTCGCGAGCTCCCTGGAGGGCGCCGCGAAGAGGGAGCAGAACTTCCTCCCCGGCGATCACGTCATCTGCGTCGACGGAGACCTCGTCAACCTCACCGGCGTCGTCGTGCACGACAACGCGGACGGCTCCGTGAAGATCACGCCGACGCACGACGACATCCACGAAGACATCGACGTGGACAAGCAGACGTTGAGGAAGTACTTCAAGGTTGGGTCGCACGTGCGGTGCGTGCACGGCGTGCACGACGGCGAGTCTGGTCTCGTCGTGAAAGTGGAGGGGCAAGTCACGACGGTGTTCTCCGACGTCAAGCAGGAGGAGTTCCTCGTGTTCTCGCAAGACCTCGCGGACAGCAAAGAGGTCACCAGAAGAGTCGAGAGCATCGGGGTTTTCACGATCCACGACCTCGTCCAGCTCGAATCTTCCGCCGTCGGGATGATCGTCAGAGTGGAGAAGGACGCCGCGATGGTGATGATGGCGAGCAGCACCGCGGATCGACCGGACGTCCGCCCGGTTAAGCTCCACGACATGCGTCGGAAGCTCATGGATAGGAGGGTCACCGCCTCGGACGCCGGGATGGAGACGATCGAGAACGGGTCGATGGTGAGGATCGTCGACGGCCCGGGGAAAGGGATGCGGCTCACGGTGAAGCACATCAACCGAGGGACGCTGTGGGGGAAGGTTCGCGGCGATGTCGCAGATTTCGGCGGCATCGTCGCGGTCAAGGCGCGGAGCTGCCGCGTCGACGGCTCCAAGAGCAAAGACGGCGGAAACGACGCCAACAGAGCCGGCGGGTTCGCCGCGGCGCCGCAGTCCCCCGGCGCCGCGCTGCTCCGCTCGCCCGCGGCGCGCCAGCAACCGATGCAGATGCAGGACGCGCCGCGCGCCGGGCGGTTCGGCGGCGGCCCCGTCGGGAGGCGCGACAACTCGCTTGTCGGGACGACGATCAAAGTCAGCGCGGGGGTGTACAAAGGGTACAAGGGCAAGGTCGTGGACGCGACGGAGACGACCGTCCGCGTGGAGCTCCAAGCGCAAGCGCGCACGGTCACGGTGCAGCGGAACCAGATCGTCATGCCGAGCGCGGCGCCGCCGTGGGGCGGCGCCGCCGCGGCGCCGGCGGCGTACCAGCCCGCCGCGCCCGCGACGGCGCCGACGCCCGCGCGTACGCCGATGCGCGAGTACGCGCGGACGCCCGCGTACGGCGACGGCATCGGCTCCGTCACGCCGCTGCGCGACGACGGCGCGGGCGGCAGAACCCCGCTGCGCGACAGCGCGTGGAACCCGGCGACGCCGCACCACGACGGCGGCGTCGGCGGCGGCGGATGGGACGACGACGCGCCGTCGACGGCGTCGGCGCCCGCGCCGTCGTCGGACCCGGACGCCGGGTACGCCGGCGTGTTCGTCACCAAGGCGGTCGTCTCTCTCCCGGACGGGAGACAGGGCGTCGTCCGCGCGCGGAAGAACGGCGCCGTGGACGTCGCGATCGGGACGACGAAGACGCTCCCGAACGGCGTCGTCACCCTGGACGCGCTCACGTCTGCGAGTGCGATGGAGACGGTGCCCGAGAGCGTGTTGACGCTGGCGCCCGCGCAGAAGAAGGACAACGTTGTCGTGGTGACGTCCGGGGAGGAGCAGCCGCGCGGTGCCACCGCGGTGGTCATCTCCGTGGACGAGGGCGAGTGCGTGATGAAGATGGACGGGACGAAGGAGGCGGCGATGATGCCCGCGACGGCGATCGCGCGCGTGTGGGTCGAGTGATGACCGCGAGGTCGACGACGACGCGACGTCGAAGAAGATGCTATTACTGACAGAAATTGACGCGTCACATACAGTACGATACCTTGTAGGTTTTAATTCATTCGAATCCGACGCTAATGCTACCTATCGTCGTCATCGTCGTATGCATCGTTCGCGTCACCGGGGACCCGAGGAGGACAGCTTGCACACGTCCTCGTAATCGAACGCGAACGTCTTCCCGCGTTCCGGTCCGTCCGTCATCTCCGCCGTCGCCTTGTACGCGTCCGCGTCGATCCCCGTCAGCTTCGCCTCTCTGTTCACGACCCCCGCGCCGCCTCTCAACACGAGCACGCGCCCGCCGATGGAAGGCAGCACCGTCTCGAGCTCGGTCTGGTCCACGCGCACGCGATCGCCGGTCTCGATCGCCTCGATCTCGCCCACGAACCCGCCGTCGTGCGTCGCGAGGACGACGCCCTTCTTCTTATACAGCCCGATCCCCTTCAGCGCCTTGGACAGGACCTTCACGACGATCCCTCTCTTGAGCCACGGCGCGTCGTCCCCGGCGCTGCCGCCGCTCGTCCCGGCGGCGTCGGAGCCGGGGTTCGGATTCGGCGTCGCCGCGTGCGCTTCCTTCGCCGCGATCCCGCGCCGCATGATCTCCTGGAGCGCGGAGGGCTTGGCGCCCGCGCGTTTGGACGCGAGCCCCGCGGCGGCGTCGGACGCGACCCTCTGCGCGTTCTTGAAGACGTCCAGCGCGTTCGCGTCCCCGGCCGCGCCCGCGAGCGCGAGGGCGCCGACGTCCGTCTTGACGCGTTTGTTCGCTATGGACAGCTTCATGTGCGCGTCGTCGTCGCCGCGTTTGAGCTCCGTCGCGGCGGCGGCGACTTTCGCCGAGTCGGGAAGGTTTCGATTGGCGCGCTCGATCTGCTCCGCGATGAGACGCGCCGCGCGCTCCTCTTCGTCCTCCTCCGCGCGCTCGCGCTTCGCTTTCATCGCCTGGCGCATCTTCTCCTCTTTGTCCTCGGGGCGATAGATCAGGAACCACCCTTTCGGGGTCTCGTCGATCTCGCAGATCCCTTCCCTCCCGAGGTGCTGAATGAATCCCGTCAGCGACGTCCACCGCGTGCTGTTCATGTGCACGTGCGTCTTGTTGCTGATGTACTCGTTGTAGATCACGGTCGCGGCGACGCGCGAGTTTCGGTGCGAGATGGCGAGCAAGTTGAGGAAGTCTCTCTGGAATTCTCTGCTGTACTCCGCGACGAACTTGCCCTGGTTCATCCCGAAGATCTCCATCTGCCGAAGGTGCGCCTCGGACGTGCAGTGGCACTTGAATCCGTTCTCGTCGCGACACTGCTTCGCGCAGACTTGGCAGTACCATCGCAGCTTTTGCAAGCCTTTGCTCTTCGCCGCGTTCGCGATCGCTTTGAGCGACCCGCTCACGGAGTCCTTCTTCCCCATCGCGGGGAAGCCGGGCGCGAGATCCGCGTGGGCGGCGGCGTGTGTTAATGGCGACTGGTTATGAGCGGGTCAGTGATTTTGAGGTGCGTTTCAGTGACGCTATCGCTACGCCCAGCTTCTCTTCGCTTCTCTGCACTACGCGTGTTCCGAGTAAATGGGTTCAGGGGTCAGACCCTCGACCCGCTTCTGTAGCACCGTGAACGAGTTCTGGTATGACTTGTGCGGCTCCCAGAACGACACGTGATGCACCCGTTGGCCCTCGGTCGACGAGCCTTTCTTCCCGAAGCTCGGGAAAACGCTCCCCTCGCCGCCATTCAACTTTCGGACGCGCTCCAACCACTCGCGCGTCACTTTGTTCGTCACCGTGGAGTGAATCACGATGTATGATCCATTATGCAGGCACTTCCAGTACATCTCCAGGAACTCACTCAGTCGATTGCCGACGCCAAAGTCCACCCACAGGAGGTCAGCGAAAACTATTTTCTCTAACACTGGCCCTTTCCGCCACGCGTTTTTCACGTGCACATTCAAATGCTTGTCCAGACAGAGAGACTTCGCGACACGCATCACCGACCTGGCGGTGCAGTGCGAATGGCTCATGTCGTCCACGCAATGCAGCGTTGGGTTCTCCCCATAGTAGTGTCGCCTTAACTTAAACCATTCGTGTACACGCAACCCTTTGTTCCCGTACCAATCCGGCGGCAATCCCGAGACGACGCCGTCGACGTCCATCTTCGACTTCGTCGCCTCCATCTCCAAATCATTATCCGCCAACGCTTGCAGCATGAACACGGAGGTGTACCCGCCGCCGATCTCGAGAATGGATTGTGGCTTCAAGAACCGAACCAGCCCGTACAGAAACGTGCCCAAGTTCTCCGCGCCCATCGTCGCGTCGAAGCACGGCGCGACTCTCCGCAGCCACTCGTCGCTAAACAGTCCCCCGGCCGCGCCCGGCGGCGCCGCGTCGAGCGCGTCGAGCGCCGCGCGCGCGGTCTCGTCGAGCGCCGCGCGCGTTAGCTTGGACGCTGGACCAGCGGTCGGGGGCGCGGACCCTCGCGCGTCGTCCCCCGACGAGCCGCCGTCGTCGTCGTCGTCTCCGTCGTCCGAGGAACTGACGTTGACATCGTCGTCCTCGTCCTCCTCGTCCTCGTCGTCGTCGTCCACGCCGCCGCCTTCGTTCGCCTCCGCGAGGAACCGCTCGAACCACACGCGCTTCGACGGCGACTTCAAACCGAGGCTGTCGCGAAGCTCTCGCGTGGACTCGCTCGCGTACAGCAGCTGCGCGCCCGTGATCTGGCCGCCCTCGCACGCGCGCGCGAATCCTTTCACGTTCACGCCGAGCTCATCTGGGAGCGTCGAGAGCCACGCGACGCATTCGCGATGGCCCCACGACGCGACGTCGCCGCCGTCGTCGTCGGTATCGGGGGGAGGCGCGGGAGGCGCCGCCGCCGCGGACTCCGCCGCGGACGCTTTGCGCTTCGGCATCGCGGAAGCGCGCGCGATCGCGTTTGGCGACGAACGTAACGCGAGCGAGAACCAAAACTATGACGAGTTCAGTACAGCACGCGGCGCGGCGCCTCTACTTCGGCGCCCCTAATAAATCAGCGCACCCCGACTCGGACAGCATGCACGCGGTGTACGTCGCCCTCTGAAACTTCACGAGCGGCCCGACGACCGGGGCGTTCTCCCATATCTTCCCGTCCGGGAGGTAGTCGCGGTGATACCGCACCGCGTTTCGGTCCCCCGTCGCGCCGCCGGCGCCGGCGGCGGTCGCTCGCGCCGCGTCGGACGCGCCGCCGCCGCTTCCTCCTCCGCCGCCCTCCGCGCCTTCCGCGCCCTCCGCGCCGCCTCCCTCGCCCGCCGCGTCCTCGTCCGTCTCCGTCGCGAACTTCAACACGCTGATCCCCGGCATGCCTCTCAAGTTGCCGGTGCCCAAGTCCATGTCCAGGCTCCACCGCGCGACGTACGTGTCGCCCACGCACGTCTCGTCGCTCACGGTGAGATACTGCCGGCTGAAGTCGAACTGGTTCTTCAGGTACCTCGCCATCGCGTCTTTCCCGCGGACGTTCGTCAGCCCCGGCCCGTCCACGTACGTCACGTCCTCCGAGTAGTGCGACAGGCACCCCGCCTCCCAGTTGTCCTGGTTGCACGTCAGGACGTCGCGCGCGACGGCGGTCCGCGCGGCGCTGAACGTGCCGCACGTCGCCCCCGCGGGGTGCCCGGTCGTCGGCGTCGTCGCCTGAACGCGCGCGCCGCGCGACGACGACGACGACCACGACCACGACGGCGGCGACGACGGCGGCGACGATGGCGCGCGCGGGAACGACGACGGGTCGATCGCGAGCGAGGCGACGCCGACGCCGACCGCGGCGGCGAGGCCGACCGCCCACGCGCGCGCGTCCGCGCTCGCGCTCGCGCTCGCGCTCGCGCTCGCGACCGCGGTCTCGTCGGCGGCGCTGGACGCCGGTCGCGCCGCCTCGGCGTCGTCCGCGTCGTCGTCCGCTTCGCGCGTCTCGCGCGCCTCGCGCGCCTCCTCGACGACGACGACGACGACTCGATCCGTCTCTTCGACGCTGCGCGGCGCGCGGGGAACGACGCGCGTCGCGCGCGCGGTCGCGATGGTCCAAGGCGTCGCTCCGCGCCCGCGGTGGGACGTCGCGCACGCGCGCGGCGCGGCCGCCGCCCTCGGCCCCGAGGCCGTCGCCGCGGCGCTCATGAGGAGTGCGCGAGACGGCGGAGACGGCGCCAACCTCGCCGAGCGTCGGAGAAGGGAACGCGCTACGGCCGCGAATATTTTTTTTCGGTGTCGTGCAGTACGAGTACGCGACCCCCACACGCCTGACTGGCGTCCATACGAAATAAAACAGTACCCGCGGCGGCGTCTTATCCAACCTGCAGGAGATCTCTCGGGTCTTTTGGCGAGATTTTTCCGAAAGGTTTGTTTGGTTGGACGCCGCGCTCACTCCCGACGGCGCGTTCACGCCCGCACGCCCATCACCCGCACGAGCCGCAGCGCTCGATCACAATGTCGGCGTTCATGCTCAGCGCGCATGCGCTGCACGGCGCGGTCGCCCTCGGCGCGCGCGTGAAATCCCCGTCGATGCTCCGCCGCGGATCCGGCCTCTTCGCTCGGCGGACGACGAGCGGCGCGCGATCCGTCGTCTCCAGCGGGGCGGTCGCGACCGAGGAGAAGATCGACATCAAGGTGCCCCCGCAGGACGGCACCGTCCGCGTGCGCTTCGCGCCGTCGCCGACCGGGAACCTCCACGTCGGCGGCGCGCGCACGGCGCTGTTCAACTGGCTCTACGCGCGCAACCTCGGCGGGAAGCTCATCTTGCGCGTGGAGGACACCGATCAGGCGCGGTCGACGAGAGAGTCCGAGGACGCGATGGTCCGAGACCTGAAGTGGCTTGGCCTCGACTGGGACGAAGGGCCGGACTGCGGCGGGCCCTACGGCCCGTACCGCCAGTCCGAGAGGCAGGCGATCTACAAGCAGCTCGCGATGCAGCTCGTGGAGGAGGGACACGCGTACCCGTGCTTCTGCACGGATAAAGAGCTGACGATGATGAAAGAGGAGCAAGAGGCGAAGAAGCTTCCGCCGAAGTACACGGGGAAGTGGGCGACCGCGAGCGAGGAGGAGGTGGACGCGGAGATGGCGAAGGGGACGCCGTTCGTGTACAGGTTCAGGGTCCCCGAGGGCGAACGCATCGAGATCGACGACATGATCCGCGGGAAGGTTGGATGGGACACGGACACGCTCGGTGACTTTGTGCTTCTTCGCTCGAACGGTTTGCCGGTGTACAACTTCTGCGTCGCGGTCGACGACGCGACGATGGGGATCACGCACGTTCTGCGCGCGGAGGAGCACCTTCCGAACACGCTGAGGCAAGCGCTCGTGTACGACGCCCTCAAGTTCCCGCGGCCCAAGTTTGGGCACATGTCCCTGATCCTCGCGCCGGATCGCTCGAAGCTCTCCAAGCGTCACGGCGCGACGTCCGTGGGGCAGTTCAAAGACCAGGGGTACCTGAACAAGACGATGATCAACTACCTGTCCCTCCTCGGGTGGAACGACGGCACGGAGCAGGAGATTTACGAGACCGAGGAGCTCGTGAAGGTGTTCAGCACGGATCGGATCAACAAGTCGCCGGCGGTGTTCGACGTCGTGAAGCTGAACTGGATGAACGGCCAGCACATTCGCTTGCTTCCGGAGGAGGAGCAAGTCGCCATGATCGGCGCCGTCCTCGTGAACGAGGGCCTCGCCGCGAGCGCGGACAGCGATTTCGTGAAGAAAGCGGTGAAGCTGTGCGCCAACGGGATCGAACTCGTGGAAGACGCGGCGAAGGAGGTGAGGGACATCCTCGCGTACGACCTCGCCGGGAACGTCTCGGACGAGAAGATGAAGAAAGTTCTCGAGGACGACTTTGGGGAGATCGCGGACGCGGTGATCGCCGGGTTCGAGTCCGGGGAGCTCGCGGCCGCGATCGAGGCGAACGACTTCAAGAAGTTTGTCAACGGGATCGGGAAGACGCTCGACCGCAAGGGGAAGCGTCTGTTCATGCCGGTGAGGATCGCGCTCACGGGGCGGATGCAAGGGCCGGACGTCGGCGAGGTGCTCTACCTTCTGTCGTCCGAGGGGGTGCCGGACAGCGCGGTCGGGTTAGAGGCGAGGGTCGCGGCGCTCAAGGCGGAGTCCGCGGCGTGGGCGAAGTGAACGACGCGTCGATTCGTTTGGCGGCGGCGGCGGGAGAGGGGAGCGGTCGTTTCGTGCGGTGCTTTTACCCTCACCTTATTATAAAAACGAGCTAACTCCAGCTCCGCGTCGTGTACATGCGTTGTATCGTTCTCTAGCTCCGACGCGACGCCTCCTGTGCTAGATTAAGAGACGTCGCGATCGCGTTGCATTTTCGCGACGATCGGATCACGCCTCCTTTTCCTTCTCCGCCGCCTTCCCCGCCGCCTTGATCGTGTCCGCGGCGAGCTTCTCCGCCGCCTTCTTATCCTCCAGCTTCTTCTTCGCCGCCGCCTCCGCGTTCTTCTCCGCCTGTTCCGCGAGCTGCTTCGACGTCTTGTTCGCGATGTCCCCAGCGCCCGCGGCGACGCTCCTCAAGTCGAGGCCGAAATCCTCATCCACCTTGTCGAGCGTCTGTCCAAAGTTAGCGCGCGCCTCCGGGGAGGTGTAGTACGAGTACGCGAAGTACGCGGAGTACCCGATGCCGACAACCTCCAAGAAGTTCTCGATCACCGCGGGGAAGACCGCGTACGTGAGCAAGAACGTCCCCGCGAAGATAGGGACGAGCCCGTAGTTCTCGACGAGGTCTCTGTCGTACTTCGCCGCGCTCGCGGCTCTCGGCGCCGACGCCTTCGCCGCCGCCGGCTTCGCGACCACCTTCTTCGGCTGCACCGTCTTGAACGTCGTCGCCGACTTCTTCGCGGTGAACGGGGTCTTCTTGATCGTGTAGCTCGACGCGGGGGAGCTCTTCTTCATCGTCGCCTTCGGCTTCGTCTTCTTCGCGGCGCCGGAGCCGCCGAACGAGAACAACGGCTTGGACGCCGACGCCTTCTTCGCGATCGGCTTGGCCTTCTTCGCGGTCCCGAACATGGGCTTGGAGGCCTTCTTCGCGACCGGCTTCGGCTTCGGCTTCGGCTTCGGCTTGACGACCGGCTTCGGCTTGGAAGAGAAGTCGAACATCGGCTTCGCCTTGGCGGCTTTCGCGGCCGAGCCCGTGAGCTCCTTCCCTTTCGCGACGACAACCTTCGGGCGGTTCGTCGGGCCGTTCAGGCCGCGGACCGCAGCCTTCTTCGGCGCGGGCTCCTTCTTCCCGAAGAAAGAGACGATCGCCGTGGGCTGTTACGGGCGGCGGTGGAGAGAGGGCGAGAGAAGTCAGCGAAGCGCGATCGGATCGAACCGTCGGATCGGACGGATTATTCCGCGCGGCGATTAAACAACTGGCGTTCTGCTCGGATTAATGTGAGATCGAAGAGGGCGATCGACGGACGCGATCGCGACTGACCTTCGCGGAGGACGCGACGCGCGAGCTCTTGAGGAGCTTGGAGCTCGGCGCGGAGCCGACGACTGCGGCGCGGAAAGTCATGGCGTTCATGGCCATCGTGCGTGCGTGCGAATGCGTCGCGCGCGCGCCGAATCGGTCCAGGTGGCCGAAGGCGCCCCGCACGAGTGACTGAAATTTCACGCCAGCGCGGCTAGGTGATTGGTCGGAAATCTTCGTCTTTGATATTCTTGCTGACTAAAAACACATACGGACATACGAGTAGTTTTCGCCGAGTAACGGTTTTTTTCGCGCTGCAAAATTTAATTTTCGTTGGCGACGGCGCCCAAGTTCGTGACAGGAAAAGCATCCTCGCGTCCGAACGGCTCGACACAACCCCGAGCGCAACTCTCGTGTCGTATTAAACCACACGTGAATCATGGCTAAGAAGGCTGCTTCCAAGAAGAACGTGAGTGACGCTCGCGCGCGTCCCGCCCGCCGCGCGCGTCGACACGCGAATCGCGCGCTTCGCTTTTGATCGTGAAAATCCAAAGGACAATTTGTCGCTCGACGCGAGAATTGGGATTAAGTCGCGTCGACGCTCGCCTGGCGTCCGCGCGCGCGTCCGTCGATCGCGACGCGCGCGCGCGATACGCGCGGAGAATCGTTTCCGACGCGCGTCGCGTCCCGTTCGCGCGTCGCATCGCGCGCGCGCGAACGGGACGCGCGCGCGCATTTCGACCGATCCTATCCCCGCGCGGGGGAATTACACACCACGACGCGCCCGCGAATTCAAAATCGTCCTTTTCCGATCGCTGACGATCCCTCGTCCCCGCCCCTCCGCCATCGCCGACGAAATAGGCCAAGAAGGCGCCCCCCCAGAAGGGCGGCGGCTCCACCAAGAAGAAGGGCCCGAAGAAGGCTGCGAAGAAGACGCCCGCTAAGGCGCCCGCGCCGGTGACCCCCCGCGCCTCCACGAGGAGCACGCCGGCGAAAGCCGCGCCCGCCGCGGCGAAGTCCCCCGCGAAGAAGGCCACGCCCGCGAAGAAGGCCCCGAAGAAGGCTGCGAAGAAGGCCAAGTCTCCCGCGAAGAAGGCTACGCCCGCGAAGTCCCCCGGCGCGTCCACCACCGCGACGCGCGCGACGACTCCGCGTGCGAAGGCGCTCGCCGCGAAGGGGGGCGTGGCCAAGAAGAAAGCCGCGCCCGTCGTGAAGTCGCCGCCCAAGCCCGCGGCCGTTAAGAGCCCGCCCAAGGAGAAGGCGCAGGGTGGCGGTGGCTGCTCTATCATGTAAGCGATCGCGATCGCGTGGTAGGGGTGGTTGTTATGGGTGGAAGATGTCGTGTGGATTTGTTTGGCGGGATGATGCGGACAGAGAATCTCAACTCTTCGCCGCGGAGGTCCTTTTGGTTAAAATAAAAGCAAAAAAGAGGCGACCGAGCGAGAGGGAAACCTGAGAGGGAACCAATCAGCATGCTTAGGAGGAACATTCCGGGGCGGTGCGCACGAAGTGCGTTCGTCCCCGCTGCGTTGTACAGGGTAGAAGGTATTTACTTATTTGTGGATATGGACTTCACGCAATGAGACAAAATCGAGACGACGCGTTTCGTTTTTTCAAGAACAGAAGCGTCGCTTCGAAACTCTCCTCTCCCGACGCCGAAAGATACATACTACAAGCTAACGCGAACGCCGCCGCGCCCGCGACTACCTCCTCCGATGCTACGTCCTACACCACCTCCTCCTCGATTCAAAGCTCGTCCTTGTCCTCGACCCGCGCGTCGCGCGATGCCGCGGGCGTCGCGTCGTCTCCCTTCTCTCTCGCCGCCCTCGCCTCCTCCGAACGCCGCGCGCGCGCCGCCGCCGTCGCCAACGACCGCTCGATAGCCCACACCGCGCCGGCTCGACCGGAGATCGCGCCGCGGAACCGCCTCTCCGCGTCGAATATCTCCGGCGTGCGGAACGCGAACCCGTCCTCGTACGTCACCCTGTACGCCCCGCGCGCGACGTCCCACCCCTCGTCCGGGAACCCCGCGAGGATGAGGTGCGACGCGAGCGCGTACGACTGACCGACTCGAGACTCCCTCGCCTGCGCCGGGATGCCATCCCCCGCGCCGACGCCGAGGGCGGCGGCGTCGGTCGCGTCGTCGACGCGCGCGCCGTTCACCGCGCCCGACGGCACGTAGGTCGACGGCTCGTCGTCGGAACCGGAACCGGAACCGCCGCGGGCGCGACCGAACGCTTTCACGTTTCGCTCGTACGTCGTCGAGAGCGCCGCGCGAACCTTTCTCGGATCCAACACCCCCGGGGCGCGGATCATCCCCAGCGCCCACTCGCCCATGACCTGCCCGGCGAGGACGACGTCGCCCGCGTCTGTGCCGCTCGCGTCCGCGGCGTAGTACCCCTCCAACGCGTGGGTCCCCCGGCGGGACCGGGACTGGGACTTCCGAACGCCGCCGCCGCCGCCGCCGCCGCCGCCGCGCCACAGCGCTTCGTCGAACGATTTCGCCGCGATGCGCAGCGTCTCTTCCAGGCTCGTCCGCGCGTCCGTCTCGTCTAAATCCCGCGCGATGCCCGCGCCCGCGCGCAACGCCGCGAGCCACAGCCCGCCGCCGTACGACGACGCGTTCCCCGAGACGACCCACCGATCGTACCCGCTCAGCGTCGGCGCGTCCGCGTCGCCGTGCTCGGGCAACCCGTCGCCGTTCAAGTCGCGCGCGCGGAGTTGCGTCGCGAGCGCCCGGTACGCGGGCTCGAACACCCGTCGCAACGCGTCGCGCTCGAGACCCCCGCCGAACGACGCCATCGCCTCGGGGCCCCTGAACCCGCCTCTGAGCGCGTGCGCGCGCGCGACGAGAAGCATCAGCTTCGGCGCGAGGTCCAAGAGCGCGTTCGAGTCGACGTCGGAGAGCGCGTTCGGCGCCGACGTCAACGGCGCGTCGCGCGACGTCCCCAGGTCCCTCGGCGCGACGCCCCGGATCTTCCGTCGCTTCGTCTGGCTCGCAATCGTCGTCGTCGTCGCCCCGGTGCCCCCCGCGCTCTTCTTCGCTGACCCCAGCGCGCGCCACAGGACGCGCCTCTCCGTGTCGTCCGCGGCGTCCACCGCGTGCGCCAAGTCCCCGATCACGGCGAGGTCCAACCCCGGCCACAGCGTCGCGAGCGGCCACGACCCGTAAAAGTATTCGTCCAACGCGTTGTACGTCGCGCGGTCGACGTCGGACGCGCTCCCGAACCTCCCCAGGGTGCCGCCCCACGCGCCGCCGTTGCCGATGACGTCGCGCGCGTCGCCGCCGTCGCCGTCCTCGCCGCCGAGAAGACCGAGGCGCCTTAAGGAACGGCGTTCACCACGCGAACGGGGTCGTATGGGAAGCAGTCTCACCTCCGCGTCGTCGGCGGAGTCGCCATCGAGCGCGTCCTCGACCTCGTCGTCCTCGTCGTCGTCGAACTCGTCCCCGTCCAAGCCGCCGACGGAGAGCGGCCGCCCCCACAGCGTCCCGCCGTCGACGAGGTAGTACAGCTCGTTGAACAACGCGGTGACGAACCACCCGGGGCGTCGAACGGGGCTTTTGGAGTCCGCGTTCGCCGCGGAGTCCACGTACGGCGCCTGCCACGCGCGCACGCGCCGCTCCCACGACGCCGCGCGTCTCAGCGCGCTCATCGCGACGTCCGCCGCGCCGCCGCCTCTGCGACGCCGCCTCCACGCGTACCGCTTCAAAAACGCCGGGCCGCGCGGGAACGTCGCCACGGGGAGATCCCACGCGATCGCGAACGCGATCGACCGTCGCTCTCCGGGCTTCAGCGAGAACTTCGCCGACACCGCGCCCGCGGCGCCCGGGGAAGCGACTTTTGCCGCCGACGCCGACGCCGCCGACGCCGCATCCTCCTCAGCCGCCGCCTCATCCTCCTCGTCCTCATCCTCCGCGAACCCCCCGTTTCTCTCGAACGCGTCCCACGCCGCGGCCACCGCGTCGCCGTCCAGCGTGTCGTACTCGCGCAACACGCTGACCTCGACGCCGTCGCCCCCCTCCGCCGCGATCGCGACGCCGCCGTGGTGGTCCGCGCTCGGCGTGAACGTCCCGTCCGTGACGCCGACCGTGTGCGCGTGCGCGCCGCCGACGATGATCCGCCGCCTTCGCCGCCCCTCCCGCCGGCTTTCGCGCGAGGAGAAGAACGTCTCGTGCGTCGTCGGCTCGGACGCGACCCTCCACGCGTCCCTCGGTCCGCTCACGTCCAACGGCGCGACGTCTGCGGACGCCAGAACGCTCTCGAAGCTCAGCATGATCGAGACGTTCGCGGTGGCGCGCCCGTCGTTCCGCGCGACGAAGCGAAGCACGCCCGTGGGGACGGCGGACGCGCGGTAGTCCCCCGGGAGCACCGGGGAGAATTGCACCTGCGACACGACGACGCGCGCGTCGGGATGCAGCGCATCGGGGGCGTACTCGTACCACGCGCGCGGGTACAGCGCGGTGTAGTTCCCGCCGCTGCCGTCCTCCGGGAGCGTCCGTCGACGTCGCGTTCGCGGCGGAGGCGAATCGTCGTCGTCCTCGGAAGACGGGACGCCCTCCAGGGACGCGTGCGCGGGCGACGCGGACAGCACGGTCGCGACGCCGTTCACCCGGCACGCGGCGAACGTGTGCGCGGCGACACGATGCGTGTGCGACCCGACTTTAAGGTGCCACCGCGAGAAGTCGCCGAGGTAGGACCTTCCGATCGACCCGGACCCGAGGCCGCCGAGCGGGGCGCCGTGTCGCGCGCCGTCGTCGACCGCGCCTCGCATCGGCGTCGGACGCGGTCTCTTCGCATCGGCGCCGTCCTCGGGGGCGTCGCCGATGCGATGGCGCCACCCCACGCCGGGGGGTGGGATCCCGAGGTCATCGTCGAAGCTGACGGGTGATGGCGATGGCGCGCGGAGGAGGAGGAGCAGCGCCAGCGCGAGGAGCGCCAGCGCGGCGGCTCCCCCTGAGCGCGCCATGCCTACTGCGGAGGATGTCAACTCGAGGTCCGAGAAACTGCGCTTTGTTGACACGACGATTCTCTGCTGCTGCTTTCAAAACCACGACGCGGCCTCATCACAAGGCGACGCGCCGCGACGCGCGTCATGGGCGTCCTCACGAGCCCGTCGAGGCACTCCCCGAGTCCGATGGAGAAGGCGCGGGCGGCGATTCACCCCAAGGGCGCGTGCGTCAATCAGGTGCGCCCGCCGCGCCGCGACCGCGATTCCTGGTCAACGACAGACGGCACTCGCGGTTCAAACGCCGCGCCCTCCCCTCTCTCGATCTGACGCGCTCTCCCGTGCGAATCACAGGTCCAACTCATCGCGCAGCGGCGCGAGGAACGTCGAATGCGCGCGATGCAAGAGAAAGCGGCGCTGAACGAAGAGAAGAAGCAGCACGGCGTCGACCTCGACGGCGTTCGCTTCGCGCGGATGGTCGAGTCCGAGCGCGCGCTGCTCCTCGAGTCCGAGGAGCCGCCGTACCCGCCGTTACGCCGCGGCGAAGACGCGGACATCCCGACGTGCAGGGTGTCCGTGATGGTGAGGAAGCGCCCGGTGAGCGCGAAAGAGTTCGCGCTGAAGCAGTGCGACGTCGTCACCGCGCTGAGGGACAGCGGGCACATGGTCGTGCACGAGCCGAAAGTCTCCGTGGACATGTCGCGGCGAGTCGAGTCCTCCGCGTTCGCGTTCGACGGCGCCTTCGGCGAGGACTCCACGAACGACGAGGTCTACGCCTCCGCGGTCGCGCCGCTCGTTCGTTTGTGCTTAGAAGGCCAAGGCGCGCACGCGACGTGTTTCGCGTACGGACAGACGGGCAGCGGAAAGACGTACACGATGAAGGCGTGTTACCGAGCCGTCGCGGAGGAGCTCGTCGAGGGCGCGGAACGCTGCGGGCTGTCGCTGTGGGTGTCATTCTACGACATCTACGCGGGGAAGTGTTACGACTTGTTATCGAGCCGGAAGCAACTCAGCGCGCTGGAGGATAAACGAGGGCGCGTGCGTCTCGTCGGGCTGTTGGAGACGAAGGTGAAGAGCGCGCGGGAGGTGATGACCGCGGTGGAACGCGGGATGGCGTGTCGGAAGACGAGCCGGACGGACAGCAACGTCAACTCGTCGCGGTCGCACTCGATTTTTCAAGTGGTGCTGCGCCCCGCGGATGCGATGGACTCGAAAACGCCCGCGATGAGTCGGTTATCCCTCGTCGACTTGGCCGGCAGCGAACGCGGCGCCGATCGCGGAAAAGCCGTGGACGGGAAGATCCGCCAAGAAGGCGCGGAGATCAACAAGTCGTTGCTCGCGCTGAAGGAGTGCATCCGGGCGCTGAGCTCCAGCGGCGGCGGCGGCGGCGTGAACGCGGTGTCGGAGGGCGTCGACCCGCGGGAAGACCTCGGCGGGGACGACCGCCACGTCCCGTTCAGAGGGTCGCAGCTCACGAAGGTGCTTCGGGACGCGTTCGTCGGGGCGAAGAGCAAGACGGTGCTGCTCGCGCACGTCGCGCCGACGTCCGTCGCGGCGGAGCACACGATGAACACGCTGCGGTACGCGCTCAGGCTGAAGGACGGGATCTCGGGAGGGAAGGAGAACGACCGCGCGCGCGGGAACGGGAACGGGAACGGGGACGGGAGCGGCGGAAGCTCGCCGAGCAAAGGGAAAGCGTCGGATCCGCCCACGCCGACGCGGTCGTCCCCGGACGAAGGACGCCGCGTCGGTCTCGCCGTGCGCGTGAACGAGAGCGGCGCGGGGATGTTCGGCGGGGTAGAGACGAGCTCGCCGAGAGCGTTGGACGACGCGCTCGGGGTGGACGCAGACGACGTGGACGACGCGGACGACGCGGACGACGACGACGACGCCGACGCGGATGGGTTCCGAACGCCGGAGGAACTCGCTCGCGACGAGGTGACCGTCGCGCGCTCGGCCGCGGCGAACGTCGCCGCGAGGGCTTTGGACGAGTCGAACGCCGCGTCGCGGGACGTCGAGCGCGCGGGGTTAGCTCTGGAAGCGACGCACGCGCGATTCATCGAGGTCGTCAGAGAGGAGAACGAGCTCCTTCTGAGCGAACCCGCGGACGCGTCGGCGCACTACGAGTACTGCGACCAGCTCGAGAGCGTCTTGAGGAAGCGCGCGGCGATGGGTGGCATGTTACAAGACGCGATCGCGGTCTTGAAGAGCAAGCGCGCGGTCGCGGAGGAGAAGGAGAAGGACGCGATCGAGAAGGCTGCCGCGGTCGCGTGACGACGACGAGTTCTCAAGAATTGTTGTACCTGTATCGTGGACGCCTCGCGCCTGCGTGTTTGCTACTGCTAGCTAGTGCGTGTACGAAGAACGAACGACGCGACGCTCAACTCTGCTCCTTCTGCCGCGTCAGGAAGTTCGGGTCTAACCGAAATTTCGTCTGGAACTTGTTGAACCACCGATCGAGCACGTTCATCGGAACCACCATGTGCTCCTGGCTCACCTGCGTCGCGGCTTGAAACGACTCCATGTACCGGAACAAATCCATCGCGACCCGCCGCGCGAACTCCTCCTTCGACCCCAACACGATCTGCTCCTTCCCCGCGACCTCGGCCAACGGCTCGATCGAGACTCCGATCTGCGCGCACTCCGGCAGCGACCCGTCCGCGAGCTGCGGCCACTGCAGCGGAAACACCTCGGACGGCGAGACGTTGCTGACGCAGCCTCGGTACTCCCACGCGCTCGTCCCCGCCTGGACGTACAGCGCGAGCGCGCTGTGCGCGTCGAGGACGTTCCCGTCCGGGATGAACAGGCACACGTCGCGGACGTCGCCGTACGGCACCCCGGGGGGCACGTACCTCCGCAGGTCGAGCGTCCAGTGCGTCGCGTCCGCGCGCGCGAACGCGTCGGACGGGATGACGAACGACTTTCGCACGAAGGCGACGCCGAAGAGCGGCGACGCGGGGGCCGACGACGGGACGAGCGCCATGGAGTTGTTATCTCCCGCGAGGCGCTCGTCCTCGTCGTCCTCGTCGTCCTCGCGCCGCGCTCGAGAGCGTCCCCGCGGCTCGTCCGCTTTCGGGCGCTTCGTGCGTCCCCGTCCGTTCGCGCTGCTGCGGTGACGGCGAATGGGTGCCTTGTCGAGGAGTGAATGAATTCACGGGACGAAACGAAACGCGGCGCGCGTCGAGACCGCGGCGCCGCGCGACGCGGCGCGGGGTGAAGGGGATGGCGTAGGTCGCGCGGGAGAGTGCCGAGGGAACGCGCGCCGCCCGAACCGCGGGCGTGCGGACGTTCGTGGCCCCGGCACAAGTGCGCGAGGAGCGAGCGATCGAAAGGAGTTTCTGTATCGAAAGGTTAAGAAACGACAGCTGCCATGCCAGCACCTGCGCGTCAAAATTGCGTCAAAATCGCTTTCAATCAGATGTCCTCGCATGAAATCATTTTCGCGCTTTGAAACACACCGATGAATTGACCGGAAAACGGACACGTCGCAAGCGTGGCGACAAACTCTGTTCAACTCGCGCTCGCGGACCTCCACGACCGGCGGCCGATCGATCGCGTCGCGTCTGCTCTACTCTCGCTTCTTATCCCCACCCCCGCCCCCTGCTCCGTCCCCGTCCCCGTCCCCGGCCCCGGCCCCGGCCGCCCCACCCGTCGATCCCGTCGACCCCGCGAACCCTCGACGTATCAACCCGAGCTCGAACAACACCCCCGGCGCGCCCTGGAGGAATCGCCGCGGCACGAACGGCAGGACGACGGCGAACCCCACGATGCCCGCGATGACGTACCACACCAGAAACTGCCAGTACGCGTTCTCGGACAAGTTTAACTGCCCGTGGAACAACGCCGCGGCGCCGGCGACGAAGGTGAGGACCATCCACCACCGGACGAACTTGACCACCTTCTGGTGCATGTAGATTAGCAAGAGCTCGCCCAAGATGAACCACGTCAGGAACGTGTACGCGGTCCTGTGGCATCCGAAGTACTTCGCGACACCGGCGAGGGGGAGCCACAGCGCGTACTGGAACGCCTCGTGCCGGAACGACTCCGTGGCGACCCTGCGTTCGAGGTACACCGGGAAGTGCTTCGCGACCGCGCTGAGGTCTTGCAGCGATTCGTTCCGCCTCATCGACGGTCGCTGCATCGCGTCGTCGTCCGTGGTCGCGAGTCGTCTGCTCTCCTCTCGTCCGCTCCACTGCGTCCCGCGCGATCACTCCGCGACGCGACGGTCGCTCGACCGTGCCCGCGCGCGCGCGGATAGAGTGTGTGATCAATCCATGACGCGGCACGCGATTGCGTCGACCTCGAGCTCGACGACGCCGACATTCTCCTCGAGCTGCTTTCAAAAGTGTCTTCGATAGGTGCGGTGTCACCGGTTCGAGGTCGATTTGAAACGAAAGATTCATCGGCAGTTTTCGTCCTCCAAACTCCTCCAACTCCTCCAAAGGCGCGTCGACGCGCGATCGATCCGCCTCTTACACGCGCGCACGTCGCACGTTCGTATCAAACTCTAACCATGGGGTGCGTCCACGCGACTCTTCATCTCTTCGCGTCGCGCGACCAGCGCGTGAGCGGCGTCGGCGTCGCGTCGCGAGCGCGTCGTCCGGTCCGCGCGCTCGTGGCGGAGGCACGAGTGAATCTAGGTCTTCGAGCCTCCGTCGCGCGCGGCCGAGCGTCCGCGACGACCGCGCGCGCGCTCGCCGCCACGTCGCGCGCCGGGATTCGTCTCGCGCACGGCGTCGTAGCGTCCGCGCGCGTCGTCGCGTCCACCGCGACGTCGCGCCGGCCGCGTTCGTCGCCATCGCGCGTCGCGTTTTTAGGGTTCTCGCGGCGGTA
>Ga0181560_10001215_pt1 | contig 24038 bp, 19 predicted proteins | sample 011ome_20_FD_133751 | JGI IMG/M metagenome (GOLD analysis project Ga0181560, IMG submission 133751) | Coastal salt marsh microbial communities from the Groves Creek Marsh, Skidaway Island, Georgia - 011509CT metaG (megahit assembly) | ecosystem: Environmental > Aquatic > Marine > Intertidal...
AATAATACAGTTTTTACCGATCGTTGAGCTACCGGCAACCGCACTGCAACCGCAGATCACTGTGTTATCACCTACCTTCACGTTATGGGCAATCTGTACCTGGTTATCAATTTTTACGCCATTGCCGATCACAGTATCTTCCAGGGCGCCACGATCAATTGTGGTTCCTGCACCTATTTCCACATCATCGCCAATACGGACACCCCCCAGTTGGGCAATTTTTACCTGCCTGTTGCCATCTCTTGCAAAGCCGAAACCATCACTGCCAATGACCACCTGGCTATGAATGATGGCTCGTTCACCACATAAGACATTGGCATAAAGGGTTACGTTGGGAAATAGTCGGGAAGCCTTACCAATCCTGCTTCCAGCCCCGATAACCGAATTTGCCCCTATCACAACACCATCACCTATATGCACACCTTCATCAATGACAACATGAGCACCTATGCTGACATCAGCACCAACGATCGCCGAATCATTAATACTAGCTGACGAATGAATTCCGGCTTTAACCGCTGAGTTAGTTTCAAACAATTGGGTCGCCTGGGCATATGCCGCATAGGGATTATCGGCGATAAGTTTATTTACAGGGCAGTCTGTGCTGGCGTCTTTTGTCAAAATGACAGCGCCAGCCTGAGTATTTTTCAGATCAGCATGAAATTTTTTATTGTGATAAAAACTCAGATGATGACCATTTGCACTGGAAAGTGTTGCCAGTCCACTAATGGTCAGATCTGCATCTCCCTCAAGAGCAAGACCAAGTTTGTCTGCAAGAGAGCCCAGTGAAATTGACGGAAGTTTTTTGTCCACTGGGCTGTGCTGGTGTGATAGGTTATAAAATTGAGTTGGACAGTCTTGACTGACTATGGCTCAAAGTAAGGTCCAAAGACAGTCTACTGTTCATTAAGTTTTGCAGTTACCTTTGCAGTGATATCAACTGGATTATCAAAGTAAAGTACACCTTCAGATCGTAAGACGACATTATAGCCCTCTTCTTCGACCACTTCGCTGATGGCCTGCACCAGGTTTGGGGCATAGGTTTGCTGAAACTGCTGCATTCTTTCCTGGCTGAGCGTCTGAATCTTTTGCACCAGGAATTGATATTGGTTTTGCAGCTCCTGGAGCTCACCAACAATACGTCTTTGTTCTGCTTCGCTCATAACCTCGGCATCTGCTTGCAATTGTTCCTGCAATGTTTGCGCTTCCTGGGCCAGGTTGCGTACTTTTTCCTGGTCTTCCGATGTCTCATTTTGCAATTCTTCTTCTACGCCCTGGGCGACATCAGAATTCAATAGGGCTTGTGCCATATCGAGAACGGCAATTTTCAGCCCTTCTTCCTGAGCAGTTACTGCTGATGAACCTGCTACAACAGTAAATGTAAAAAATAAAATACTTACTAATTTTTTCACTTGAATCTCCACCTGTTCAGATGTGAATTATTAACTTTCATTCCGACCTTTGTCGGTCTGCATCCTGATTCGGGATTTTTTACCCGATATATTTCTTAGACTAGTGTTTTGCCAAATTCATTCCCTGAAAAGGGAAATTTAGCAAAAACCCAGAGCCTGTCTGGTCTGGCGCGTATTCTACCCGGTTTTTTGAGTGTGTTCGAATGCTTATTTACACCTGGAATTGCGCTTGTGTATCAAAAAGTCTGCCCCAGGTTAAACTGGAAAACTTCGGTTTGATCAATAACAGTGGTATTGAATGGTTTCGCAAGACTAAATGACATAATACCAAAAGCCCCGGAAAACCAACTCACAGAAATACCTGCTGAATACTTGAACTCACCTACATCAAACCCGGAGCAGTTGCTTTGGGCTTGCTGAATGGCAGAACAGTAGGAAGAGAACACATTACCTGCATCAATAAATATTGCCGAGCGAACACGACTCCTGTCTTCTATGAACGGCAATGGAAATAACAACTCAAGTGTACCAGTCGTTTGTATATTTCCACCAAAGGGTTGGCGCCTGCCAGAAAAGAGAGGTTCAATAGACAAAACATCTTCGAGTACGGGCTGCCCGGTCGCATCAAAAACGGGAAAACCATCATCATCGACAGCCTGCTGCAACAGGTAAGCAACATCTGAACTGACATCTACAATAGGAGTGCCAAGAATATCCTGGGCAATATTGCCGTTAGCATCTCTGAGGAATTGTGTATTTCCAGTTCGGTATCTAGCTGGAAAAGTTGCCGTGGGACCAAGCGTATTTCTTTCAAAACCCCTGATGGTGCCAAGTCCACCTGCATAGAAGTGCTGGAAAAAAGGAAGCTGTTCGGTAGAACCATAGCCATCACCATAACCTATGTCAGCTCTGATATGCCCTATCCACTCCCCTCGAATTGGCAGGTATTGTTCAAAGTAATATCTCAACTTGTAGTAGGCAAGCTCACTACCAGGCACTGCCAGCTCCATCGAGAGGCTTTGCGACCTTCCTGCTGTGGGAAACAGCCCCCTATTAAGAGTAGATTCACTCCAGGAGACAGAAAGATTGAAATTCAGAAACTTGTTGCCTTCGCGGTCCAGAAAGCCTTTTTCCTGGTTAAATGCTACCGGCGGAAGTTCAGAAATTGGTCGGGTTACTGCATCGGAAATCGGAATTATCTGACCTGTTTCAGGATCAAAGAAAGATTGATCCCGCAGAGGAACAGCGATGTAGTTTTCAATCCCTGGAATCAGATCGGGGCTTGATTTGATTTCCTGAACAGGACCAAAACCCTCATCAATATCAGTATTGCTCAGTCCCAGGTTAAACGATAGCCGTTGTGTTTCACCCAGTGGATACCCGTAAGATACATTAGCGCTTAGCTGGTTTGTGCTATAGGAGGCCAGGTTGAGCTCGGCGAAATCGGACTGAGTATAGGAAAGACCAAAGCCCCTGCTCACTCCATCAATGGTGTAATAAGGATCGAAAAAGTTGAATTGGTAACTGGTACTAAAAGCACTGGTATTCACACCAATACCAACACTCTTGCCAGTACCCAGAAAGTTTTGCTGCTGCAGATTAGCTGATAAGACCAGGCCCTGGATCTGACCATAGCCAACGCTGCCGCCAATGGTACCCGAGAGCTGTTCCTGAACCGAAAAATCCACATCGATCTGGTCAGCTGTGCCAGGCACTTCTGATGTTTCATATTCCACTTCAGCAAAATAGCCAAGCTGCTCCAGGCGCACCTTGGATTGCTCAAGGGCTATATTTGAAGCCGGCGCACCTTCCATCTGCCGCATTTCCCTGCGCAATACTTCATCAGCAGTCCCTGTATTACCGTAAAAACTGATTCTGTTGACATAAGTACGATTGCCCGGAATGACGAAAAAGGTCACATCTACAGTGTTGTCATCTTCATTAATGGAAGGTACTCCCTCCACTTCGGCGAAAAAATATCCCCTGTTACCCAGCAGTTGAATCATGAATTCTGATGTGGACGTTACCAGTTGCTGAGAAAAAACCTGCCCTTGTCGTAATTGAATCATGAGCCGAAGCAATTCTTCAGAATCGGCGAGATCACCAGCAAGCTCCACCTCATCAATGGTGTAGATTTCACCTTCATCGATATTAATAGTGATATAGACCTGGTCCTTGGCAGGTGTGACAGAAACCTGGGTCGAGGTTATTTCGAAATTGATATACCCCTGGTCCATGTAATAGGACGTCAGTCGCTCAAGGTCGCCATTGATTTTTTCTCTTGCATACTGATCATCCTTGCGCAACCAGGACAACCAATTGCTCGTTCCTATTTCAAATAGACCTAACAGCTCCTCATCAACGAATACGGAATTCCCTACGATATTAATGTGGACGATTTTTGATGCATCACCCTCAACAATGTTGATGTTGACAGCAACCCGGTTTCTCTCTTGTTCCACAACTTCGGTTTCAACACTGGCGCCATAACGGCCCTGTCCTACATACTGTTCCTGCAAGGCCAGACGCATACCATCCAGCGTGGAAGGCTGGAATACCTGCCCTATTGCGAGACCCGCTCCTTCCATGTTTTCCATCAGCGCTTCAGTGGGTATCAACTTGTTGCCTTCAAGCTGGATATCACTGATTGTCGGTCTTTCCTGCAAGCGGATAATCAACACATTGCCTTCCCGCAGCAGTTCCACATCTTCAAAGTTCTCCGATGCGGCTATATCACGAATGATATTGGCAAAATCCTGTTGCGTAAGTTGATCCCCCACATTGATATTGAGAAGTGCAAATACATTGGTTGCTGAGATTCGTTGCAAACCCTCCAGCCGGATATCAGCAACAGTGAAGGGCAAATTTTGCTGGGCTACAGGCGCAAGAACCTGGGCGTTTGCAGTAATCGCCACCGTTGTAAAAATAAACGGAAATATAAATGCCACAAGCAGGCATGAAAAATTTTTCTTTAGATACTTCAGAATCATTTCAAACCTGTCAGAAAAGCCGATTAATATCGTTGTAGAAAGCAATAAACATAATGCCTGCAATCATTAGCAGGCCCAGACGAAGACCCACATCCTGAACCTGCTCAGGAATCGGTTTTCGAATAACCGCTTCAATAGCGTAGTAAAAGAGATGCCCACCATCGAGCACAGGAATTGGCAACAGATTCATCACACCCAGGCTGATGCTGAGTATGGCGAGGAAACCTATAAAATACTCAATGCCATCACTGGCGGAATCGCCGGCGATCTGGGCGATAGTAATGGGGCCACTGATATTGTTCACCGACATCAGGCCAATAATCATTTTTTTTATGGCGACCAGCACAAAGAGGCTGTTATCCCAGGTCTCCTTGGTGGCTTCTATCATTGCTGAAAATGGGTTGAAGCGTATTTCCCGTACCAGGCTTTCGGAAAGGACAGGTAACTCAACACCGGCACCGATATAACCCTGGGACCTGCCTTCACTATCAAGCTGCAAATCACCTGATTCATTGCGCCTGGTTGCCGGCCGCAATACCAGGTCAACTCTCTGGTTTCTTCGTTCGACCTGAACAGAAAGATCGGTTTCAGGACTATTACGGATGATATTGACCCATTCATCCCAGCCATCCACAGCTACCCCATCCACTGCGACGACAAGATCACCGGATTCAAAGCCGGCATCAAGAGCCCTGCCACCCTGTTCCAGTTGCCCTATACGTGGCGGAATATCCATGTAGATAGGAGTGATTCCCAGTGAACCCAGCACATCCGGTTCTGCCTCACCCACTAGCCAGGACTGCAAGGGAATAACCAGGTCTTCAGGCAGCGTTGAATCTTCACGTTGCACCCTGACATGTAACTCACCGGTTTCTCCCAACCTGTCGAGAAAATTCTTCCGAGCTTCCTGCCATGTTCGCGTTTCAGACTGATCTACTTCAATAATCTCGTCGCCATAACGCATCCCGGCAATTCCGGCAGGAGAATTCTCTTCAATTTTTCCCACAACGGGAGCAAAGTCAGTCACTCCTGACATGAACATGATCCAGTAAAGGAATATGGCTAAAAGAAAGTTGGCGATTGGGCCGGCAGCGACAATAGCCGCTCGTTGCGAAAGAGGTTTGTGGGTAAAAGAAAACTGTTTCTGGTCTTCTGGGACATCATGCCCCTGTTCGCCAAGCATTTTGACATAGCCACCCAGTGGAATCGATGCAATCACAAACTCGGTACCGGGCTCCATGACTGGAGAGCCGGGGGTTGATACTGTTCTTGGCTTTTCCTGCCACCGGAGCAATGGCTTACCAAAGCCTATGGAAAACCGTTCTACCTTGACGCCGCACTTTCTTGCCACCCAGAAATGGCCATACTCGTGAAAAGTCACGAGTATTCCAAGGGTGACGAGCATTGCTAGCACGTCAAAAATTACGTTTCCAATCAGTTCCATTTCAGGACATTTATTCTTAAATTCATTGTTAAATAAATATTGAGTCCGGCGCTTTAAAAACTGCCCGACCACCTTCGAATACAATCAACTATTGGCCACCCAGGTGTTTGACCGCTCAGGCCCGGTTTTTATCCGGTAAATCCTTAATTTGCCTAACCTTTAGCCCCTTTCCTGAGCAAATCGATACTGAGCTCTCTTGCTTTCCTGTCCTCTTCAAGTACCTGCTCAAGAGAATCAGTCCTCATGACGGGTTGCTGCTGCAATACCGCGTCAATGATATCAGGAATTTGGTCAAATCTGAGGCTTCCTTCCAAAAAAGCCGCAACTGCTAACTCATTGGCAGCATTCAGAATTATCGGCGCAGAATCCCCTACGCTGGCAGCCTGTCGACCCAGTTTCAGGCATGGAAATCGCTCCAGATCCGGCTGAAAGAAATCCAGCCCCGCTATCTCTACTAAATCCAGGTCCTTAACACCCGCCTCAATCCTTTCAGGCCAGGCCAGCCCATAGGCAATCGGTGTGCGCATGTCCGGATTACCCAACTGGGCAAGAACAGAACCATCACGATAATGCACCATTGAATGAATAATGCTTTGTGGATGGATCAGTATGTCAATACTGGCTTCATCAACCCCAAAAAGAAAACACGCCTCGATAAGCTCCAGCGCCTTGTTTACCATTGTTGCAGAGTCCACAGAAATTTTTCGCCCCATTTTCCAGTTGGGATGTGCACAGGCCTGATCCGGAGTAACCTGACCTAACAATGCAGGGTCTGTGTTGAGAAAAGGACCACCGGATCCTGTCAGTACAATTTTACTGAAGCCTTCCTGCACTTTGTTTTCAAATCTGGCTTGTGAGTTAACGGGCAAGCACTGGAACATTGCGTTATGTTCACTATCGATTGGCAATAGAACAGTGCCTGAATCAGCGACAGCATTCATGAAAATGGAACCTGCCATCACCAGAGATTCCTTGTTCGCAAGCAGCACTTTCTTACCCGCCCTGACCGCTGCAAAGGTCGGTTCAAGTCCTACACCGCCCACTATGGCAGCCATCACGCAGTCCACTTCATCATGCGTGGCAATAAGCTCCAGCCCTTCCTTGCCCGACAGTACTGTGACACTGGTATCTTTCAGATCCTTTTTAAGCCTGGCTGCCGACTTTTGGTCCTGTATTACGGCATAACGAGGCATCACCTTCAGGCACTGTGCAAGAAGAAGTTCTGCATTCGAGTTGGCTGACAAAGCAAAGACACTGAAGCGATCACTATTAGTAGAAACAACATCCAGTGTGTTAACACCAATTGAACCGGTAGAGCCTAGAATGGAAACTGATTGCATGGATATCATCCCCAATCAGTTAGATGCTTAAAAATTGAGAATCAAGCAGGACAAGTAACATTGCATACACTGGCGCAGCAGCAGTTAACCCATCAATGCGGTCCAGGATGCCACCATGTCCGGGTAAAATTGTGCCGCTGTCTTTGACATTGCGAAAGCGTTTAACAAGGCTTTCAAAGAGATCACCTACAGCACTCGAAGCAGCTACCAGCATGGCACAGGCTACCAGCAACAACCATTTCATCACAGAAATCTCACTTACCCGCGAGATAAAGATAAAGCTTGCCAATGTAATGACGAATGCAGAAGCAATTATGCCACCGCAGAAACCTTCCCAGGTTTTGTTCGGGCTCACATTTTCTGCCAGCTTGTGTCTGCCAAATGCCTTGCCGGCAAAAAAAGCACCAATATCTGCCGATGCAACCAGTGCGAATAATGAAAGAAGGTGGAATGCAAAGTATTGTTGCTCTCGCAGCCAGACGAATGCCATCCATCCGGGAATAAATAATGGCAGAGCAACCAGGAATAGTGCGACCTTGTAGTCATGTTCAGATTGCTTACCTGAATAATTGCAGACATAAAGAAAAGCGACTATCCAGAACACAATGCCTGTAATAAAGAAAATTTCTATTGGTACAGGGGCATGCAGAGATATCCACATGAAACCCGCAAGAATCAACAAGCAGGTAATTCTTGAGGATGTTTTTACAAACCCGGCCAGTGCTGACCATTCCCATATTGAAATGCAAATCACCAGTCCAATAAAAAGATAAAAATAGCCAGGCGGCAGAAAAAAGACTGCAGCAAGAACGACGAAAAGCAATGCAAAAGATGTCAGGATTCGCTGTATTAACATATCACCCAGCTTCCACCTGCTCGCCTACTTTACCAAAGCGTCTTTGACGTCCGGCAAAATCTTCCAATGCTTTTTCAAATTCCTTTTCATCAAAGTCCGGCCAATAAGTTTCAGTGAAATAAAGTTCTGTGTATGCAAATTGCCAGAGAAGGAAATTGCTTATGCGTTTTTCTCCTCCTGTTCTAATACACAGGTCAGGCATTGGAAGATCGCCTATAGCAATATGCTCATTTACCATTGCCTCATCAATATCTTCCGCCCTAATCTCACCCGCCTCTACTTTATCTGCCAGCATGCGGGCAGCATGTGTAATATCCCAGTGACCACCATAGTCTGCAGCCACTATGACGGTCATACCAGTATTGCCCGAGGTAAGTTTTTCTGCTTCTTCCATCAGCGCTACAAGCTTGGGCGTAAATCTTTCCCTGCTGCCGATAAAACGAATTTTTATATTCTGCTTGTGCAGCTTGGCGATTTCATTTCTTTGCAGGACATTGAGAAACAATGCCATCAGGCTGTTCACTTCTTTTTGTGGGCGTAGCCAGTTTTCACTGCTGAAGACAAAAAGCGTTAAATAATCGATATTTTTCTTGAGGCAGGCATCAACAAGACTGCGGGCGGTTACCGCACCGGCCCGATGACCGGAAATGCCATTTTTCTTGTGCTGTTTGGACCAGCGATTATTACCATCCATAATCACTGCGATATGGCGGGGAACATTCTCTGTTAACTGTTTGTCAGCACTGCTAGCGGGTCGTTTTGAGGGGGACATAAATAGGCAGCATCTGTACTCAGATAGTCAGCAGGTCTACTTCTTTTTCTTCGTACTTTGCTTCCACTTTGGCAATAAAGCGATCAGTTATTTTTTGGATATCCTGCTCAGCCTTGCGTTCCTCATCCTCACTGATTTCCTTTTCCTTTAGCAGATCCTTGGTATGGCTATTTGCGTCACGACGGATATTACGGATTGCTACGCGGGCATTCTCAGCTTCCTGCTTGGCCTGGCGCGTGTACTCTTTTCTGGTCTCTTCTGTCAGAGCAGGCATTGGAATCCGGATAACGTCACCATTATTTGAAGGATTCAAACCAAGATCAGCCTTGAGAATGGCTTTTTCCACATCCGGAAGAAGCGGTTTCTCCCAGGGTGTTACTGCGATCGTGCGGGCGTCTTCAACTGTAATATTGGCAACCTGTTGAATTGGTGTGTCAGTGCCGTAATAAGGAACCATGACATTATCGAGAATCCCTGGATGTGCACGACCGGTCCTGATTTTATTAAAGGCAGAATCAAGACTGTTCAGGCTTTTTTCCATGCGTTCTTCTGCATCAGCTATGATTTCATCGATCATCTTAATCTCCCCTTTCTATTAATGTCCCTTCTTCCTTGCCAACAATGATATTGAACAGGGCTTCAGGTTTATTCATGTTGAACACGCGAACCGGTAAATTATGATCCCGGCTGAGACATATGGCTGTCAAATCCATAACGCCCAGCTTTTTATCCAATACCTGGTCAAATGTCAGGCGATCGTATTTTTCTGCATCAGGGGTGGTTACGGGATCTGCAGAATATACGCCATCAACCTTAGTTGCTTTGAGTACAAGATCAGCGTCTATCTCAATGCCCCGCAGGCAGGCTGATGAATCAGTGGTGAAAAAAGGATTACCGGTTCCAGCAGAGAAAATAACCACATCACCGGCTTTCAAATGCCGAATGGCAGTACGGCGATCGTAATGTTCCACAACACCACTCATTGGGATTGCAGACATTACACGGGAGGGAATATTGGCTCGTTCAAGTGCGTCACGCATGGCCAGGGCATTCATGACCGTGGCAAGCATACCCATGTGATCGCCAGTAACCCTTTCCATGCCAGCTTCATGCAAAGCTGCTCCACGAAAAAGATTACCACCACCTATAACCAGTCCTACCTGGACACCAATTTCAACAAGCTGGCCTATTTCAGTGGCCATGCGATCCAGCACTTTGGGGTCAATTCCAAACTCGGCATTACCGGTAAGGGCTTCGCCACTGAGCTTAAGTAGAATCCTGTCATGCTTGCGGATTTTTGTCGCCATTAGCTTACCCTGACCTGTTAAACCTGTGCCTGACTTTCCTGGTTATTCGGAACCCTTGAGCTGTGCCGCCACTTCAGCAGCGAAATCTTCTTCTTTCTTTTCGATTCCTTCGCCAACTTCAAAGCGACTAAACGAAGATACCTCGGCACCTCCGTCTTTGACCAGTTTACCCACCTTGGTATCTGCATCTTTTACGAAGGCCTGTTCCAGAAGACTGACTTCTTCAACATACTTGCGCAAACGGCCACTGACCATCTTTTCAACTATATCTGCAGGTTTGCCGCTTTCTGCTGCCTGTGCAGTGTAGATTTCACTCTCTTTATTCAATACATCAGCAGGGACATCTTCTGCAGCAACGACCATTGGATTGACCGCAGCAACATGCATAGCCACATCTTTTGCAAGCTCTTCGTTACCGCCTTTCAATGCAACGAGCACTGCTATCTTGCTGTTGGAATGCACGTAAGCACCGACCACATCGCCTTCCACCAATGAGGCACGGCGAACAGTAATGTTCTCACCAATTTCCTGAACCAGGGCCTGGCGTTCCTGCTCAAGTCCGGCAGCAAGCAGTGCATCAATATCGCTTTCTTTCTTGGAGTAAACTGTTTCCAGCACAGTGTTGGCAAAATCAATGAAAGCCTCATTACGTGCAGCAAAGTCTGTTTCACTATTCACTTCAACAAGCACACCATAACTACCATCGTCAGCAGTTTTGGTCAGCACGAGACCTTCAGCTGCAATCCTGCCTGCTTTCTTCGCGGCTTTTAAACCACTTTCCTTACGCAAGTCTTCGATTGCTTTTTCAATGTCACCTTCTGCTGCCTGGAGTGCTTTTTTGCAATCCATCATGCCCAGACCGGTTCTTTCTCTCAATTCTTTTACTAATGAAGCTGTTATTTCTGCCATAACTGCCCTCCTTAAACTTGTCTTAACTATTCACACAGCAGTGAATATTTTGTGTAGTAATAAAGATCGCGCCTGATCTGACGGGTTAATCCTCTGGTCAAATCAGGCAGCGTTACTCAGCAACCCCGAATTATTCTGCTTTGGCTTTTGCCTTGGCTTTTGTTTTGGCCTTTGCCTTGGTTGCAGCTTTAGCCTTGGTTTTTGGCGCCGCTTTCTTTTTCGGAGCAGCTTTAGCCTTGGCTTTTGCTTTAGTCTTTGCCTTTGCTTTCGCCTTGGGTTTTGCTTCCGATTCTGCTGCGTCTTTTGCATCAGTTTCTTCAGCAGCTTCTGCAGCGGGTTCTTCAACAGCAGCCTCTTCGGTTTTTTCTTCCTCAGCTGGTGCTGCTGATGGCGCTTCAGCCTCAGCGGAATCCTCAGCCGGCGTTTCAGCAACTTCTTCAGCCTGCTCTACTACCTTGGCCTTGGCAGATTTTCCTTTAACCTTGATCTTGGTTTCCGAATCATCTTTGTCTTCATCGACTTCGACGAATTCACCTTTCTTGGCTTCGGCTTGTTCAGCGGCTTTACCAATGCCTTCAGCACAGGCATCTGCCAGAGCTGAGACATACAGGTTTATAGCCCGGATTGCATCGTCATTACCTGGAATAACAATATCTATGCCTTCTGGATCGCTGTTGGTATCAACAACGCCGATGACAGGAATGCCAAGCTTGTTAGCTTCAGTGACAGCAATACGCTCATGATCCACATCTATCACGAACAGGGCATCGGGTAATCCGCCCATGTCCTTGATTCCGCCGATGCTGCGTTCCAGTTTTTCTTGCTCGCGGGTACGCATCAGTGCTTCTTTCTTGGTCAACTTGTCAAAAGTACCGTCAGTTGACTGGGCTTCAAGATCCTTGAGTTTCTTGATGGAAGCACGGATGGTTTTGTAATTGGTCAACATGCCACCCAGCCAGCGCTGGTCAACATATGGCATTGAAGCTCTGCTTGCTTCGCTCTTGATAATTTTGCTGGCAGCACGCTTGGTACCAACAAATAGCACTTTTTGACGGCGCTCGGCCATCTGCTTCACCTGGTCAAGTGCCTGGTTAAGTGCAGGGACAGTGTGTTCGAGATTGATAATATGGATTTTATTGCGAGCCCCGAAAATGTATTGATCCATTTTGGGATTCCAGTAGCGGCATTGGTGTCCGAAATGCACACCAGCCTGCAACATTTCTTTCATGCTTACAGAGGTCATAGCTTGTCCTTGGGTTAAGCCTCCATACATCCCTCAAGTCTAACCTGCAACCTGTTGTTTTATAACAGGTTTATGGCACCCAGCTCGAAGTTGTGATATATGTGTGACAGTTAAGTTAATTAAAATTTGCAGGAATTTCCTGCACCTGTTTCTGCCCACCTGGCAAAAACGTGCGGCTTTATACCATAAAGCCCCCGGGACTTAAAGATTTTCAGTGTTTTCGGTCAGTTAGCTCAATCCTTTCAGTTCTCCAATTCCTTTGTCACCCTTGTTGCTCTAAAATAGCGACCCTTCATTTAAGCACCCTTATTTCAAACGTTTCATGGCTGTAACAATAAAAACCCCTGAGGATATCGACCACATGCGTGAGGCCGGAAGGCTCGCTGCCGAGGTACTGGAAATGATTGGCCCCCACGTCGTGCCAGGCATCAGCACCGGGGAGTTGGATCGTATCTGTCATGACTATATTGTTAATGTCCAGAAAGTGACGCCAGCACCCCTGAATTACAATGGTTTTCCAAAATCCATCTGTACTTCAGTCAACCACGTGATCTGTCATGGCATTCCCAGCGATACCGCCATTCTCAAGAAAGGCGACATCATCAATATAGATATTACAGTGATCAAGAACGGCTACCATGGTGACACCAGCAAAATGTTTTTTGTAGGTGATGTTGCCCCCCATGCAAGAAAACTGGTCCAGGTCACACAGGAATGCCTGTACAAGGCTATCGATATTGTCAGACCAGGGATCACATTGGGTGATATCGGTCATACCATTCAGACTTACGCTGAATCCAATCACTATTCAGTGGTCAGGGAATATTGTGGCCATGGTATCGGGAAGATTTTTCATGAAGAACCACAGGTACTGCATTACGGCCAGCCCAATACCGGCATGACAATAGAGGAAGGTATGACCTTCACTATTGAACCTATGATTAATGCCGGTTCAAGGCACACCAAGCTATCGCGTAAAGATGGCTGGACAGTAACAACACGTGATCGCCGTCTTTCCGCACAATGGGAGCACACCCTGGCCGTCACCTCAGATGGCTGCGAGGTCCTGACAAAACGTCAGGAAGAGCAATTCTGAATTGAACAAGAGCACTGGGAAACCAAAAATATCACGGGTTCGTCGCAAACTTTTTGACAAGGAAAAGTTCAACCTTGCCCTGTCTGAAAGTAATTCTCATATTTCATGCTTCCGGGAGGCCGTGCAAAATGCCCGGGAGATACTGGACCAGCGATTCCTGGATAACGCTCCGATTGAGGAAACCATTCTTGATCAGGCATGGTTTGTCGATCAACTGCTGATTTCGGCCTGGGAGCTTTACGACTGGGGTAATGCCAATGATCTTAGCCTAATTGCCGTGGGCGGATATGGTCGGGGAGAACTGCACCCCTATTCCGATATTGATATCCAGATTCTTCTCGAAAAAAATAACAAGAAAAAATACCAGCAAAATATCGAAATGTTCCTGACTTTCCTCTGGGATATTAATCTTGAAATCGGTCAGAGCGTTCGCTCCATCAAGGAGAATCAGCAGGAAGCAGCAAAAGACATCACAGTTGCCACTGCGCTTATGGAATCAAGAACGCTGACCGGTAATCCTGACCTGCTTGAAACCGTCCTGATCCAGATTGATAAAAAGAAAATCTGGAAAGCCAAGCAGTTTTTTCAGGCGAAAAAAGAAGAGCAACTTATTCGTCACGGAAAACAGGATGACATCGAGTCAGCATTAGAACCCAATATCAAGGAATCCCCTGGAGGGTTGCGTGATATCCAGAATATCGGCTGGATATCCAAACGTCATTTTGGCGCCTCGGACTTCCATGACCTGGTGGAACGCGATTTTCTTGAGCCCGGTGAATATAAGGACCTGATCAAGGGCCGTGACTTCCTGTGGAAGATACGATATGGCCTGCACATGATCACAGGCAGGCGGGAAGACAAGCTGTTGTTTGAGCACCAGCGCAAGCTGGCCGATGTTTTCGACTACAAGGATGACAAAAAAAGCCTGGGCATCGAAAAGCTGATGAAACGCTACTATCGGGAAGTCCAGGTCCTTCGCGAACTCAATGATGTCCTCTTACAACTTTTCGATGAAGAAATTATTCGTTCGAAAGAACGAGCCAAAATCAAACCTATCAACAACCGTTTCCAGGTCAGGAATAACTGGATTGAAGTAAGGAATGAGAAGGTTTTTCAAAAAACACCTTTTGCACTTATTGAAATTTTTGTACTGCTTGCCCAGAACGAATCCATTGAAGGTATTCGTGCCTCCACCATTCGTTTGATCAGAAACAGCAGGAAACTCATTGATAACGACTACAGAAAGGATTTACGTAATATTTCCATGTTCATGGAATTGCTGCGTTCCCCTCACCTGATGGTAGGTCGCCTCAGACAAATGAAACGTTATGGCATTCTGCCAGCCTACCTGCCGGAATTCGGGAGGATCGTTGGGCAGATGCAATATGATCTTTTTCATGTCTACACGGTCGATGATCATACGCTTCAGGTTATGGAAAATATGCGAAGATTTCGTCGGCCGGAGGCCGAAGAAAAGTTTCCACTGGCTGCGCAGCTGTTCCATCGCCTGCCTAAAATTGAATTACTGTATATAGCCGGACTCTACCATGATATTGCCAAAGGACGTGGTGGCGACCACTCCGAATTAGGTAAGCGTGATGCTGAATTATTCTGCCGACGCCATCACCTGGGCAAATGGGATACGGCTCTCGTATCCTGGCTGGTCGAGAATCATCTCACCATGTCCAGTATCGCGCAGAGAGAAGATATACAGGATCCTGAAGTCATCAATAAATTTGCAGTCTTAGTCGGTGACCAGACCCGACTTGATTATCTTTATGTGCTGACCGTCGCAGACATTAATGGAACCAACCCCACTCTTTGGAATTCCTGGCGCGCATCACTGCTCAGCAACCTGTACCGATTTACCAAGCGAGAGCTGAGCAAGGGGCTGGAAGAGACAGTCGGGAAGAAAGATCTTATCCGGGATAATCAGACTGCTGCCCTCGCCCTGCTGGAAACGAAAGGATATTCAAAATCTCAAGTGAAACAGATCTGGAATAATCCTGATAATGATTATTTTCTGCGTGAATTACCCGATGACATAGCCTGGCAGACACAAGCCATTGCTACTCATAAAAGCAATACCGAACCACTAATTGTTATCCAGAGCAAAGTCGAAAACAGGAATGAAGGTGCAACACAGGTATTTATATACACACAAAATTCGCATTTTCTTTTTGCAAACATTGCCACTGCCTTTGACCGGCTCAATCTCAATATCCAGGATGCCAGGATTTACAAAACTGACAGCGACTACTCCATAACAACTTTTATGGTACTGGAAAGCAATGGCATGCCGATTGGCAAAAATCCTCAAAGACTGGAAGAGATCAACCAGGCGTTAAACAGGTATGTCAGTGCCGAAGAGGCATTAAAGCCCTCTACCAGGCACCAGGCCTCCAGAAAACTTCGCCAGTTTACGCGCAGCACCGAAACACATTTCCGAAATGATGAGAATCATCCCTATTCTGTGCTGGAAGTGTTGTGTTCCGACAGGCCGGGACTGCTTGCCAAGGTTGCAGGCATCTTTGTCGAGATGGATATCAGGTTACATAACGCAAAGATCACTACCCTGGGAGAGAATGTAGAGGACGTGTTCTTTATCAGTGACGAGAACAATGAAGCAATCAAAGATTCTTCCATACAACAAAAACTTCAGGAAGAAATCAAAAAACAGCTGGACGCAGAAATCGCTACCTGAACGAATTCACCTGGTAAAGAACTGAGACAAGATATTCCATGACGACCTTATACGGAATCAGCAACTGCGATACGATCAAAAAAGCAAAACGCTGGCTTGACGACAATAATATCCCATACGTTTTTCATGATTATAAAAAGTCGGGTATTGACAAAAAGTCATTGCAAGCCTGGTGTAGTGAATTCGGTTTTGAATCTCTTCTGAATAAACGGGGCACCACATGGCGAAAACTTGATGATTCACTCAAGGAAAATGTCAATGAAGCTGCGGCCATCGAAATCATGCTGGAGAATACTTCGGTCATCAAACGCCCTGTGCTCATCAGCGGGAAGACCCGTATACTTGGCTTTGATGAAAACACCTATCAATCCCTTCTCTAAAAGCCTGTTATAATCCGCCCCTTTTTGAAAATCTGGCCTGTCACAAGGAGCCATTTCAACCATGTTTAGTTTTGCTATTGGTATTGGTACCAAGGACACTGCCGGCAACTGGCTGGAAGTGTTTTACCCTAACCCCCTTGTTAATCCTGACAAGGTCGCGCTTACCCCTGCACTGGAATCCCTGGATTACCAGGGTGGCAATATTATATTTGAACCAGACCAGGCCCAGCTTTCTGCTTTCCTGCAGGCTTGTCCTGAAGACATGGCTAGTAATATTGGTTCAGTAGAGTCAAGCAACAGACCGGTCGTCGTCACGGTTCTTGAATCCGATGACAAACCAGGTAGCGTGCCGGAGGGTTACCTGAAACTGCACCTGCTTTCCCACCGCCTTGTAAAACCCCATGCTGTGAATCTGGACGGTCTTTTTGCAGTCCTGCCCAATGTGGCATGGACCAACCAGGGTGCCGTGGCAATCGATGAGCTGGAACAGCGACAGTTACAGGCACGATTGGCTAGTGAAACTCTGGATGTACAGTCAGTCGATAAATTCCCGAAAATGACAAATTACGTGGTGCCAAAAGGAGTACGGATTGCAGACACCTCTCGCGTTCGTCTTGGCGCCTACATCGGGGAAGGCACAACTGTCATGCATGAAGGTTTTGTGAACTTTAATGCCGGAACTGCCGGCACCGCTATGATTGAAGGGCGCATTTCAGCCGGCGTCTTCGTTGGAAACAACAGCGATCTGGGCGGAGGCTGCAGTCTAATGGGAACGCTCTCTGGTGGCGGCAAGGAAGTCATTTCTGTCGGCGAAGACTGTCTTATCGGGGCAAACGCCGGCCTGGGCTTTCCTCTAGGTGATCGTTGCACCATTGAATCCGGACTTTACGTCAGTGCCGGCAGCAAGGTCACCGTTATGGACAACGATCTGAATCCCGTGGAAGTGGTGAAAGCCAGAGAGCTGTCTCACAAACCTGATTTACTTTTTATACGGAATTCCATTACCGGCATCGTGGAATGCCGAACCAATAAGTCAAAGGTTGAACTGAATGCAGAACTGCATTCTCATAACTAGTAAGTTTATTAGACCTATAGCTCATGTCCTCAACACTGGAACTCGCAAAGGCATTAATTAGCAGGCCGTCAATCAGCCCTGAAGACGGTCACTGCCAGGCATTGCTGGGTGAGCGTCTTGCTGCGCTTGGCTTCACCCTGGAGCCCATGCCATTTGGTGAGGTCACAAATACCTGGGCACGCAAAGGTAATGCTGAGCCTGTACTTTGCTTTGCCGGCCATACCGATGTAGTCCCTCCAGGGGATCTCCAACAGTGGGATTCGGACCCATTCACGCCAGAAATTCGCGACGCCAGGTTATATGGCCGAGGTGCTGCAGACATGAAAGGCAGCCTTGCCGCCATGATCACGGCATGCGAGCAATTCCTTGAAGAGAATCCTGACCATTCCGGCAGTATCGCCTTTCTGATCACCAGCGACGAAGAGAGTATTGCTGTTGATGGTACAAAGAAAGTCATGCAAGCACTGGAAGCCCGGAACGAGAAAATTGATTTCTGCATAGTGGGCGAGCCATCAAGCAGTGAAACACTTGGTGACATGGTAAGAGTAGGACGACGGGGTTCCCTGAATGGGATACTTACTGTGCACGGTGTTGAAGGTCACGTGGCCTACCCTGACCTGGCCAGAAATCCAGTGCATGCATTTCTCCCTGCACTCAGCGAGTTGAGTACGCAGGCATGGGACCAGGGTAATACCTATTTCCCACCCACAAGTTTTCAGATATCCAATATCCATGCCGGTGAAGGCACCAACAATGTCATCCCCGGCGAGATGTCAGCGCTGTTTAACTTTCGTTTTTCCCCAGAAGTGACTGCCGATAAATTAAAGGAAAGAACAGAAGACATTTTTAACCGTCATTATGATAACTATACTCTGGACTGGCAGCTCAGTGGCAACCCATTTATCACCGAGAAAGGGGTCCTCACTAATGCCGTGTCTGATGCCATCAAGACGGTCACCGGACTTGAAACAGAGCTGTCAACTGGCGGTGGCACCAGTGACGGACGATTTATTGCGCCAACGGGTACCCAGGTAGTAGAAGTCGGCCCCGTCAATAAAAGTATTCATAAAATCAATGAGCACGTCCTTGTTGATGACCTGGACAGACTTTCAGCAATTTACCAATCCATCCTGGCCCAGCTACTCTCCAGGTAATCAGCCCGTTAAATACACCTGGAAATGGCAGGCTTTACCTGGCACCTGGAAATCAGGTTTCGGATCAGGATTCTTTTCTGATTTTCCCGGCCTTTTCAGCACAACCCTTTTGCCCGCTTTTTGGATAGCCAATGCCAGCAGACTTTCCAGGTCATCATTGACCGGCAGAAACTGCTGCATCAGCGCCATGTCCTTTTTTACCTTGGCGGATTTGCTTCTTGGTGGAAACATCGGATCCAGCGTGATGACATCCGGGCTTTCATTCAATGCAGACAGAAAATCATGGGCATCTGCATGTGTTAGGGTAATACGTTCCAGAATGGCCCTTTCCTCCGCATTCCCCTCACTGTTCGCACGCTTAATCCCATCAAACAGCAACGCAGCCATAACTCCTGATTTTTCCACCATATGCACACGGCAACCAAAAGCTGCGAGGCTCCATGCATCTATACCCAACCCGGAAGTGACATCCAGGACTGTTATGGAATCCCGTGTTTTATCCAGGCCAACGGCCTTTGGCAGCCCCTGGGATCGGCGTGAGGTATTAATACGGTGATGAAGGCGGTGGCTAAGGAAGTCCACCGAGGTAGGTAAGGTTTGTGAATCAGCCCCCAAACGCAAAGACAAACCCCGGCTGTCCGCCCTGAGAATGAGGCCTGGATAGTCTGCAGGTATTGAAGTATCTTCCTGAACGACTTCCAGGTTTTTGAAATCCAGAAATTCGTCAAGATACGAAATGTCGGCTTCATCACATTTTTCAACTATCATCTGCATTATTATTCAATTATAAGAACTGGTTCAAAGTTTAACTATTACTTTAACTATATTTTTTAAATTACTGATATTTAATATTATTTTGTTTTGAATACTGCTCTCGACATTCAGTCTGCCACAAGCTCTACCGAGAAATTCATGGAGGGCATCAGCATTTTGCCGCCAAAATTTAGCGGTGAAAAACTGATGTTCCGGGTCTACGATAATGCTTCCCCAATTGGTTATGCCCGACTCAATAAAGTCAGCAGTCTTCGCCAACGATCAGGCAACGTCATCGATATGTTTGACCCCGAAGGGTTTGATGCCTACGAGTTAAAGATGATCGAGGTTTCCCAGAATTACCGCAAGCAGGGCGTTGGCACCAGCCTTCTTAAAGAAGTAATACGCTATTGCCGAATCAGCAATATTCAGCGATTGACTGGTGAAATCAAGGGCGATGCACGAACACTGAGACACTGGTATCGCAATAACGGCTTTAAAGTGGACAACAAAGACAAGATCGAATTATTGCCCACCGCAAGCTGCTGAATCTCAACCCATACCCGTTCACCTTCTGCCCTTACACTTCTTCCGTTGTGTTAGCCCCATTTTCTGGTAGTTTAGCCCTGTCTATCTTACAGGGCATTCAATGGACTGGCTTACAATTCTTCCACCCCTGCTGGCCATCATCGTAGCCATATGGAAACGGGAGGTGGTGCTGGCACTTCTCACAGCGATCATCACCGCTGAATTCCTGCTATCCGGTTTCAACCCCCTTTCCGCATTTCTGGGCAGTGCCTCCCGCATTACATCCGTCTTCAGTTCTTCCGGAAATACCGAAATTCTCCTGTTCAGTCTGCTCATCGGTGCTTTGCTCGCCCTGATCAAACATTCAGGCGGCGTCCATGCTTTTGTAGATTATCTGCTTAATAAAAATATTGCCCGTACTCCCCGTTCTGCTGGATTGCTTACGACACTGCTCGGCATAGTCATTTTTATCGAGAGTTATTTAAGTGTTCTGGCTTCGGGTATTTTTGCCCAGCCTCTTTTCGACCGATTTCGCATGAGCAGGGCCCGACTTGCCTACATTATTGATTCCACCTGTTCACCTGTCAGTGTCCTGATACTGCTTAATGGCTGGGGGGCCTATATCCTGGGCTTGCTGGATGGATATGGCCTCGAAAACCCATTGGCCGTCATGCTGGCAAGTATTCCCATGAATGCCTATGCCATTATTACCCTGCTCATTGTTTTTTATACCTGTTGGTCCGGGAAAATTCTGTTCAGCCTGGCAGGACATGAATCATCTGTAGAGCACCAACCATTCATTGATAATGCGCAAACCAAAGGAAAAGCCCGTTATTTCCTACTGCCCATGTTTGTGTTGATTGCCAGTTTTACGGGCTTCATGGTTTACACCGGTGACGGCAGCATGATTGCAGGCTCTGGCTCCAAGTCAGTTCTTTATGCCGTCATTCTCGCCATTGTCACCGCTCTGCTTATTGTTGGTCGCGACAAAAATTCCACGATGGAAAATCTTGTAAAAACCAGCTACCAGGGCATGGGCGAATTATTGCCCGTTGTCACTATCATCCTGTTGGCGTTTGCACTGGGCAACAGCATGCAGGAACTTGGCACCGGAGAATTCGTTGCCGGCATGATTTCAGAGCGGCTGCCAATCTGGCTTATTGCTCCCATGGTTTTTATCACGGCAGGCGTTATTTCCTTTACCACTGGGACATCATGGGGCACATTCGGTATTCTGATCCCTGTCGCCATTCCCATTGCCCTTGGCAATGATTTATCCCCCGCCCTGCTTCTGGCCGCTGTGCTGGGTGGCGGGGTTTTCGGTGACCACTGTTCGCCCATCTCCGACTCTACGGTGCTGGCCTCATTGGCAGCAGGTTGTGACCACCTGGAACATGTTCGGACACAACTTCCCTATGCCCTGCTTGCAGCCAGTCTATCCCTTCCTTTATTTATTTTACTCAGTTTCTAACAAAGACATTTAACAGGTACTCGTGCAGTCCTATGGCTTTCATATTAGACTCTGACAACACTGACTCTGTGCACGAGGATCATAATGCCGGAACTCACTATTAATGGCGCAGCCATTTCCACTGATGCAGCAGCTGATACACCTCTGCTGTATGTACTCACCGATGAACTGCAATTACAGGGTGCACGATACGGCTGCGGCCTTGCCCAGTGTGGTTCCTGTTCTGTATTGGTCGATGGTGTGGAAATCCGCTCCTGCATTACCCCAATTGGCTCCCTGGAAGGCAAGCAAATCACTACCCTTGAAGGACTCGCTTCATACTATGCAGCGGCAACCGGAACTGACCAGCAAGCCAGCACACCACTGCAGGATGCCCTGGTGGAAGAACAGGCCATCCAGTGTGGCTATTGCTTCAATGGCATGATGATCAAGGGCACAGAACTGCTTCTGAGTAATCCTGCCCCAACCGATGCTGAAATCAGGCAGGCCATGAATGGCCACTTGTGCCGTTGCGGCACATATCCAAAAATCATCAGTGCTATTAAAAAAGCAGCTTCAAAAACAGTCGTTGTTAATGCCATGACCGGCAAGGAGGAGCTGGCATGAATAAATCAGCGCCTTTGTTTGCAATAAAAAGACGCGACCTCCTGAAAGCCGGTGGCGCATTAATCGTCAATTTTGGTTTCCCTGCATTTGCAGTCGCTCAGTCCAGAACACCCGTTGCCGGCCCTCCTGATCCCGAACAAATCGATAGCTGGATTGCTATTCACCAGGACAACACGGTCACAGTGTATATCGGCTTTGCCGAATTGGGTCAGGGCTGTTCAACCGCCCTACTTCAGGTGGCAGCTGAAGAACTCGATCTGGCCATGCACCAGGTTTTTACAACCGGGCTGGATACCCATATCACGCCAAACCAGGGTGGCACCTATTCGAGTTCAGCCATGCGCAGGGGTGGCCCACAGGTACAGCGTGCTGCTGCAGAAGCAAGACAGGCACTGCTGCAAATGGCATCAAGACAACTGCGCTCACCCATTGATGCTCTCCAGGTGACTGAGGGGGTAGTGACTAATGGCAGTGCATCGGTAAGTTACGGCGAGCTGATTGGAGACCAGCGTTTCGATATCGCTTTTACCGGCACGGCACCATTGAAAGATCCTTCCACCTACAAACTTGTAGCCTCATCTGTTCCCCGAAACGATATTCCCCTGAAAGCATCGGGTACCTACCATTACGTGCAGCACCAACGTCTGCCAGGCATGCTCCATGGCCGTATCGTCCGCCCCAGAGGACAGGGTGCTTACAAGGACGGCATCAAGGTACTGAATATCAATGAAGCCTCCATTGCCGGAATTCCCGGTGCCCGGGTAGTCAGGCAAAACGATTTTGTGGGCGTAGTTGCTGAACGGGAATGGGATGTCGTCAAGGCAGCGCAGCAACTTGAGGTGACCTGGGAATTACCCGATAACCTGCCTGGCAATGATGACCTGTTCCGCAAAATGGAAACAGGAATGACCAACGAGCGGGTTGCTGTTGATGAAGGTGATGTCAGTATTTTTAGCGACGCTTTTGTGAACAGCGAGTTCAAGGCGACCGGTCCTTACCAGGCCCACGTTCCCTTTGCGCCAAATTGCGCACTCGCCGATGTCTCTGGCGATGGCGTGCTGGTGATGTGTTCCACGCAGGATGTCTATAACACGCGCACCAGCATCGCTAATCTTCTTGGACTGGAAACTGAAAACGTACGCGTGCAGTACCATGAAGGCGCCGGTACCTTTGGTCATAGTTGCTGGGATGATGTGGCCCAGGCAGCGGCCCTGATGTCCAGTATTGCCGAAAGTCCTGTGCGAGTTCAGTTCATGCGCTGGGATGAGCATGGCTGGGATACTTACGGCCCCGCCCATATCGGCAAAGCCAAAGTCAGCGCAGACAGTGAAGGCAAATTACTCAGCTATGAATATGAAGGCTGGCAGCATCACTGGAGCCTGATTGAAACGTCCGAGCAAAGCGCCAAGGGTACCCCGGCAGCAGAATGGCCGCCCTTTCCCGCACAACAGATCAACCCGTTGACGTTGGGGAGCATGTACGACACCGATAACCGTTACCTGCTCAATCACCATGTCCCTGGGCTGGATTATCTGAAGGGTGCCTGGCTGCGCTCACCCCTGGATTTATCATTTGCCTTTGTCTCCGAACAGGCGATGGATGACCTGGCTTACCAGCTTGGTATGGATGCCTGGGAGTTTCGTCGACAGAATATGAGTAACTACCATTGGCTGGATGTTTTAAATGGTGCTGCTGAAGCCGCCAACTGGGAGGCGCGTCCAATCGCAGCCAACGCCAGCACACAGGGCGTGGTGCGTGGCCGCGGTATCGGCGTCGGGACCCATCTTGCCTCCTATGGCGGCGCGGTGGCTGAAATAGAAGTGAATACCGAAACAGGTGAAGTCCGCATTCTGCATTTATATGGTGCCATTGATGCCGGTCTTGTCGTCAATACCTCCAACGTGGAAAACCAGATCATCGGCCAGCTGGTTCAGACAGCCAGTCGCATGCTTTATGAAGAAGTGACCTTTAATCAAACAGGTGTTACTTCCCTGGACT
>Ga0181560_10001220_pt1 | contig 23970 bp, 11 predicted proteins | sample 011ome_20_FD_133751 | JGI IMG/M metagenome (GOLD analysis project Ga0181560, IMG submission 133751) | Coastal salt marsh microbial communities from the Groves Creek Marsh, Skidaway Island, Georgia - 011509CT metaG (megahit assembly) | ecosystem: Environmental > Aquatic > Marine > Intertidal...
ATGCCGCGCGCATCGCCGCGCCATCCGTCTCTTTGCGACGCGTTTGATTAAGTACAGATGAGGTGCGTCGATGACGATGCGCGCGATGGAGGCGTGAGCGCGCGCGCGCGTGGCGGTTTCTTTGCGCGGCGCTCGGCGTCGCGCGAGTCGCGAGTCGCGCGACGCCGAACGGGGCTGGACCGCTCGGGGGAATTCGGCGCGGCTAGGGCTTTGTGCGTCGCGCCGGGGATCGCGCGCGCAGGACGCGGTCGCGTGGATGCGATCGTGCGTGAGGGTGGAATGATTTTAAACGTAATGATTACTGACGCATCGTTTCGTTCGTCTCGTCGTCGCGCGCGCGCAGTAAGCTCAACACCGATACCCTCAAGGAGGGTGTGTCCTTTTTGTTGGAGAAATCCAAGGAAAAGCCGCGCAAGTTTGTGGAAACCGTGGAACTTCAAATTGGTTTGAAGAACTATGATCCGCAAAAGGATAAGCGTTTCAACGGTACGGTCAAGCTCCCGGCTATTCCGCGCCCGAAGTTGAAGCTTTGCATCTTGGGCGATGCCAAGCACTGCGAAGAAGCGGCTGGTAACGGCATCGACGCGATGGATGTCGAAGCGTTGAAGAAGTTGAACAAGAACAAGAAGTTGATTAAGAAGTTGGCGAAGAAGTACCAAGTTTTCTTGGCGTCTGAGTCTGTGATTAAGCAAATTCCTCGTCTCTTGGGTCCGGGTTTGAACAAGGCGGGTAAGTTCCCCACCTTGGCCACGCACCACGAACCGCTCGAAAACAAGATCAACGAAGTGCGTTCCCAAGTCAAGTTCCAACTTAAGAAGGTGCTTTGCTTGGCCGTCGCCGTTGGCCACGTTGAAATGAGCGAAAAGGAATTGTTCATCAACATCCAAACGAGCGTCAACTTTTTGGTGTCCTTGTTGAAGAAGAACTGGCAAAACGTCAAGTCTTTGTACGTCAAGACCACCATGGGACCGCCGTTCCGCCTCTACTAAATGTATTTAGTGGGGACACTTTCGTGACACTGCATCACTCTCTGAAACTACTACTTTGATAGTTTTAGCGTACACCAAGTCACCGCAGCCACAACTAAGCCCCACAGGGACCATGCCCTGTGAAACGGCGTAGCTACGGTAGACATTGGGAGCCGATTTACTTCGGCGGCGCTTGCTTTGTCTGTTTTAATCTCGACGACGATGGGCAACCATCGAAGTCGTACGACGCGAAGAGACTACTTACATAAAAACCCGATTTGTTATGATCAATGTATCGAACGTAACACTTTCATTCACATGTTTCATTTCACTACAACTAGACATACAGCGCGCGCGTAAGAGGAGTTTTACAGTTTTAAAAGCCCGGAATCCCGAGCTCCTTGGCGAAGCCGCCTTTGATCGCGGCGGCGACGACGATTAATACGCCCGAGTTCCACAACGAATGAATCATCATTGGTGTCAATAAGTTGCGCGTACGGGCGTACGAGAACCCCAAAACCATCCCAAGCACCACGAGTTCGACAAAGTCACGCGGAGCCAAGTGCGCGAGCCCAAACAAGACGCTACTAAACAACACCGCACCGGGCGTCGGAAGCCACTTTGTGAGCGACGCCAAAAGAAAGCCTCTAAACACGACTTCTTCGAGCAACGGCGCGAGCACGCTCGTCACCGTGAGCACAGCCACGAGAGCGGTCGGGTCGTCTGATTGTATCAACGGCAATACACCATCAATCGTGCCTGGAGCTTGTTCGGCGATTTGATTCGCCGCCGCCGAAGGCGCGCCCGAGCGCTGCGCGTTGTCCACCGCCTCCATCGCGAACGACGTCGCCGCGAGCACCAAAAACGTCGTTCCGTACCCTAATAACCCATACTTGGCCCAACCCTTTTCGCTCTCAAAAGGCTCGCTGAAATCAATCGTAAACCAATCGTTCTTGGCGTCTTTTACGACATCCAAATGCCTCGACACGCACGCGTACACCACGCTCAAGCTCACGACGGTTTCCACGACTTGCACCGCGAGCAAGTACTCCGCCTGTTCCACGGGCGTAAACACGCTCGGATCGATGTGTGCGCGCGAAAGCGCCAAAGGAAACCCTATCGCCGCCACGCCCACAAAGCTCACGCACCACCCGACGAGTCCCAGCGCCACCGTCGCCCCGCTCCACGGCACGCGCCACTTTTCTCGATAATCATCCAGCCCCACCTTTAAGTCTCCATCCGCCACGCGCGCGCGCGCCTTGATGGCATCAATCGACGCCTGCGACACCGTAAGTTCATCTTCGCTCTTCGACCGCGTGCCGTGATCGTCAGAACTCGCGCGCGGCGCGCACACGCGCCGTTGGTTCCGTCGACGTTGACGCTGGAGCTGACACCTGTCACCCAGCGCTCTCGCGCGCCGCGACGCCACCGCCGCCACGGACGCCGTCGCCGCCATCGACGCGACGCCGACGCGTCGCGCGCGCACCGTCGACGCACCGACGACGCGCGACACCGACGACGCCATCGTCGCCGGCGACATCACCGTCGTCCGAGGCAACCTCTGACGTCACTCACGCGCGCGCCATGTGCGCCGCTCGCCCCGCGCCCTCGCGCGCGGTGGCGTCCACGAGCGCGGTGCCGTCGCCTCGCGCGCACCGCCCTCGTCCCGCGCGTCGCCCTCTGCGCCCTCGCGCGTCGCCCGCGGACCCGTACGAAACCACGCAGCTCGTGTCCGTGGCGTGCACCGTGGGCGCGCTCGGACTCGCCGCGCTCGCGCTCGGCGCCAAGCGCGAACCGGTGCCGTGCCCGTCGTGCGCCACCGCCGGGGGCGAGCGGTGCGTATTCTGCGACGCCACGGGGCGACGAGCGACGCCGATTGAGATTACGCAGCGCGATAGGAACGACGACGGCGTGCTCGGGCTCACGCGGAGGAACCCGTACGAGTGCACGGCGTGCAAGGGGGCGGGGATGATTTTATGTCGCAATTGCAAGGGAAGCGGGTACGTGGATTAGATGAATATCGTCGATGCGTGCGGACGATTGGTTCGGGCGTGCGATGGATTAGGGCAATAGTGGGGTGTACATAATGATGAGCATTAATCTTTAAACGTCGACGTCAAAACGCGACTCTCGAAGCGCATGCGTTGGGTGAAGTGCGTGGGCGCGCGCGGCGATGCACCGGGGCCGAGCGCGCGTTTCGGACACACGGCAACGTGTGTGAAGGCATCGCGATTCGTCGTCGTCTTCGGTGGGCTCGCGCGTGGGGATGGGGACTCGAAAGGCGCGCTCCAGGATGTGGTTGTGTACGACGCGCGCGCCGACGCGTGGTTTAGGCCGAATATCACCACTCCTGGTCCGCGTGCGCGCGCATTTCACAGCGCATGCGCGTTTCGTGATTCATTCGTCGTCATCGCGTGTGGGCGGGACGGGCGCGAGCAGTTTGGGGACGTGTGGGTGCTCGATTGCGACGCGTGGACGTGGACGCGACGGTCATCCGCGACGGTGGCTCCGCGTGATTTCGCCTCCATCGTCGCCATCGACGCCGATACCGTCGTCATGTTCGGTGGTTTTGATGGTAAAGGATGGCTCGCAGACGTGCACACCCTTCGCGATGCGGCGAGCGAGACGGGGGCGACTTGGACGTGCGAACGCGTGGCGCCGGCGCGCGTAGAAGTCTTTGACGAGCTCGCGGCGTCGGGGGCGAGAATGGCGATGGAGACGCTCGGCGCGGTCGCGAGCGGTGGGCGCACGTCGCCGGAGGCGCGAAGTGGGCACGCCATGGTGCTGTACGGGCCGAACGTGCTGATTCATGGCGGCCAAGGGGCGAATGGGGCGGCGTTTAGCGATACCTGGTGCTTGCGACGGGACGGAGACGGTTGGCGTTGGGTCAAGCTCGTCTTGCGTGGCCATGCCCCTGCGGCGCGAGCTGGGCACGCTATGGGCGTACTCACGATGACGCCGAACGTGGCCAACGTCGTCATCGCCGGTGGCGTCGGCGAAGATGGTTGGTTGGCGAAGAAGCGCGTGTATTTTGACGATGCGCACTTTTTAGATGGTGAAAACGCGCGATGGGAGCGCGCGCAATTCACGGGCGAGGGCACCGGTCCTGGTCCTCGAGCGTATCAAACGCTTACAATGGTGGGGAAATCAAGGTGTTTGAGTTTTGGAGGTTTTAACGGTGCCAAGGCGTGCGATGATGCCTGGTGGTTGTGCGCGGATGCCGACGCGTCGACGCCGTTCGACGATTCGACTCCACCGCGGGCGTCCTCGCGGTCGCTCATCGATGATTTACGCGCGAGATTAAAAGTCACCGAGACGATAAACGTGTTCGAAGGCAACGACGCCGCGTTTCGGCAGCACATTGCGGCGTGCGATGTGGAAGATGTACGTATCGGCGACGTCCCAAAGCTCATGCGAGAATACGTCGCCGCCACCGCCGTGCTCGGCTTACCCGTACGTGGCGATGTCGACGGAAGCACCGGTAAGAATGGACAGGGACGCTATAGACATTGCGACCCGGCGACGATGAAACTCAAAGACGTCGGCGATGCGTTAACAGAGCTCCAAGGCGCGTTTATAGCCAACGCATAGCCAAATTGTAACACGACTGCGCAATGTACACCTCATATCTCACCGCACCGCGCGCACGACGCCGCGACGCATGGATTCTAACGATGACGTCGTCACGCACGCAATGGACACCGCGCCTCGAGACGTCGAGCGTGCGTCGATGGGAGAAGCTTTGGATGATTCGGCGACGCGCGACATCCAAGATGTCAGAGCAGGCGCCAGCGTTCGTCGCGCGTACACCGCGCGCACGAATACGTTACTCACCCAGGCTTCGAGCGATGGGGATGACAGCGTACAGAGCATGTGTGTATGGCGCACGTGTCGCGTGTTACCGTTGAAGCCCGTGCGTGTTGAGTTGCAAGCGCGAAGAGACCTGATTAAAATGTGCGCGGGACGAGCGCCGGCGTCCGCGGTGATTGATGCCTTTTCGACGCCGAGCACGAGCGTGCATTTCGAAATCATGCTGGATGTTAGAATTCATGATGCAGAAGATCCCTTCAAGTGCGCGTGCCCGTCGTTGATTGCGCGCGAGATGTTGGAACGCGTCGCGGCGCAGCCTCGATTCGGAGCGATTCCGGCCGAAACGATGTCGCGCGAACTCGTGATCGACCAAACGAACACCACAGACGACGTTTTGGATGATAGCGAAGCGCACGCGTTTAAGCAAGCGTTCTACACGCAGTCTGCCGTCGTGGTTCCGTATACGTCGCGAGTGCTTGAAAATCAACGCATTGTAATTCTTGCGCGTTTGGCAACGCCATTTGATGACGGCAACTCTGGAGGCGACGACGGGTCGATTCGATTCGTGTGTCTCGTACTGAGCGGCGACGCAACACCTCCTGCGAAAAATGCTTATGCGACATCGCACACCATGGCCACGCTCCTTAGTGACGAATCATTCATCGCGGATGCAATGCAAGCTGAAAACGAAGATGACATATGTTCATCGGTGGGGAGTTTTCTCGAAAGAGCGATGCGAGCATTTGACGAGATCGTGGTCGAAGAAGAGATGCCTCATTCTAAGCGAGTGTGTAGCGGAATTGTCTCGGACATACGACGTCGATTACCGTGGTACATCTCAGATTGGACAAATGGATTTGCGTCGCGCCGAGTCGTCGTAAACGTACTTAGCACAACTGTGTGGTTATTCTCATCGACGTTGATACCATGCCTCGCGCTCGGGATGTCGTTGCAGCAAAGCTCAGCGCGCCAAATGACACATGTGGACTTTTTACTGTCCGAAGCGCTGTGCAATACAGTCTTTGCAATTGTTGGTGGTCAAGCGCTGCTCGTCTTGAGAACGTCCGGACCGACGGTTACGTTCATTAAAGTCATGAGGTCCTGGTCCACCGCGCTTAACGTCAATTTTCTTGTGTTTCTATCAATAACTGGGCTGTATGCAGGACTCATCATCATTGCATTCGCAATTCTCAACGGCGCGGAGCTGATGTTGTGTATCAATCGCTTTACAAGCGAGCAGCTGGCGTTGTTTGTTTCGCTTACGTTTGTGTACACGGGTTTCTCCGCCGTCGGCTCGATGAAGGCCAAAATGGCAGACGATGCCATGTTCCTGAAATACCTCATGCTTCATATTGGCACTGTCGCGCTTGCGTTCAAGATCTTGACGTTCCGAACATCGCACTCGATTCGAAGAGGCGTACGCGTCATCGTGAGCGACGTGGCACCTATTCTGAGCATCGCGTCGCTCACGCTTCTTTCATTTGCGGTACCAAACGTTAGCGTCGAGCGTGTGCGGGATTACGTCCCAAACATCGCGTTTTTGCCTCAAATTGTCAACTTTGCTTCCCTTCAACCGTCGTATTGGGTACTTGCATTGTTACCGGCGTCGATGCTTGCCGCGCAAATCGCTCTCGAAACAAACATCGCCGCCATGTTGACGTGCCGATCTGAAAACAGAGTTGTGAAAGGCAGCGCGTACAACTGGGACATGCTAGTTGTCGGCATTCTAACCGTCGTCACGAGCTTGTTTGGATTACCTCCGTCTGTGCCTGCGTTGCCGCACAGTCACATGCACGCTCGATCGCTCGCCATGACGTCGGATTCCTATCGTCATGGCATCGTTCGAACGAGAGTCTACGAAACTGTGGAGACTCGAGTTACAAATTTCGCCGCGCACATATGCACATTGATTGTGTGTTTCTTTCGAACCGACACCATTGGTCACATACCGATTGCAAGTCTTTCTGGCTTTTTAGTGTTTATGGGCTTGTCGTCGCTCTTTACGAATGGCCTCGTGAAACGCCTCTTGGGATCGACGGTGGCGCCCGTGAGATTTCTGCGACGCGTGCCGAAACGCGTGCTACACGCATACACCAGTATTCAAACTTTGATGTTTGGTGCAATGTTCACGTGTCGACTTCTTGCATCAAAAGCCCCGGGATTCGCCATCTTTTACCCAGCCGTACTCATCGCGACGATTCCAGTGTCGCATTATTGTCTACCGATGTTGTTCGGCGACTACTACGCGAGCGTCATGAGCACGGCGTCGAACGATGAAAATTTAGTCGGCTTATTCTATTAAATTACACACGAGGACACACACGAACGAACGACGAAAGCAAGAAAAAACGCGACGACGATGATGTTTTCCTCAGACAAATGCCTCTGTTCTCAATCATGTGCCGTCGAAACGGCGCTCACATTCGCGAAGACCGCGAAAGCGTGAACTGTCAGATTCGTCATCTAATATTTTCGTCTTCATTGGAATCATCAATCGCGCGTGAAAAGTAAGAACAAAACGTGAAATGTCACTTGAGTAGTAGGTTGATGACGACGGTAAAAACATCCATCATCGATCGCACCACGAAAGCACGGTTACTATCCCTACTCACCCAAGGTGGCAATCAGCGTTATATCTTGACACTCTGACACTGTGAGAGGTTCTCGCGCGAACGATAAAAAAACAAAACACAAAGGCAAATCGACGGGACTTGATATCCTGACATTTCGTCGTCAGCGCCGCCGTCGTCGTCATCGTACGTTCAGATTCAATACCGTTCTTCACAGACGCGCTCAGAAGCAGAACTGGCGTGTTTGCAGGTAGAGTTTCATCGCGACGCCCGACGACGACGACCGACGGTTTCGCCCACACCGACTCCCCGTTCGCGAACGAACCATTCATTTCACGAGCGAAACCCGCGCACGCGCGCCCACGCGCGTCCCACATCGCCATCAAACGCCGCGATTCTTCCCGAAAACCTCCCGCCGGCGGCTGGCGAGGGTCCACGCCCCCGATCGCGCTCCGCCGCGTTCAATCGCGCGCGCGAATGCCGATAGCGCCGCGCATCGCGCGAATGCACTCCCGCGCACGCTCGTCCGCGCGCGCGCATCGAGTCTATCGTCAATCGCGCACCGCGCTCGAACGCATGCGTCGCGGCGCGAAGTGTCGTCGGCAGCCCCGAGGTCTTCGCACACGTCACAGCCATGCGCACCGTCGCGGCATCGCCCGTGCGATGCGCTCCGGCACGCGCGTCGCGTGCGTCGACGGCGTATGCGTCGCACCGTGCGCCGGCGCGCGCGTTGGCGATCGCGCGCGCGACGGATGGGGCGTCGGATGACGCCGAGCGCGAGCGCGAGCGGTTGGAGCAGACGGATGCGTTCGGTGAACTCGTGGCGCTCGCGGCGTCGAACGGCGTGGTCGTGGAGCGAACGCCGAATCCGCGCGCGGTGCAAGCGGCGGCGGCGATGTGTGGACCGACGGCGGGGACGATTGAGGCGGCGTTCGGGGAGAGCTCGACGGCCGCTCCGAGCATAAAGGGTCTTCCGCCGGGGTTGAAAAAGCCACCGTGGTTGCGCCAGCGCGCGCCGTCGGGCGAGCGGTTTGAGTATTTGAGCTCGTCACTCACGGGACTAAAGCTGAATACGGTGTGCGAGGAAGCGATGTGCCCGAACGTTGGGGAGTGCTGGAACGGCGACACCGGGACGGCGACGGTGATGTTGTTGGGCGACACGTGTACGCGAGGATGTCGGTTCTGTGCGGTGAATACGGCGCAGACGCCGCCGCCTCCGGATGAAGACGAGCCCGAAAACACCGCGCACGCCATTGCGGAATGGGGCGTCGGGTACATTGTGTTGACTTCAGTGGATAGGGATGACATACCAGACGGAGGGAGCGAGCACTTTGCGCGCACCGTGCGGACTTTGAAAAAGATTAAGAGCTCTGTGCTCGTCGAAGCGTTGACACCAGATTTTCAAGGCGATTTGGAGGCGGTCGCCCACTTGGCGCGGTCAGGTTTAGACGTATTCGCGCACAATGTGGAGACGGTGGAGCGGTTGCAAAAGCGCGTGCGCGACCCGCGCGCTGGTTACGAGCAGTCGCTCTCGGTACTGCGCCACGCCAAAGCCTCGAAGGAAGGCTTGGTGACGAAAACATCCATCATGCTCGGCCTTGGGGAAGAAGATGATGAAATCCGCGAATGCATGCGGGCGTGCAAGGATGCCGGTGTGGATATTTTTACCCTCGGGCAATACCTGCAACCGACGCCGCAGCACCTTCCGGTGAAGGAGTTCGTCACGCCTGAGAAGTTTGATTACTGGAAAAAGGTTGGGGAGGAAGAAATAGGCTTTCGATACGTCGCCTCTGGGCCACTCGTGCGTAGTTCGTACAAGGCGGGCGAATTCTTTATTGAAAGCATGCTTCGAAAAGACGCGCTCAACCGAGCCGCAGGCACATAATAGAATATTTTTTAATCGCAAGATGCTGTATAACTCGTTGACTAATCGCTTTCGCTGTCGTCATCGCTTCCACTATCATCGGAGCTGTCACTGTCATTCCCAGTTTCCTTCTTCACTTTATATCGATCGATGCCGCCATCCGCTTCGATTCGCGCTCTGGCTTGCGCCTCTCGTCTTTCACGAACCAGGCGCAACTTTTCCATTTCAGCCGCGAGTTGCTTCTTCGTCTTTGTCGCCAAAATTTCCTCCGCGGTCGGCTCTACAGGCTTCTTTTCTCGCGGCGCCATCATAGCTTTCAAATCATCGTCGTCGTCAGAGTCGTCATCGCTATCGCTATTCGGAGGCAACTCCCCAGCAGCCGGTCGACGAGGTCCTTCGTCTTCAGACTCGTCTTCAGACTCGTCTTCAGACTCGTCGTCGTCGTCGTCAGATCCGCTGACGTCGTCATCGGAATCATCCTCTTCATCCGACGAGCTCTCATCGCGGTCCTTGCGCCACTGTTATCGTCGTCGACGCGCACACATCCACCGTCAGTCCGTCGAAACCACAACCACAACCATCGATACATCAATCACGGCCTCTCTCGTCGCCATTCGCGCGCGAGCATCGTGCGCGTACCTTTGTGCGCTCGCCCGGAGCCTTATCGTCGTTACGGTTGCCTCCTCGTCCGCCGCGGCCGCCCTTGGCGGGCTTATACCCGCGTCCCATGTCGCGTGCACGAAAGTGCCGAGTCACGCGCCACAGCGTCGCGCGCTTTTCCCTCCGTGCGCGCGGACTACCATGCGCTCGGACGCGCGATAGCGACGCGGGCGTAGATGGAGCGGGCGATGCGCGCGCGCGCGCGACGACGCTGGGCGATGCGCGGGATGTTGTTCAAGGTGTTCATGGCATTCGTGGTGTTGGCATCGCGCGCTGAGGCGACAGACGTCGCGCAGACGCGAATCTATCCGCGCGCGGTGGAAGGCACGTTTAAGGGTGAGTGGTGGCTCGATGCGCGGTCGCGCGCGAACGCGACCGCGTTGACAAAGACGGGGTTGTTGAGCGGCGCTTGCACGCTTCAAGTGCGTTCTCGGTTTGATGAGAACTCACGCGTGCAATCCGTCGTGGCGGATATGGTGTTTCGCAAGGATGCGTACGTGAGCATGCAGGATGTACACGTGCCGTTAGAGGGCGTGTACGCGGAAACGTCGGGGACACTTTACATGCGGGGCGAAGAAAAGACGACGGAGTCGTTTCTGTCGGTGACGAATTCCAGCGTCTTTGATAGTTATTTCGATGCGTCGGCGTACAGACGAACGATGCGGGCGATTGCGGTGGATATCATTGGTACTCCTCGAGAATCTATTCGAGGTGCAAAGCTCGCATCCCTCGAGTCGAAAGATTCGTATCACAGAGGCGACGGCGTGACGCGACAAGGCCGAGGCGCTCGGGCGAAGTTCATCGGAGAAGAAAGCGTCGGCACGTACCCGAGCGTGTGTTCATTCAAGCTGCACGGTTATCTTAATCCTGGAACGTTTAGCAATGAGTCACCGACGATCATTAGAGCGCGCGAGCAGCGCATTAGAAATCGAGAGCCACAGCGGGAAGACCTTGGAGACGTGCTCGATGAGCAAATGGAGGACGCACGTCCGTTAGATTTTGGAGACATGACAAGCGAAGCGGGTTTAGTTGGGAAATTTGTGAGCGATAACTGCGGCATCACAGTGCATTTAAAATTGAAGAGTCAGTCAGTGAAGGTGTTTTATCGTAAAGTGCGATTTTACACATACTTTTTGGTCCTGACGCTCATCGCGCAAGGTCACATCTTGTTACGGCAAATCGATGCGAGCAGCACGCCTTCATCGATGATGCGTATTTCAATCGCCACAGTAGGCATGCGTTCGGTGGTCGATTCTTACTTTTGCCTCACGCATCTCACCATGGGCATTCTCATCGATGACTTGTTCGCCCCGCTCGGTGTGGTGGCCAGCGGGTACTTTGTACTATTTAGTATTTTAGAGATGCGGCTACTCGTGCAGGCGTGGCGCGCGCGGCGGCCACACGTCCAAGGATGGTTGGAACTTCGCACTGACATTAGCGCAGTGTATTCGAGATTCTACGCGGCGTTCATCTTTGGATTGCTGTTGATGTATTGGACGGCGAACAAGTTCATCTGGTTTTTGGTTTTCATAAACTCGTATTGGATCCCACAAATCCTGAGGAACGCATACTACAACCAACGGCAAGCTTTGAAGCCGTCGTATGTTGTCGCGACGTCGTACTTGCGACTCGCCATTCCACTGTACGTGCTCGGTTGTCCATCGAATTTCATACATCTTAGGCCGAATTTTGCACACTGCATTTTGCTCGTGGCGTGGACGACGGCGCAAGTCGCCGTGTTGATGTGTCAGCACTACATCGATCCACGCTACGGTATCGGAGACCTAGGCATATTCCCAGAAGTGTACGACTATCATCGGCGAGTTCCCGAGGACGTGCTCGCGCAATGCGGATTTGTTGAAGGCGACGACGCGACGGGCGAACGCGACATCGAAATGGGTGATGTCACGTCGGGCGCTGACTGCGTCATTTGCATGAATCACGTCAAGATCCGCACGCCAAGCGAGCGTATGGTGACACCTTGCAATCATTTCTTCCATCCAGAGTGTCTCACGCGATGGATAGACATTAAACAGGAATGTCCGACGTGCCGTCGAGCGTTGCCTCCTTTGTAGCGATTTAGCCATTTGTAGCGCGTTGTACCTCACACTCACGCGCACGATTCGATCGAACGACGAACGACACCGGCAGAACACGTCTCGATGAACGTTATCGCTGCCATAGGGTTCTTGGCTGTCGGTGCGCTCATCGCCGCGAGCCTGCCTCGACCGTTGCAGGAGGACAAGCGCGTCTGGCATCGAAAGACTCCCTCGACCAAACCGCCGCCAAAATCCCTCACGCGAAGGCGCTAGGACACTCGCGAGAGCGCAGCACAACTGAAACGCAGAACTTTCGCGACATTGACGCACGCACGATGAGAGCTAGGGATTCTAGAGATTAGATTACACACAAGAACGAGTACCGAATACGCGCGCCCGTCTCGGAGAACGACGATGACCCTCACCAACCCTCACGCATCGTCCGCATCCATCGCAACGGGCGTGGGGATGACTTCATATCGCGATCCCGCCGCACCGCGTGCGCGCGATTCGACGTCCACGCCCTTCGCATCAATCACCGGCATCCATTTATAAAACTTTGTCTTATTCTTCTCGGCGCCATCCACCCACCTGCGAAACGACGTGGCATCGCGCACGACGCGCGCGTCACGGTCAGTCGTCGGGACGCAAATTGCGACCGCATACACGCCACACGCGCGTGCGCATCTCCTTGCGCGCGATCCAAGGCGACGCGCGCGAGGAAACCAACGTTTTCGTCATCACGCGCTCTCGCACACAACGCATCTCTCTTCTGTCTCTCTCTCGCGCGCGCTCGACCGCGCACGAGCGCTCCATCGCACGAACACACACACACACACACAAACACACACACACACCGTTTTTCCCACGACTTCACGCGCGCCTCCTGCGCCAAGGGTTCGCGCTGATTCCGCGCCTCTAACCGCGAGCCGCGCGTGGACATGGTCCCAAAGCGTCGCGCACTGACGCCGCACTCACGCGCGCGCGCGCGACCTCGACGACGACGGCGGTGGCGGCCGACGCGTCGGTGGCGGTGTTTGCCATGACGCGCGCGTCGGCGTCGCGCGGTGCGAGCACGAGCGCGTGCGGGGCGGTGCGTACGAGCGCGCACGCGACGCGTCGGCGGCCCATGCGCCGGCGACCGATTCGACGACGGTTCGGTGTCGCGCGCGCCGTCCTCGACGATGACGCGGTAGACGGCGATGCACATGCGCGGTTTACGAGCGACGATGACGGCGTTAGCGGCGGCGACGACGCAGGTGTCGACGCGTTCGGGCGGGAAGAGCTCCCGTGGCGCGCGAGCGCGGGCGAGCGAGGCGTGGCGTTACGCGACGCCGCGGCGTTCGTCGGATGGGAAGTGTACATCGATGATGCGCCAGATAGATTGGTTGGTATTGTGACGAGCGTCGTGGCGATGTCCATGGGCGACGACGAGGGAAGTGATGAGGGAGATAGAGACAAGAAGCAGACGAGTGACGGCGGACGCGAAGCGACGGCTGCGGACGCGGCGGCGCGACTGTTGAGCGAAGGATTAGAGATTGAAAGCGCCACTGGTGAGCTGAGCGACGATGAAAAGGCATTTTTATCGTTAATGGATCGGGCACTCACGATGGGTGACGATGACGTGGTCGAAGTTGGCGAGATGGACACGGACAATGCGTATTTATTGCTCGTTGAAGGCTTACACGCGACATCGCTCGGGGACAAACCGTTACACTATGTGCCTTTCGTGCCGTCGATGTTTCCGCGATGGATCCCTAACGCGCAAGCGTTATTCTTAGACCCACCAGATGGATTGCTGGATTTGGCGCTGCGGGAGGTACAGCTCAGGGAGTTGCGTAACGATTTATTGCCGTATTGCAAAACGTTGGGCACGGACACGTTTGGCATGCCTCAGCGTCAAACGCTGCTGAATGAAAACATGAAAGATTTAGTCAAACGCGTCGATGCGCTAGGAGATTGGCGTGAAGTGGCGCTAGAGTTAGATCTGCGTCCGGACGCGGCACCGTGGTACTATTGGGACAACCTCGACAACTTAGAATCCGCGCTGCTCAATTTAGTGGATGCGTTTTGGATTGAAGAAAACGACGACGGTGAGTCGTACTGGTATAACGATATCAGCGGTGCCTTACGTATTGAGCCACCGATTGAAAACGATGGTGGTGGTTTGGACTCACCAGTCATGCCCACGATGTCCCACCTGCTCGAAGCTCGCCGTTGGGATTTACATCACGCTGTGGTCTTGCACGGTGGATATAAAGCCGTCGCAAAAGAGCTCGGCTGGCAGCCGGTGCGCCGTATTGAAAATCGTCATCTATTGTCATTCGAAACCTTGCGCGATGAAATATTAGACGTGCTAGGAGACGAAGAAAGTATCGCCGAGGTTGGTGTGCGTCCTGGACAGTTGCCCTGCGCAGCGCAACTTCAAGAACTTGACCGTGATGATTTGGTCAAGTTTATCAAAATCCACGGTGGATTTAGCGTAGTCGCAACAAAAATGGGTTTAGAGCCGAGCAAAGGAGGTCGAGGGGCGTATGATTCTATCAACGCCGCCGCTAAGGCGGTGCGTGCGTTCGCGATTGAACACGACATCGGCGCCCCGACTGTAAGCGGCGCTAAAAAGGCGTCGATCATCTTTGTACCGACGGATGCTGAACTCATCGAGCAAGGTCGTAATGATTTACGATACGCGTTACGGCAGCACTCAAAAGAGAAGATTGCTAAAGTAGGTAAAATGCGTTTGCGAACCGAGCGTATGACGTACGAAGAGTCTCGAGCAGAAATGAACAAGTGGAAGTTTGAGTCTGGCAGCCGGTCGTTATTTCTCAACTGGTGTAAAGCCGGGCACAGGCCATGGAACATGCCAAAGTCACCTCAAGAGTACTACGGTAAGCGTGGCGAATGGGTGTCGTGGGATCATTTTATGACGACATCGGCGCCCACGCGAGGGAGAGGAGGCATCGCCCGAGGCTTTGCTCACAAAGTGAATTGATTTTTATATAGGATATTTCAACGGTGTTGTAACAAAAACGCTAAATACATTCATGAGGTATCGAGACATTCTACGTACGTGTCAGAGCAACCGCGTCATTAGAGTTCGGTCTTCGCTTCAGTGGTCTTCGCGACGTTGGCGCGTTGCACAGAGCGCAAGAGCGCCATCTTCGGGGAGATGGCGGCAACGGTGTCGTCCTTCGCCTTCTTGCCAGCCTCGTATTGCGCTTGGAGGCTCTTCAAGAGTTCATCCAAATCGTCACCAGCCTTCTTGATTTCACCTTCAAGACCTTCAATTTCCGCATCGAGCGCTTCCGGGGCCAAAGCTTGCTTTTCCGCAATCACCTTCTTTTGGTCGGCGTCGCAAAGGTCGATGTTTTCCGCACCGCACGTAGGGCCCAAGGATTCCGTAGCGAACGCCTTAAGCGCTTCGAAGTCACGGCCGCCTTGGTACGCGTCACCAGTCGCCGCAGTGGCGCCAGTGAAGTACTTCAACGTCGGGTAACCTTGCACGCCATACTTTTGGCACGTGGACTCTTCCTTGGTGCAGTCGACTTCGCCGATGATCACGTCTTCGTTGTCGGCGAAAGCCTCGCCGAGTTGCTTCCAAGCCGGCGCGATAGCCTTGCAGTGTCCGCACCTGTGCAAAATCAAAAAGAACACGACCGTCAGTCATAGTTCAATAGCTCTCACGGCACGTTAACCGCGCGTCGCGTCGCACCCGCGCCGAACGCAACAAGATGAGATCTCGAGATCACGATTAGTGTTGGTATCCAATCATCCGGTCTATCGACGGATGACGCGATCAAAACACGCGTTCACAGCGCGCTGGCGTCGAATACGCGATATATTTATACGTACCACGGGGCGTAGAACTTCACAAAAGACGACTTCCCGCTGGACGCAACCTCAGCATCGAAGGTCGCATCGGTGAGCTCCATGGCTGCGGCGTTAGAACCGCCAACCAAGGCGAGCGCGGCGATGGCGCCGAGCGTGAGCTTCGTGGACAACATTATTACTGTGCGTTTAAGTGCGTTTGTGTGCGTGCGGGACGCGGGCGTGTTCGTCGCGTGGCGAGAAGTGCCGGAAGTTCCAGGCGATCGCCCGCGGCTGTGACGTGACGGAGATGGCAATGCATACTGTTTACGCATATAATACCACTGGATATCAATCAAAAAAAATAACGCGCGAAAACGTGTTCGATTGTTACGTACGATTCCATGCCTGACGCGCGACGTCGCGCGACGGATGACGCGCGTTTCCTCTCGCGTATGTGTGCATGTGTGTGTGCGTATGTTTCGTTTGTTGTTACACATCTCGCGTGCGAGATTCCACCGAATGATGAGTGTTGTGATCCTACGATGCGAGCTACGGTCTACTTCTTCTTGCCACCCTTCTTTGACTTTGATTTCGCCTTTGATCCCGCCGCCGCCTTGGGCGCCGTCGTCGGTGCCGGCGGCGTCGGCGTCGGCGCCGGTGCGTTCGCCGTCGCCGCGCCCGCGCCCGCCGCACCCGCCGCGTTCGTCGCCTTGGGCTTTTTCGCCTTGGGCGTCCTCTTCTTTGCCTTTTTCATCAACCCATCGATGTACGCAAGCTGAACCGTCTGTAAACTCTTCCCGAACGCCTCTCCCGCGGTCTTCGACACGAACGTCGACACCTTCTTCTTCCCATCGCTCGCGCGCACGATCACCCCCCACGACGGGTCGTTCGCCATCGCCTCAGCCGCCGTCGCGCGCTCGAGCTTGCGCACGGATTTCGGTCTCGGTCTGTCGTACACCTTGCCGTGTTTCATCGTCGTCGACACCGTGCCGCGCTCGCGCGTGCGTTCGAACATGCGCGTGAGTTCGGTTAAGAACGCATCGTTGTCCACGAGCACCATCGCGGCGCGTTGTGCGGTGCGGGCGTGCGCGAGAAGGAGGCGAACGCGCGAGAAGGGTATGGCGCGCGAAGACGTTTGAAAAAAAAAGAAATCCATGGATTGAACGTCGTACGCCGCACAGCACGACGCGCGCGGGGGGGTTCGCGACGTCACGCACGACGCGCGGGTGACGATGGGTGACGCGGCGCGACCTGGGACGCCCGATGGGGATTCCGCGGCGGCGGTGGCGCGGGACAAGGCGAAGGAGATTGAGCGCGAGCACCTCGCGATGGTGATGCGGCGTAAACACGACGCGTTGCGGGATGAATTAGATGGGGTGAGGAATGCGTTGGGTGATGCGAATGTGGCGAAGGATAAGGCGGTGGCCGATGCGAATGCGGCGCGCGAGGCGGCGGAGGAGGCGCGACGAGTTGGGAAGGAGAAAGGGGAGGCGTTGGAGCGCGCAACACGCGAAAGGGACGAAGCGCGCGCGAGTAAGCGTGAATTACTCGAGATGCACGCGCGGAAAGAACGAGAGGGTGAAACGATGCGGGCGTCTATTGCTGGCTACGTCAGTGCGCTGGAGTCGGCTGTGCAAGGCAAGAACAAGGCTGAGGCTGACGCGCGAGAAGCAACCGCGCGCGCTGGCGCGGCGCGCGCGGAGAACATCAAGCTTGAGAGCGAAGTCAAAGTCTTGGGCGAGCACAACGCGTGGTTGAAAGAACAATTGGAGGACAAGTCGGCCGAGGCACTCGCGGCAAGAAAGTCCGCTTCGGCGGATGCTTTGAAGATGGCGCAAGATTTAGAAGCGGCTCAAAGTTTGAGCGCGAGCCAACAGCGCGAACTCGCTCGAGTGAAAGAGAGTGCTTCCATGAACGAGGCGCGCGTCACTGTGTTGGAAGAGGAGCTTAAAATTGCACAATTTGACTTGGCGCGCAATGAAGGTGACTTCGAAAAGGAAGTATCCAAGGCACGACGTATCGCCGAAGTGAGTAAAGAACAAGTGCGCGAACGAGACGAACAAATCAAGGCGCTTGAGAACACATTGCGAACGGCGGAATCGATGCTTGCTGGCAAGAAGACTGAGTTCAGTGTCGCGCTCGCCGAGGCTACGCACGCCAAGGAAGCGGCGCTCAAGGAGCTTGCAGATGTAAAGAGCAAGGCGAGCGCCGCGGCGATTGCGCCTGCGGAGCCGACGCACCGGTTGCCAAACGCAGAGCTCCTCATGGCCATGTCCCCAGCTGCTGGTGCGGCGGCACTTCGCCGCGAAGGTATGTCGATGACTGAGCTTTACACAAAGTACGTCGAAGCCGAGGACGCACTCCGCTTAGAGCAGGCGCAGCGAAGAGAGTTGCAAGAACATTTGGATGCCATTCTCGTCGACTTGGAACAAAAGGCGCCGCTCATCGCAGAACAGCGCGAAGAGTATGAGCGCGCGTTGCAGTCGCATCAAGTGCTTCAAGCACGATTGCAAGAGTCTGAAGGCGCACGGTACGCCATCCAAGCCGAGCTAAACGCCGCAAACGTTGAGAGACGCAACCACAGTAGCACTATCAACGGTTTCAAGGCGCAAAGCGCGGATTTGGCTCGCCAGGTCGCACTGTTGTTGAATGAGGTCAACGAGCTCAAGGGTTGTCCGCCGTTGCCACTGCCTCGCATGGATGGTCGCAATGATAGCGATGCACAAGCTGTCATCACGTCACGATTGGTTGACTTCACTGATATCCAATCGTTGCAGGCGAAGAACCAAGAAATGTTATTCGTTATTCGCGAATTGTCCGAAGCGCAAGAGTCCAAGACCTCGGATGCGCGCGAAGAGTACGAACGAAAGCTTCAAGAGTTGAAGGAACAAACTTCCCGACAACTTGAAGAGCTCTCGAACAAGCGCGCGCAGCAAGAGAACATCGTGCAAGCGATTGTTCGTCAACGTGATATGTACAAGACGCTGTACACGTCAGCCACGGGTGGCGGTAACGGCGACGCGTCTGAACTCAGCGAGCACGAGAACAGAAATTCCGAACTCGTCGCGATTAGCGGTGGAAGTGGTGTTGCGATGATGGAAACCAATAACGAGCTCGTGGCTTTGAATAAAGAGTTGACGCACGATTTGGACAAGCTGAAGCGCGAGAGCACTGAGCGCATTAATGGCTTGCAGCGCCAAGTGGACGAGCACCGTGAGGCGGCAGCCACGGCTCGTGGCGAAGCTAATGCCGCGAAAGCTGCTGCAGACTTTGAACGTCAACGGTTCGAACGACTCGACGCTCAATACAGTGCGTCACAGCGTGAGGTGAACGCACTGACGGAGAAGACGTCAAGCTTGTCGCGAGCAAATGCAACGCACGAAGCTGCGTTGCGCACGCAAGCCGCCAACCTCGAGTCCGCTGAAGAACGCGCACGGAACGCACAAACACAACTCGTACGACTCGAAGCAGAACGAGCATCGCTTATGAGCGAACAGACACGTCTTTCGGAGATCGTCGTTAGTGCTGAAGGTGTTAAAGCCAAGTTGGAGGCTTCACGCGACGCCGCGCTTTCGCTTTCATCCACGCGTGAAGAAGAACACAAGCGCGAGCACGCACGCTTATCCGAAGAAGTAAACCGTCTCCAGCAAGATTACAGTCGAGTTCGATCTGAGTTGGATATCGAACGCGAACGCAGTCGACAACAGCTCGCCGCACACGCCGCGGCGAGTTCAGAGTACGCGCAGCGCGCGGCGTCTGACGTCGACTTGAGCGCTAAATTCAAGGAGCAGACATCCGAGGCTGAGAAGCGAGCAGACATTGCTGAAGCAAAACTTGAGATGCTAGAATCTACGTTGGCGCGAACGGAAGAAAAGTTGCGCTCGGCATCGCGCATGACTGGTTCGACCGAGCCATCCGTGATCGCCGCCGGGGCTACAGGCGCGTTGACCGCGGCGCGTGAGCAAGAGTTGCTCCAGGCGGCGCTCAAAGCGGGCGAGGCTGCGGACGCCGCGAAGGAGGCCGCAGAAGCCGAGAAGAAACATACGATACAGTATAAGCATCTCGCTGAACAAAGCGATTCCGCATTGAAGGAGATGACCAAAGCGTTTGAGACACACAAAAGAGAGACCGCAAAGGAGACGACGGCGTTGAAGAAGGAATGCGCCAAATTGAAGAAGGATGCGGCAGATTCCGCAAAGTCAGTCGAAGCTAAGCTCACAAAATCCTTGCAAGATGCAGAGGCGAAGGTTGCAAACTTTGAGAAACTTGAATCCGATCTTGCGACCGCACGAGCTGATCTTGAGCGCGCCACCGCGGCGACGAAAGCCGCCGAGGAACGCGCGGCAAAGGCGGTGAAGGATGTCGAAGATCAACACACAAAGTGGCAGCAAGTGCAAAGTCAATACGAAACCGAAGTTGCTGCACGTAAGGTAGACGCTGGCAAGCTCGTCGCGGTGGAACACGCCAAAGCTGTCGTTGAAAAGTCATTATCTGAAGCCAAGGAGGCCAAGGCAAAAGCGGAGCGCGCGCTCGCCGAAGCGCAAGCCAAGGTGGCGAAGGATATGGGCGAATTGGACTCTGCAAAGCGTGCCGCCGAAACTAAGGTTGCGGAGCTGACCAAACAAAACACGCTATTGCATAACATGATTGAACAGTCCAAGTCCGAAGCAACGGATTCAAAGTCTGGCGAGGAGGGTGAAGTGTTGCGTTATTTGCGCGCCGAAAAGGATGCGGCGCTCGCGCAAGTGTCCACGCTCACGAACGAACGCAATGCGTTCCAACGCGAGGCTGAAAGTGCGCGGCAAGAGGCTGAAAGTGCGCGACAGCGTTTGCAAGCAGCGGAGACGGACGCGATGGGCGAAGAAAAACATCAATCTCTGTTACAAAAGGTGGAGCAACTCAACGCGATTGAGCAAACGAACAGCGCTCTCCGCACCGAAATTGACGCCGCCAAGGCTGACATTGCGGCATTCAAGAAACGTGAGAGCGAGCTGACGAAATCGTGTGATTTGGCCAAAGAAGAGCTCATCAAGGCCAAGGCTGCGGTTGACACGCATGACTCTGAAATGGCGGCGTTGCGTAAAGAAGCCAAGCGCTGGGAGGAACGTTCAGAGAAGCTCGTGAGCAAGTACGGCGAAGTCGACGCCACAGAGCTCACTCGAATGAAAACTGAACTCGAAGCGACGACATCAGAGCTTGCAACGACGAAGGAGGAACTCAAGAGCGAAACCACGCGCGCGGATAAGGCGAAGAGTCAATTGGCGATTAGCATGAAGCACATCGCCGCCTACAATCCAGAGAAAACGCCGTTGCCGCAATGGCGTAAGGCGCGCGATGAGATGGAGGCAAAACTCGCGGCGTTTGAAGCTGCGGCGGCAGAAAACTCGAAGGGTGCGAGCGATCTCGAAGAAAAGCTTGCCACTGCCAAGGCTGAGCTCGACGCTGCGAATGTGAGTGTCAAGGAAGCGACAGAGAAGGCTGAGAAGGCTGAGAAGGCGTCAGCCGAAATGAAGGTTGAAGTCGAAAAGTTGCGCGCAGCGGTGAAAAGTGCGGAAGCCGCGGCGACAGCAGCCGCGGCGCCGCGCGAGGCGCCGCCCGCAACACCCGCAAAGACTGAAGACGTCGTTATCGAAAAAGCTGAAGACGCGATGGAAGAAGACAAGGCTGACGACGCGGCTGCCGCCTCCGCGGCAACGCCGTCGTCCGATCGTTTCAAAGCTATGGCGCAAAAGAAGCAAGCCGAGCTCATGGAGATGGTTAAGAAGCTTCGAGAAACCGAAGACTCGCTCGCTGCCAAGGACGAAGCGCTCACCGCCGCGATAAATGAGAAGAATGAAGCCATGACGAAGTGCACGACGCTTCAGAAGGAACTCGACGCCGCGCGTGAAAAGCTCAAAATTACCGAGCAACTTAGAATCGCTCTCGAAGGTAAATTGGCCAAGTTGTCCTCGGCGACACCCGCGCCGTTCGTTCCAAAGTTACCACCTGGCGCTCCTCCGGCGCAAGGCGCGCCGTTGGCGCCAAAGGTCTCCTCTGAAGCGCCCACGCCAATGGCGGAGCTGGCGTCCAAGGCGAAGGATTTCGTGCCCTCGGCAAAGGCGCAAGAACCGGCAGCGAAAGCGGCTCCCGACACTGACGCGGAAGATTCTGCCAAGGCCGCACAGAAAGCAGCGCTGCAGCGCCAGATGGATGAGCTCCGCCAGAAACTCGATGAGAAACAAGCCGCGGCTTCCGCAGGGCAGAAGCGCAAAGCTGACGACGCCGACGCCGCGCCTAGCGACGCAGCTCCGACCGCGAAAGCGCAGAAGACGGAAACGGCGAGTACGCCCGCGGCAATGCTCGCGGCGGATGAAAAGACAGATGCCGCCGCGACCGAAGAAGCCCATGGTGACGACGAAGATGGCGAAATTGAAGACGATGCGGGCGCCACCGACGACGACGCAGGCGACGACGACGACGCTGAGGAAGGCGAGCTCGAGGGCGACGATGACGCATTCGTGGACTCCATTCTAGTAGACGAACCAAACGATGACGCACCGACGGAGAAGGTAACCCCGGGTCGCGGCGCTGGCCGAGGCGCTGGCCGAGGCGGTGGTCGAGGCGGCGGTCGAGGCGGTGGTCGAGGCCGCGGAAAACGCTCCGGCGGACGCGGAGGCCGCGGCAAGCGTTCGGGTGGTCGAGGCAACTAATTCGCTTGCTTACCTAACATTGAAAGTTTACAACATACATAAAACATCGACTTTAAGTTAACGCACTTTTGGCAAAGTCCAAATAAAATTCGGCGACACGATATCCGTCAAGCAGTGCACCATCGACATGCGCCCGGTGTGCTCGCAGAAACTAAACGACGCCAGGTTGTGCGAGTTTTGATTGCCCACGAGCACGAATTTCCCTGACGGGGTAAAGTTAAAGTTACGCGGGCACGCACCACCGCTCGCGACAATGTCCATGAGCGTGATTAATCCGTCATCCTGATTGATGGCGTACACGGCGATCGAGTCGTGTCCTCGATTTCCAACGAGGAGAAAACGACCCGACGGATGCAAGCGAATCTCGCTCGAATGCGAGTGCGCCTTCCACGCCCCTCGTGGATCAAACACCTTTTTAGCTTGCACGTCTTCTGGGAGCGAGCCAATGCACTGCATCAACGATAGACGTGGATTGTCAATGTCGTCGAGACACACGCGAAACGAGCTCACGGTGGAATCCAACTCGTTGACCAAGTACGCCGCGCGAATCGTCGGATGAAACACCAAGTGTCGAGGGCCTTTTCCTTTCGGAAGCACCACCTCGGACACGCATTGCATGGACTCGACGTTGTAAATAAAAATCGTATCCAACCCCAAATCAACGACAAAGTGTAAGCGTCGCTCGTACGGCTCGGTGACGACGCAGTGCGTGTGCGCCCACCGTTGACGAAATCGCCAGTGCTCCTCCATCGAAGGCTTGGCGTGTTCGACGTAATCCGCCTCGGGTCGCGATATTGTCAACGTTGGCGCATGCATAGTTGCGCCGTTTTCTTGCAACGGAATCACGCTCAATTTAGCGTCCCAATAACTCGCGGCGAGTAAATGTTTACCGTCGCGGTCGAATCCCATGTAGCACGTGCTCTTGCCGCCCGAACACGCCTCGCCGACGACTTCGAAATCCGCGCCGTCATCCCCGATAAGCCTCAGCGCCAACACCTTACCACGTTCATCAATGCGTTCGGTAGACGCGTACGCTACGTGCGGTAAATGCGGATGCTTGGCGAAAAACGCAACGTTTTCCAATCCGCCGCGTCGCGCCGCTTTCGCCCGCAACACCCGCGCGCGCCCCGTGCGCTCGCACACGCCCACCACGTGCACCGCCGCCACCCCACACCGGCCCCGATCGCCACTCGATGCGTTCTCATCCCCATCGCGTGCATCGAGCGAATATTGCGACATCGCCATCCCCACCGCCTCGGCGCGAACGACGCCGCCGCCGCCGCGTTCATCCGCGTCGTCGTCCGCGTCCTCGCCAACCGACGTCGTCGTCGTCGTCGTCGTCGTCATCTTCCCCTCCCCGTGCCTCGCGTGCCTCGCCGGCTGATGCGCGAGAATATCCACATTCGTATACGAACTCACATACATCACACACTCCGTCGGCGACGCCACGCCATCCACGCCGCCGCCCTCGTCGTCGAACGCGTCGTCATCGTCAGCCGCGTCAGCCGCGTCAGCCGCGTCGCCCATCATCGTCACCTCGCGCTCATCGTCGTCGTCGTC